>Ga0207685_10000033_pt1 | contig 68415 bp, 50 predicted proteins | sample LARL111metaG_FD_184350 | JGI IMG/M metagenome (GOLD analysis project Ga0207685, IMG submission 184350) | Corn, switchgrass and miscanthus rhizosphere microbial communities from Kellogg Biological Station, Michigan, USA - LAR L11-1 metaG... | ecosystem: Host-associated > Plants > Roots >...
TTAAGGTCGCCCCAGTTATAACGTAAGTGAGCGGCCACGAGAAGGGCCCGTTGCGTAAATCGCGGCGGGTTTTTCTTTTATGGAGAACGCCGAAGGAACGGATGTCTCTCCCGCTTTCCCTCTATCGGGCCGCGGCAGTTCGGGTTTTGGTTTGATTAATCCGCGAATAATCCGGGTGAAGGTACACCACTCGTCCGGCGACGATGGTCGCGACCGCTGCGCCGCGAAACGACCAGCCATGGAAAGGCGTGTTGCGACTCTTTGATTTTGCCCGAGAGGCATCGAACGTCCAGGTATGCTCGGGATCCAGAATTGTCAGATCTGCATGCGCACCCGTTTGCAGGGTCCCTCGACCTTCGAGTCTGAGAATGCGCGCCGGATTCGTCGCGCACAATTCGACCAGGCGTTGCAGCGAAATCACTCCCTGATGTACTAATCGGTCTATGGCGAGCCCAATCGCGGTCTCGAGACCGACAATTCCAAAGGGAGCTTGATCGTATTCCAGGTCCTTTTCATCCTGATGATGCGGGGCGTGATCAGTCGCAATCGTGTCGATAGTGCCGTCGCGCAATCCTTCCAGAATGGCGTCTATGTGCTCCTGATTTCGGAGCGGCGGGTTCATCTTGGTATTTGTGTCGTAGTTCTGCACTGATTCGTCGGTCAGCGCCCAATGATGCGGCGAAACTTCGCAGGTCACCGGCAGGTTATTTCCCTTGGCGCGACGCACGGCTTCAATCGCGCCGCGGGTTGAAACGTGAGCGAGATGAACGCGTGATCGCGTCAGTTCCGCCAGTAAACAATCGCGCGCGGCATCGACTTCCTCGGCAGCGGCCGGCACGCCGCGCAAGCCAAGCACGAGGGACCAATGACCTTCGTGCATCGCGCCCCCGCGAGCCAGTGATTTATCTTCGCAGTGATCAATCACGGGGAGATCGAATCCGCGCGCATATTCCATCCCGCGCCGCATCATTGAGGCCGTTGGCACCGGGCGGCCATCATCCGAGACCGCTACAATGCCGGCGTCTTTCATCTCTCCGATTTCCGCCAGCTCATTGCCTTCTGAGTTCTTGGTGAGGGCGCCGACAGGGAATACGTTAGCAAGATTCGCGCGCTCAGCCTGTTCGATCACAAAACGAGTGACCGCCGCATTATCATTGACCGGAGCAGTATTCGGCATCGCGCACACAGTGCTGAAGCCGCCGGCCACGGCGGCCGCGGCCCCGCTGGCAATCGTTTCCTTGTATTCGTGACCCGGCTCGCGCAAATGCACATGCATGTCGATGAAGCCGGGCGCAACGATCAATCCGTTGGCGTCGAATACCTCGCAGCCTTCCGGCGGATCGTCGCTCTGGCCCAGCAGACCAACGACCCGCCCATCTTCGATGAAGAGGTTCTGGCCCGCGTTGATTCCCTGCGCAGGATCGATAACGTAACCGTTGGCGATCAGTAATCGCATAAAGTTGATCAGGTCAATCAAGCTCCGCTTCCGCGGCATTCAGCCCACGGTCGACGCATCCGCCAGGACTCCAGTTCCCGGGCTATTGACTTACTGCCTACTCAAGCGTAGAAGACTTGTATCGTTAACCGCCTCTAAGACGAAAGGACTCCCGTCATGTCAATAATCATTCTTGCCGTCGCAGCAATAGTAGCGTTGATAGTATTGGCCATCTTAATCAAATTTCTCCGGTTTCTGTTCTCGGCCGGCAACAGCCAACCCACAGCGAAACTCAATTCAACGCGGCCAGAGAATTGGGCGCGGAGTCCCAATAATCCAGCAAATCCGAATAGTCCTTTGAATCTCAATCATCCCCTCAATCCAAGCAACCCAGCGAAGCGAGCGGCCGAATGGGCACGCAACCCGAACAATCCGGCTAATCCGCTCAGCCGATTGAATCCTGCGAATCCTCTTAACCCGAATAATCCGGCTAATCCGCTCAGCCCGCTCAACCCAATGAATCCTATGAATCCGAACAGTCCGATGAATCCTATTAATCGAAACCGCAACAGACGTTAAGTGCCATTTTTGCTCGGAAGTTTGCCGTCCGATCAGCACAAGTTTGCTAACATGGGCTGACAGAAGTGGTTCGTCGTCGTTTGGCACAGCTGTTCGTATTCAAAAGCCGATACTCACTTTCGAGTCCGGTCCCTTCTTTCTTTCCGAAGGTTATTGCCGCCTTCTGAATTCTTAATGCTTTGACTGCGCCTGGCTCCGTTCTCTTTCTTGCCTTTGCCGGCCAGCAGGTATAAGACTGCCATCCGCACCGCCACGCCATTAGTGACTTGATCCAGAATCAAGGAACGACCTCCGTCGGCAATCTCCGACGACACTTCGATTCCCCGATTGATCGGACCGGGATGCATCACGATTGCGTCTTTCGCAGCCAGGTCGAGATGATTCAGATGGAGCCCATAATGGACGGCATACTCGCGCATGGATGGAAAGAACGCATCGGTCTGGCGCTCTCTCTGCATGCGCAGAATCATGACGACATCGGCATCGACTACGGCGTCTTCGATGGTCCGTTTGAGTTTCACGCCCTGTTCGATTAAATGGGCAAATTCAGGCGGAACCAGCGTCCCCGGGCCGGCCACGCTGACACTGGCGCCAAGCTTTGACAGCAGATAAATGTTCGATCGCGCCACGCGCGAGTGCAAAATGTCGCCTACGATTGCGACCTTCAGACCGGCGATCCTCCCTTTCTGTTCGCGGATTGTAAGTGCGTCCAGGAGAGCCTGGGTCGGATGCTCGTGGGCGCCATCGCCGGCGTTGACAATCGAGGCGCTGCAAACCCGCGCCAGATGATAAGGCGCGCCCGCTGACGAGTGGCGAATGACGATACAGTCCGGCGCCATAGCTTCCAGATTCCGCGCCGTGTCGAGCAGGGTCTCGCCTTTGGAAACGCTGGAAGTTGACACGCTGATGTTGACGGCGTCAGCAGAGAGGCGCTTGGCCGCGATCTCAAAAGAAGTTCGCGTTCGGGTCGAAGGTTCGAAGAAAAGGTTGATGACCGTCCGCCCGCGCAGGGCCGGCACTTTCTTGATCTCGCGTTTCGAGACATCGCGAAAAGTTTCGGACGTATCGAGCAAATGGACGATCTGATCGGCAGATAACTCGCGAATGCCGAGAAGATGTTTCAAGTTGAATTGCGCGCTCATCGCTTTCTTGGTCGTCAGTCGTTAGTTGTCAGTAGTCAGTTGCATCTCGCCACGACGTTCACAACTAACTACTAACAACTGGCCACTGACCAGTCAATAAAAAAGCGGCCTCTTGGGCCGCTTCATATTGCCGCTTCTGCTGCGGGTCGCTCGACGATCACGACCCCCTCTTCTTCGTCAAAATCGGTCAGCATTACTTTTATGATCTCACTCTTTTTCGTGGGCACCAGCTTGCCGATGTAGTCGGCCTGAATCGGCAGCTCGCGATGTTCATTGCCGCGATCGATTAAAACCGCCAGTTGCACCCGCCTCGGCCTGCCAAAATCGATTAACTGATCGATTGCCGCGCGCACCGTGCGTCCGGTGTAAAGCACATCATCGATCAAAACGATACTGTGACCTTCGATGTCGCCCGGCAGCTCAGTCCCGCTAACTACCGGCTTCGCACCGACTGTAGAAAGATCGTCCCGGTACAAGGTGATATCGAGAATACCGACTTCCGGCCGCTTGCCTTCGAGGTCGGCAATCTTGTCGGCGATGCGATTAGCCAGTGGAACTCCGCGCCGGCGAATTCCCACCAAAACTAAATCGTCCGAGCCGTGGTTTTCTTCCACAATCTCGGACGCCAAACGCGCCAACGCGCGATTGATTCGCGCGCTGTCCATGATGCGAGCTTTCTCAGTGAATTCCACCGATGCGTGATACTAACAAGAAGCGTGGCCGGTGACAAGTAACTGTCGACGTTTCTGGCATCGAATGTCAATACTGGTTGTAAACGTGTCAGCGGCTCTGTTAGTCTCGCACGTTTGATGATAACTCCCTTTTGACGGTCATGATCTATCGATCCTTGCTGCGCCCGATACTGTTCCGCCTGCCGGCTGAGACCGCTCATGAGTTGGCCATCAATTCGTTCTCCTCGCTACTGCGGCCGGGATTTGCCCGCCGCTTCTTTTCCGGCAAATTTCACCGCGCGCCTTTCGGTCAATTGACCCGCTTTGGGCTTCTTTTTGATAATCCCGTCGGACTCGCTGCCGGATTCGACAAGAACGGCACCGCGACGCAAGCGCTTGCCGCCCTCGGCTTTGGCTTTATCGAAGCCGGCACCGTAACAAGCCGACCGCAGCCGGGCAATCCCAAGCCCCGCGTCTTTCGTTTAGTGCGCGACGGCGCGTTGATTAACCGGCTTGGATTCAATAATTGTGGTGCTGCTCAACTCGCGGAAAACATCAGACGACACCGCCCTGATTGCGTGCTGGGCGTAAACATTGGAAAGTCGCGAGACGTGGCAGTTGATGATGCAGTTCCCGATTACCTGGCGAGCTTTGACGCAGTTTACTCAGTCGCTGATTACATAGCCATCAATGTCAGTTCACCCAATACTCCAAACCTCCGCGAACTACAACGACCGGATATGCTCTCCGCTTTGCTTGCGAGTCTTCAGCGGCGCAATAGGGAACTTGCGACGCGCGACTCGCTTCCACGACCTAAACCCCTGCTCTTAAAAATCGCGCCGGACCTGACCAATGAAGAGATCGAATCGATTGTTCAGATAGCCCTGCAGCAAAACATCGACGGGCTGATCGCGACCAACACCACTATTCGACGTGACAAACTGCGAACGCCTCCTGAAACGATTGCGGAATGCGGCGAAGGCGGGTTGAGCGGCGCGCCGTTGCGACAGCGCTCGAATGAAACGATCGCCTTAATCTATCGACTGACGCGAGGTACACTGCCTGTAATCGGCGTGGGTGGCGTCTTTACTGCCCAGGATGCCTGGGAAAAAATCTGCGCTGGCGCGAGCCTGATTCAACTTTATACTGGTTTCATTTATGAAGGGCCGCAGGTCGCGTGTCAAATCAACGAAGGCCTGGCTGCCATTTTGAAACGGGAAGGATTTGCTTCACTTGATGAGGCGATTGGCTGTCAAATGCTCAACGCCATGACTGCGAAATGATTCAAACTGCAAAAGACCGACTGATTATTGCTCTCGATGTCGAGACTGCCGACCGCGCCCTCGTTCTTTTTGATTTGCTGAAAGACTCGGCCGCCATGTTCAAGATCGGGATGCAACTGTTCACTGCCGCCGGCCCCGAGATTGTGAGACAAATCATTAAGCGCGGTGGGCGAGTGTTTCTCGATCTCAAGTATCACGATATTCCGAACACGGTGGCGGCGGCCGGAATTGAAGCCACGCGGCTGGGAGTTTCAATTTTCAACCTACATGCAATCGGCGGAGTTGAGATGATGAAACGAACCGCGGCGGCCGTCGCCGAAACCGCCGGTCGCGAGAGCCTGGCCAGGCCGGCCGTAATCGCCGTTACGGCACTGACAAGCCTGGACTCTGAAGCCCTCAACCAGGTTGGGATTCAAACGGAACCCCGTTCTTTGGTGAAACGTTTGGGGCGCACCGCATTTGAATCAGGACTTGATGGCGTGGTCGCCTCGCCTCAGGAGATTGAAATTATTCGTCACGAAGTCGAGGACCCGCGGTTCATCGTGGTAACCCCGGGGATTCGTCCTCGCGGTGCAAGTTCGGATGATCAGCGACGCACGACGACACCGGCAGACGCAATCCGTGCCGGCGCCGATTACATCGTGATCGGCCGGCCGGTTTTAGATGCGCCTGATCCTGTTATCTCGGCACGAGAGGTCATGGCAGAGATCGACAGTGTGATCTCGAGCCGGTGATCTCCAGGCTGCAGCCACAACTCAGCGGAACTGCTGCCCGGTCAAAGCGTTTGATTTCAATGACTTGTTGCACGGGAAATAGCTTAACCATTATGATGCAAAGGTGCGTAAAGGCTTGAAGCCCTCACGACTAACCTTGTCGATCATCATGCTTGCGCTTTCGACCTTTTCCACGATCAGCGCGCAGCAAGCCTCCGTCGGCCCGGTTGATTCATTCAATCCTAAAGCCTACCGAATCGGCGAACGGTTAACTTACGACGTATCGTTTTCGCAGTTTATCAGCGCCGCGTATATTGAATTACAGGTGGCGGCGCGCGGAACGTTTTTTGGTCGCGACGCAATTCAACTGCGCGCGCACGCTGAAACGACCGGGGTCGTTAACGTAGCCTTGCTCGCCCTCAACAACGATTACACCAGTTATGTCGATCCAGGTTCCGGCCTGCCTTTTCGGGCCCAGGAAGTAGTTCGACAAAGCGGCCGCGCATCAGATGTCACGAGCGACTACAACCAGGGTGCAGCGTCAACCCAGTCATCGGGCAGCGGAGAGTTTGTCGGTACTTACGACTTGCTCTCAGCGATCTATCGAGTGCGGGCGATGTCACTGACAGCCGGCGCTTCCTATCTGCTCAGTGTCCGACATGAGAACCAGGAGTATCAGGCGGAAATAAAAGTGCTGGGTCACGAGCTAATCAAAACCAAGATGGGATCATTTAATGCCATCGTCGTCCGTCTTAACGCCAAGAATTCAGAGCTCGACGATAATCGTACTCAAATCTACTTCAGCGATGATGACCTGCACATTCCGGTGTTGGTAAGAATCAAACATTCCGCCGGGGAGATCCGGGCAGAGCTTGCTGCGTCGGATGTTCGTACGGCGCCGGCGCCCCGGCCTTCGCCGAGCCCGGTTTCACCTACACCCACAGTAACGATCAGAGCCACCAGTCCCGACGCCGGTCCGACTCGCAGTGATTTACCATTCAAGGTCGGCGAGAAACTCAACTATCTAGTCTATCTGCCCGGCGTTAATCAGCCGGTGGGAACAGCTCTATACGAAGTCAAAGCGCGAGGGCGGTATTTCGATCACGAGGGGTTCCTGCTTTCGGCGAGATTGCAAACCACGCCGGCAATCGGCCGTCTGTTCACCGCCAATGATCAGGTTACTTCGTATGTCGATCCTGTCAGCCTGCTTCCCTTTCGCACCGAAATGGTCTTGGTTGAGGGAAACCGCCGGGCGAATCGCATTTGCTCCGTCGATCAGGACCGGGGTAGCGCCGTGGAAAATGGAGCCCGAATTGAGATTCCTGTCGGAACGCACGATCTGCTTTCACTGGTTTATGCAGTTCGCACCTTTGAGTTGTCGCCGGCCAAACGGAATGCAATCTCGATTCTGGTCGATAAGCGCCCGGTTACGTTATTCATAACTTCCCAACGCCGTGAAACGATCGACCTTGGCGGCCAGAAGCTGCCGGCGATTCTGCTCACCCTGACAACTGACGATCCGGTTAGCGACAAGTATCAGTTTCGCGCCTGGGTAAGTGATGATTTTCGCCGGCTGCCATTGCGCTTCACTGCCATGACTGAGCTGGGATTAGTTCGTGCCGACCTCGCCATTACCCCGGTTACGCCTCAATAATCGGGATCTGAGATGAAAAACAGGACAGGCGGCTGACCCCCAAAGTGAAATTGAAAATGATTTTCAATTTGGGTATACTGGCCGCGACATTTCAGGGTATCCCCGCACCCGTTTGAATCTAAGAGAGGTTTTTCGTGCTGCAATCTTTCATTATCGTACTTCGTGAGGGCTTCGAGTCTTTTCTTCTGGTCGCCGTGATTCTCTCCTACCTGCGCCGATCGGGGCGGCCGCAACTGGCGGGCGCCGTTTATTGGGCCATTACATTTGCCCTGGCAATCAGCGGCGGCCTCGGTTACCTGCTCTTCAGGATGCAAACCGGCAATGACAACGTGATTGAAAACTATCTTGGTCCGCGCGTCGGTCCTTCAATCGCTCGCTTTCTGGGAAATGAGTCATTGCGCGAAGGTGTTCTGGGGATTGTCGCAATCGTCATGGTCGCTTCCCTGGTCGTCTATATGTGGCGCACCGGTCCCAGGCTGAAACGAAAGATGGAAGAGAGGCTGAAAGAAGTTTCAGTGAACCGGTCTGGTTGGGCGGCCTTCGCCGGCGTGTTTCTCTTCACGGTCCTGACGATCACGCGTGAAGGCATGGAAACCGCTCTCATGCTGTTGCAGGTTCACACTGCCCAATTGATTTGGGGTGCGCTCTTTGGCGTACTTGCGGCAGGCGCGATGGCCTGGGCATGGGTGCGTTTCGGACATCTGATTAACATCCGCCGATTTTTCCAGGTGACTGGAATTTTTCTTCTGCTGTTCATGGCCCAGGTTGCTTTCTATTCTTTTCACGAATTCTCCGAAGCCGGGTTGTTCCCAAACAGTGAAGCGATACACGCCGCCACCGAAAAGTTTTCCGCCGATGGCTTGTACGGCAAGTGGTTTCACTGGTAAATGGTTGGCGTCTGTGCGTCCTGGCTGATCATCGCCTGGCTGGTCGATCGATTTCGGCAATCGGCTATTAGCACGTTCGGACGGGCCGAAGGAGTGCGATAGATTCCCCACAGCGAATGAAGAAAGGCTCGCCAGATTGGCGAGCCTTTTTTGGTGATGGCCGCCCGAAGGCATTAACACAGTTGACTCATCAAGTATCTGGCCAATCCAGCAATTGCCTTCTCCCTTGGGAGAGGTTGGGTTAGGGCTTGACCCTTAAGGCGCCTTTACCTGTGACCTCTTAAACATTCAAGGTGTTGAACTGCAAATAGGCGCCTCGGTTTCCATTCGAGCATTCCGGCAGAGAGGTGATAATGGAAGGGCATTTTTCATGGAGCAGCTTTAAGGACGTACCGAACTATTGTCGCATCGGGATATCGGCATAAGGATCGCTACTGTCCTTTGCTTACAAGCGAGGCAACGTCGGCGAGCATTTTGTCTAACTCCGGTCTGGTAATGAGCGTGCCGCCAACGACCACGGCGTTGATCTTCCGGGTGTTGCCGATCTCAGCCAGCGGATTGGCGTCGAGCAAGACGAGCTCGGCGATCTTGCCTTTCTCAATCGTGCCGACGGAATCGAGTAGACCAAGATACCGGGCAGGGTCGCGCGTCGCGGCTTGCAGCGCTTCCATCGGCGTGAAGCCCGCTTGAACCAGTAACGCCAACTCGTCGTGCAGGCTAAATCCGGGGAAGACATAAGGGTTGGCAGTGTCCGTGCCGGCGATGAAGTCAACGCCGGCACGTTTCATCATTCCCACCACCTCGAGCTGCTTTTGAAAGACTCTCCGGGCCAGCGCGTTATCCCCGGCTGTGCGACTGCTAAAGCCGAATGCATCCTCCCAAAATTGCTTCCTGAGGAAGTTCTGGATGTACTTCAGGCGCGAATCGTTTCTGAAGTCCGCATCACCGATGAATGCCCGGGCACGCAGCACGGAGAGCGTCGGACACATCCAGGTGTCGTTCCGCTTGAAGCGCGCAAAGAGCGCGGCGGCTTGCTTCGCGTCAAAGCTGTCGAGCGCCCTGAATTCTTCAAGCATGATCGTGTCGCCGCGAAAACCATCCGCCCGCAGTCGCGCCTCGTTCTCCTTTCGTAGCTCCTCCTCCTTTGCTGAGCACGCGACCAGAACGCCGGTCAGGTGCTCGATGCTCTTTTGCCCCGCGTCGGAAGCTTCGCCGGCGCTGATGACCTCAGGCACATGCCCTGCAAAGACCATGTTTTGTCGCTTTGCCTCATCGGCAATCGCGAAGTAGGCGTCGCGGGGCAGCATGCTGTAGACCTTGATGAAATCAGACCCCATCTCCTTGACCTTCAGTACCGCTCTTCTTCCTTCAGCGGCGTTTCCCACGGCGATTGAGCAAGGGGCGCAGCCAGGATTTGGGCCGTCAAGGATGATGCCGGCGGCCGCTGCTATCTGCGGACCGATGGTTGTTCCCGCCGCCACTTCCGCACGCCACTGCTTGATTGGGGGCAGCGGCGCAAACATATCGCGGACTCCGATGACGCCATTCGCGATAAAGAGTGGAAAGAATGCTTCTTTGTTCCACTCGTGAACATGCATGTCCCATAAACCGGGGATGAGGAATTTGCCACTTGCGTCAACGATCTGAGCGCTCTTCGACGGCCGTATCTTGCCATGTTTGCCGAGCGCCGCGATTCGACCATCACGAATGACCACGGTCATGTCACGTTTTGCTTCTGCTCCGGTGGCATCAATCAACGTAACGTGAGTGAAGACGAGGATCTGCCTGTTAGTAGTTCTCTGCTGCGCCAGCAGGAGGGACGAGCAAAAAAGGATGAGCGAGAGTCGTGCGATAGTTTTCATAGACTTCCTCCTGAGGGATTTGATCGCTGACGCTTCGGCTTACACGCGTCGTAATCAATAAGGTTCTGAAGCTGAGGCCTCGTCTTCATTCCGCTGACGCTCCATTCCGCCGAGCTGCTGTCTTCCCATTTTCCCCCTCCCTTCGTTCTCATCTTCGCACGGGAGTCCGGCGACGCAACCTCCATTACGCAGGCTCCATTCCGGTTCTCCACTTCGTTACGACCTTCCGGGTGCATCGCTGTGCGCCACCCGTGCTGCGACTTCACCACGGAAGGGGGAAAACGCATTCTTAAGACCAATGAACGCAAACCCCACACAAGGAAGCTTGAACCCCTTGAGCGGCAGGAGATGGGAACACGTCGCTTACTTTGCGAACTGCAATCAGAAGCGATTTAGCCCGACCCGATTTTCCGAACTATCCATAACGGTCGACTTCCTAAGCCCTCATCCCCGACGCTTCTCCCAGAAGGGAGAAGGGAGATCCGAATACGGACGGCGTAACTCCTGGGCTGGACTCAACAGAGAGCCCTATTTCCCCGTCTATCCTTAAAAGTTTCCGCCAATTCGCGTTTCAGCAATTTACCGGTCGGTCCCTTTGGAATGTCCGTGACGATATGAATCCTCTTGGGGCATTTGTAATCTGCGAGATCATTCCGGCAATGATCGATTAGATCCTGCTCGGAGACCTTTGCTCCATCCTTCAACACGATGAACGCGGCAACTTCTTCCCCATAGAGAGGATCGGGAACGCCGATGGTCGCCGCCGCTGCGACCGCCGGATGTTGATAGAGCACTTCATCGATCTCGCGGGGATAAATATTTTCGCCCCCGCGAATGATCATGTCGGTCTTTCGGTCCACGATGTAAAAGAATCCGTCCTGGTCGCGATAGCCGACATCGCCCGTATGAAACCAGCCGTTGCGGAACGCCTGCTCGGTCGCGGCCGGATTCTTGAAATAGCCTTTGAGAATGTTCTCGCCTCGCAGAACAATCTCGCCGAGCTCGCCAACCGGAACTTCGACGTCATTGTCGTCAACCACTCTCATTTCGTTTCCAATTGGTAAGCCGCATGAGCCGGCCCGGCGGCGATCATCGGGCGGATTGAATGTCGAGCGACACGTCGATTCTGAAAGTCCGTAGCCTTCAATCACTGGGCAATTGAACGTTTCTTCGAACTTCTTCATGACCTCGGCCGGCACAGGCGCGGAACCGCACATGGCAAAACGAAGCTGAGTCGTCTTCAGTCCGGCCGGAACTCCGTCGGGATAAGTGCTAAGCAGCATCGAAAGCATTGTGGCCACGGAACCGAATGAAGTGACTTGATAATCCGAGATGATGTTCCAGAATTTTGAAGCTGAGAACCTCGGACTAATCACGGTCGACCCGCCGGCATAAAGTGCAGACATCGTCGTAACTGAAACCGCGTTCATGTGAAAGAGCGGCATAATACTCAAAAGGCAATCTTCTTCGGTGAAGTGCAGCCATTCGCTAATCTGTCGCGCATTGGCGATCAGATTGCCGTGCGTGAGCAAACAACCTTTTGGTTTTCCGGTCGTTCCTGACGTGTAGATAATGATCGCATCATCGCTCTGGATAATGGCGGGAGGGCGGACATCTGGTTCGCAATCTTGTCTAAACTCGCGCGTCGCTTCCGCTTCGTTATCAAAGATAATGATTGAGCGCAGGTGCGGAAGGCGGTCCCGGATGTTTTCAACTCTCTCGAGAAACTCTGAATGAACCAGAATTGCTTTCGCTTCAGAGTTATTCATGACGAATTCAATCTCATGCTCCTTCAAAAGTGAATTCACCGGGCCCGCCAGAGCGCCCAAACTCCAGCAGGCAAAGTAACTGATGATGTATTCGGCGCTGTTCGGCATCAGCAGGCTGACGACATCACCTTTGGCAACGCCCTGCGCGGCCAGCATTCCCGCGGCACGATTGACTGACGCCGCAAACTCAGCATAGGTAAACTGCCGGCGATCCGATTCAGAAAACAAAAACGGCTTGTCCGGCGCCGCGACGGCACGACGATCCAGCAGGTCCGTGATATTTCGAACTTCATCTGGCATTGCTCGCAGTATATGAATTTGGAGTGCGGTGGCAAGCGTAGGCCCCGCTATCGTTTGGAGTGCCGCCTTCAGGCGGAATCGGATATAAGCGAATATGGCCGCCTAAAGGCGGGACTCCAAACCAAACCGCTTCTCTTTGCCGGTGCAATCCAAATCTGTTGTAGAATGCGCCGGCTCGAAAAAGCATTTCCCAGGGATCCGGCCGCTTGAAAACGAAAATTCGGTTCCGCCTGGTTCTCAGTTTAGTGTCACTTTGTTTGGGCGCCCCTCTGGCTCGCGCTCAGGACAATTACGAAATCCAGGTTTATGGTTCTGAAACCGTTCCTCGCGGCGTGACCATGGTTGAACTCCACAACAACTTCACAGTAAAAGGATCGAAGACTACCAGTGACGGGACGTTACCAACCCAACATGCCTGGCACGAAACCATCGAGATCACCCACGGCTTTAACGATTGGTTTGAAACGGGCTTCTATATTTTCACCAGCGCCCGAAACGGAAGCGGCTGGGATTTTGTCGGCACACATATTCGGCCGCGCTTTCGCGTTCCGCCGAAATGGCACTGGCCGGTTGGGGTTAGTGTCTCAAACGAGATCGGCTATCAGACGCGTAGATTTTCCGAAGACCCCTGGGGTTGGGAAATTCGCCCGATCATCGATAAGGAGATCAAGCGTTGGTATCTGTCTTTCAATCCCACACTCGAGCGCGCTTTGAAGGGGCCGGGCACCAAAAGAGGTTTCGAGTTCTCGCCGAATCTTAAGATAGCTTACTCAGTCACAAAGAAGGTTGACGCCGGGATCGAATATTATGGGGCGTTGGGGCCGTTGCGCGGTTTTGATCCGAAACGCGAACAGCAGCATCAGATTTTTCCGGCCATCGACCTCAATGTTTCGCCAAATTGGGAGTTTAATTTTGGCGTCGGCATCGGCATGACCGGCAACACCGATCATCTGATTCTGAAAATGATCATTGGCCGCCGGTTTACGTTTGGCCATAGGAAGCCGGCGGCAACCGACTCGTCGCCTGACTGACACCTGATCCTATAGCTGGTTCGTGATATATTCAGCCGCGCGACGCGAAAAACGCGACGTTCGGATGGCAGAACTTGTCCGCCTCGCGTAATCAGGCGTCACGAGTCCTGCGTCTGACAGGCATCAGAATTGACCAGGCAGAACATGAATAACTATCGCAATTTCATCGGCGGTAAATGGATTGAATCGAGTTCCTCCAGAACCGTTAACAATATCAACCCGTCAAACATCGACGATGTAATCGGCACGGTCCGCCAGGCTACGCGCGAAGAAGCGCGCGCGGGGGTCGAAGCGGCCAGCGAAGCGTTTCATGACTGGCGCAGGACGCCAGCGCCGGCGCGCGGAAAGATCGTCGCGAAGGCGGCGCGCCTGCTGGAAGAATCAAAAGAAGAGCTCGCTCAAATTCTTACCCGCGAGGAAGGCAAAACGATTTCGGAGTCTCGCGGCGAACTGCAACGCTCGATCAACGTCGCCGAATTCTGCGCCGGCGAGTCGCGCCGAATGAACGGTGAAACCATTTTCTCTGAACTTCCCTCGAACTTCGTCTATACCATCAAGCAGCCGCTCGGCGTGGTTGCATGTGTCACGCCGTGGAATTTTCCGGTGGCCATTCCCGTCTGGAAAATTGCGCCGGCGCTGGTGGCCGGCAATACGGTAGTTTTCAAGCCGGCGACGCTAACGCCGGGGACTGCCGTCCGCATTGTCGAGATCTTTGAAGCAGCAGGCGTGCCTCCAGGTGTTTTGAACCTGGTCCTGGGTTCGGGTTCGGACGCAGGCGATGAAATCATTGGTCACCCGGCCGTGAAAGCTGTCTCGTTTACCGGATCGAATGGTGTCGGCATTCGGCTTTACGAGCAGGTCTCGCGCCGGGGCGCGAAGTGTCAGTGCGAAATGGGCGGAAAGAATCCGGTGGTGATTCTCGAAGACTGCGATCTGGATCTCGCGGTTGAGAACACCGCGCAAGGCGCATTCGGATCTTCAGGCCAGCGCTGCACTGCTACCAGTCGCGCGGTCGTGGTTAATCAAATCGCCGATGAATTCGTCGACCGCATTGTGAAGAGAGCGCAAACAATGCGCATCGGCGACGGCCTGGATCCGCAAACTGAAATGGGTCCAAGCGTCGACGAAAATCAATTCAAAACCGTCCTGGAATATCTGAACATCGGCCGCGAAGACGGCGCCACCCTGCTGTGTGGCGGCGAACGCGCGACCGGCAATGGCCTGGACAAAGGTTATTTCGTGAAACCAACCGTTTTCGATCACGTCATGTCAGACATGCGCATCGCGCGCGAGGAGATTTTTGGTCCCGTGCTTTCAGTAATGCGGGTCAAGGATTTTGACGAAGCAATGCAGGTTGCCAACGACACTGAATATGGGCTGTCGTCTTCGATCTTCACCAATGATGCCGCGCGGGTCTTTCGTTTTGTCGATGAGATTGAAACCGGCATGACGCATATCAATTCGCCAACCACCGGCGGCGAAGCTCACATTCCGTTTGGAGGCATAAAAGGGACCGGTATTGGCGACCGCGAGCAGGGTTCAACGTCGCTCGACTTTTATACCGAATTGAAAGTAGTTTACGTGGATTACACAGGCCGCAAGCGCGAAGGTAATCTGTACTAGGCGCCTTCCAAAATGGAACATTCGAATTCCGCTACAGTCATCAATGCTTAAAAGGGAATCTTTATGAGTTCACCAGAACTTCAAACTAATCAATCCGAAACAGTTCGCAAGCACAAAGAGTTTCTTTTTCCGGCGGTTGCTACCTATTACCAGGAGCCGCTCGCCCTGGTAAAAGGCGAAGGCTTTCACGTCTGGGATGACAAAGGCGACAAATATCTCGATTGTTTCGGCGGCGTCCTGACCGTCAGCGTCGGGCATGCGAATCCGAAGGTCAACGAAGCGATCATCAATCAAGTCAAAACGATCTCACATACTTCAACGCTCTACTGTAACAAACCGCAATCCGATCTGGCGGAGAAGCTTGCCCAAATTACGCCCGGCCGTTTGAAGAAGTCCTTCTTTACCAACAGTGGCACTGAAGCCGACGACACCGCAGTGCATGCGGCAAAACTCGCGACCGGCCGTCATGAGATCGTCGTCCTTCGTCATGCGTACAGCGGCCGTTCGGCGACTTCCCTGTCGGCGATGGGGCATTCGACCTGGCGGCCCTTGCCGCCGCAGGTTAGCGGATTCGTCCACGCGCAAGCGCCGTACTGCTATCGCTGCCCATTCAAACTTACTTATCCCGAATGCGGTCTCGCGTGCGCAAACGATATCGAAGAACTGATAATGACTACCACCACCGGTGAGATCGCTGCATTCATGGCCGAGCCTATTCTTGGCGTCGGCGGATTCATCGTGCCGCCGGCGGGCTATTTTGAACGGGCAGTCGAAATCACGCGCAAACACGGTGGCCTATTCATTGCTGACGAGGTTCAGACCGCATGGGGCCGCACGGGTGAAAAATGGTTCGGCATCGAAAACTGGAACGTCGAGCCGGACATCGTCACTTCCGCAAAGGGACTGGGCAACGGAGTGCCGATCGGAATTACCGTCGCGACGCCGGAAGTCGCAGATAAGTTTCCTGGCCTGACTTTCTCGACTTTCGGCGGCAACCCGGTTTCCTGCGCGGCCGCTCTGGCGGTGCTCAAAGTGATCGAAGACGGTGATCTGAAAAAGAATTCTGCCGTAGTCGGCGGTTATTTTCGCCAGCGCCTCGAAGAGCTGAAGGACAAGTATCAAGTGATCGGCGATGTGCGGGGCATGGGCCTGATGCAGGCGCTGGAACTCGTCAAAGATCGCGAGACGAAAGAACCCGATCCGCAATCGGTGCTTAAGGTTTTCGAGGAAACCAGGAAGCGCGGCGTGTTAATCGGCAAAGGCGGTCTGTACGGAAACGTAATTCGCACCGGCATGATGCTTAACTCAACTAAGGATCATGTTGACGAATTGATTGCCGCTCTGGATGCGGGATTTGCGGCCCTAAACTAAGGCCGGGCGACGTCCCACCGGCCGTAGGGCGCGTTTTGGATTCGTCCCGTCAGGGACGAGATGTTTATAGAAATTGATATCGTGGTTGAATTAGCTCCGTTAGGAGCGCCATATCGGTCGACTACATTGCGCTCCTAAACGGAGCGCTGTTGAAATAATTAACCTTAGAACTATAAATATTTCGCTCCTAAAGGAGCGAAGATCTCGCTCAATCCGCACATCGGGCGGGAGAACAACTCACCGAGTCAGCATTCAACGAAACTTGTCTGACACTTTGGCCGTACTAACTCTTCTATCCAACTTTCCTGAGACCTAAACACCAGCCAGAAAGGTTTTCTATGAGATTCAATGGTTTTTCGCACCTTCGCTCTAAACTTTTTACCCTTATCGTCGCAGGTTTCTGTGTCGCGGTTACGTTAACAACCGCAACCCGTACCGGCGCACAAACAAAAGGTCTACCCCCGGTCATTGATCGGGAATTATTCTTCGGCGATCCGGAAATTTCGGGCGCCCAAATTTCTCCCGACGGCAAATTCATTGCCTTCGTCAAACCGTTCAAAGGGACCCGCAACATCTGGGTCAAAACCACCGAAGAGCCGTTCGAAAAAGCGCGGCCAATTACGGCGGACACCGCACGCCCCATACCCGCGTATTTCTGGAGTCGCGACGGCAAATACATCCTGTTTGTACAGGACAAGGCCGGCGATGAGAATTATCTGGTTTATGCAGTCAATCCGGCCGACAGTCCAGCGAGCGGCCAGGACGTTCCCGCGGCGCGGAACCTTACCGATCTGAAAGGCGTGCGCGCCGAAATCGTCGCCGTGCCGCGAACTGAGCCGGATCTCCTTTACGTGGCAATCAACGATCGCGACAAAGCCTGGCACGATCTCTACAAGGTAAGAATCTCAACCGGCGAACGAAGTCTGGTCCGTCAAAATACCGAACGCATCGTCGGCTGGACGTTTGATCTGAAGGACCAGCTCCGGCTCGCCTCACGCGTCAACGATAACGGCGACACGGAAGTACTACGCGTCGACGACAAGGGCTTCACGAAGATTTATTCCTGCAATGTTTTCGAATCGTGCGGCCCCATTCGTTTTCATAAAGACGGCCAACGCGTTTACTTTGAAACGAATAAGGGCGCGGACAGTGACCTGACCAAGCTGGAACTTTTTGATCCGGCCACGGGCCGGGAGGATTTTGTCGAATCCGATCCCCTGAAACGTGTCGACCTGGGCAGGACATCATTTTCGGAAGTGTCCGACGATCTGATAGCGACGACTTATGAAGACGAACGGGCGCGCATCTACTGGAAAGACAAGTCGTTCGAGGCCGATTACAAGTTGCTGCAGAAACAGCTGCCAGGAAAAGAAATCGGCTTTGCGTCGTCGACAAAAGATGAACGTCTCTGGCTCATCGCGGCGTACAGCGATACCGAGCCCGGTGAGCGCTACCTGTTTGACCGCCAGACAAAGAAACTCACATTTGAATATCGCGTGCGGGAGAAGCTCAATCGCGATTATCTCGCGCCGATGAAAGCAGTGCGCTACAAATCATCAGATGGACTCGAAATTCCGGCGTATCTCACGCTGCCGAAAGGTGCCGCGGCAAAGAATCTGCCGCTGATTGTGTTCCCGCACGGCGGTCCCTGGGCGCGAGACTCCTGGGGCTACAACCCGTTCGCACAGTTCTGGGCGAATCGTGGCTATGCGGTACTACAACCAAACTTCCGCGGGTCGACCGGCTATGGCAAAAAGTTCATCGATGCCGGAAACAAACAGTGGGGCGATAAGATGCAGGACGACATCACCTGGGGCGTGAAATATCTGGTCGCTCAGGGGACCGCGGATGAAAAGCATGTCGGCATCATGGGCGGATCGTACGGCGGTTATGCGACGCTGGCCGGTGTCACTTTCACACCTGACCTGTATGCCGCGGCAGTCGATTATGTCGGACCCTCGAACCTGATTACGTTGCTCGAGACTATCCCGCCGTACTGGGAAGCCGGCCGCCAGCTCTTCTATCAGCGCATGGGTGATCCCACAACGCCCGAAGGTAAAGCCCAGTTGAACCGGCAGTCTCCGCTGAACTCAGCGACAAAGATCAAGACACCACTGCTCGTCGTGCAGGGCGCCAACGATCCGCGGGTGAACAAACGCGAAGCCGATCAGATCGTGATTGCTTTGCGTGATCGCGGCTTTCCGGTTGAGTACATCGTCGCGCCGGATGAAGGTCACGGTTTCGCCCGACCGGTGAATAACATGGCGATGTTTTCGCAAGCGGAAAAATTCTTCGCGAAATATCTCAACGGCCGTTACCAGGAAGGCGCGACGCCGGAAGTTGCGCAGCGACTTAAGGACATTTCAGTTGATATCAGGACTGTGACGGTCGCGAAGAAGATCGAGGCGGCGACGGGTGCGCCGAAACCCACCGGCGATCTTAAGCCGGGCATTTCGAATTACAAGGCATCAATTGCGCTTGGCGGCCAGTCAATTCCCCTGACCGTCAAGACTGAAATCAAGGAAGGCGGCGAGAATTGGCAGGTGACGGAGACGGCTGATACGCCGCAAGGTCAGATCATCGATGTTTCCACCATCGAAAAAGGAACGCTGATCCTCAGGCACCGATCAGCGACACAAGGGCCAGTCTCTATTGAGCTTGACTTCAAAGGCAACAAAGCCAGCGGCACCATGAGTATGAACGGCCAGTCAAAGCCGATTTTGGTTGATGTTGGCGGCATCGTCTTTGCCGATGGCGCCGGAGCATTCAACGTCCTGGCAATGCTTCCGCTCGCGGCTGACTACCACACGACGTTTCTTAACTTTGACCTGCAGAAACAGAAACCGCAGACAAAGCAATTGAAGGTGATCGGCATGGAGAGTGTGACCGTTCCCGCGGGGACTTTCGACGCTTATAAAGTAGAACTTGTGTCCGCCGATAATGAAGCGGATAAGCAGACCATCTGGATCGCAAAGGACACACACAAGGTTTTGAAGATTACGGCGACGCTGCCGAGTCTGGGTGGCGCGTTGTTGACGTCGGAGTTAGTGAATTGAGGGAGACTCCTGGTGATTTCGCTCCGTTAGGAGCGAAATATTTATAGACCTCGAGATCTTACTAATTGTAGTAGCTCCGTAGGAGCGTGATGTGATTGAGCTAACATCGCGCTCCTAACGGAGCTTTTGATTTGATTTATTTGTGGCCGGGTTCTATAAACATCTCGCGCCGACGGAGCGAAACGCTCTTCCACTCCCATGACATCTCGAGGCTCCCACATGGTGAACACCTTCTCGCAGATTTACATTCAAACAGTCTTTGCGGTCAGCAATCGACAGTCACTTATCAAATCCAATTTCAAAGAAGACCTCTATAAATACATTACAGGCATCGTTAAGAACCAAGGTCAGAAACTGATCTCAATTAACGGCATGCCCGACCATGTCCACATTTTGATCGGATTGAGACCAGCAATGGCGTTAGCCGATCTCGTGCAAGAGATCAAGGCTGATTCAACCAATTTCGTTAACAAACGGAAACTCGTGCACGGACGGTTTAGTTGGCAGGAAGGTTATGGAGCGTTCTCGTACGGCCATTCCCAGTTGGATACAATCGTCCGCTATATTCAGAACCAAGAGAAGCACCACCGACGACGATCGTTTAGAGATGAATATTTAACGCTGCTAAGGAAATACGATATTGCGTTCGACGATAAATACGTTTTTAAATTCATTGAGGGATCGTAGATAAAGCATTTCACTTCCTTAGCGAGCAAGTGACTGAGCCCCGCTAGGGGCGCAATGTTTATATAGAATGTGAAGTCTTATTAGATCGTTAAGCTCCGTAGTAGCGCAATGTGAACCGTTAATATTGCGCTCCTACGGAGCTTGGTTGACTTAGAATGCTCGGTGCTATAAACATCTCGCTCCTAACCGAGTGAAAGGCAGGTTGACCGATTGCAAAGCCGGAGGCTTTCTGTACATCAGGCGGCAGAGCCGCTAGTTAACAAGAAATCCTGATCGATTAGAACCTCGGCAAGGAACACCATCATCCATGAAAACTCTAATCCGTAACGGCCAAATCATCACCGCCAGTGACAATTACCACGCCGACATCCTGATCGAAGGCGAGACTGTTTCGGTCATTGGAGCCAGGCTCGACATGCAAGCTGACGTTACGATCGACGCCAAAGGTAAACTCGTAATTCCCGGCGGCATCGATCCCCACACCCACATGGAACTGCCGTTCGGCGGCACCGAGTCTTCCGATGATTTTCGCACCGGCACGATCGCCGCCGCGCACGGCGGCACGACGACAATCATCGACTTCGCGGTGCAGAACAAAGGGCAGTCGTTAATCGCCGGTCTCGATCGCTGGCATCAGAAGGCGGAGGGCAAGTGCGCGATCGATTATGGCTTTCATCTCATCACTACCGAACTCGAAGACAATCAGATCGAAGAGATGTACACGGTCATGGACGAAGGGGTGACCAGCTTTAAGTTGTTCATGGCCTATCCCGGCGTATTCCTGGTTGATGACGCAACGATCTTCCGCGCCATGTCTGCCGCGGGCGAGCGTGGTGGTCTGATCTGCATGCACGCGGAAAACGGAATCGTGATCAACGAAATTATCAAGCATGCCCTGGCGAAAGGCCACACTGCTCCGAAGTATCACGCGCTGACCCGGCCAACTGTTGCTGAAGCCGAAGGCGTGCACCGGGCCATCGCGATCGCCGAAATGGCTGAGTCGCCCGTTTACATCGTGCATCTCTCCTGCGCTGACGCGTTGAATCAAGTGAGACAGGCGCGCGATCGCGGCATCCCCGCGTTTGCCGAAACCTGTCCGCAGTATCTGTTCCTTTCGATCGATGATTACGGCGAAGACTTCAACGGCGCGAAATACGTCATGACCCCGCCGTTGCGCGAGAAGTCGAACCAGTCCGAGCTTTGGAAGGGTTTGAGGATGGACGATCTGCAAGTCATCTCAACCGATCACTGCCCGTTCTGCATGAAAGAGCAGAAGGAACTTGGCAAAGATGATTTCACCAGGATCCCAAACGGCGCCCCCGGCGTCGAACATCGCGTGCCGCTCATCTATAACGGCGGCGTGGTCGAGAATCGTATCTCGCTTAATCGATTTGTCGAATTGACTTCAACTGCCGCGGCGAAGATGTTCGGCCTGTTTCCAAAGAAAGGAACGATTGCCGTCGGCTCGGACGCGGACATTGTCATCTTCGATGCCAATACAGAACAGACACTCGGCGTCAACTCGCACCACATGAACGTTGACTACAGCGCTTACGAAGGCAAGAAAATCAAAGGCGTCGTAGACATCGTGCTTTCACGTGGCTCGATTGTGATCGACAAAGGCGAATTCAAAGGCAAAGTCGGTAACGGCAAGTTCCTCAAGCGCGGCGAGTGCGTAGCGATCTAGATGCCTTGCCTGGGTAAGCCATCGGCCATATCGTAACTTGGTCCACGATCTTGACGACAGCAAACGCGATATCTATGAGGTAGTTTCACATCTGCTCGCGCACGTCGACGACCCCGGCTTTTTATTGAGAACTGGATGTTGGCTGGTAAGTCTTGACATTGCATTCGATTTCCTATATTAGCCAAAGGAGTTGCGACGCCTAGCTAACCAGAAATTTGGTGGTCTCAGGTTTAGAACACTGAGGGGAGGTATGAGATGAAGATAGGGAAAGGTAGAAGTTTTGTATATATTGTGCTCCTCTTAACCGCGGCTTCAGCCGGACTGTTCGTCTTCCTAGCAACCGCAGAGTCAAAAATGATAGTGGAAGATATCCCACCTGTTCCGCAACAGATTGTAACTGATGTAATCCATTACGATCTTGACTTGCTGAAAGTAACATCGAACTGGCCAAAAGACTTGACGGTTGAAAACATTTCCGACAAGGAAATCAGCGGCTTCGAGATCTTAATAGTGGCGGCGAATGATGACGGTGGGCCAGCAGAGTTAGTCCTGTGGGGAACGGATCCCAACAACGGGCAACAGACCCCGTTATTCAAACCCAAGGAGACTTTGACTCTTCCAATCCAGACGCAAACAGTCAAAAAGTTTCAAGACAACGGCAAGCCTTTTCTCTACGTCCAGATATGGCGACTTTGGGTCAACAATGATCCTAAGTTCTTGTATGCCCAGGGGGCACTCCTGCAACAAGACGAAGAAAATCCAAGGTCCTATCATGTAATTAGAGACGCAAAGGGCAGGAACAAGCCTCATCACAATCATGCCTTGCCTCATATTACTCATTCGATAAAACCCCCGTTCCCTCTAGGATGCTGCACTAGAGAGTTTTTCAGTAGCATCACCTATGACTGCGGTATGGTGGACTCTTGCGACCCGCAAGGTAGAAAATGCTGGATCACGATACCGCCTACTCAGTTTGTTCAGTCTGCTGCACAAACCAACAAGCGACTGGCTATATGAATTGTCACTCTATAGGGACTGTGTGTCCTCCGCACCTTTGCGACGAAAGTCAACGAATCACGTACAACGTGCCGTGCAACTGCTGTAACTGTTAAGAATCGAGCACGCCTCGCCGCCGCCGAGCCTCGTTCATTTTGGAGTCGTGTACACGCCGAGCACACGGCTTGGCTCGAAGAACACTTATCACTAAAAAACGCGCGCTCTGAGCGTCTGGTCAGGAACTGTATTATTACCCTTGCCTGGCAGAGGACCGCTCATTATTTCTGAACAAACTTGTACCGTCACGCGCACTTGCCTTACTATGCGCCGTGCCTGACGCCATAACTATCTTCATTCTGGAAAGGTAAAGTCCCCCGATGATTGCGGCCATCATTCTTTCTTTTGCCTTACTGTCTTTCAACCAGGAACCTGACAGTCAGGGACGCAGACAGCTTCCCACGCAACAACCCAGTCCGGCGCCACAGGTCACGGCGTCGCCTTCGGCCTCTCCGGGCGCCCAACCCTCGGCCCAGCAAGGACCGCAACCTCGCCCACAAGAACAACCTTCGCCAACGCCGGAAGAGGTGCCGGTCGTGACGCGTCACGAAATCCGCGCCGGTGGAAAAGTCCTGCGCTACACCGCCACGACCGGCATGATGCCGATCAAGAATCGCGACGGCGAAACTGAGGCCCGCATTTTCTTCATGGCTTATACACTGGACGGCGAAGGAAATCGCAACCGCCGCCCGCTTACCTTTTCTTTCAACGGGGGACCGGGTTCGGCATCAGTCTGGCTACACCTCGGCGCGATTGGGCCGAAACGCGTGAAGATGAATCCGGATGGGACAATGCCGGCACCGCCGTATGAACTGGTTGACAATGAATACACCTGGCTCAATCAAACAGATTTGGTCTTCATCGATCCGGTCGGCACCGGATACAGCCGCGCCGTAAGACCTGAGCTCGCGGCGAGATTCTTCGGCCTGAACGGGGACATCGAATCGGTCGGCGAATTTATTCGCATGTATCTGACGCGGTACGAGCGCTGGACCTCGCCGCTGTTTCTCGCCGGCGAAAGTTACGGCACGACGCGGGCTTCGGCGCTGTCCGGGTACCTAATCGGCCGCGGCGTCGCCTTCAACGGGATCGTTCTGATTTCCACGATCATGAATTTCGAGACGGCTGACTTCGCGGCCGGGAATGATTTGCCGTTTGTGATGTATCTGCCGTCTTACGCCGCCACGGCGTGGTACCACAAGAAGCTACCACCCGATCTGCAGTCCAGGTCCGTGCAGGAAGTCGTTTCTGAAGTCGAACAATGGGCGTCTACCGATTACTCCCTGGCGCTCGACAAGGGAGATCGATTGTCTGCGTCAGAGCGTCAGGAGGTTGTCAACAAATTGTCGCGTTACACCGGTCTGGCACCGCAGTTTATCGACAACGCGAATCTGCGCGTATCGCTGAATCTATTCCGTAAAGAATTGTTGCGCGGCGAAAGAAGATCTATTGGCAGACTCGACGCGCGCTTTAAAGGATTCGACTCCAGTTTCGCTACCGATAGTCCGGATTTTGATGCGAGCGAAGCTGCAATCCGGCCACCGTACACTTCCACGTTCAATAACTATGTTCGATCAGAACTTGGTTACAAGACTGATGCTGAGTATTACATTCTGGGCGGCGGCATCACCTCGCCGTGGAATTGGAACACGAACAACGGCTATGTCGACACGAGCGTAGCGTTGCGCAACGCGCTGGCGCGAAATCCGTACCTGAAGATTTTTGTGGCGATGGGTTACTACGACATGGCCACGCCTTACTACGCAGTGCAATACACGCTGCACCATATCAGTCTGGACCCGGTTCTGCTACGGAACTTTTCGACCGGATATTACGAAGCCGGCCACATGATGTACATCGACGAAAAGTCTTTGGGAAAACTGCGCGCGGACGTCGGACAATTTATTGAGCAGTCACAGCGGAGATGAATCGCTGGGGTCGCTGCGCAGTGACCTTAGTGTAGTTTTGCTCTGCGCCTTGAGTCCGACTCTGCGGCTTTGCGTGAAAAGACCGATAATTTCTCGCAAAGACGCTAAAGGGATCGGAAGCCGCAAAGCAATTTAGCTGAGGGAGTAAACTTATCGCCTTGATGAGCATCGCGAAACGAGCGCTTTTCTTAATTCTGCTGGCGCTGGTTCTTCCCGCAAGCGCCCATCAAAAGCGAAGCGCATCACGTGCTCGGAGTCCCTTCACCGGCACCTATAGAAATCGTTTTGGCGATTGGGAAATTCTGGATCTGGGCAAGGACAAGCTCAAAGTTTCGTGCTCGCTGACTTATCCTTACAAGGTTCGCGGAGTTTTGACGGCAAATCTGGGCGAGTGCGGTGGTGAAGCGACACTGAACGGTAAGGTCGCAACTTTCAAACCTGAAGAGACGTCTGCGTGTACGATCACGCTGAGGTTTACCGGCAATAGACTGGTGGTAAATCAGGACGGTTCGGATGCCGATTGCGGCTTCGGTCATAACGTGTACGCCGACGGAACCTATCCGAAGCGCAGCAGCCGGCAGCCAAGGTTTGACGTGGAGAAGTAGCGAAGCATGGCATCTAAGAACGAAACGATTCAATATCCGGACGGCCGCGTCGAGCTTAAGCACGAGGCGTTTGAAGAGATCCGCAGCAGTCCGTTGTTCAATCGAGATCTCGCGCCCGTGAAGGTTTCGGAACGCAACTGGACCACCTACAACTACGCGGCGCTCTGGATCAGCATGGCGCATTGCATTCCGACTTACATTCTCTCTTCGGGATTAATTAAGCTGGGCATGAACTGGTGGCAGGCGCTGATAACAATTTTGCTAGGCAACACAATTGTCCTGATTCCAATCCTTTTGAATTCTCATCCGGGCACAAAGTATGGAATTCCCTTCCCGGTTTTCGCGCGCGCGAGTTATGGCACTTACGGATCAAATCTGCCGGCCCTGATGCGCGCGATTGTTGCCTGTGGCTGGTTTGGAATTCAGGCCTGGATTGGGGGCGAAGCGCTGAACACGCTGTTCACCGCCATCATTCCGAAATGGCCGGTCTTACTTGGTGGCTCAGTCGGCGGTCGTCCGCCCACTGAATGGATTTCTTTTCTGCTTTTCTGGGGCCTGAACATCTACATTATTTATCGCGGCATGGACTTGCTCAGAAAAGTCGAGAACTGGGCGGCGCCGTTTGTACTGATTATGACTTCGCTGTTGCTCGCGTGGGCAATTTGGCGAGCGCACGGACTCGGTTATCTGCTCGTTCAGCAGAGCACATTTCACACCCTCGGTGAGTTTTGGCCGACCTTCATTATTTCTCTCACCGGAATGATTGGCTTCTGGGCCACGCTGAGTTTGAATATGCCGGATTTTACCCGCTTTGGTCACAGCCAACGGGAACAGGCTCTCGGCCAGGTCGTCGCGTTGCCAACGACCATGACTGTGTTCGCGGCCATGGGCGTGATGATTACCTCCGCCGCGGTAATCATTTATCCAAATATGAAAGTTGACGAGCTGTGGGATCCCATGAAACTCGTCGGACAATTTCATCAAGTCATAGTCGTCGCGATTTCAATGTTCACGGTCGTGGTCGCGACCCTCGCGGTGAACATCGCGGCCAATGTTGTTTCACCGGCAAATGATTTCGCCAATGCGTTTCCAAAATGGATTTCCTTTCGCACTGGAGGGCTGATCACCGGCATCATCGGCATCCTAATGCAGCCGTGGCGTCTGCTGGCCGATCCTTCGGGTTATATCTTTGACTGGCTCGTTGGCTACTCTGGCGGCCTGGGCTCGATCGCCGGAGTGCTGATTGCCGACTATTGGTTAATCCGGCGAAAAGATCTGACGTTGGGTGATCTTTATCGGCGCGAAGGAAACTATACGTATGCCGGAGGTTGGAACCTGCGCGCGGTCGCTGCTACTCTCATGGGCTGTGCGCTCGCCTGGAGCGGCCCCATCTCGCATCAGCTGGGTATGTCGATCTGGTTATTCGACGAACTCTATAGCTACGCGTGGTTCGTCGGATTTGGCGTCGCGGCTATTGTCTATCTGATCCTGATGAAGCTGGCGCCGCCGCAAACGCCCGTTGCCCTCGAAGCAAGACAAACGTGAAACCTTAAACTTGAAACCTGAAACTCGGAGCACCTATGGCACGAACAGTTAAATGCGGATTGATCCAGGCAAAGAACGCGGGGCCCACCGACGCCCCGATCGCAGAAATCAAGCGGCTAAATATTGAAAAGCATCTGAAGATGATCGACGACGCCGCAAAACAGGGCGTGCAGATCCTTTGCATGCAGGAAGTTTTCACGACGCCGTATTTTTGCGCCGAGCAGCAAACGCGCTGGTATGAAGCAGTCGAGAAAATCCCGGAAGGTCCGACGACCAGGCTGATGCAGGAGGCGGCAAAGAAACACAACATGGTGATCGTCGTGCCGATTTATGAAGAGGAGATGACCGGTATCTACTACAACACCGCCGCGGTGATCGATGCAGACGGAACTTATCTGGGCAAGTATCGCAAGCATCACATCCCGCACGTTAATCCCGGTTTCTGGGAAAAATTTTATTTTAAGCCGGGCAATCTGGGTTATCCGGCTTTTGACACTGCCTATGCCCGCATCGGCGTCTATATTTGTTATGACCGGCACTTTCCCGAAGGTGCACGCGTACTTGGTTTGAATGGCGCCGAAATCGTTTTCAATCCGTCCGCGACGATAGCAGGTCTCTCGGAGTATCTGTGGAAACTGGAACAACCGGCGCATGCCGTGGCTAACGGATATTTTGTGGGCGCGATAAATCGCGTCGGTCATGAACAGCCGTGGGACATCGGCGAGTTCTATGGCCAGAGTTATTTCTGCAATCCGCGCGGGCAAATAATTGCGCAGGCGCCGCGTGATGAAGATGCCCTGGTCGTCGCGGATTTGAATCTGGACATGATTCGCGAAGTGCGCAACACCTGGCAATTCTTCCGAGATCGGCGGCCTGAGAGTTACCACGCGCTCGTGGCTGAGTAGCGCAAGTTGTTAGCTTGCGCGTTCGCGACTTAACGAGTTGTGCCACGGATATGACTGAGCGACAAAAAATCTCATCCGGCGCGAAGTGGGAACCAATCGTCGGCTATTCGCGCGCGGTCCGGGTTGGCAATCGCATCTATGTCACTGGCACGACAGCGCTTGGCGATGATGGTGAGATTGTTGGCATCGGCGACGCCTATGTGCAAGCGAAACAGTGTTTGCGAAATATCGAAAGCGCTCTGAAGCGTCTTGGCGGCGGATTTGAACACATTGTCCGCACTAGGATGTACGTGACTGACATTACTCGGTGGGAAGAGTATGGGCGCGCACACGGCGAGGCTCTTCGCGAGGTAATGCCGGCGACCACGATGGTTGAAGTCAGCCGTCTAATCGATCCGCGAATGCTGATCGAGATCGAAGTGGATGCGGAATTATGAGTAACGTGTTTGGAGTCCCGCCTTCAGGCGGAAAGATTCCGGCATTTCAACACCTGAAGGCGGAACTCCGAACAAACAATTAGGGAGTTGTTATGGATCTTTCAATCACGGTTAACGGCATAAAGTTTCCTAATCCATTCCTGCTCGGTTCCGGACCGCCGGGAACGAACGCGCGTGTGCTCGCCAAGGCCTACGAGGCCGGCTGGGGCGGCGCCGTCGCCAAGACCATCAGTTTGGAATCAAGCAAAGTGGTGAACGTCGTGCCGCGTTACGGAAAGCTGCGCTCACGCAACAACGGAGAGGTAATCGGTTTTGAAAATATCGAGCTGATCTCGGATCGGCCGATCGAAGTGTGGCTGGACGAATTCCGGCAGGTCAAGAAACAGTATCCGAATCACGTCCTGATCGCGTCGATCATGGAGGAGTACGACAAAGAGCGCTGGCAGGAATTGACGCGCCGCGTGCAGGACACGGGTGTCGACGGATTCGAGCTGAACTTTTCCTGTCCACACGGTATGACTGAGCGCAAGATGGGATCAGAAATGGGAGAGCATCCCGACCTAACCGAAGAGGTGACGAGCTGGGTTACGGAAGCCGCAAAGATTCCGGTCTGGGCCAAGATGACGCCCAACATTACCAACATTCGCGAGCCTTCCCTGGCCGCAGTACGCGGAGGCGCCAATGGCATCTCGGCCATCAACACGATTCTTTCGGTCATCGGCGTGAACCTCGACACGCTGCGCCCGATGCCCACGGTCGAAGGTTACACCGTCCCCGGTGGTTATTCCGCGCAGGCCGTCAAGCCCATTGCTCTGCGAATGGTGAGCCAGCTCGGGCTCGGCCTGCCGAATGAAATTTCGATCAGCGGGATCGGCGGAGTGGAAACATCTCACGATGCAATCGAGTTTATGCTCCTCGGCGCCTCGACGGTGCAAATCTGCACCGGGGTGATGTTGCAGGGCGTAAAGATGGTCGAAGAGCTTCAGAAGGGCCTGGCAAAGTTTCTCACCGATAAGGGCTTCAACTCTGTCCGCGAGATCGTCGGCAAGAGCCTGCCTTATTTTTCCACTCATATGGATCTCGTAAAGATGATGAAGGAAGCCAAGCGGCACAAGGCCGGCGAAGGCGCGCGCGACAATGAATGGGCGCAGAAGGACATTACGGAGAAGACTGCCGAGCTGACATCGAACTAGGATGGCAAAACCACGCGTATTTATTAGTTCTACCTTCTACGACTTGCGTCAAGTGAGAGAGGATCTCGAACGGACGATTCGTGAATTGGGATACGAGCCTGTGCGAAACGAGACAGGAAACATTCCCTATTCGAAAGAAGATCGGCTTGAAACTTCAGCGTATCGCGAAATTGAGCTCTGTGACATCATTGTGGCCATTATTGGCGGGCGGTTTGGGACCGAGTCAAGTGATCAGCCCGGTTATTCCATCTCACAGGTGGAACTCAAACGTGCTCTTGATCAAGGGATCCAGGTTTTCATATTTATTGAGCGTGGCGTTCTCAGCGAGTTTTCGACATATCAACTGAATAAAACCAATAAGGGTACCAAGTATCGATTTGTCGACAATTCTCGGATTTATGAGTTTATCGAGGAGATTCACAAACTACCACGCAATAATCCGATTGCTCCTTTCGAAATCGCGGCTGATATAACGGAATATTTACGAGCGCAGTGGGCGGGTATGTTTCAGCGCTTCCTGAAGGAGCAGAAGCGGCTCTCTGAAATGAGGGTCCTTGAGGAAATGAACTCGGTTGCCAAAACGTTGAAGGAGCTGGTTACATTCTTAACCGAGGAGAGAAAGAATAAAGACGAAGCTATCAAGAGTATCTTGCTTGTCAACAACCCCGTCTTTCGTCGTCTAGCCGAACTGACGAACACTCCGTATCGTGTCTTTTTCTCTAACTTCGCCGAAATGAAAAGCTGGCTAACGTCCAGAGGCTGGACTCGTATAGATTCAGATGAGTGGGACCCTGACAGTAATGATGAGTGGAGTCATCCTAAGCATGGCTATATTAAATTCATTATTGACATCTTTGATGAGAACAAACTCAAATCCTTTGATGTTAATGAATGGCAGGATGATTGGATTACACTTGTAAAGAAGTCGGAGCCACCGGAGCTAACTGACGACGACGTTCCATTTTAGAGTGGTTATCTAGAATCAAACTCCGCCGCCACCGGTGCATGATCCGACGGACGCTCCCAACCGCGGGGTTCCTTGTCGATCCAGGTGTTAATGCTTTTTGCAGCCAGAGGTGCCGACACCCAGATGTGATCGATACGCAAACCCAGGTTGCGGCGAAAACCACCCGCTCGATAATCCCACCAGGAATAATGGCCCCCCTCCTCAGTGTGCAGCCGAAATGTGTCGGTGAAGCCCCAGTCCTTAATGTGCTGCAGAGCTGCTCGCTCGGGTTCACTGAAAAGTATTCGATTCTGCCAAAGCCGCGGATCGTGCACGTCGCGTGCTTCGGGCGCCACGTTGAAATCGCCGCATAGCAACACCGCCGACCCATGATCGTAATTCTGATCCAGGAATTCGCGGAGGCGTTTCATCCAGTTGAGCTTGTACTGATACTTTTCCGAACCGACGATCTGCCCATTGGGAACGTACACATTCACGACTCTAATTCCGGCAACGTCCGCCGCCAACAGACGCGAGTGACTGCGGGCGTCGTCTTCAGGATAGCCACGTTGAATATTGGCACAACCGGCGCGCGAAATAATGGCGACGCCGTTGTAGCTCTGCTGGCCAAAGACGACGCAATGGTAGCCGACGGACTTCAACTCGAGTAGTGGAAACTTATCGTCAGAGCATTTTGTTTCCTGGATGCACAGGACATCCGGCTGCGCGGATTCAAGCCAACGCGTAACGTGTGGCAGGCGCGCGAGAATCGAGTTGACGTTCCAGGTGGCGATCTTCATCAGTTTCGGGTTTCGAGTTTAGAGTTCGGAACCGGATATGCGATTGAGATCTAATATCGACAGCTACAAACAAGAATGAAGGTAACTCGAAACCCGAAACTCGAAACTCGAAACCGCTTAGAGCGAAGCGAGCAAGCCCGCCAGCAGCGCGCCTCGGGTTGGAATTCCGTCCACGATAATGTGTTCATGCGCGGCGTGGGCGCCATCGCCGTCAATTCCAAGTCCGTCAAGAACGGGCACACCGAGCGCTGCGGCAAAGTTTCCGTCTGAAGCTCCGCCGACACTGGCTTCGCCTAAATCAAAGTCCAGCCTCGCTGCGATTTCACGAGCATGTTCGTACAGCGATTTGACCTTTGCTGTCCGTTCCAGGGGCGGGCGATTTATGCCACCGGTAATTTTCAGCCGGGCGCGCTCATCAAATGGCTTCAGATTTCGTACCTCACGCTCAATCCGGTTTGCTTCGTCGATCGACGTGAATCGTAAATCTAATTCCGCGTGAGCGGCGGCCGGAACAACGTTGGAATGTGTGCCGCCTCGGACGAGTGTGACGTTAACGGTTGTTCCTTTTGCTGGTTGATTTAACTCGTGCAATCGCACTGTCTGCCGAGCCAGCTCGAGCACGGCGCTGACACCTTTTTCGGGATCGAGTCCGGCATGCGCGGCACGGCCTTCGACTTCGATCGTAAACATGCCGGTTCCCTTCCGCGCCGTCTTCACTCGCCCCCCGCTCGCCGGTGGTTCCAGAACCAGCACCGCGCGCGCGTCTTTCGTTTCCGCTTCGACCAGCGCGCGGCCGCTGGGACTGCCGCTCTCTTCATCGCAGGTCAGGAGGATGGTGATTGGAGATCCAGGCTTTGCGCCGGTCGCTTCGCAGGCGTGTAAGACTTCGAGTGCCAGCGCGCAATTGGCCTTCATATCAAAGATGCCCGGCCCATAGATTCGATTCGCCTCGACGCGCCAGGGGCGCTCTTTAATCGAACCACGGGGATGGACGGTGTCTGTATGGCCAAGGATCACGATTGGTGCGCCGTTGGCGCCGTCGAATGCGCGGATCAAAATATGATCACCAAAGCCTGGTCCTCTGATTTGCTTAAACGAGCTAACAGCGTGAACTGAACGGGTCACATCGGCTAGTAAGAAAGCAATTGCCCTACTGCCGGCCTCGTCGCCGGATGGCGATTCAGTTTCCACCAGCGAGCGGACCAGCGATAACACTTGATTCTGGCGCGCAGCGAAATGGTCGCGAAGCGCCTGCATGCTTTCCCTGGTCAATTCAGCAGCCATTTGTTAGTCGACAGATTTAGTGACAGTAGCACCCACGTAAGTAAAGTCTGGGTTCAAAGTAAAATGAACGAGAAGCTTTCTCGCCCTCCCTGATCGTTGGGCTTCTGAGACTTTGAGCGCCGGACATTGTCAGGCCTTGCCTGCGGATTGGCGGCCGACGGTGTCGGCGCGGACCGTCAAATCATTTATCCGCTTCAAGTTCACGTCAAATCCGATTCCCGGCCTAACGGGTGCCGCGATCGCTCCCTGCGAGCTCACCATCACAGGTGGTTCGATTATGTCTTCTTCCCAATACCTGGCACTGGCCGAAACATCGCCAGGCAAAGTAAATCCTGCGAGGGTGGCCATGGCAATGTTGTGCGCCCGGCCGATACCAGACTCCAGCATGCCTCCACACCATACGGGAATTTTTTGCTCGCGAGCAATTCGTTCGACTTCTCTTGCCTGTGCGTGACCGCCAACGCGACCCAGTTTCACATTAATGATTTGGCAGGCGCCGACTCTGATCGCATTCCGGGTATCCGCAGGAGTCTTGATTGATTCATCGAGACAGACCGGCGTTTTGATCTGTTTCTGCAACTCGGCGTGATCAAACATATCGTCGTAAGCCAAAGGCTGTTCGATCATCATCAGGTTAAAGTCGTCAAGAGCTTTGAAGAGCGAAATGTCAGCCAGCGTATACGCGGAATTGGCGTCACCCATTAATTGAATCGACGGCAAACGTTCGCGCACGCGTCTGATAATGTCGGCATCCCAGCCAGGCTTGATCTTGATCTTGATTCGCTGGTAGCCGTCGGCCAATTCTTTTTCAATTTTGTCGAGCAGGGCTGCGGGCGATTCCTGAATCCCAATCGATACGCCACATGGAATTTCAGGCTGAACGCCGCCAAGATATTTCCACAGGGGGACGCCTGCACGTTTTGCTTCCAAATCCCAACAAGCAGTTTCAATCGCCGCTTTCGCCATCCGGTGGCCGCGAACGGGTTTTAGTACATCGGATACACCAGCCGCATTCTTTATTTCCCGGCCAACAACCATCGGCGCAAGAAACTCGCGCAAGGTGAACCAGGCAGTTTCGGTCCACTCGTCGGAATAAAAAGGTCCTTCGCCGGCCGTGCATTCGCCCCAGCCTTCCGCCCCATCGCGATCAATTACCCGGGCAAGAATGATTCGCCGCTCAGTTGTGCGGCCAAAACTGGTTTCGAAAAAATGGATCAGTGGCAGGCGTATCTCGCGCAGCTCTATCGATTGAATCAACATTGAAGAGAGATTCTCCGAGCAGCGATTATGCCCGTGCCCACCACTATTTGTCAGCCCGCTATCTCGTCTTCAAAGCAAAAAACTTGCTAATCATCATAATCGGCCACGGCCCATCAAGCTACGCGATGCAAAGTTCTTATCAAGTTAACTTGACCCGCTTACCCGAATGCTGTTAAAAGCATTCATTCATCTTCGACGAGTTTCCTATCTCGTTAGCAGCACGCGTTTTAACAATAGTTGCATTTTTCATTACAGAAGAGGTCGCATTCCGAATGGTCGCTGTGCGTCGACCGCTGAACCTTGAGCCCTCATGGTCGAGGTCGCCCTTTTCCACCCAAACAATGCTTCAACTGACACCGAGAAGCTTAATTAAACGAATGAGAGGAATGTTTCATGTCTAAGTCCACCCCCAGGTCCCCATCGCGATCGCGCTTCATGGTTGTGAGCGCTTCCGTCTCTCTCCTCGCCATACTATGTGTCTTCGTTGTGTATGCAGCCATATCCCTTTCGACATCGATACCATACACACAGAACTTCGATGGTATGGGCATACCAACGACAGCCACCACGCCCTCAACTCTGCCGACAGACTTCAAAGCTGATGCACTTACCACGGTTCGTACGGTCGGCACATTCTCAGGGGCAGGAACGACAACGGCGCGTGCGGGTGGTGCTAGCCTTTCAACAACCGCAGCTAACGGTATCTACAACTTCGGATCTGGAACGACAACCTTGGGTGGAAGCGACAGAGCAGTTGGGTTCCTTGCTTCGGGGACTGCGACTACGAGCGGCAATCTCTACGCGCAGTTGGTGAACAATACTGGAGGAGATCTTTCGGGTCTGACGATTTCATACAATGTTGAGAAATATCGCCAGGGCTCGAACGCAGCAGGATTTCGCATTCAGTTGTTTTACTCAACGGACGGGAGCACCTGGACTAATGCCGGAAACAATTTTCTAACCAGTTTCGCGGCTGATGCCAATAACAATGGTTTTGCGACTGCACCTGGCGCCACAGTCGCCGTAAGTAATCAGACTCTCAGCGCAACTATTCCCAACGGCGGTAATTTTTATCTCGCCTGGAATTATTCAGTTTCATCAGGCACTACGGTGACCAATGCACAGGCGTTGGCTATCGATGACGTTTCGATAACCGGGAATGGTGGTGGAACACCAACTCCAACCCCGACTCCTACACCAACTCCAACCCCGACTCCTACACCAACTCCAACTCCGACTCCAACGCCCACACCGACACCAACGCCCGGGATACCGGGTTCGGTGGTTGTCAGTCAGGTCTATGGCGGAGGGGGCTGCGGAACTGCCGGCTGTTCAACTTATACGAACGACTACATTGAGCTTTTCAATCACAGTTCCTCGCCGGTGTCTTTGAATGGCTGGTCTGTGCAGTACGCCTCGGCTACCGGAACAGGATCGTGGTCAGTCACAAACCTAACTGGCGTCACGCTCGCGCCCGGCCAATATTACCTGGTCCAGGAGAGCGGCAATGCGAACGGCGTCAATCCCCTTCCGGCCCCTGACGCCTCAGGCACTATTGCCATGGCGGCGACAGCAGGCAAGGTCCTCGTCGCCAGCACTGCCACCGCGTTCACCGGCGCCTGTCCATCCGACGTCAACATAATTGACCTGGTAGGTTATGGCTCGACTGCGAATTGTTCGGAAACCAGCCCCGCGCCCCCGCCAAGTACGACGACGGCCGATCTCCGCGCAGGCGACGGCTGCGTCGATACGAACAACAACTCTGCCGACTTCAGCGCAGGCGCGCCAAATCCGCGCAACACGGCGTCGCCGACAAACCGATGTGTGGTGCCAATCATTCCTTCGTGCCCGGGCTCTCTGATCACCGTACAGGGCAATGCCACGTCTGCGAACGTAAGCGCGAGTGACGCGGACGGCACGGTAACCGGCGCGAGTATCACGAGCGCCGCGGTTCCGGGAATTACGCTTGACAACTTCACGCCTGCGAGCGGCACCGGTGGAACGGCGACGGCAACTCTCAATGTGGCGAATACCACGGCGCCAGGAACTTATAACGTCACCATTCAATATTCGAACAACGACTCGCCCACCCCACAGACCGCAACATGCACGGTGGTGGTTACTGTTAACCCACAACCAGCGCCGTACTCCAGCGCGATCAAGATCAGTCAGGTTTATGGTGGTGGCGGTAATTCAGGATCGACTTACAAGAACGATTTCATTGAACTCTACAACACCAGCACCTCGCCCGTAGATATCACTGGCTGGTCTGTCCAGTTTGCGGGTCCGACCGCAGCCTTCGCGGCCCAGACACCAAACAATCCACCGACACCTCTGGTCACGGTTATTCCCTCCGGATCGATCGTCCAGCCGGGCCACTATTTCCTGATTCAGGAATCACAGGGCGCAGGCGGCACGACCGCCAATCCAACACCGGATCTCATGGGAAATATTTTTGTAGGGTCCACTGCAGGAAAAGTCGCACTGGTTGCCAACGCGAATGTTCTCAGCGGCACCTGTCCGAGCGATCCGATGATTGTGGATTTTTTGGGATACAACACTACGGCGACTTGCGCTGAGACTACGCCGGTTGCTCCGTTGACCAATACAACGGCGGCTATCAGAAAGAACAACGGCTGTACTGACACGAACAACAACCAGAGCGACTTTCTCATCGACGGCCCAATTCCGCGCAACAGCTTATTGCCGGCGCACGGGTGTGGTGGTGATCCGACACAGCTTTTTGGACAGGGTCTCGCCACGCCGGATTACTTACTCCCCTCCAGCAATACCTTACTGACGGTTAATGTCTCGCCGGCGTCCGCTCCACCGAGCACCGGCATCACCGTAAACGCCGATCTGACCAGCATCGGCGGAAATGCTCCGCAGCAGTTCTATGATGACGGGACGCACGGCGACCAGGTAGCCGGGGATAATATTTTCTCGTTCCTGCAAACGGTTGGACCATTCATTTCAACCGGCGTCAAGAGCATCGTAGCGAACATAACCGATGCCGAAGCGCGCTCGGCAACGGCGCCCATCACGATCACGGTGCAGAGTCCCACCTGTGGCGTCGAACGCTGGTCAGTAAAGACCGGTGGCGATCCGGACGCTGCTTTTGTCGATCTGAACAATCCCGTGCCGACGACGATCGCCAACCTCCGCTCCCTCACGCCTCCGTCGACACCGCCAGATAATGCCCGGTTCGGACCGGCGGAGAACACCGTTTATGTGATTCGAGCGACGATGACTTTATATAAGCTAGAAACAGACGTCGATTATCACATCGTGGTGCAGGACGAGAACGGCGCCACCATGGTTACTGAGATTCCCTGTCCTTGCTGTGTAGCCGGGGGAAGTCCGTTCACCGCAGGCATAGCTAATGCGCGGCAGCAGTTTGATGCCCACTTTACGGCCACGTCATTCTTCCAGTCGGTATCCGTCCCGGTGCAAATTACCGGCGTAGGTTTCTTTGACTTTATTCACGGACAAACCGGCGTGGCGCCGAATGGTATCGAACTGCATCCCATTCTGGACATCAGGTTCCTCAGCAGCACGACTACGACACTGGCGTCGAGTCTCAATCCATCACAGTACGGGCAATCCGTGCAGATCACCGGGACAGTGGCCAGCGCCGGGGCCAACGTTCCGACTGGGAACGTTACCTTCAGCGAGGGCGTGAACGTACTTTCCAGCTCACCCCTGAACGGCAGCGGCCAGGCGTCGTTTACAACCAGTTCTCTCTCGGTGGGATCGCATTCGATCACGGCGTCATATCCGGGCGATAGCAATTCGTTGCCGAGCACCTCGACAGCGCTGATACAAGTAGTAAACCCAGCCGACCAGTTCATCAGCTTTGGCGCGCTCGCCGGAAAGACTTACGGCGACGCGGACTTTAGTGTGAGTGCGACAGCCTCGTCAGGTTTGCCGGTAAGCTTTAGCATCTTCTCTGGTCCGGCAACCATTTCCGGCAATACCGTCCATATTACCGGCGCCGGCACTATTACCGTTCGAGCATCACAGGCCGGGAACGGCAACTACAACGCGGCGCCCGACGTTGATCAATCGTTCGAAGTTGCCCGAGCAAATCAAACCATCACCTTCGCAGCGCTGGCAGATAAGACATACGGCGATCCGCCATTTACGGTGAGCGCCACAGGCGGTGCGTCAGGCAATGCGGTCACGTTCGCCGCCGGCGGTAACTGCTCGTCGAGCGGTGCCAACGGCAGCACGATCACGATTACCGGCAGAGGGTCGTGTACGGTGACGGCATCGCAGGCGGGTAATTCGAATTACAACGCTGCCACTGATGTTCCCCGGTCATTCACGATTAACCCCGCCGCAGCCACGATCAACGTCAACGGGTACTCGGGTGTCTACGATGGTAACGCTCACGGCGCGACTGGTTCGGCCACAGGGATCAACGGTGAAGACCTAACGGGTCTGTTGAACCCTGGGGCTTCGTTCACTAGTGTCCCTGGCGGCACTGCACATTGGATGTTCGCAGGTAATACTAACTACGCGCCGGCGAGTGGCGATGCGACGATTAGCATCACTCAGGCGACCGCCACAATTAATGTCAACGGCTACTCCGGTGTTTACGACGGCCACGCTCATGGCGCTTCGGGTTCGGCCACAGGGATCAACGGTGAAGACCTGACGGGTCTGTTGAACCCTGGGGCTTCGTTCACTAATGTCCCCGGCGGCACTGCACATTGGACGTTCGCGGGTAATGCTAACTACGCGCCGGCGAGTGGCGATGCGACGATTAGCATCACTCAGGCGACCGCCACAATTAATGTCAACGCCTACTCCGGTGTTTACGACGGCCACGCTCATGGCGCTTCGGGTTCGGCAACGGGTATAAACAGCGAAGATCTGTCGGGCCTCCTGAACCTGGGCGCGACTTTCACTAACGTACCGGGAGGCACGGCGCATTGGACGTTCGCCGGTAATACCAACTATGCGGCGGCCAGTGGCAATGCGACGATCACGATCACCAGAGCCACGCCGTCATTCAGCAACCTCAGCTCACTGCTGATTACTGCGGGTGCGCCATCGACGAATCTGGGAGGGACTATCAGCCTCGGTTCTTTGATTCCGACCGGAAACGTGGCGATAACTTTGAACAGCCTAACCCAAAATGCCGCGGTTCAAGCCGGCGGCAACTTCGCCTCCAGCTTCACCACCGGTTCGCTGGCGGCCGGTACATACGGCATTGGTTACAACTATGGCGGTGACGGGAACTTCAACTCCGCGAGCGGGGCGGGAATGCTCACGGTGGGATACGGGATTGTTGCGCTGTTCGACCAGACGCACGTGTACAAGAGTGGGAGCACCATTCCCATCAAAATCGAAATCACCGACGCCTTCGGCAATAACCTGTCGTCAGCTGCCACGGTGGTAAACGCGGTGGGGTTCGGATTGGTGACTACAAACGTAAATGGGCCGGTTGAGGCCGCGGGGAATGCGAACCCTGACAACAACTTCAGGTTCACCACGGACAGTTACACCTACAACCTGAAGACGACCGGGTTTTCAACGGGCGTTTACAATTTGTACTTCACAGTGGGCGCCGATCCCACGCTGCACACGGTGCAGTTTCAGATCAAGTGACGCTGAAGTTGTCTGAACGGGCCTAAGCGGATAATCCGTTACTCCGAACGGTGTTTGATGACGAGGCGGAGGTTAATGCCTCCGCCTTTTTTCTCAGCGGTTAGCAGACGGCGGGTTGGTTGCGCTTATTTGCATCTTGACCGGGCACTCCCGATCGGACCACTCACATAGCTAATCATCGTCACCAGATCCTTAACGCCAACAGAGATCGCGATTCCCCGTGCACGGTACTCCACCTTTTCCAATGGGCCTGCGGGCGACTCATAGATTGGCTCTGCGTCTTCTTCATCAAGGCAGGAATCAAAAGCGTACCTCGTGACCATGTAGCCGGAACCGAAATGGGCGATCGCCTGCTCTTTGGTGAGCCGATCCGGATAGAAATTAATTCTGGTGATTATCCCGCTACGACTATCTGAAACCACGGTTGTCGGGCCGGGAAACTCGCCGACTCGTTCGTAATTTGTCCACGTGACCTGCCGAGACTCTTCTCCAGCTTCTCGACTCGAGGTCCGCGACCATTTCGGCTTGCCCCAGGCTTTCAGCATCTTGGCGAGCCTCGATTTGCCAACCGTCATTCCCCGAAATGTGGCTGCCCGCCATTGGCGATTGGATTGGGAAGCTGACAACGGCGTGCTCGACAGCACCAACGAGAGTATCAGGAGGAGCTTCATCGCAGTTCGCTATGTTCCTGGCGGGGATCAATCGGTCTGAACTTCCTGGATAAGTCTCAGGCTCGGGTCGCGCAGCCTCATTCCGTGGAAACTTTTTCTTCGTTGTTTAGCGCCGCGTGCATTGTATGCCAGGAAAGGGTCGCGCACTTCACGCGCACCGGAAACTCGCGCACGCCCGCGAAGATCTTCAAACGGCCAAGGTTATTCGGATCCTCTTCGGCATCAAGCTTTCCCGTAACCATACGATGAAATTCATCGAACAATTGCTCGGCTTCAGCTTTGGTCTTTCCCTTCACGGCCTGAGTCATCATGCTCGCGGACGCTTTTGAGATCGCGCATCCAGAACCCTCGAAAGCCACGTCTTTGACCTGATCGCCTTCTACGTCGAGATAGACGTTGAGTTGATCACCGCAAAGGGGGTTGTAGCCTTCAGCCCTGCGGTTCGCCGTCTGGAGCTTATGAAAATTTCGTGGCTTCTTGTTGTGATCGAGGATGACCTGTTGATAGAGCTCGCTTAGTTCCGACATCAGCCAAACACCTCAATCACCTTCTCAATTGCCTGCGCCAGTTGGTCGACTTCTGCCTTCGTATTGTAAAACGCGAACGAGGCCCGCGCGGTCGCCGGAATATTGAAGCGCTTCATCACGGGTTGCGCGCAATGATGCCCGGCGCGAACGGCGATACCCTGCTGATCGAGAATCGTGCCGATGTCGTGAGGATGGACGGAGTCGATGACAAACGATAGCACACTCAATTTCTCCCGCGCGGTACCGATGATGCGCACGCCTTCAATCGCGGAAAGACGCTCAGTCGCGTAACGCAGCAGCTCATGTTCGTAAGCCGCGGCTTTCTCTCGGCCGATGATATTCAGATAGTCGATCGCCGCGCCTAAACCAATTTGTGACGCAATCGCTGGAGTTCCCGCTTCGAACTTGTTAGGCAGATCGGCATAAATGGTTTTTTCGAACGTCACGCTCTTGATCATGTCGCCGCCACCCTGAAACGGGTTCATTCTCGCGAGCAGCGAAGCTTTGCCATACACCACACCGCTGCCCGTCGGCGCAAACATCTTATGACCCGAAAACGCGTAGAAGTCGCAGTCAAGATCCTGGACGTCGATCGGCATGTGCGGCGCCGACTGCGCGCCATCAATCAATACCGGCACGCCATACTTGTGCGCGCTGTCAATCATTTCTTTAATGGGATTGACTGTGCCGAGCGCGTTCGACACATGGGCAATGGCGACCAATTTTGTCTTCTCATTAAGCAGAGCGTCGTATTCATCCAAAAGCAATTCGCCGGCGTCGTTCATCGGAATAACGCGTAGCCGCGCGCCTTTCTCTTCACACAGCATTTGCCAGGGAACAATGTTGGCATGGTGCTCCATTGCCGAGATGATGATTTCGTCCCCCGCGCCGATGAATTTGCGGCCATAGCCGTACATTACGAGATTAATTCCTTCGGTCGCGCCGCGCACAAAGATGCATTCTTTCGCTTCGCGCGCATTGATGAACCGTTTTACTTTTTCCCGCGCGCCCTCGTACGCAGTGGTAGCTTTCATGCTGAGATAATGGACGCCGCGATGAATGTTCGAATGTTCCTGCTGAAGGTACTGGCTGCCGCGTTCGATGACCATTACTGGAACCTGCGATGATGCCGCATTGTCGAGATAGACAAGCGGTCGGCCGTTGACAGTCTGGCTGAGGACGGGAAAATCCTTACGAATGCGTTCGACGTCCCAAACGTCTGCGGGTTTCGGTTTGATCGGAAAGAGTTGTTCGACGATGGTTGCCATGTAAATTTTCCGCGCCCTGACTTCGCCTCACTCGATTGCCAGCTGTGAATGCAACCGGTGCAATACCGATTCATCCAGCTGCCGCTTGAGTGAATCAATTTTGATCTTCTCGATTACCTCTTCCGCAAACCCATACGTCAAAATGTTTCGCGCGAGGGTTGGGTTGATACCGCGGCTTTCAAGATAAAAGACTTCGTCCTCATCGAGCCGGCCGATCGCCGCGCCGTGCGCGCACTTAACATCATCGGCAAAGATTTCCAGCTGCGGCTTGGTGTCGACGCGCGCTTCGTTCGAAAGCAGCAGGTTCTTGTTTGTTTGGCGCGCGTCCGTTTGCTGCGCTCCATGCCGGACGAAAACCTTACCGTTGAAAACCGCGCGCGACTTGCCGTCAAGAATTCCTTTGTAAAGCTGATGACTGGTGCAACGCGGTTGTCGATGATCGATTACTGAATGAGTATCGGTGTGCTGGCGGCCATCGACCATGTACAAGCCATCAACGCTGCACTCGGCCCCTTCCGCATCCATCGCGACATCGATGTCGTGGCGCGACAGCGCGGCGCCGAGATTTATCGCCGTCGTATCATAGTTCGCGTTCTTACCCAGTTGCGCCCTGGTGAAGGCGACATGAAAAGCCTCGGTACTCTCACGTTGAATTCTGAAATGCTGAAGTCGCGCGTTGTCCTCGACCACGATTTCCATCACCGCATCATTCAGGTAAGACTCGCCCCTGACACTCACGTAACTTTCAATCAGGGTTGCTTCGCTTCCCTGCTCCGCGACAATCAGTAAACGCGGAAAGGAAGCCAACGGCGTGCCCGCGCCCGTCCCACCTGAAACAAAAAGCAGCAGGATGGGCGCCTCGATTTTTGTCCCCGCAGGAATCCGCAAGCAGGCGGCGTTGGAAAAGAGCGCGGTATTCAAAGCGATGAAGCCGTTATGATTAGGGTCGACTGCAAGAAGCTTGCCAAGGGCCTGTTCGTCATTATCGTTTCGGCGACCCTCCATCAGATCAATCGGCGGCGCCGGCAGGCCTGCAAATGAAGACAACTCGTGGTTAAGAATTCCGTCTACGAACACAAGGCAGCTTTGTTTTGCTTCATCGAAAACATGCGGCGCGACTTCGTCCCGGGTGAGCACCGTTTTGAAATTCGCCCGCACCAGCGCGAATGAAGTCTTCGCGATCGCCGCTACGTTCGTGTATTTCCAGTCTTCGTCATCGACTGTCGGAAACCCAAGGTGTTCGAAGCGCTCGAAGGCTTGCTCGCGCAGTGAACGCACCCACGCTGACTCGCCTCGTTGTGTTTCCAACTGCCTGCGAAACGCGGAAGCGTGAGTGGTTTCCTCTGTTGCCAATTGCATCATCATGCTTAACTCGTTGCCGACGCCGCGTCTTTGCCGCTGCCGTTCTTTAACCAGTCGTAGCCTTTCTCTTCCAGTTCCAGGGCCAGCTCTTTGCCGCCTTCCTTGACGATTCGCCCCCCAAATAAGACGTGGACGTAATCCGGGATGATGTAGTTGAGCAGGCGCTGGTAATGCGTTACCAGAATTACGGCCTTGTCCGGATCATGAAGTTTGTTGACGCCTTCGGCGACGATTCTCAAAGCGTCGATATCGAGTCCTGAATCGGTCTCGTCTAAAACCGCCAGTTTCGGATCAAGCACCGCCATCTGGAGAATCTCGTTGCGTTTCTTCTCGCCGCCGGAAAAGCCTTCGTTCACCGATCGAGTCATAAAGCTCGCATCCATCTCAACGATCGCGGCTTTCTCTTTCAGCAAATCCTTGAACTCGAGTGGATCAAGTTCTTCAGCGCCGAGATGTTTTTGCTTTTCGTTATACGCCAGCCGCAGGAACTGTGCATTTGAGACACCGGGAATTTCGATCGGATATTGAAACGCCATGAAGACACCTTCACGAGCACGCTCGTCCGGCGACATTTCCAGCAGGTTCTTGCCGTCGAAAACCACTTCACCACTGGTTACTTCATAAGACGGATGACCTGCGAGTACTTTAGCGAGGGTTGACTTGCCCGAACCGTTCGGACCCATGATGGCGTGCACTTCGCCCTGCTTAACTTTCAGGTTGATGCCTTTCAGAATCTCGTTGCCGTCTATTGCGGCGTACAGATTGCGAATCTCTAACATTCAGTTTGACTCCAAAAATAAGTGATGGTCTTTGGATTTTGGTCTCTGGTCTTCGACCTCCACAGGCAACGCGTACCAAAGACAAACCAAAGTCCAAAGACCCCAAGACCAAAAACCGAATCAGCTTTATCCAACCGCGCCTTCCAACTTCAATCCGAGCAGACGCGTCGCTTCTACCGCAAACTCCATTGGCAACTGCAGAAACACGTCCTTGCAAAAACCATTAATAATCAGACTGACCGCATCTTCCTGAGAAATGCCGCGCTGCATCAGGTAGAACAATTGCTCTTCGCTGATCCGCGAGGTCGAAGCTTCATGCTCAACCTGGGAGCTGTCGTTCATCACCTCGATGTACGGAAATGTATTGGCGCCCGCATCCGAGCCGATCAACATCGAATCACATTGCGTGTAGTTTCGAGCGTTTGCCGCTTTCGGCATAATCTTTACCAGACCCCGATAGCTGTTGTTAGCGTGACCGGCCGAAATGCCTTTCGAAATAATTGTTGAGCGGGTGTTCTTGCCGAGATGGATCATCTTGGTCCCCGTGTCCGCCTGCTGCGCATGATTTGTCAAAGCGACTGAATAAAACTCGCCGATCGAGTTGTCGCCCTGCAGGATGCATGACGGATACTTCCAGGTGATTGCCGATCCGGTTTCCACCTGCGTCCATGAAATCTTTGAATTGCGTCCGGCGCACTTGCCGCGTTTCGTGACGAAGTTATAAATGCCGCCCCTGCCCTCTTCGTCGCCGGCGTACCAGTTTTGTACTGTGGAGTACTTGATTTCGGCGTCGTCCAGCGCCACCAGCTCGACCACGGCCGCGTGCAATTGATTGCGATCGAACTTGGGGGCGGTGCAACCTTCAAGATAGGAGACGTAAGCGCCTTCTTCGGCGACGATCAGGGTGCGCTCAAACTGTCCGGACTCGGAATTATTGATCCGAAAGTAAGTCGAAAGCTCCATCGGACAGCGCACGCCTTTGGGAATGAAGCAGAAGCTGCCGTCCGAGAAAACCGCGCTGTTCAGCGCCGCATAGAAATTATCATTCGTCGGCACGACCGAGCCCAGGTACTTGCGTACGATCTCAGGATGCTCGCGCACGGCTTCACTAAAGGAGCAAAAAATTACTCCGTGCTTCTTCAGCTTCTCTTTATAAGTTGTAGCGACCGAGACCGAATCGAACACGGCATCGACCGCTACCCCAGCAAGCTGTTTCTGTTCGGACAAAGGAATGCCGAGCTTCTCAAATGTCCGCAGCAACTCAGGATCGACTTCATCCAGACTCGCCTTAACCGCTTTCTGTTTCGGCGCGCTGTAGTAAATCATGTCCTGGTAATCGACTTCCGGAAAAGTAATGTTGGGCCAGCGACGCGGCTCTTTCATCGTCAACCAGTGGCGGTACGCCTTTAAGCGAAATTCCAGCATCCATTCAGGTTCGTTCTTCTTGCCCGAAATCAAACGGATCGTGTCTTCGCTCAGGCCGCGCGGAATCGTCTCTGACTCGATATCCGTCACCCAGCCGTATTTGTATTCCCGGTTTGTAAGTATCTCAGCAGTGCTCATTGTTTCCTTTAGGTTGCGAGTCAGCTCGCCGTCCGCATTGGCCGAAGCTGATTTTGCAACTTCTGAATCTGATGCAACGTCGCGTCAACCTTCGCCTCACTTCCAATCAACTGCGCCAGAGTAATCTCCGACAGCGCGCTCTGCACGATTTCATGAAGGCCGACGATTACCGGACGGATGCCGCAATCGCTTGTGTGAATGCAAACATCAAGCACGCCGGCATGCGTCTTACAAAATCGATCGACGGTCTCTTCATCAAGAATCCGGATCACTTCATTCAACCTGATTTCCGAAGCCTGGCGCGCCAAAGTGTATCCGCCCTTCGTCCCGCGCTGCGACTTCACCAGGCCGGCTTTGTTCAAAATCCACATCAGCTTGCCTGCATTGGCAACCGATAAGCCCTCAAGATCAGCGAGCTGAGCCAGAGTGAGCGATTCTTCGCGCTCCTCGGCGCGAGCGAGCTGCACCAGACATCGCAAGCCGTATTCTTCCTGGGCGGAAATTTTCATCGAACCGTCTTAGAGTGCTGTCTAAACTCGTCTAATCTGACTAGACAATACCGCATTCCTGACTTTTTCGTCAAGTATCGGTAACCCATGGCTTCGCAAGAAGATAAGGACTACAATCAGTGCGGCTTTGAGTAATGGAAAGCACCAACAACTACTACCCGGAAGACATGGAGCTCGAACGGCTTTATCAGGCGATTGTGCTCGAACCGAAATACGCGCACTTTGTGCGCATTCCTGAGCGGATTATTCGTTGTCTCGATCATTTTAGAGTCGAGTGTGATGCCATTGAGGTCAAAAAGCGACTGCTCTCGTACTATCTTTTTATCGGAGTTGTCGACGAGACTATTGACTGTGGTGGACTCGAAACCGGAAAACAAATCCTCGAACGCTTCAATATCCGGACACCTTGCCTCGACGAAAACACACAAAGATCCGCCGTGGATCTGACAACAGAGATTCTAAAGCGAAACATCAGCCGCGAAGTTTATCAGGCAACGTGGGCGAAGCTGCACGAACTGTATCGAGCAGTTATCAGTGAGCGAACCGCCGGGACGATGACTGTCTACATCGAACAGCGACGCGTTGTCGGTTCTCTTACGGCGGAGGTGTCCTACTTGCTCATTCGGCCTTTTCTCGAGAGACCTCATGCAGATCTTCTTCGCTTCTTAAAAAGAGTAGGCTCCGTGGGTTGTCTCGTAGATAGCATCGTAGATCTTCCAGTCGACGCGAAAAACGGGATCCTCTCTTTTCGGCCCAGTGCGCGTGACTTACTAAAACTGATTGGTCGCACCTTGCGCGAAGCGTTAGTTATATCGCTCAGACATCCCGCTCTGCTGGGACTCTTCATGGAAGCGGTGGCCGATATTCTGAGAGATAGACTTCGGTCAGCCAAACTCTCATCTCGCGTTTTGGTCAAAACAGTCGGAAAGGAAAGCGCAGCCAGTGTGGTCTGAACTCTCCGCGAGGCGTTCGCTTGGATACGGCGCGGCAATCCTTGGCATTGCCGCCGCTACCGGCTTACTAAAACTGCTTGGCGCGAACGTCAACCCAACAACGGTAGCACTCTCTTTTCTGTTGCTAGTTCTCTTTGTAGCCACCGCCTGGGGTTCGCGGCCCGCAGTGGCAGCGTCCCTGCTGGGCGTTGTGTGCTTCAACTTCTTCTTCCTGCCGCCGTTTGGCACTTTTACCATCAGGGACCCCGACAATTGGATTGCGTTCTTTGCTTTTCTCGTCACCGCCGTTACCGCCGGCCAACTATCCGCCAGCGTCAAACGCCGCGCGGAAGAAGCAGAAGCCGCCCGCGGCGAGATCGAGCGGCTATATCGCGAGCTGCAATTGTCTTTTGAACGAGCGAGTGAAACCGAAGCCTTACGCAAAAGTGAACGGCTAAAATCTGCTTTGCTTGACGCGGTGACCCACGATCTCCGAACACCCCTGACATCAATCAAGGCATCAGTCACGACTTTACTCGATGAAGTCGACAAGCGCGGCGAGAAGGAAACGATCAGTCTCGGTGTAGAAGGTCGAAGAGAAATGCTGGAGGTCATCAATGAAGAGACCGATCGCCTTGATCGTTTCATTGAGAGCCTGATGGAGCTTGCTCGCATTGAAGCGGGAGAGATGCAATTGCGTAAGCATTGGGGCTCAATCGAAGAGATTGTAAGCGCAGCCGTTTCGCGCGCGGCGCCGCTGACCAGAAAACACAAAGTAGAGGTCCGGCTGCAGGAAGAACTGCCGGTTGTGAGGGTCGACGAGCGCGCGGTCGCCGAAGTTCTTTACACATTGATCGATAATGCCACAAAGTATTCGCCCGCCGACACGGCGATCGAGATTTCCGCGAGATCAGGTGAAAACGAAACCGTGCGATTTGAAGTGTCTGACGAGGGCCCGGGCGTGCCTGCGAATCTCAGGGATCATGTTTTCGACAAGTTCTTTCGAGCAATGCAAAACGGCGACATTGCCTCACACAAGCCGAAGGGGTCCGGCATGGGATTGGCGATTGCCCGTGGTATCGTCGAGGCACACGGCGGCCGCATTTGGATCGAAGATGGTCCAAATGGTCGCGGCGCAAAGGTAATCGCCGAATTGCCAACCGGAGATCAGGACACGCCCGAAGTAAGACAAGCGCCAATCCCAGCATGAATCGAAAGCATCGCATTCTCGTGGTTGACGACGAGCCCCAGATTCGCCGCGTCCTTTACCGAAGCCTGCAGACGCGCGGATATGATGTGCGCGTCGCCGCCGATGGGGATTCAGCTCTCCAAATGTTTGCCGACTGGGCGCCCGATTTAGTTATCACGGATTTGGCAATGGCCAACATGGGCGGTCTCGAGCTCTGCCGCAAGCTTCGCGCTAAATCGGAAGTGCCCATTCTTGTGCTTTCGGTCAAGGGTGAAGAAAGGACCAAGGTCGAAGCGCTCGATGCCGGCGCGGACGACTACGTTACCAAACCGTTTGGCATGGACGAATTGCTGGCGCGCATTCGTGCCACGCTGCGACGAATACCTACTGCCGTCGCTGATGCACCGCAATTGATCGAGCTCGGCGACTTTCGTGTCGATCTCGAGGGTCACTCAGTTCACGTTAAAGGAAAAGAGATTCATCTCACGCCCAAGGAATACGACCTGATGGTCTACTTTGCCCGCCACTCTGGAAAGGTGCTTACGCATCGCGCGCTGCTTGCCGCCGTTTGGGGCGGAGACTATACGGAGCAGACGGAATACCTTCGCGTCTTTATCGGCCAACTAAGAAAAAAGATCGAATCAGACCCTTCGAATCCTCACTACATTCTCACGGAACCATGGATCGGTTATCGTTTTAATGTCGATAACTGATTCACAATCTGGCCTTGCCTCGCATCTTTATAAAATCCTTATGCATTTAGAAGTACCATTGTCTTCCCTGGTTGATAGTTAAAATTCAAAAGCCGGTTGGAGATTGGTTTGACGAATGGGCACGGAAGAGCGTAGTTCCGTGCCCCTTTGTATGCTCGTGAGCGAAGCGGCTGGAACACTACCGGAAAAGTTGAACGGACGCACGAAGGTAATCGTCGCGACGTCGGTAATGCTGTCTTTCATTTCGTTTTGGCGGGCTGCGGCGATCGTGCTCAATGACCTGGGGTCGTCCGCCTACTACGTCGGGGGTATCGCTGAGAGAGCGACAGGTCGGGCAGCGCCATGGTTCATCTTCGGAGTCATGCTCTTCTCGTACGCTGTCCGCGCGGTGTACATCGAGTCGTGCGCGATGTTCACCCGCGGTGGTGTCTACCGGGTCGTTAAGGAAGCAATGGGCGGCACGCTCGCCAAACTCTCTGTTTCGGCTTTGATGTTTGACTACATGCTTACCGGCCCAATTTCCGGAGTATCGGCCGGTCAATACATCATTGGCTTGATCTCGCAAACGACGGTTTACCTGGGACATCCATGGACGCCGTCAGTAACGACAATCAACTATCTGGCTGCGGGCATTGCCGGCGCGATAACCATCTATTTTTGGTGGCGTAACACTCGCGGTATTCACGAGTCATCGGACGACGCGCTGCGAATCATGTACATCACGACCGTGATGGTGGTGCTGCTTATTGGCTGGTGCACCTTCACTATTCTCACCAAGCCGGCAATGCAGCGGCTGCCACCTTCGCCGGCGCCACACAATCTTGTCTTCAATAATGATGCAGTCGGTTGGATGCCACGACTGTTGCCGCGTGTTTTTCAGGAAACAAAATCAGATTCGGCTCCGGCAAACCAGCCCGAGGGTCCGGCCGAACCACACTTCAGTATCGTGGCCAACGCCGGCATGTTAATCGGACTAATCGGTATTCTGATGGCGTTTGGTCACTCATTCCTGGCCATGTCAGGTGAAGAATCCCTGGCCCAGGTCAACCGCGAACTCGAATATCCGAAGCATCAGAACCTGATGCGCGCAGGCTTCGTTATCTTTCTCTATTCATTGCTCTTCACATCGCTGGTGTCGTTCTTTGCTTATGCCATCATTCCCGATCGAGATCGACCTCAATACTTCGACAATTTGATCAGCGGCATCGCAATCAATTTAGCCGGCCCAATGACCCTGAAGCTGGCCTTTCAGGCGTTCATAGTCCTGGTTGGTTTTCTGATGCTCGCCGGCGCGATCAATACCGCGATTGTCGGCGCCAACGGCGTGCTCAATCGCGTCAGCGAAGACGGCGTGATGACCGATTGGTTTCGCGCGCCGCACCGAAGATTTGGAACGACTTACCGCATGATTAATTTGATCGTGATCCTCCAATTGGTGGCGATCATCGCCTCGCGCGGCAACACTTACACTTTAGGCGAGGCGTACGCGTTCGGTGTCATCTGGTCATTCGCTTTCAAGGCGCTCGCTATGCTGGTCCTGCGCTTTCGCGACAAGTCGAAGCGCGAATGGAAAGTACCTTTCAACATTTCGCTCGACGGGCATGAAGTTCCGATCGGCCTCGGTGTGATCACGGTGCTCCTGTTTTCAGTCGCCGGCGTCAATCTCATCACAAAAGAAGTCGCGACTATCAGCGGCATAGTGTTTACGATTGTCTTTTTCACGATCTTTCTGGTGTCGGAGAAAATCAACGAGCGGCAGCGCGCTGAAGAGATTCATACCACTTCGGCGATGGATCAATTCCGCCTCGCTGCCAATGATAACGTGTCGACGGAATCCGTAGCTGTCCGTCCGGGCAACACGATTGTTCTGGTGCGTGATTACAACACGCTTGGACATTTGAAGAAGGCCCTCGAGATTACCCATACGGGCAAAACGGATCTTGTGGCCATGACGGCACACCTGATGCGCGGTCCTGACACCGGCTATGAAGACATCGCCGAGGATCGTTTATTCAGCCGCTACGAACAGTATTTGTTCAGCAAGGTGGTGGCTCTGGCCGAGAAAGCCGGCAAGACTGTTCACCTGCTCGTCGTCCCTTCGTCAGATATCTTCCAGGCTATCGCCATGACCGCGGCGCGTTTGGCGACCCGAGACATCATTGCCGGTCGCTCGTCATGGATGACGCCAGAGCAGCAAGCAAAGAACCTGGGCGAAGCCTGGGAGCATTTGCCTAATAAACCCCATCAGCGCGTGCGTTTCCGCGTTATCGGGCCTGATGATGAGATCAGAGATTTCTATCTGGGCGCGCACGCACCTGATCTCACGAACGAGGAAATTCAATTTATTCACAGCCTTTGGCTGGACATTACCCGCGAGCGTGGACTGGATAATGTTCGGCACAAAGACATCGTGATGATGGCGCTCAACCAGCTCGCTGAACAGTTACACGGCAAAGCACGAGCTCAGATAATGGAACGGCTTCGATTGTTGAAGAATAGCTCTGGCGAACTACCGAGGATGAGCGCAAGCACTGATGAAGAGGACGCTCATCCGATAGCGCGCGATAAGTCGCTGAGTCATTAAAATTTTGAACGAAGACCTATCCGCAAGCAGCTCTACAACCGCTTTCTCATCTCTTCAATATAGAAATATCCGACGGTTGCGCCGACCAAACCGATGAGCGCATTTGTTGGAGTAAACACATCCACGATTCCCGCGAGCATAGTGGACGCGTGCCGCGAGCGCGTAAATTGCCCCATGAGAAGATTTGTATAAAAGAGGAAAAAGATGAAGCCAACCTCAGCGACAGCGCCAACGATCTTTTTTGCTAAGTGAGACATAACTTTCCTTCGGTTACGCCGTCTTATACCATTCGCCACGTAACGTACCAATAACTCTTCCAGGGGCTGAACTGACTAATCTCCCTATTCTCGTCTTTACGAACTCTTAATAACTCTTTGACGCGATCCTTATGCGCCGGGTGCTAGCCTCTTGACCGCGCTTAGATATTGCGCGAAGTGGAGGAGCGATGAAAGAAGAGATTTTTTTCGGGGCCGTGGCCCTGGCATTCACCTCGCTGCTTCTTCTCCTGCGTGGTCTTTTCTTATCCCGTCTGACCCGCGCAAGAGGTCGTTATTACGAAGTGGGTCTTGATGACGACCGTGGTGATTCGAGTGAGGGCGACTCTAAAGACTACAAATCCGCGAAGTTGTCGCTAGCCCCAAAGAAACCGTTGATCGTTCCGGTCCCTTCAGACGAGTGGCCTTCGGAAATCGTCGTACCGGCGGAACAATTCTGCCGGAAGTGAAGTAAGGAGATGGCAACGCCTTGAATGAGTCTCTTGGAAGGAGAACGGAATGAACCTCAGATTGCTCAGACTTGTTTTGGCGACAGGATCTCTCTTCCTGTTCACGGTCAGTGGGCACGCGCAGAGCCCAAGCGGAATTTCATCTTCGAAGTCCGCTCCAGCTTCAGAGCCAATTACTGAGACGTCGACAGCTGTGGCCCCAAAGAAGCAAGAGCCTTTGTCAGAGCGCGAGAGGGCCCTGCTCGATCGTGTCGATCAGTTGGAAAAGAGACTGGCGGAAGTTGAGAGTTTGTTAAAGAAACCACCCGGGGAAGCGGTCGCGACTGAATCAACAGCGACCCCTCCTGAAACCAACCTGGCGTCTCCTGCTACTTCTCCGATTAGTCCCCAGGACCAGGCACAAATTACACCTCAGAAAAGGAAGAAGTCAGAGCCATTCGCGTTTGCCGACTGGTCCTGGATGACAGGTAACGCACGGACAAAAGACCTGGCTGCCGATTCACGATTCTTCACTCCGGAAATCAGATTCGATGTGAATTACACCAGCAGCTTCAACCATCCAAAGGACAACACAATCGGCGGTTCGAGCGAGATCTTTCGCTCGGGCGAGGTTCAACTTACACAATTGGGCCTGGGCGGCGACTTTCATTACGACAACGTTCGGGGCCGCGTGATGACGCAAATCGGAATGTATTCGCAAACGCAACCGCGCAATGACATCAGTGTTGCTCGAGGCCAATGGAACCTTGATAACGCCTATCGTTATATCTCTGAAGCTTACGGTGGATACCATATCGACAAGATGCACGGCATCAATGTTGACGCTGGAATCTTCTTGTCCTACATCGGTCTTTGGAGCTTTTATAACTTCGATAACTGGACCTATCAACCTTCGTTCGTTTCGTCCAACACTCCGTGGTATTTCAACGGATTGCGGGTCCAAATTTTTCCCAGCGACAAACTCAAGATTGAACCCTGGTTCATCAATGGCTGGCAGTCGTACGGCAAGTTCAACAAAGCGCCCGGCGTGGGCGGTCAAATCGCCTGGCGTCCAAACGGCAACGTCGCGTTTGTCTTCAACAATTACTACGGCGCAGACACCCTCGGAATTCCCGGCCGCAAGCGAGTACATACCGACGACAGCGTTCAGGTCAAATATTACGACAGAAAGGACAAGATGCTGGACAAGGCCGCGTTTAGCTTTACTCTCGACATTGGATGTGAATACGGCGGCGGGGTGAGTTGTCACAGTAGCAAGCCCGGAGCGCCGGCACAGTACTTCATCGGCTTCATGGCTTACAACCGTTTCTGGTTCAAGAAGGACAAATTCGGTTTGACGCTTGGCGGTGGCGCCATCAACAACCCGGGACGTTATCTCGTGCTCTTGCCGCCTATCAATGGAGCGACGGCAATCACGGGAACGCCTTACTTCACCGAGAATCCCGGTGATCCATTCAAGGGCCTGGATGGCTCGATTACTTTTGATTACATGCCCAGTCAGTACATTACTTTTCGCGCGGAGTATAACCATCGGGCCTCGAACGTGCCCTACTGGTCGGGCAAGGGAGGCATAACTCCAGCGGGTGGTAACACGGGTCCTGCGGGCTCATTCGTGCCAGGCTTCACGCCTGATCTGGTGAAGCAGGAAAAACGATACACGATGGCTATTCTCGTGAAGTTTTGAGATTAAGTCCCCGTGTAAATTGAAACGTGGATCGTCTTCAGATATTTGGTTTGCTCGCGGTAACGGCAATGCTCGTCTGCTATGCGCTGGAGGATCGCAGTTCCTGGTGGATTCTGGCGTTCGCCGCCGCTTGCGCATTGGCTTCGACCTACGGCTTTCTTCAGGGCGCCTGGCCATTCGGTCTGGTGGAAGCCGTCTGGAGTCTGGTCGCCATGCGGCGTTGGTGGCTAAAGCGAGGATAATCGGCGACCCAATTTTGTGAAGTTGGAGAACGCGAAGGATGCTTGACCTGATCTTTATTGCGGTAACGATTCTTTTCTTCTTGATCGCGATCGCCTACGTGCGCGGCTGCGAGAAGTTGCAGTGAGGAAGAAGCGGTGAATCTTGAATCGATTTTAGGACTGATTGTCTCGGCACTGTTGTTGATCTATCTAATTTACGCCCTGCTGCGCCCGGAGAAGTTCTGAAATGCAGAAGGCAGTAGGCAGAATGCAGCAAAAAAAGCAGGCGGCCCGAATTTCCTTTCCGCCTTCTGCCTTCTGCTTACTGCTTACTGCTTACTGCCTACTGAGGTCTTATGACAGTTAACGGCTGGCTACAAATTTTGATCTTCTTCGCGCTGGTGCTGGCAGTGACAAAACCGCTCGGCGTCTTTATGGCTCATGTCTTCAACCGCGAAAAAACTTTTCTCGATCCTTTGCTTCGTCCGATCGAACGGCTGATCTACAAACTGACTCGCGTTGACGAAAATCGCGAGATGCGCTGGGCCGAATACGCGGTGACGATGCTGATGTTCAGCGGCGTGTCGATGCTTCTCTTGTACTTGATGCAACGTTTGCAGGGTCACCTGCCGTTCAACCCACAATATCTCACGAGTGTTGATTCAAGCGGCAGCCCTACCGGCTTTGTGGCATCCGCCTTCAATACCGCGGCGTCGTTCACTACCAACACCAACTGGCAGAGCTATGTTCCTGAGACGACGATGAGCTATCTGACGCAGATGGCCGGGTTGGCTTATCACAACTTTGTTTCGGCGGCGGTCGGCATCGCCCTCGCCATCGCGTTCATTCGCGGTATCGCCCGGCGCGAAATGGACACAATCGGCAATTTCTGGGTGGATATGACGCGAGCCGCGCTTTGGGTTTGCCTTCCATTCTGCATCGTCGGCGCGCTGGTGCTTGTTGCCGGAGGCCTTCCGCAAAACCTGAAGCCATACGACACGGCCCAATTAGTTGAAAAGCAAACTGTAGAAGTTGATAAAAAAGATTCAGCTGGTACTACGGTGACGAATCCTGATGGCACTTCCGTCAAGGAGAAGCAGACTGTCGACACCCAAACGATTGCGCAGGGACCGGTCGCATCGCAGGAATTCATTAAAGAATGGGGCACGAACGGTGGCGGCTTCTTCAATACCAACAGCGCTCATCCGTTCGAAAATCCGACACCCTTTACGAACTTGATTGAGATGCTCGCAATCTTTGCGGTTTCAGCCGGCCTCACCTACACGCTGGGCCGAATGACCGGATCGCAGAAGCATGGCTGGGCCGTCTTTGCCGCGATGGCGGTATTGTTCTTCGCCGGCGTGACCGTGGCTTACTGGGCCGAAGCGAAAGGTAACCCTTTGATCGCGGGAGTCGATCAGACGACCAGCGCGATGCAGTCAGGCGGCAACATGGAAGGCAAGGAGGTGCGTTTGGGTCTCGCCAACTCTACGCTCTGGGCCACGATCACGACTGATGCTTCGTGCGGCGCGGTCAATTCGATGCACGACTCGTTCACGCCGCTTGGCGGCATGGTGCCGCTGTCGAACATCATGCTCAGCGAGGTTGTCTTTGGCGGTGTCGGCGCGGGCATGTACGGGATTCTGATTTACGTCGTGCTGGCGGTCTTCATTGCCGGACTGATGGTGGGGCGGACACCCGAATACCTCGGAAAAAAGGTTGAAGCCTATGACGTGAAGATGGCGATGTTGGTGGTGCTGGTCTTTCCGTTGGTGATCCTGATTTTCGCGGCTATTTCAGTCGTTTCGCCGTCTTTCGGCACGAGCGCGGTTGCTAATCCCGGACCGCACGGCCTGTCAGAAGTTCTTTATGCCTTTACTGAAGGCGCGGGTAACAACGGTTCGGCCTTTGCCGGTATTTCGGCGAATACGCTTTGGTACAACACAACTATCGGCATCACGATGTTAATTGGGCGCTTCTTCATGATCATTCCGATGCTCGCGGTCGCCGGTAATCTGGCGCGCAAGAAGATCGTGCCACCGTCTTTAGGAACTTTTCCGGTGACCACGCCGCTGTTTACGGTGTTGCTGGTCAGCGTCATTCTGATTGTTGGAGCGTTGACTTTTTTTCCGGCGCTGAGTCTTGGACCAATCGTCGAGCATCTGTTGATGCAGGCGGGGAAGACATTTTGATTTGGTTTAGCGGCGGGCTACCGCCCGCTGGTCGGGGCAGTAGCCCGACTCTAAACAAACAAGGTAAAGATGGTTAAGCAAACGAAGAATCTCGCCATTTGGAATCCGCAGATCGTCAAACGGGCGATCTTTGATTCCGTCATCAAGCTAAGTCCGCGCAAGATGATGAAGAACCCCGTCATGTTCGTCGTCGAGGTTGGCAGCATACTCACGACGATTGAGTTTATCTATGGCCTGTTCAAGCCTGTCTCAGGCGTGACGAATCCGAAGTTCGAACTTCAAATTACCTTGTGGCTGTGGTTCACGGTTTTGTTTGCGAACTTTGCCGAGGCAATGGCCGAAGGACGCGGCAAGGCTCAGGCTGATACTCTGCGGCGCTCCCGAACCGAAACCATCGCGCATCGGGTAGTATCGTCAGGGCAACAGACAGAGGATGTAGCGGCGCCCGAACTTCGCAAGGGCGATCTGGTAATTGTGTCAGCCGGAGAGTTCATTCCAGGTGACGGCGAAATCGTAGCGGGCGTCGCTTCTGTGGATGAGTCGGCGATCACCGGCGAGTCGGCTCCGGTAATTCGCGAAGCCGGCGGTGATCGTTCTGCTGTCACCGGTGGCACGCGCGTGTTGTCAGATCAAATTACCGTGCGGATCACTTCGAACCCGGGCGAGACTTTTCTCGATCGAATGATCGCGCTGGTCGAAGGCGCTGAACGACAAAAGACGCCGAATGAAATCGCGCTAAGTATTTTGCTTGCGGGCTTGACGATTATCTTTTTGCTGACTGTCGTAACTCTTCAGCCTTTCGCAATTTACTCGACCGCGCCGCAGACGGTCTTTGTTTTGGTATCACTTCTGGTTTGCCTGATTCCGACAACCATTGGCGGCCTGCTTTCGGCGATTGGAATTGCCGGAATGGATCGGCTGATTCAGCACAATGTGCTGGCGATGTCGGGCCGCGCCGTCGAAGCCGCCGGCGACGTTAATACTTTGCTACTCGACAAAACCGGGACGATTACGCTCGGCAATCGCCAGGCAACCTCTTTCATTCCCTTGCCCGGTGTGGATGAAACCGAATTGGCAGAGGCCGCCCAACTTTCATCGCTCGCGGACGAAACTCCCGAGGGACGATCAATCGTAGTCCTCGCGAAACAGAAATACGGTTTGCGCGGACGCGAGTTCGCTGCGCACGAAGCCACCTTCATTGCCTTCAGCGCGCAGACGCGAATGTCCGGCGTCGACTTTGATGGCCGCGAGATTCGCAAAGGCGCCGCAGACGCTATTAATAAATACCTCAACCAGTTTGCGGCGAGGGTTCCGGAGGAACTGACACAGATAGTCGAACGGATCTCCCGGGACGGCGCCACCCCGCTGGTAGTTGCGGAAGATCGCATGGCGCTTGGCGTCATTCAATTGAAAGACATCGTCAAGGGAGGCATGGTCGAACGCTTCCATCAAATGCGGCAAATGGGGATTAGGACTGTCATGATCACCGGTGATAACCCTTTGACCGCGGCGACAATTGCGCGTGAAGCGGGAGTCGATGATTTTTTGGCGCAAGCGACACCCGAAGACAAGATGAAACTGATCAAGGATGAACAGGCAGGCGGCAAGCTCGTCGCGATGACCGGCGACGGCACGAATGATGCCCCCGCGCTGGCCCAGGCGGATGTAGGTGTCGCGATGAATACCGGAACGCAGGCCGCAAAAGAAGCCGGCAACATGGTCGACCTTGATTCTAATCCGACAAAATTGATTGAAGTAGTTGAAATCGGGAAGCAACTCCTGATGACCCGCGGCGCGCTCACGACATTTTCAATCGCGAACGACGTCGCAAAGTATTTCGCGATCATTCCGGCGATGTTTGCCGCGGCCTTCCCGGTCCTGAATGCGCTGAACATTATGGGACTTCGCACGCCTCAGTCGGCGATTCTGTCCGCGGTGATTTTCAACGCTCTGATCATCATTGCGCTGATTCCGCTGGCATTAAGAGGTGTGAAGTATCGGCCCATGAGTGCGGCAGCTTTGCTGCGACGCAATCTGTTCATTTATGGACTTGGCGGAATCGTCGCGCCGTTTATCGGAATTAAGGTCATTGACGTAATTATTTGCGCGATCGGGTTGGCGTAGCGTCTATCTCCCTCTTCCAAATGGAGAGGGAAAAACGATCGAGGCAAACTCATGAAGAATCTAGCAACAGCAGTCTTAATGACGATCGTCACGACGGTGCTTTTCGGTTTGATCTATCCGCTCGCAATCACTCTGATTGCCCAGATCACCCTTCCCGATCAGGCCAACGGACAGCTGATCAGGAAAAACGGAGTCCTGGTCGGCTCGCGAATCATCGGCCAGCCTTTTTCGGGCCCGGGATATTTTCATTCACGACCCAGTGCGGCAGGCGCGGCCGGTTATGACGCCGGCGCGTCTTCCGGATCGAATCTCGGCCCGACGAATCAGAAGTTAATTGATCGGATCAGGGGTGACGTTGAAAAGCTCCAGGCTGAAAACCCCGGCAAGCCGATTCCAGTGGATCTTGTAACGTCGTCGGGCTCCGGCCTCGATCCACACATCTCGCCGGCTGCGGCTGAGTTTCAAGTCCCGCGCGTAGCCCGCGAGCGAGGAATTAATGAGAACGAGTTGAGACAGTTAATAGCAAACCACACCATTAGCCGAACATTCGGATTACTGGGCGAGCCACGGGTCAACGTGCTGGAACTCAACCTGGAACTTGACGAACGCAAACCGATGCCAAAATAGAAGCATGCAGGAAGTAGTCCGCAGAAGATCCGCCGAATCGTTTCTCGCGAAGATAAAAGATGCGAGCAAGGCACGCTTGCGTATCTATATCGGCGCCGCCGCGGGTGTGGGTAAAACCTTCCGCATGCTCGAAGAAGCGCATGAACTGAAGCGCCAGGGCTTCGACGTTGTGCTCGCGCTGGTCGAACCGCATGGGCGCATTGACACCGAGGCACTTATCGACGGACTCGAATGTCTGCCGCTGAAACGCATCGAGTATCGCGGAACGATTTTCGAAGAAGTTGATGTCGAGGCGGTAATTGCGCGTCATCCGGAAGTTGCTGTTGTCGACGAGTTGGCCCACACCAACGTTCCCGGGTCAAAGAATCTCAAGCGGTACCAGGACGTGCTTGATCTACTCGCCGCGGGAATCACCGTAATTACCGCTGTCAACATTCAACATATCGAATCTCTGAATGACGCAGTGGCGCGAATCACCGGCGTGCAGGTGCGCGAGACCGTTCCCGACAGCTTTCTCAAAACTGCCGATGAAGTGATCGACATCGATGTTTCGGTCGAGACCCTGCGGACGCGCTTGCGTCAGGGAAAGATTTACGGTGTCGAAAAGATCCAGCAAGCCTTGAACAATTTCTTCCGCAAAGGAAACTTGTCAGCCCTGCGCGAACTAGCACTCAGGCAAGTGGCCGCTGACCAGGCGGCTAGAGCGCACGACTATCGCGAACGTGAAGGGTTAGAGCAGGCCGCTATTCCGGAAAAGGTCATGGTCTGCATGGCGTCGCGCGGCAGCGCCAAGAAGCTTTTGCGGGTGGGAGCTCGAATCGCCGGACGCTTCGCCGGCGATTGGTACGCAGTCTATGTCGAAACGCCGAGTGAAGAACCTAGCCGTATCAAGCCCCAGGATCATGCAAACCTGGCCGCGAATATTCGTCTCGCTGAAGATTTGGGAGCAAGAGTGGTCAAGCTAAAAGGTCGGCATGTAGCCGACACTCTAATCGAGTTCGCGCAACACGAAGGGATAACCCACGTTGTCTTTGGTCAGTCGGCACGATCACGTTGGGACATCCTGCTGCACGGCTCCGTGATCAACCGGTTTCTGAAGGAAGCGCGTGATGCGACAGTACAAGTAGTACCTCTCGGTGAAACACGAGGCACGCGCAACGGCCCGAGTTTCCCCGGTCATGAATGAATTTCTGCAGTGAAGGATGCAGCCGGCAGCAAGAATCGAAGCTGCCGCAATCTTACTGGCGCGTTGAGTGCCGATGCTTCATCTCGCTTTGAGTACGCCGGGTTGTTTTTTGTGGCGCGGGGCTTAGAGTTAAGGCAACATTCGGTTACGACACGTTTGTCTTTTACGACATCAGTGCAAAGTGCACTTTCTCATTATCCTGCGTAATCAATTCAACCTTCCCTATTTCGCTGGTCCTTTATTCGTTTCGTTTTGAGGATTGTGATAGACTCCAGCCGACTTTAACGGCTCCCCATAAAAACAAAACCTGCTGAGGCCCGTCTAGTTTTGAGGATGCGCTGAAGGGCAATATTCTCGAAAGTTTTCTTAGGTTCTTTCGTCATCGTACGTGGGTGCCTTTACTTGGAACCATGCACCGAGAGACTAATCCGAAAGGAGAGCTGAAAATGAAAAACAGAACAAAATTCGTTGTGACAATCCTCGCCCTGATGACTCTTGCTTTGATGATCTATATGCCAAGCCGCCGGCTGTCGCACGCAATCGCTTTGTCGAGTCCGCCAGCACCAAAGCCAGTGGTCGGCCCCGGCCTGTCGCAGTTTTACGCTCAACACAATCTCGTCTCTGATGGCTTTATTCCCGCGGACCACACCGATTCCAACCTCGTCAACGCCTGGGGACTGGTCTCAGGGCCAACAACTCCCTGGTGGATCGCCGATAACGGCACGGGCAAGTCCACACTGTACAATGTCGCCACCGGAGCGATTCCGGCAGTCTTTACGGTTCCGGGCGCCGGCGGCGCGCAGGGCAATCCGACCGGACTCGTCTTCAACGGCGGCACGGGTTTCGTCGTGAACAACGGCGTCGGCTCACCGCGTGCGGCACTATTCATCTTCGCGAGCGAGGACGGCACGATCTCGGCATTCAAGGGCGCCCCTATTGTGACTGTAGTACCCAACGCACAAGCGCCTGCGCATGATGCTGTTTATAAGGGGCTGGCCATCGATAGTGCTACTGCTGGAACCCTCCTGTATGCAACCGATTTCCATAACGGAAATGTCGATATTTTTGACAGTTCGTTTCACGCTGTCACGATCGCTGGAGCTTTTACTGACCCGGCACTACCTGCGGGATTTGCGCCGTTCGGGATTCAGAACATTGGCGGCACAATTTATGTCACCTACGCGCTGCAGGATGCAGATAGGCATGACGATGTGGCGGGCCCGGGAAACGGCTTCGTTGACGCCTATGACACGTCTGGCAACCTAATCCGTCGCGTTGCTTCCGCGGGTGAACTTAATTCACCGTGGGGTCTGGCGTTGGCGCCGGCTGATTTTGGCAGGTTCAGCGGCGACTTACTCGTCGGCAACTTCGGTAATGGACGCATTCATGTGTTTGACCCGGCCCAACTTACTTTCGATGGCGAGTTCGAAGCCATTGGTCTGCTTCATTCGACGGCCGGAAAGCCAATCCAGATTGATAGGCTTTGGGCGTTGCAATTCGGTCACGGCACCACCGCGAACAGCGCAAACGGCCTGACAAATACGCTGTTTTTCACGGCTGGACCTGACGACGAAGATCACGGCTTGTTCGGATCGGTTGTTTTATCTCAGCCCCCCGGGCGGCAGTGATTAAGTCGACGATGCCGATTCGCCCTCGATCTTAATGGTCAGGGCGGATCGGACCATCGATCGTGGGGCAGCTACTTGGCTGCGTCATTGGTAGAGATGCTCTTGACCACGCCAGCGATGGCATTGCTGTTCTTAGACCGTGGACTCATACCGATTTGGTCCACCGGAAACTGAACCTAAATCGTATACAAGTGTCACGTACCGGCCGAAGGTGTTGGGGGCGAGTCCCTTACGACTCACGTGCCTTGATATTGACTAGTCAACGTCCCATGGGTAGGCGATTCGGTACTGGGACGCTATTTGACGTCTATTGCTCGCGTAATCAAGTCAATCTCTATCTCCACGTTGTCGCCGACGAAATTCGGAACGCTCGGGTGACGCCAGTTTATTCCGAAGTCTCTACGGTTGAGCACAATACGAGCTGAGTAACCAAGATTCATCTTTTTGGATGCCGGATCTTTGTTAACGCCGGTGATCTGAAAAGGAAGGATTAGTTCCTTACTCACGCCGTGCATGGTGAAAGTGCCAACGGTAAACAATTGTTTCCCTTTCCTCTCAATGCGTTTGCTCTGGAACGTGATCTCAGGATACTTCTCCACGTCAAAAAAGTCCGCGGACCTCAGATGGTTATCACGCGCCGCGATCCCAGTATTGATGCTGGCAGCCTTAATGACAACACTCACCGATGACTTAGTAATGTCTTTCTCATCGTTGCTAAGCGTGACGGTAAAGTCCGTAAATTTACCGTTGACTTTGGATAAACCGTCCATGATGGAAACAGAGAACCCAACCGTTGAATGATTAGTGTCAATCGGATATTGCCTTACCGTACTAACCTGCGCGGCGATGACGGGGCTGAACAATAAGACCGCCAGGAGATTCTTCTTTAGCATCGTTTTTCTCCCAACTCTGGTTTCGTATTTTGGATCGTTAACCAGCCGCGCCGAAACTTACTGACTGAAGGAAAATGGTGAGTTAGATTCTATCCCGATATGGGAAGGCGGCAAACAGTCCGGCTCACGCAAATCAAAGTGGGAGTTCCGTAGCGAACTCCCCCCTTTTGAATCTGGTGCTAGCCGGCAATCGGGCTTGGCGACCTGCTCCATGGAAACGGTCGCCTGAGCTAATCAATGCCGATGCATCATGCCTTGTCTTTCGCGAACTGGAGGCGGCGATGTAGGTTTCAAACGCACTGCCAAATCGGCCTGCCTGACTCCATCCACGGATCCCATAAGAGGAGCATCCGCCTCTGTCTGAATCACGGTGGCGATCCACTTCGGATCGGCGCCGCCTTCGCACATCGCCCAGCGCATCAGAGGTTCAGTTCCAACCAGGACCATGCCGGAGTGACTATTTCTGTCAGCATCTTCTTTGGGGTTGCTATAGAAAAAGCCCAGTGACTTGCGCAACAACAGAATGTCGTCCGGCTTGCCGGTTAGAAATGTCCAGCCCGGTCCCACGTGATGCATCTTGGCATACGTCTTAAGGTCCCGCGGAGTATCTTCTTCGGGACTCAGGGTAATTGAGTAAAAGAAGATGTCGCGACCAACACGGCCTTTCAACATTTGCTGGACTTCAACCAGGTGATGGGTAATCACCGGGCAGATGTCTTTGCAACGCGCGAACATGAACTGGATAACCACCCGCCTGTCTTTGACCAGGTCGGTGTAGAAGTAAACCTTCTCATTGTCCTGGGTGATGAGTTCCACGTTCAGCAGGTGGCGTTGTTGGATCAGCTCGCGTGGTGAGATCTTCTTGAAGTTGTAATTGTGCGTGCTCGCCGGCGTCGCTTCCTGTGCGAACAAACTAGTTGTCTCAGCCAGACCGGCCGCTCCAGCGGCAGCAGTAGTTGCGCCAGCAGCCGCCAGCCAATTTCTTCTTGTCATCCGTTTCATAATTTTGCTCCTTTCTCTTAGTGCTTCGCCTTTTTGCCATGGCGGCTGGTTTAAGGATTCTGATTGTTGTCAGTCACGTTAGGCTGCACCTGGAAGAGCAACATCATCGCGTGATCTTCATGAACGGTGTTGTGGCAATGGATGGGCCAGTCCCCGACGAAGTCGCGGAAGCGGAAGAAGAGAGTGTCCGTCTCGTTGAACTGAAGACGGGTGACGTCCTTCCTGGCAATCTCGACGGTCGGCACTCCGTTTGAATTGGTGCCGCCGTTACTGCCGTTACCGCTGCCGTATCCGCTACTGCCCCACCCGTCGCCGCTGTAGCCACCTGAGGATTGGAATTCATTCCGATCATGGCGCCCGCCCGCACTCCTTTGCAGGATCTGATGCTCTTCCAGATGGATGTGGATGGGGTGCTGCCAATCGTTGCGCGGGTTCACGAGGACCCAGTTCTCCGCGCTGTTTTGCGTGACGGTGAAACGCAGCTCGTTGCAGTCGGCAAACTTGTTGTTGATTACCCACTGGCCGTTGTCGCGATCAAAGACAAAGTTTCGCGTGATGCGCGGCGTGATCACACTTGGCAGTTGATAGAACGTCGGATGCGTGGCCGGGTCAACACTGTTGTCGGTGACTGCGCTGCCAATCCGGAACTCCACACAATATGTGCCTGAGCCGGCAGACAAAACGTTCCCGGTTGGTCCGGTGCCGTCTCTTTGCTCCAGACGGTTCTCCAGGCGAACTTTGGTGTGACTCCCGATCAAACTTTTGACCTGATTGAAGTCGATGATGATGTCATAGCGTTCGGCCACTCCGAGCCGGAAGCTGGTGACTTGTACCGGGCTGGTCAGCAGATTGCCGTCATTCGCGATCACCCAGAAAGGAATTACCGTGCTCGGACTGAGCGGATCGGTAAGGAAGAGTTCATAGAACCGTGACGGGCCACCATCGAGCACCCGAAAGCGATAGCGGCGTTTATTGACGTTAAAGAACGGCTGAATGATGCCGTTCGCCAATTGGATGTCGCCGATCAATCCTTTGAAATTGAATGTATCGAAGCAAATCAGACCGGTATTCGGATCCAGCAGCTTGTCAGTCAGGATGATGGGGATATCGAATTGCGGGTAACTCGGCAAGCGGAAACCTGTGGTCTCATTTCCCGTGTCGAACTGGTTGAAGAGCAAGTGGAACCCTTCGAGACCTTTGTAGGTATTCTCGGCTGTATGATCGATACGATGATCGTGATACCACATCGTGCTCAGCGACTCGTTGATGTCGCCGTTGGGCTGGTTCGTGGAGGCGAAGCCCGCCTGTTGCGCGGTGAAGTAGTAATCGAAATATTGTCCGCGGAAAAACCAGCGGCAGGGACCGCCGTCGCTTTCCGGCGCGGTGTGGAAATTGTGCAGGTGCGTAGACATTTCCGGCACCCCGAAGCCGCCATTCTGGCTCTGCGTCGGCAACTCGTTGAACCGGCGAATCAGCCATGGTTCCTGATAGTGACTCACGATCGTAGGTCCGGGGAATGTAGCCACATCGCTCGAAGCCGACCCGCCCAGGTTATATCCCCAGATCGTTTGCGCCGGAATGTTTGTGTCTGAGGTGATCCTGAAGTTCGAATTGGCTCTGATGCGCTGCACATAGTATTTCTGCGTCTGATACGTGTTAAAGAATTGGAAGCAATCTGTGCCCGGTCGCAGGACTCCATTGAACTGGCCGCGACCCTCAAACGGAAGATTGCCGTTGTTCGGGTTGGGCGCGTTGTTCGGGCATATTTGCGGCGGCGCGCCAAACGTTAACCCCGGATCCGTAAGTGGACGCGCCGGCAGCTCGGGCGGGATCGGCATCGGGTCGACGAAAACCTGGGCCGGCTGCGGGCTGCATCCGACGTCACAGTTATTCGAATAACACCCGCTGCCGCGACTGAAGCTGTCGGACGCGACCTGAGCATGCGTCAGACCTGCCTTGGGAATCAGGATCCCAGCCCCCGTCATCAATCCCATCTTCATCAGGTCACGGCGAGTGAAACCCTCCTTGACCAGTTCCAGCCTGTTATTGAGAGCTTGTTGGACCTCTCTCTCTTTTCTTCTGTTTCTTTTCGAGAGATGTGCCATAAGAATTCCTCCTTTTTTGAAACGACTGTGAGAGACCCGGACACCCGCCCTTCAACCAATTTGGGTTGAAGAAGGGACCCGACGCTGACCTAATCTGTGGACCCTTAACCCCTTGCAGACACTACAAGTATGGCACCTAGCAATAAAAGCAGCTTATGATGGCGCGGAGTCTATGTTGGGCCCACCAGGGTGTCAAGAATTTTATATACGGAGATGTCTTGTTTTTTGGTTGCAGTAACAATAATCAGCAGGGCTTCCCGAACCAATCGATCGACATCCAGGGCCTGGGGACTTGGAGATGGCTCATGCGCAAGCGTCAAACTTTGGCGCGGCTCAAAGTTCAAGAGACAGAATTCACCGAAAGGCTTAGCAGAGCATGCTAGCCGTTAAGAAAGTGAAAATAAGTTAGAGGTTTCAAGTCGAGAGGCCCTCGGGTGATGCGACAACTCAACTTAGACCACGACCGGCCCTCGCTAATGGTTAGAAGTCTTAACTCGAGAAGTACAACGCAAGCCGCAGCCTTCGCTGGCGCATTTCGCAAAAAGCAACTTTAGGGCTTAAACTCTAAACCCGGCCCTCAATGGCTTTGGAGTTCGACCCGTGGATCCTAACCTGGAGCTACGGGTTGCTCACTGTTGGAACCAGAAACGAGCCCCGGGGCAAGCAAAGACCACCGCATGGCTGCCAAAGTTGAAAAGGGAAATCGACGCACTCAAGTAATCATCGCTACGTCAGTAATGCTGTCGTTCATGTCTTTCTGGCGTGCGGCAGCAATCGTCTTAAACGATCTCGGTTCATCGGCTTACTACGTCGGCGGCATCGCCGAAAAGGCAGTTGGTCAGGCCGCGCCGTGGTTCGTCCTTGCGGTCATGCTCTTTTCGTACGCCGTCCGCGCTGTCTACGTCGAATCGTGCGCAATGTTCACGCGCGGTGGAGTATATCGAGTCGTAAAAGAGGCGATGGGCGGCACGCTGGCGCGGCTTTCAGTGTCAGCTTTGATGTTTGATTACATACTTACGGGCCCTATTTCGGGTGTATCCGCAGGTCAATACATCGTCGGGCTGATCTCGCAGGTTACAGTCTACATTGGACATCCCTGGACGCCTTCAACCGAGGCCGCTAATTACATTGCCGCCGCTATCGCGCTGCTCGTGACGATCTATTTTTGGTGGCGCAACACCCGTGGCATTCATGAATCGTCGGATGACGCGCTGCGAATCATGTACGTCACGACGGTCATGGTCGTGCTGCTCATTCTCTGGTGCGGATTCACTATCTTGACCCGCCCCAGCGCGCAGCGCTTGCCACCGTCTCCCGTCGCGCACAATCTGGTTTTTGACAGAGATGCCGTCGGCTGGATGCCGCGGTTGATCCCGTGGGCATTTCACGAAGTCAAACCAGGTAATGCTGTTACCTCACCTGAAGCCGAGCCGGAGCCGCATTTTGGTCTGGCAGGAGGCCTTGGAAAGTTGATCGGGTTAATCGGCATTCTGATGGCGTTCGGTCACTCGATCCTGGCAATGTCGGGCGAGGAGTCGCTGGCCCAGGTTAATCGCGAACTTGAATTTCCCAAACACAAGAACCTGATGCGCGCCGGGTTCGTGATCTTTGTTTACTCCCTGCTCTTTACGTCACTGGTTTCGTTTTTTGCCTATGCAATCATTCCCGACCAGCAACGACCTCAGTACTTCGACAATTTGATTAGCGGGATTGCCGTGAACCTGGCGGGACCGATGACTTTGAAGCTTGGCTTCCAGGCTTTCATCGTCATCGTCGGGTTCCTAATGTTGTCAGGGGCGATCAACACGGCGATCGTCGGCGCCAATGGCGTCTTAAATCGAGTGAGCGAGGACGGCGTCCTTACCGATTGGTTCCGCGCGCCCCACAAGAAATACGGAACAACCTATCGGATGATCAATCTGATCGTCATTCTGCAACTTGTCGCGATCATCGGCTCACGCGGCGACACATATGCTTTGGGTGAAGCTTACGCTTTTGGTGTCATCTGGTCCTTTTCGTTCAATGGCCTGGCAATGTTCGTATTGCGCTTTACAGACAAGTCGAAACGCGAATGGAAAGTGCCATTCAACTTACGACTCGGTAATGCCGAGATTCCTTTCGGTCTGGGCGCAATTACACTGATGCTCTTCGCCGTTGCGGGTATCAACCTGATTACGAAAGAAGTTGCCACCATCAGCGGCATCCTCTTTACGATTGTGTTCTTCACCCTCTTCCTAATCTCCGAAAGAATAAACGAGCGACGGCGCGCCGAAGAGATTCATACCACCTCGGCAATGGACCAGTTTCGGCTCAGCGCCAGTGAAAGCGTCTCGACCGAGACTGTCGCCGTCCGGCAGGGAAACACGATTGTGCTCGTGCGCGATTACAACACCCTGGGACATTTGAAGAAGGCCCTGGAAATGACCCACACCGGCAAACAGGATTTGGTCGTAATGACCGTGCACTTAATGCGCGGCCCTGACACCGGTTACGAAGATATCGCTGAAGATCGACTATTCAGCAGATACGAACAATATCTGTTCAGTAAAGTTGTGGCCCTCGCAGAAAAAGCGGGTAAGACGGTGCACCTCCTGGTGGTTCCTTCGTCGG
>Ga0207685_10000034_pt1 | contig 66357 bp, 98 predicted proteins | sample LARL111metaG_FD_184350 | JGI IMG/M metagenome (GOLD analysis project Ga0207685, IMG submission 184350) | Corn, switchgrass and miscanthus rhizosphere microbial communities from Kellogg Biological Station, Michigan, USA - LAR L11-1 metaG... | ecosystem: Host-associated > Plants > Roots >...
ATATCGTCTAACTTGCCCAGCGACCTATCGCCCATAACTTTATTTTTATTACGCGAGCCCTGAGGGCGACCACGGCTCTTTAGTTCGCCGCGTTGATACTTATCGCGCACGCGAATGTGGGCAACGTTAATTTGCTCAACGGTTAAATTTAGGTCTAAATAACTAGCTATGTCGCTCTCCCGGTATTGAAACCGCGCATCAACGTCAAATTGTTCTGACGGTGGAGTAAGATTGTGCTGCCAATGATCCATAAGCATGTGGCGCATATGCTTGTATTTGCGCCGCACGCGATCATTGATATAGCTATATCCCGACATGTCCCCTATTCCCCTTGGTTCTATGCTCGTCATTTCCTGAGGTAATTTGTAATCTAACAGGGAATACTTTTCAAGCGGAAAATTGTAATTTTCAAATTTATTTTGTTCTACTTTAGGTTTTGTTTCTTCGTTCCACCAACTAAAGGTTGGGTCTTGATTATATTTTATTTTAGGTTGTGTATACGGTTGTGTAGCAAACCATACATACGAATAATTAACCTTTGAGTCGCAGATTTGTGTTGTATATAACTCAGTAAAGTCAGCGTCTATCTCGCGCATCAGCCCATATAATGTATATAAATCTGTGCGTGTGGATAGCTCTAACATATGTTTATTGAACACAAGAGAATATATTTCTTGTGATTTAAACTTACGAATATAGTGTGCCAGTTGGTCGGCTATCTCTCGATGCTTGGCTAGTAGGTCGCTCATGAACGCCACTCACAGGGGACAGGGTTGCAGAGGCCTCGCGTAGGCGCCTAGGCTCACGCTGGGCGGCGATTTGATGGGCGGTAGCTGTGGGGACCTCGGCGCAGCGAGGCGAGGCTGGCGGACACGCGACGGCGTGCACGCTCGCACCAGTAATACAGCGCCACGCGCCAACAAAATAGGCCCACGAAAAACACTATAACGTTATCAAATCCAAAGGTTGTATCCCAAACTAAGCGCTGAAACACGTATATACAAACAAAGCCAGATAAGTCTATTAGGGCATACGCACAACGTTTAACGTGTTCGTTCTGCTCAAAGTCTATTTTTTGTAGTTGGTGGCGTAGTTGTTCAGGTGTTGGTGTTATATACATACTAAGTGCTCCTCTTGTTGAATAGCTCTCTTACTTGGTCCTTCATGAGCTTTATTTTCTGGTCTAGTTGTTGGTAACGCTCGTCGGCAAACTTACGGCTAACGAGCGTTTCACCAAAAAGTACTTGCCATCCGTCCCATAAGGCGACTTGGTAAGTAGTCATATACACTTCGCCTTTGAGCTTGAACGTACTATGAGACATGAAGAGGTTAAGGCCTTTACCGTAGGTTGTTTGGTGAATAATTATCGTTCGTTCAGCTTCGCAGTGTATACACATGTTAATAGCTCCCTCGATTAGTGTCGCCTGTATATGCAATACCGGCTATAGCTATTGAAGCGGCCATACCTATAATGCGAGCCCAGTAGTCGGGGCAACCTAGTTTGTGTATCACTACGCCTAAACATGCCCCTAACAGACTAGCGCCCACGTACCATAGCACGCCTTGAATAAACCTAGCCATGGGCGCCGGTCCTATGTTTGGTTTCTGCCTGGGCGCTTTTTCTTAACGCCATTTTGCGCAGCATCAACAAAATAGTTAGGCTTAAACTTAGGGTTAACACCACGCGCCTTTAGCTCACCTACAAAATGTAGAATAATCGAGGCGCGCGTTTGGCGTTTACAAGGTGGGATAGAGTTAAGAATGTCAGCGATCAGATTTAGTTGGCTAGTGCCAAGCCTAGCGGTGATGATAGACATAGCTGTGTTTCCCTCTTTTAGCTGATTACAGCGTTGCTGTTACTTGTATTGGTTAGTTTACTTCACCCAATTCAGCATTGCAACCGACATAGGGTCAAATGGTTCATTAAACCACTTTAATCGACAAGCCAAGTTAACGCATTTCCAGCTAGTCAACGTGCGCTCGGCCTCTTCAAGCTGATCAGGACTAAATGGCCCTTGCATAGGCGTGCCCAAAAACATGATATAGCCGTAACGTGGCGGTTCAATAGTAGCCATAACTTTATTCCCTCTTAGTGTCTTCTAGTGGCTTAAGGGTTAGCTAGGTCCGCCTAGTCTCGAAGGCACTCAGCTGCTCTAGGCTGCAGCGTCGCCTTTGTTCCATACGGTGCCTAGCTAACTCCTAAACCACTAGCGGCATTTGCGCCGCTAGGGTTAAGTTTGTGTTAAGCCGCCATCTCCTCTAACGTTGGTTCGGGTTTGAAGTAATTGTGGCGCTGTTCTGCCCATTGAGCATCGGCCTCTAGTTGTAGATGCGCGCCCCAACGGTCGACCTCTTGACGGCAATCGCGTTGCTTAACTTCACCTGAGGCGATTTTAGTTGCTAGATCAACCACAAAGTCCAACCCATAAGCTTCGATCATAGCGTTTAGATCATACTCAATAGTGAAGATGCGAGCGCGGTAGCCCTTGGCTTTGCTGATACCTTTTGCGCGTGCCATTGTCGTGTTCCCTCTAGGTTTGTATATAACTCAATAATACTGTTTGCCGTTGATGTCAACAACTATGTACTTATACCCACCATAAATATTATCTAACTTGTCGGCCCGTGCGCGTGCGCGCTTAAGGGTTTGGTAGCAACCCATCCGAGCCTTAGTTGTGCGATCGATCACAAAGAACATAGTTTGCTTCCCTCTTAGCTGGTTACAGCGTAGCTGTTTAGATGACATAGACCATACGGGCTATGTGGTTGGCTTCGCTAGTCTTAACGCCACACGCGCGGAGCACAAAGAAAACTAGCAGATATAGGTGATTGCGGCGCATCGGTGTTCTCCCTCGGTCGAATCAATCTTACTATTAGACAGTAACACAGTTGTATATAACTTGACAAGCAAAATTATGGGCGTTGATTATAATTGTTTGGCGTGAGCCGATTTGGGGGCATGTTGCATGCGCGAGGTGACAGAAAGTGCAAGTGACACATTGCTATATTACTCCTCCGGCAAAATATGCCTGTATTCTCCCTTTGTTCTTCATTAACTCTTATATAAGACTACTTTTTACCTTAAATAGTAAAATATGTGTCACTTGCTGTCACTTCACTTTGAATAGCCGCTGTTTATAAGGGTTTCTTTGAGGTGACAGATCCGGCGCGAGCGCGTCACTCGTGACAGAAGACGTGTCACCAAGTTTAGAACTGTTCTAAAAAGAGGTGACGCAGTGACACAATGCATTTTTGTTAGACTAATGTGTCACTCGCCTTTTTGAACAATGTATTTGGTGCACTGCAATAATATGTTTTAATGTCCCACTCGTATATACAACTAATGGGTTTTTACACATTATAATGTATATACAACTCACAACTATTGCGCTCGAGTTGTATATACAACCGTTGTCAAATCACATTAACGTGATGCTGCAGTGCAACTTTCCATAACGTATGTTATGCGAATGGCGATCAATTTATTGTGATAATAGTTAATAACATATTAATACTGTGCCACATGAGTTGTATATACAACTCGCGTCAAATCACATTAAAGTGATAAAAACCAGTTATTATTCTCTTGACTTGGCTTTTATGTTGTAACACAGCAACACAGTGTATATACAACTCGTGCTGCTGCGTTGCACAATTGTATATACAATTCGCATAATATGGATTATGTAAAATTGTAGATGCAATACCGCATTGCGAGATCACATATATTTGATAATATTGCGCTGCAGCATCACAATAATGTGATTTGACATTAGATGTATATACAACTCGTGTGGTATAAATGCAATAGTCAAGTAAAAAGTGAAGTTTTATATGCAACTCGAAAAAGAAAAAAAGGTAGACCCCCATCCCCCCCTTAGACCCCCCCTAGCCAGAAATTTACTAAATCCCGATAGAATGCTTGATAAAAATTTTATCTATACAATAAACGAACCTATCCTAAAATATGGTTTTTAGGATAGTCTAACAACCTCTAGACCCTAACTGGACACACTCGATTTTTGTCCACTCTTTACATTACGACGACGAATCCCTCTTGCAACCTATAGAGAGCTGTGGTAGCAACAAGGCGTGAACCCACAGGTATTAGATGTCGGGGCACCAAAACAAACATGGGAACCATGTGTCGGAGTAGTATTGTGCCTGAGCAGACCCAGATGGAACAAAGTCGAGGCACCTTGCCTAAAGGTGGTAGATTAGGCGTGACAACTAACTTCAACCGGAGAATACCATGTTTGACGGTACAAACGTAAGGTTAGAAGCTATAGCTAAGTCTATAGTGACAATGCTACATAAGGATGACTATAACGCAGGAATGCATTTTCACGAGGTAAAAAGTAAACTAAACAAAGAAGAGTGGGTTAATCTTATAAAGCTTCTAGAAAAAGAGATTACGGAGGATAGGATAGATAGGTTATTGACTATCTTCGAAAATTGGAATGCATCAATGTCTAATCCTAAATTGAGGGTTATAATAAGAAAGGATATGAATTTTACGATAAAGCATTCAAATCCAGATCAGATAATTAGGCTGGTAGAATCAGGTATTTTAAAATCAACTGATTGCCACGATGAATATAGGATTAAGATTAGGGAAGATAGTTTGGGGGTAGATCCAGCTAGGGACGTATTATGGAATGAGAAAGATGGTGTGTTTGGTAGAGGGATATCTAGTACCGGCAGTGGCTTAATGAATTTAGAGATGTTAGAAATGAAATATAAAAAGAAAGAAGACATACCTAATTTATCTAGGTTAGAAACTCACGGCATGCAATTAAAAAGGTTATTAGAGAGGTTTGAAGAGTTAATGGAAAAAATAAATAAGAAATAGATAAACAAGGGAGTAGTGCGATTACTCCCTACCTCACATTCAAAACAGTTACCATAAACCCTGTCACAACAAAAGCAAGTATAATCATACCCGCTACTATTAGTGCTGTGATTATAACTACTTTCATCCTTGAGCCCTCGTTAGATTAAATTCACAAGATAGATGACAGCTAAGAAGGTAATAACAAAATATATACTTATAAGTACTATACCTGTTATGTACCACCACATCTCGTTAGTCCTTTTGCATGTGCACTATAAACCAAGCTGCTATTGCACCAGCTACTAACGCGAACACATCAAAGCTCACATCTATAAACACAGTGTACTCGTGCTTCATACTACTGATTCCTTAGTATATCTATTTGCTTTTGTTGGTTCTCTACAATCCTGTTTAAGTCTTCTATCATCTTTTGTTGGTATTTAACAGTATTTTCTAATACAGAAACTCTAGCCTCTAACTTTGTGCAGCGTTCTTCACATTCTTTAAGTCTCTTAGCTAAGTCGTAGTTCCTACCTATTAATTCTGCGTTTTCCTTCATTAGTTCTTTTACTTTACTCATAGCACCCTCTACTATACCAACTCAGCAGCTAACTGGTTAATCTTAATAACTATACTGTCCCACTGCGTCATAGATTTTTCTAACTCTTCTATGTATATAAGCATGGTCACTTTGTTAGTAAAAGAGATAGTACTACTACCTCCATTAGCGTACTTAACCTTCACAGTGTAGATTAACTTCATTCGAAGCACGCCCTCCACTCAGGAGTAGTAATATACACTAAACAATCTCTGGGCATAACTAGTATAATTAACACCCATGTAACAAGAGCTACTAAACTTAAAATTAAAAAGAGCTTTTCTCTCTTTGGTTGGTACATACCCAGAGCAAAGAACAAACCAGCTAGACCCATCACAGATATAGCCAGCGACATAAATAAAACTTCAGAGCTTCTAGGTAACATTTAATCCCTCCATCTAATATATCTGCTTCGTAGTATCATCGGTCTCTCCATTTAATATCTCTATCATTGCTTTGTCTACTGTTAAACCTCTAGGGTTAGTACATTTCTCAAGGGCGGCGCTGGCGGGTAAGTTTTCTTTTCCACATAGAATACATTTACCCACGAAAGGCATACCTTCACCCTTTATACTAGTTCTTTCTACATAGTGGAACTGCGCCACAGGGAAATCGCTCATATTAGTCCCTCCTCTTAGCCGGTTACGGCGTGGTTTTCACCTATGCAGCGCTGTTATAAAAAAGGCTGCGCAGATAAATAACACTGGCAGCCAGATCCAGTCGAGTTCTATCATCTTTATTTATAAACCTTTAGTCGCCCCCAACACAGACCACATAGAAGTAGTCTGCATATTGGTGATAGCTACTGCGAACTCCCGAGCCGCAGGAGTAGCATGTCCTTGGCGCTCGCACTCACTAATAAAAGCAGCGGCCAAAGTCTTTAACCTTGTAACAGTCATTAAAGCACTTGGGTTGAACTTGTGCCTAATAGCTTCTAACGCTGTTTCACTAATCTCTACTTCTTCAGTTTGGCCAACGCCAAAATCAAGAGTTACTTTCATATTTTTACTCCTACATAGGGGACTGTTTCTATTGTAATAGTTATTTTCACTTGGTCGTGTTTTTTAAAACCTTCCTCCTCTTTTAATTCTACTTTACCTAGATTAATACCATTGGCCCAGTGCTCCCAACCGAACAACTCCAGTTGAACCACTTGGTGGTCGACTATAGTTAACTTACCCAAAGGGTATATACCCCATCTTATGAAGGTTAATCCAAACCTTCCTGAAGGCGATACAGCCGAACACAATCGGGGGTATAACCGCCGGCCATGTTACAAGCATACCAACCAAGCATAATCCCGCGATGATCCAGCGATATGTCATACCTTCTTCCAAAGTCATCTTGGGGTTTTCGTCTTTACCTAAGATATCGTCCCAAATGTACATAGGTAATTTCTTTAGGTCTAGACCCATTACGCTTCTCCATTTGTCTAACGCGACGTCTCATCTCGCGAGTGCGATTATAAACTAAGTGAAATCTACCCTTTCCTCTTTTTACTTTTGGCACATAATAAATAGGGTGACCCTTCTTAGTGGTTCCCCACACTTGATGATTACTTATAAACTTGTAGTTGGGCCGCTCGTAGTTAATCATTTCTTTTGTTTCTTTTTACTCAACCCATACTCAGCTAATCGCTTAAGTTCTCTTTGGCGCTTAAGTTTGCGCTCGTGCGCCACAGCGGCATGTTCAAGCTTACAATCAGCCATTAGGCAGGTTAGATATTCTCCATACCCAGCCCCACAGACTTCACAATAAAAAGGCTCGCCATCGTAGGGATTGGGTATATTGATCATCATTTATTTGCTCTTAGCCGATTACGGCGTAGCCTCATTCTGTTTGGACTTTGCTAGCTAGTTTGTTACAAGTATTACATACTTGCCAGATACCTATGCCGCCCCCCATCATACCATAGCCGTCTAATAGATCTTTACTACCACACCATGGGCATTTATCTACTTGGCGATTTGGCACAGAGGGATCTTGAGTAGCACTGTCTAAATGTATAGTTATTTTCTTTTCTTCATCTTTGATCCAGGGCATAGCTCACCTCAACTGAAACCTACCATCTATAAACACTGCATAGGGTCTAACCCATATCCTATGATCATCTAAGCTTATATATACTACCACTCTTTCGCCGGTGGGCTCATATATAGCATCAACGGTTAGTACTCTATAGAGGTTACCTTTTCTGTGTTTGTATACGCTCCCTACTAATACGTTTTTTAGTTCAGGCATAAACTAAGCCCTATCATGAAGTAAGTAGCACTAACGAGCAGAAGGGCTATCATGAGAATGTTTGCTCGTCGAATCTAGCTTTAGGAGCTTCATTGACTACATGAACTGGATGCCAAGTAGTAGAACCTAAAGCATCATTTTTCCATTGTTGATGAAGAACATTAAAAGTAACTGTATGGTCTGAATGTAGTTCTGTGCCGTTTATGGGAAAGAAAGCAAAAAACAAGGTAGGCACAAATCCTGTTTTAATTAAGTGTTGATACAGTTCCATATACTTTTCCCCTATAAAAAGTTTCGTCGTTGACATTATACATATGGAGCAACCAAAGTCAAGTGGTGGCGCGGGGCCGTGACTGGTTGCAGATCCAACCTCCAAAGACCTTGCCCTCCATGGTGGTAGGTAACTCCCGGCGGCTCCGCGCCTTTATTATATAAAGTCAAATGAAACAGTATAGTAAAAAAAGAAAAAAGCGCTTAGATAGAACTGTTACGCTTGCCACAGATGTATTATATACAACTATGGTAGCTTACCATAACGAGCATAAAATATGTTTACAGTATATGATAGACCTCGTTAAGACTAACAATACCAACTTACCACAGCTCAAGCAATTATATATGTTAATGAACAAAGCTGGCGAGGTAGCGATAGACTGTGCCCACAAGTTAGCGCCGTATCAGTCTCCTAAGCTGGAGAGTATAGAGGTAAGGAACCAAGTCGAGCATCGGTTCGTTATACGCTCGCCAGAGAAGGCCAAGTCGATAGAAGAATGGGCTAAGATGACTGGTGCCCAAACAATAGACTATGATCCTAACTCAAAGAAAGAAAATACTATACAAGAACCTGTGCCTTCAATACATGACTATGATGAGGAAGCGGATGAAATAGATACGCAAAAGCGTCTCTATAACTAGTAGGAGTAAGCTTCCATGGAAGGTCTTATTGCACTTCTTATCTATGTGTGTATCTTAGCCTTAGTTATATATTTAGTTATCTGGGTACTGGGTGAACTGGGTATTGCTCTGCCTCCTATGGTAATTAAAATTATCTGGATCATTGTTACTTTGATTGTAATTTTAATGTTAGTTCAGGCGTTGCCTGGTTTAGGTTTACGCTTTCCAAGAATGGGTTAACTAGGAGATTTCAATGCCCTACGACCGTCGTCCTGACTTCGCGCCTATAGCCTTTAATTTTGTTGTTGTCTCAGTCTCGGTTAGTTCCGAGGCGTCGGCCAGGGCTGCGGGCGTAGGGCCATTCGCTGGGTTGTTCTTTAGGACAACTACCTCAGTCACAATTGTGAGCCCTGACAATCGTTCGTCCTTGCTTATGAGTGACGTTGCTGCTAACACTACCATATGGATTGCGGGTAACTTCTGCAGTCTATTGGCTACCGCAACAGCGGTGTTCGCACTAACGTAAGGGCAACCAATGGCATCTATCAGTTTCTCGTTTGTGGACAGCACGAACGGTATTAACACTATTTCTTATGATGTAGACGAGGCAGACATGGCTCGTCTTTATGTTGCTTTCAAAGGGGCCTATAGAGAGCCCTTTGATCCTGAGAAAGAAGAACCTACAGCTGTTCCTACGCCTAAAGAAGTACTAAATAATCTCTCTAATAGTTTGTTAAATTTTATTCTCAGTAACGTACACGAAATAGAAAAAGACACAGCTTTAGCTAATTTAAATATTCAACCTATTAAGGTCAAGGATATCAGATAATGCCCGCCGCTGCTGGACCTACTAACTTCTCAGCTGGGAATGTTACAGCTCCAGCCTATGATGGCTTTGTAATTACTCCTAGTAATGCTAATAACTTAGCTACTATGGCTAGAAGTATATATGTAGGTGGCGCGGGTGATGTAGCCTTAACTACTCCCGGTAATACAGCTTTAACGTTTATAGGCCTGACGGCGGGAAGTATACTACCTGTTATGGCTATTAAAGTATCTTCAACGGGCACAACTGCAACCAATTTAATTGGACTAGTATGAGCTTAGTTAGCTTCTCTCGTGGACTATGGTGGCCCGAACAACAAGGGGTAGCCGGCACGTTTACTAATACTACTTTAAATGCAGCAGGACTGCAGAATGCTTTTTACGGTAGATGTTACATACAAGGGCGAGCAGCTAATAAAGTAATATCTGCAGCTGGTGGTGGGCAAGTAGGTATATTAGCGGGGGCTGTTACGTTCGCTAACGGAGGTACTACTATAGATTTAGGTATTCAGAATATGACTAGTGCCACTGCTCCTACACCATCTGGCGTATTTGATGTTAAACGTACACTTACCGGGGGTGTGGATACTATAGTAAATGGGTTAAATATGTTTGCCCTTAATACTTCAGGCACTAAAACTATAAGTAATGGTGATGTAATAGCTATAGTAACTAGTATGACAGCTAGAGGCGGTGTTGATAGTGTAGCTTTGCAAGGCTATAACAGCACCTCTATGTTTATGCACTATAACACTAACCAAGCTATTTTTCCGTCTTCATCTGTTTTTAATGGAGCTACTTGGGGGGGCGGTGGACAAGGAATTATGCCATCCAGTTTCATTATATTTGATGATGGAACATTAGGACATATAGAAGGTTCTTATTTCGGAACAAATGTTTTTGATAGTAATTTCTCTAGTGGAACTAATCCTAATGAAAGAGGATTAATATTTCAAATGCCGTTTGCGTGTAAAGTAGATTCTTTTATGTTTTCGGGTTCATTAGGTAGTGCTGGTTTATCTGATTTTATAATGAGTTTATATTCTACACCGCTTGGTACACCAGTTGTATTATCTTCTGTTACTTTTATTGGGGGCCAAGGGGGGGCTGTACCATTTGGTACAGGCATGGTGGTATTAAATTTACCTTCTGAGATTACTTTAACGGCTAATACAGATTATTGTGTAGCTATTAGAGCTACAGGATCTGGACCTATTTCTTTAGATACAATGGTTTTATTTAATCAATCTCATAGAGCATTATTATTACCAGGCGGAACTACAGTTAAAAAAGTTACTCGCAACGGTGGAGCTGGTGCATTTACCGCGGAAAATCCAGCTGTAACTTTATATTCTATGGGTGTTAGAATATCTGCTGTAGATACTGGCGGTGGAGCTGCTGCAGGCGGTGGAGCTGGCTTAAAAATGGGATTATCAATATGAGTGGTGCACATAAATATCATGAAAAGACCCCTAAGAGCGTAGAGAAGTCTCCTAAGATCCATAAAGTAATGCATGAATTTAAACATGGGACGTTACATAGTGGCTCCAAGAAAGGCCCTAAAGTAACTTCTCGTAAACAGGCTATCGCTATAGCTATTAGCGAAGCAAAAACAAGTAAGAAAAAATAATAATTTTATTAGCTAGTAACTTTTTAGGTTGTATATAGTTTAGTCAAGAACACATAGGAGATTAAAATGGCTAAGCGGGATAGTAAGAAAGATGTGTCTTGGGGTGGCGCTCCTAAGATGAAACACGGCCAACAGGGTAAAGGTAGCCAGACTAGCGGCGGTGCCCATAGTTACCATAAAGATAATAATTTAGACGTGTCTTGGGGCGGTGCTCCTAAGCCGAGTAGATTTCCTGGCCAGAAGTGCATGAGTGTTAATCGAATTATGACTAAAAATACTAGTGGGAAGCTGAAGACAACGCATGGCGTTGTGCCTAAGAGCCCTCTCAATAGTACTAACCATAATACTATGTCTGGTTCGCATAAGGTTGGCTGTGACGTTAGGAATTTCCACAGCCATCCAGGGCAGTATAGCGGAATTAAAAATGACACAAGACACGCGCCAGCCAAAAAATAACTTATCTAGGCGTAGTTTCTTTAGATTAGTAGGTGGCGGGATAGCTACGGCTGTTCTCGCGCCTTATGCATTGGCCAAAGGCGTAATAGAAGTACCTGTTGAGTTTGGTTGGACGTGGTATATAGATAAAGTTAAATATCCAACCTCGTTGCATGGGCTTATTACTAAGACTTTACAAGAAAATACTCAAAAAATAGTAGAAAATATAGAAAAAAGTAACACTCTCTTAGCAAAATTACCTGCTGGAGAGAAAATTCTACTAAAATTTGAGCAAATTACGCCCGAAGAGCAAAATAAACGTATGATTGAGCGCCTAAACCAGCGCCACAAGGCAAAACAAGCTAAAAGATTACAACATAAACCTTATCTTTTGGGCAGAATGTACGAACCTACCCCAGAAGTTAGTTGTTTTTACGAAAGTTACGAGGATTTGGAGAAAAAATATGGGTAAAGCTGCGATAGGCGTTTCTGTTGCTGGCGGAACAGATACTAATGCCCCGGATGATATTAAAAATGCCAAAAATTCTAAATATCCTCCGAAAAAAAGCTGTCCAACTGGTATAGATCCAGAGTTCCCACAAAAGAACTTTGTTAAGACTAGTTTTGACAATAAAGGCCAAAAAGACGAGTATTATAAGTACATGTACGGCGATTACATGGTAGATAGTCGTATGACAGGACGTCAAGCATCAGAAAAGAAGGCCCATAACGTTCATGGGTATAAATCTTCAGAGAAACAGGGCAGACTTAGGCTTAGTGGCTCAGGTAGGGCTCACCAAATCGGGAAAAGATAATGCCAGCGAAGAAAAAGGTAAAAAAGAAGGCCCGTAGGGCCGTCAAGAGGTATAAAATCATGTATAAATGTGTGTCTAAGAGGCAAGGAATTAAGAGATATGTAACACAAGAGAAAAACGAACACGGTGCCATGAATGACATATGGCAAGATATGGCTGTTTGGGAGCTTATTTTTAATTATGAAGCTGTCCCAGAGAACCAATATCAAGTTCCAAATGGCATTTTGCACGTTAATCATGTTATTAGCCTGACAGATACACATTTAGCTGATTGCTATACGGTTGGTGGTATGTACGATAAGCTGCCGGGCGTTTAGTATGCTAGTATATATTGGTCGCGACAAAAAAGGTATAAGACCACGTACGCGTCAGTTGGATGCTATAAGAAAAAGAGGAATTATATTAAACTGCGATCATATACCTATTTACACTCATGGATATTTAGATAGAACCGCTACTGTAGTACCAAGAACTTTCGAGGAAAGTAAGTTATACAGTACAAAACGCGTTAGGCCTGTTAGATATGTCCGGGCTGGCCAGAACTAAAATAAAATATATAGATGTATGGAAACCTAACGCGGGTCCGCAAAGCTGGCTAATATCTTGCCCAGTATTTGAAACTTTATTCGGAGGCGCTCGTGGCGGTGGTAAAAGTGATGGGGTACTCGGGGAATGGGCAGACCATGCATCTGAGTATAACGAAAATGCTATCGGATTATGCGTCCGTCGTGAGCGTACCCAATTAGTCGAGCTTATCGAACGATCGAAAGTATTGTATCTTCCTCTTGGCGCTAAGTTTGGCGAACAAGATAAAGTCTGGCGGTTCCCTAACGGCGCTAGGCTCCGATTTGCCTACTTAGAAAGCGATAATGATGCGCAGGCTTATCAAGGCCATTCCTATACGCGCGTCTATGTGGAAGAAATGGGGACATTTGCTAATCCAGAACCTATCTTTAAACTTATGGCTACTCTTAGGTCTGGCGCTGGGGTTCCTTGCAGGTTCATTGCTACAGCTAATCCTGGTGGACCTGGACATTCTTGGATCAAAGCCCGTTATATTGATCCAGCCCCTCTCGGAATGAAGATTATAACCGAGACACGCTATGATGACCTTACTAAGCAAAATATTAGCTCACAAAGAATCTTTATACCATCTAAGCTCACTGATAATCCTTATATTAATAATGCTGACTATATTGCTCGTCTCTACTTGTCTGGGAATGCGGAGCTGGTAAAAGCATGGCTTAAAGGGGATTGGAACGTATTGCTTGGGGCATTCTTTCCCGAATTTGATGTGAGGAAACATGTCATCAGGCAATTTAAAATCCCACGGCATTGGACTAGATTTATGTCGATGGATTGGGGCACCGCTACGCCGTTTAGCGTTGGGTGGTGGACCGTCGTACCCGATGAATTTGATGCCGGGTTGGAAATATACAAAGATCAATGGCAGGCTTACCCTGGTCAAAGCGACCTCACCGGAATTACCTATCTCCCTAAGGGATCTATTATTAGGTATAAAGAATGGTACGGCTCAAGAGGAGCCGCCACCAAAACAATCTCCACCACAGAAAACATGAATGTAGGGCTTAAATTAACTGCTGAAGAAGTGGCTCAAGGCATAAACGAGCGCGAGATTACTGAGCCTAAAGATATAACTACTGGCAGGCCTAAAATAACTTACCGAGTAGCTGATCCTAAGATGTTTACTTGGGACAGCGGGCCGTCTATATCTGAAAGAATGTCTAATAAACCCTACTATATTAACTTAGTAAAGGCAGATAATAAAAGAGTTCCTAGGGCGGGCGCCATGGGTGGATGGGATATGCTGCGCGCTAGGTTAAAGGGCGATGGCGTATCTCCAATGATTTATTTTATGGAGAACTGCACAGAAGCTATAAGAACCCTCCCTTTAGTTGAGCATGATCCTTTAAAATTAGAAGATGTAAACACAGATGCAGAAGACCATGCTCCAGATGAAATAAGATATGCCTGTATGTCTAGGCCTTATTCTATTACTACCCAGAATGATATAATCAGGCGCACGTTACGCATTAAAGATAATACTATAGGCATAACAGACGACTTAGATGAGTTAATGAAATTACCAGATGGTGGTAGTAAATATTATAATCCGAGAATACTTTAATGGACCCTAATGAGTTAGTATTGCAGGCCCTTGAGCAAGCCAAGGCTATGCACCCTAGCGTGGGAATGCCTGCTCAGCCTCCATCTACTGGCAGTACATTAAAAGATTGGTTGTTACACTCTTTAACATATGGCGGGCAAGGATTTAAAGCAGGACCTAGTGTTGGAACAGGTATGCCACCCGGTAGAACTATGATGCCGGGGGGAGTTGGAATAACACCTAAGCCTGCTGGTCAAATGTTACAGGGTGCTCCTCCTCCAGAGGGTATAACTACACCTATGTCTAATATGAATGCTGCCACGCCTCCTACTATGGGCAGTAATACAGATATGTTTTCAGCTGCCAGAGCTGCTATGGCTAGGCCTCTTGATCCAGTTGCGCCTAGTCCTGATCAATTAATGGGAATGAAGAATAGTATCCCTCCTAATCCTTTTGAGAGAGATAATCCAAATCTATTAAGTCGTAGGGGTATGCCTACTATTTCTCCTGTTCAAGATAGCTATTTTGAAGGGGGATTAAGACCGGCAAACGACGCGGGGCCGCTTAATATACATAATAATCCCGAGGGCATGACACCAGGGAATAAACAAATAAATGACTATATTCTTAAACATTTAGGTAGCGAAGCAGGTGGGCCGCAGAAATCTGCTTATGATATAGCAGTTGAAAAACAAATAAGGGATCAAGAACTTAGTAAATCAGTATCTAATAAAACTGGTATGACTATGGATGAGCTTATAAAATTACTTAATCCAGAACCTCCGACACAATAATGGACAAAGAGCTATTACAGTATATTCTGTCCACTTTAGAAGACCCTAATAAGCAGTTAATAAACTCTACCCAGGGTTTAGCCAATAAACTTACGTCTCAAAAGAATGTAGTAAATAGTTACGCAGACGCAGGTAAACAAGCTAGTAGATTTGCTAACCCTAGATTACCTGATAATGCTCCTCCTCCAATCCCTGACCAAGTTAGGTTCTCTAAGCCTGGAATGCCTCAAGCTGCAGCTAATATGCCTCCGGTTGCCGATAATATACCTACGCCTCTTCCTGAACAAGGTAGGTTTGCTAAGCCAGGATTAGATTTAAGGTCAGCTGGCGTGCCTTCTCCTCCAGAAGGTAAATGGGCTCATAGTGATTTTTATTCTAGAAGCCATCAACCTAGTGTATTAGAACAAAATAGAGGCTCTTATGGTAGATTAGCTACTGATCCAGCTAGAATGTTAGATGTATTACAAACAGCTGGTAAGGTAGCTATGGCTCCAGTTAATGCAGCTGATAGATTAATGCAGCGGGGGCCAACACATCCAGGAGATATAGATAGTGGCTTTGTTAGAGATGCTTTGACAGCGGGTGGAATTACATTAACTGGAGCGGCTGCAATACCAGAAGGCACAGCTTTAGGCGCAAGCGGTGGAAGAATATTAGCTAGGCCTAGAGTAGCTGATTATATAAGAAAAGAATTAGATAAAGGTATTCCACCTAAGAGAATAGCTCAAAACTTAAACGAGAGACATGCTGAAGAATTACCTGACGGAGATTTTATTAAAGAAGTTCAAATTAAGAAGTTTAGAGACCCAGATTATCAAAGAGTAAGAGATACCGATAAAACTATGTTGGATATTAGCCAACGTGGGCAATATGGTGGAAGAGGCAGAACTTCAGGATTTAATAATCCAGGTGAAGCTGTTACTAGTTTACAAAAAACTCCTCCACCTCCTGGTATGGGTGGTAATTTACCGCCACCTGAAACTCCAACTATGTCTGTCGACTTAGTAAAAAATTGGATGAAAGATGCGGGCATTCCTATAGTAAAAGAGAATAACGTAGGGGGAACTAATTATCTTAAATATAATGTCCCAGGTAATCCACCTAGAAAAACTCCAGGTACGCCTAAGTATGAGACTACTCCTTATGTAAGAATACCTAGCGATACTCATATAGGCAGGCTGCCCAGGTTTAATGAAATGGGTGGGAATTATTTAGATACGGGTAGTACCATAGGTAATTTCTATAATAGACCTAATATGGATAAACCTGCTTTTGATGTCGCGACTAAAAACGCGTCTGGTGGGTCTTATTCTGATCCACAAAATTTATTTGATGCCTTAAGGTGGAGAACTTCTAGAGATCCTAAAGGTCAGTTTTTAATTCCACCAGGACAAGAACCTAGAGGTATAATTAATAAAGTAGAGCCTCCTCAGGCTCCTACTCCACCTGATCCTAATCAATTACAATTATTATCTGGCGGATTACCAATTAATCCTGATTGGATACGTCAAATTTTGAGTAATAATAATGGCACGTAAAAAGAAATCCGTCGAAAAAGAATATAATGACCAAGATCATCCTGATGATGGCGGTAAACTTGAGGCTGGCCCAGGTCGTGAGAGCTTTAAATTAGCTCAATACTGGAAATCTCAAGTAAATGCATATGATGAAGCTTCTGCGCGTTGGGTAAAACGTGGGAACACAGTTATTAAGCGTTTTAGAGACGAACGCAGCCGTTTAAGTGAAGAAGGTCAGCGCCGCATGAACCTTCTTTGGACTAATTATAAGATTATGAAGCCGGCGGTATTTTCTAAGTGCCCTATTCCCATTATTGATAGAAAATTCTTAGACCGAGATGTAACAGGTAGGCTATCTTCTCAGATATTAGAGCGATCTGTAAAGAACCAATTAGATACTAATGGTTTCTTTGATGCGGTCAATATGGCCGTTGGTGATAAACTATTGCCTGGTAGAGGCGTAGTTTGGATTAGATATGTCCCAGAAATAGGTGAAGGTGTTAGTATATCAGCGCCCACCAAAGATGGCGCAGCAGATCCTCTTTACAAGATAGAAGAAGAATTTGGCGATGATGAAGATACCGACGAAGAAGAAAAACTTGAAGAAACAGGGGAAGAAGTCTTATCGGAAAACACAGAAATCGACTATGTTGATTGGCGGGATTTTTATGTCTTCCCAGTTAAGGCTAGGAATTGGAAAGAAGTACAAGCCATCGGCAAAAAGACTTACATTACTAAGAAGGAAGCCAAAAGAAGGTTTGGAGAAAAGATAGGCGAGGCTCTTAAACCTGATACAGAGCCCCAAATATTAGGTAATGCTGAGCGTCAAACTTATTCTGAAACTGCTATTTTCCAAGATGCTAACGAGCGTAACATAGTTGTATATGAAATCTGGAATATCTCAGATAAGAAAGTATATTGGCATTCTTCAGGTTATGATTATTTATGCGACATAAAGGAAGACCCGTTAAAGTTAACTGGGTTCTTCCCAGTACCTAAGCCTTTATTCTCGACTATGACTAATGATACTTTATTCCCTGTTCCTGATTATATGGAATGGCAAGACCAAGCTATTCAAATTGATGAATTAACGCAACGTATAGCTATGCTTACTAAGTCTTGTAAGGTAGCTGGTACATACAACGCAGCCGTGCCTGCTATTAATCGTATATTCAACGAAAGTATAGAGAACGAATTAATTCCTGTAGATCAGTGGGCTATGTTCGCCGAAGGCGGTGGCCTAAAAGGCGCAATAGATTTTATTCCTATTGATCAAGTACAAAAGTGCATAGAGACATTACAAAAAGTTCGCCAGCAAGCAATGATAGATTTAGACCAAGTAACTGGTTTAAGTGATGTTCTAAGAGGCACAACTGATAGCAGAGAAACACTCGGCGGTTTAAAATTAAAGAATAACAATGCTGGTACAAGATTATCTGAAGACCAAGAAGAAATATCTAGGTTTTGTAGAGATGTTATAGTCTTAGTTTCAGAAATTATATGTAAGCATTTCTCAGATGAGACTATTATACAGAGCTCGGGTATCTTGTTTGAGGACGCACTGCAGCCAGATACAATAATGCGGGAATGGTTAGAAGTTAATGCTCCCGAGCAAGCCCCATCGCAAGGCCAAGGACAGCCACCACAGGGGCAACAACCACAACCGGGGGGAGGACAGCCACAGGCGCCAAAACCCATGATAGCGCCAATGCCGAAGCCTGGAATGCCTCCGCAGCCAGGTTCGCCATTAGCACCAATGTTAGCGCAGCTCCAGGCGTCTAATGTTATTCCGTTTAATCCTTCTGCTCCTCTACAGCCGCAACCAACTATGTTGCCGCCGCAGCCACCTGACCCTGAAGTTTTAATAATGCAGAAGGTGGATAAGGCTATTAAATTACTAAGGGACGACGTACCGCGAGGCTACCGCATAGATATAGAGACAGACAGCACTATTTTTGGAGATAAATATCAAGAACGCCAAGACGCGACAGAGTTTATTGCTGCTTTAGGTGGTTTCTTTAAACAGTTTGAGACGATTGCTCAGAGTGCGCCACAGGCTCTCCCATTATTAGCTAAAACTCTCCAGTGGGGAGTTAGAAAGTACCGCACTGGGCGTGATTTAGAGAGCGAAGTTGATAACTTTGTCGCCAAAATGACTAAAATGGCTAAACAGATGGAGGATAATCCACCTCCGTCGCCAGAAATGGCTAAAGCTCAGTCTTCTATAGAAATAGAGAAAACAAAGGCTGGAATACAAGCTCAAAACGATCAGCGCGACCAAGAACGTATGGAAAGGGACGATCAGCGCCAATTCCAGATGGATCAGGCTAAAGATCAGCGTGAAAAAGAAAAAATGCAGATGGAAATGCAAATAGAGCGCGAGAAACATCAGCTTGAACGCGAAAAAATGCAAATGGATATGCAATTAGCTCGCGAAAAACATCGTATGGAGCTTGAAAAGTTACACGCTGGTATTCAAGCAGATCAGCAAGAGCACGCATTAGATGCACAAGCTCAAATTACTGAGCATCAATTAAGCGCACAAAGCCAACACGAAGAGATAGCTGCAGAACGCGAAAAATCTCATATGCAAATGCAGAATGAGAGATATAAAGCAGACGTACAAAAACAAACATTAGATCAAAAACAAGAAGCTAATGAAGCAGCGCATAAATTAAAGATGAAGCAACAGGCTCAGAAACCTAAACCGAAGAAAAAGGCTTCCTAATGGTTAGCTTTGTATATAAACCCGAATGTCCACATGCCAATTCTAATGGTTTTGTAGACAAGGGAACCTATTACCAATGGTTATATCATAAAACTCCTGATAATCGCATGACTATTGGTAATAGAGTAGTAGAATTTAGATTTATTGCTGATGAAATGGCTCCCACTAGGCATATGTGCAATGGGCAATATTACACATCTAAGAAAAAATTCCGAAACGAAACTAAAGCCCGTGGCTGTGTTGAGATTGGTAATGATACTGCTCCCTTACTTAAGCGCCGTGATCCTCAAAAATTGGATAAACGACAACGCCGTGAAGATATTAAAAAATCTATTTACGAACTTAAGAATGGCAGGGACATTAAAACAGAAATGAAGCAATTGAAGTACGATTGATAACGCAATTATCAATTGACGGGCTGCGCACTTTTAAGGATATCTAGGGCATGGCAAAAGATACAAATATGGTCGAGTCCGAACAGGTTATTCCTGGTAAGGACGATGGGCAGACCGAAGCTCCGAAGGACGTTCGTAGCTCTATTCGCGAAGCTATGAAGGAAGTAGCTGAGAAAGAGGAGCCCGATGGCGAGGTCGAGGCCAGCGACGAAAAAGAAGAAAAAAGTGAAGTACGAAAAAGTCGCGATAAGAGTGAAAAAACCGATACTGACAAAGACAAAGCTTCTTTGGCGACAGAGAAGGATGAAAGTGACAGCGACGGGGCTAGTAAAGACGAAAAAGACGAAAGCGATACTAGCGCTGATAAGAAGCAGGATAAAGGCCCTAAACTCGAACCAATCGGCTATTGGAAGACTAAAGGCAAGGCCAGCTGGGACAAGTTACCCACTGATGTTAAAAAAGATATTTTAGCCCGCGAGAAAGAAGTTTCCGACGGGTTTCAACAGATTTCTGAGCCCTTAAGAAGGGCGAGGGAGCTAGAGCAGGTACTAGCACCGCGTGCCGAAGCTATTCAAAAGTACGGCGCATCTCCTGCACAAGTAGTCAACCGATTATTCCAATGGATGGAAGCGCTAGGACACCCCAATCCTAGTGTTAAAGTTAATTCGTTCAAAGAATTAGCTACATCTTTTGGCATTGATATTAATCAGTTGGCCTCTGGTAGTTCTAGAGCTCAAGACGCTGAAATAACGGAGAAGGACGCATTAGCAGCTCAAAATCAGGTTCCCGAGTGGTTCAATCAATATGCATCCACAGTAAACGGCGAAATTGGCTCAATTAAGCAGACGTTTGAGAAACAACAGAGAGCGTCAGCTGAAGCATTAGTGCTAAATTGGGCTCAAGATAAACCTCATTTTGAACAGGTTCGCGGATTAATGTCTCGGTTATCAAGTCCGGGACCTAATGGCGAGCCGGCTGTTGTACCATTAAAAGGCGGTCAAGTAGATTTAGACGGAGCCTATGAGGCGGCAATTAAACTTCATCCCGAAGTCGCAGCTCAAATTCAACAGGAAGCTGCAGAAAAAGCTGCCCAAGAGGCTAAGGATAAAGCTGCGAAGGATGCTAAAGAGAGAGCGGCAAAGCTTGCTAAGGCAAGAAATGCGTCGTCTAGCATTAGACCCGGTGCGCCATCCATGGGCGCCTCTACTCCTAATAGACCTTTAAATGGTAAATCTAATACTCCTACTTCTGTTAGAGATAGCATTAGAGCCGCAATTGAAGAGACCAGGGGTTAACTAAGGTTCAACCCGTTCCTTAGTGAGTAATTAAAATGGCATTTCCCAACCTGTCGGAAGTCGTTACTACTACGCTCCGCAACCGTACGGGCGTTTTGCAAGATAACGTATCCCGAAACAACGCCTTACTTGCTCGTCTGAACAAGAAAGGTCGCATTAAGACATTCTCTGGCGGTCGTACGATCGTTCAGGAATTAAACTATGCCAACAACACTACCTTTACGTGGTATTCTGGTTACCAGACTATCAACATCAACCCGAGCCAGGTATTCACCGCAGCTGAATTTCCAATCCGTCAGGCCGCGTTAGCGGTTTCTATTTCCGGTTTGGAAGAGTTGCAGAATGCTGGCGAGGAAGCCATTATTGACCTGCTTGAGAGCCGCGTCGAAAATGGCGAACAGACCTTTATGAACGGTCTGAGTAATGGTGTTTATGGCGATGGTTCGGTTGCAGGTTCTATTGGCGGTCTCCAGCTGTTAGTAGCACTTAGCCCGTCTACTGGTACTGTTGGCGGTATTGATCGCTCGCAATGGGCTTTCTATCGTAACTTAGTATTCAGCGCACTTACTAATGGTGGTTCTCCCGCCAACGCTGGTAATATCCTTGGTTATATGGATAGCCTCTGGGTACAGCTTGTTCGTGGCCGCGATTTCCCTGATTTGATCGTGGCTGACAACAATATGTATAAGTTCTATCTCCAGGCGTTGCAGTCAATTCAGCGTATTCAGAGTGAAGGCGGCGCTCCAGATTTAGCAGAAGCCGGCTATCAATCTTTGAAATACATGAATAGCGACGTTGTGTTAGATGGTGGTTTCCAAGGGTTTGCGGGCGATCCGTTACCCTTCGAAGTTGCTAGCTCTGGCACGGCGGTCGGCGGTGTTCCCACCTCGTTTATGTATTTCTTGAATACCAACTATATCCATTGGCGCCCGCATGCTGCGCGCAACATGGTTCCTCTAGACCCGGATCGTTTCTCGGTTAACCAGGATGCCATGGTCCGTATGCTCGGATGGGCTGGTAATATGACCCTTAGCAACGCTTTCTTACAAGGCCTGATCGGTACGTAATAGGTCAGTAAGGAAGAGTTATAGGTTCATAGGAGTATTTAAAATGACCTTATTTACTAACTGGTACTCGACTGACCCCCAAATCGGTGATGATTTGCAGTTCGTACATAGCTTCTTTTCGACTGCATCTTTTCCTGAATATCCTAACGTAGGTACTGGTGCGGAAGGTTACCGCCTCGGAAACCGTACTCAGGGTATTGGTGGCTCAGAGTGGATGTTTGTTCAGGCATCCACGACTGTTACAGCTCTTAATGTGGTTGTCATTGACAACACGTTTAAAGCTAATAACATTACTTCTGCTCTGGCTGCGTCTTCGGTTTACTCTTATGGTATTGCTCACTTTAAGAGTACTCTTGCAGATGGCGGCACAGGTGGTAACGGTGACTACTTCTGGGCGCTTATGTTAGCTCGCGGCGGATTTAGTGTTCAGATTTCCCCGTCAGCTACTCGTGGTGTTCAGTTGTGGATTTCCGCAACTGCAGGTGCATTAACCGCTAGCGTTAGCGTGATCGCGGTTAGAAATATCTTTATCGTCACGGCGGCCGGTACGTCTGCGGGCGTAACTGCTGAGTTCGTGATGGATGGATATATGATTACGTCTACCTAATAATAGGTTGACGGGCGGCGAAGGGAGAAAGGTTATTGTTTTATGGATACGCAGACCCCACTGGCAGACCTAAACAATGATCTTTCTTCTTTTAGGAAGGTTGGCGGCGTAACTACAGTCGCCGCCACCCCTTCCGACGTTACATTCGAGAATATTAAAAAGAACATTAAATTACCGTGCGTTAGGTTTCAGAAACTACCTGAGTTTAAGAAAGTAAAAGGCGAAAATAGGATTGCTTTAGTAGGTGGCGGGCCTAGTGTTACTAAATATATAGATAAAATTAAAGAATATAGAACAATATTTGCGTGTGGTTCTTCTCATGATTTTGTACAAAGGCATGGAATTATTCCTAGGTATGCCGGTATTTGTGACCCTGATCCTGTTAGCATTAATTATTTTAAACATCCCCACCCAGAAACAACTTACTTACTTGCTTCCGGCTGTGACCCCAAGATTTTTGAACATCTTAAAGAGTATCCGATTGTTATGTGGCATTGCCATAGCGACGATTATAATGATAAGCTTGCTCAAATTGAAGATCACTATGAAGGAGTAGGGGGCGGTTGCACTATTGGACTAAGGGCTATTTGTTTGTCGGTTATGTTGGGTTATAAAAATATAGACTTCTTCGGGTTTGATAGTTGCTTAAGCGATGAGCAATCTTATGCTTATGATCTATCAACTCAAGAGGAAAAAGATTCTCAGGGCGAGGTCTATAAACTTAAGATAGGTATGGACTGGAATGGTCCTAGTGAGAAAACCTATTCTTGTTTGGGTTATCATTTAGCTCAAGCAGAACACTTTAGAAAGTTCTTGGAGGCTTATCCAGGTCTGATTAATCCTACTTTCTATGGAGAAGGATTATTACCAGACTTAGTAAGAATGATATACCAAGAAACATTAAAAGCAGATTTAGCGAGTGGGCTAAAGAAACAGCAAGAGCAGGTAACACAATGAGTGATTTTCGCACAGCTACGGGTATTGATTGGAACGCTGGCGGTTTATCGGGTGTCGTTAAATATGGCGACGATAGTAACCTTCTAGTTATGTTTTATAATAGGTCTGTTCAGGTTGCGTCTGATCAGGGCCGTCCTATTCACAGAGACGAGATTTATATTAAAATTCAGCAACCGGGCGAGATGCTGAATATCATTGATAGGCCAGCAAATGACGGAGATAAGCAACGTTTTCGTCAACAATGGTCGAATTTCGTGCATGATCGTACCCAAGTTCCTGAGGGAACCCCAATTGATTTATTATTTCCCAATCACCCTTCTGTTGCCGCTAATTTGCGTGCTTATGGCGTCTTCACTATTGAGCAATGTGCAGCTCTTTCAGCTAACGCTATTGATACTGTTGGCCGTGGTGGTCAGGAATATGTAAATAGAGCCAAAAAGTATATAGACAGCGCCACTAAAGGTACTGCTTTCCATAAGCTTCAGCGCGAAAACGAAGAATTAACTCAAAAAACACGTATTCTTGAGCATCAAGTTCAGCAAATGCGTGATCAATTAGATCGAATGACGTTAAAGGTAAACGATCCTATTCGCTCTAGCCTTAATCCCCCGCAAATTCAAGGGTATGACGTTCAATCTGAACGAATTAATGCCAATGCTCCCACTAAAATAGTCCGCCAACGAGCCCCTAAAGTAGAAGAAGCGATTACTGATCCACTTGGCGGTGGTGGTGGGCAGACTATGGAAGAAATGATGCGTGATTAATGTCTACAAAGATAGATGGTGTAAAAATAGATCCTGCCATACCTACAGAAGTAGTTAGGCAGAACGTTTTAGACGCTAGGCGCTCTAATATTGAACCTATTAATAGGTGCTTAGCTTGGCGCGAGGGAAGGCCCATTGCCGTAATAGGTGGTGGGCCTTCTCTTAAGGAATATCTACCTGAATTAAACAAGTATCAGACTAATTTAGCTTGTGGTTCTGTGCATGATTATCTTGCTCAGAATGGAGTTATACCTAAGTTTTGTATTCTCTGTGACCCTGATCCGGTCATGGCAAAGTATCTTATCAACAGCAATTCCTTTACTACCTATCTAGTGGCTTCTCAATGCGATAAAGAAGTATTCAAGGCCCTGTATGGTAAGAAGGTCTATATCTGGCACTGTGCAGGTGATCCTGAGTTTGACTTAGAAATGTTCCCGGATAAGTCTAATATAATACCGGGAGGTTGTACAGTTGGTACGCGAGGCATTTTTGCAGCTATCGGAATGGGGTATAAGATTATTCACTTATATGGCTTCGATAGTTGCGTTTGGGAAAGTGAACATCATTCCTATCAATTTGCAACAAAGGAAGAGAGAATAGGCGAACTAACTGAAATTAGTTTGGACGTTCCCGGCGGCAAAAAATATTTATGCGCGGGATATATGCTAGCTCAGATATTTGAATTTCAACAAATTTTAAAGATGTATGCAGGTAAAATAGAGTTCAAAGTATTTGGCGGTGGACCTCTATCTGAAATTTTAAATTTCGGGGAGGAACAAGTCAAAGAGCAATTGAAGGTAAAAGATAATGGCAACTCCTGAAAATCTTATGGGCCTCGGATTGGCTCATTTATTGGCCGCTCGCGTTGGTATTCGTGTGCAGGCTGTCACGGTACAGGGAACGTCTGCCGGCTCTGCTAAGCAGCTTGGTGGCTTTCCTGCGCTTTATTTTGTCAACGCCTCTAATTCTGGTTCTGGTGTAGCGCTTCCGTTAGTTGGTGGCGATGCATTTGATCGTGGTATTGCGTTAGCTGACCCTGTGATTGTAGCTAATACGTTAGGTGCTACTATCTATGTTTATGCTAATAATAATGCTGCAGGTTCGGCGGTTACTCTATTAGGTGCTGGTGCCGCTAATACTGGTACTACAGGCGTATCGGTGGCCTCTAACTTTAATGCCATCTTCCAGCCTATTACTGTTAGTACTTGGATCTTTACTAAGGTCAGCGCTTAATAGGCTGTACCCCCAACTAAGCGGGGTTTACTATGCCTTTTGGCAGTCAAAAAACACTATTACAAATGACGCAAATTGCGTTAGGTGAGCTGGGCTTGCCCCAGCCATCTAGCGTTGTTGGTTCTAGTGATCAGTCTACTATTCAAATGTTCGCCTTTGCTAATCAAGAAGTTGATGAGCTTATGGGCCGACATGATTGGACCTTTTTGCAAAAAGAATACAATTTAGCGGTAACTCCCCCTGTTACTCTTACTGGGACTACTACAACTAATAGCGCGACTATAACAAACATATCAAGTACTACTAACTTAGTCGCCAATTATATGACAGTTTCGGCTAGTAATATCCCCGTTGGGGCGAGAATACTAACTATAGATAGTCCTACAGCTGTAACCCTTAATATGCAATGTACGTTAGGTGTAGTTGGCGGGAGTATAGTTTTTGCACAAGATACATATCCAGAACCTGCTGATTTCGACCGCTTTATTAACCGTACTTGGTGGGATCGTACCAATAGGTGGGAATTACTCGGGCCGGATAGTCCTCAACTTGACCAATGGCACAGGTCAGGTATTATTGCCACAGGACCGCGTAGGCACTTCAGACAGTTGGGGGCATTACCAAATAACTACCGATTGTGGCCACCTCCCGCTGAAATTACATCTCCGATACAGTTAGTATTTGAATATATTTCTAATCAGATTGTGTTTGTAAACGGAGCAGTTAGCGGTAATCCTCCTAATATGTCGTTCCAGTTTGCTAATGATGCAGACATACCAGCTTGTGATAGTCGAGCTGTTATAATGGGTATGAAATGGCGCTTTTGGAACCAAAAAGGGTTTGATTGGACTAGAATGCGTGCCGACTATGACGCATATGTAGAGCGTTTAATATCTAGAGATGGTGGTCGAGAAACGCTCCAGATGGCTAAGCGCCAAAATCCAATATTTATTTCCCCTGCAAATGTTCAGGATGGGTTCTTCCCTGGACCTGTTGGACCTAATACAGGCTAATGGTAGACTATACACAAAATAAATATTCAAGTGATTGGGGCAATAAAGGTAGCTACCTAGATAAAGACGTAGCTATTAAAATAATCCCTGCACCTGTAGGTGGTTGGGATGCGCTCTCGCCTATTGCAGCGATGGAGCCTAAATATGCTGCATCTATTACTAATTGGGTGCCTAGAACTGGCTGGCTAGAGCTTCGAGGCGGTTATAACACTTGGTGCCAAGGGTTTAGCACAGCTGCAGTTAATAGCCTAATGGTTTTTAGAGCTCTTAATGGGAATAATAGACTATTAGCTGCTACTGGTACTCAAATATGGGACGTTAGCAATTATGGGCTTCCTGTAATTAGTTCAACTGGTAGAACATCTAGTAAATTTCAATATACTAATTTTTCTCCAAGCTTGAGCGGTATTAATTTTCTCATAGCTGTTAATGGTTCTGATAGCGGGTTTATAACATTTAATGGTTCTACTTGGAACACTATAAACCCAACGGGTGTAGGAGCATCTATATTTGTAGGTATAAATACCTTTAAAAGAAGATTGTGGCTTATACCTACCAACTCTACTATTATATATTATTTAGCATCGGATGCTATTTCAGGGGCAGCTACAGCATTTGATTTAGGGCCATTCTTATCTAAAGGTGGTTTCTTGATGGCAATGGGTACTTGGACGTTAGACGGTGGCCAAGGCCCAGATGACTTAGCGGTATTTGTGAGTTCAGAAGGGCAGTTTGTTATATATAAAGGGACGGACCCTGATAATGTTAACTCTTGGAGCCTTGTGGGTGTTTTTGATCTTCCTAAGCCTATTGGGAGAAGATGTCTTAAGCGGCTTGGATCGGATTTAATGTATATAAGTGAAGTAGGAGTTTTACCTATATCGGCTTCTCTGCCTTATGATCCGGCAGCCACTAGAACCGTTGCTATTACTAATAGAATACAGAACTCGGTTAACATAGCCATTACTAATTATCAGAATAACTTTGGCTGGGAGTTTATATCTTTTCCACAGCAAATGTTGTATATACTAAACATACCTCAAGTTGAGAACAATACCCAAGTACAGTACGTGCAGAACTCTCTAACAGGAGCATGGACGCAGTTTACTGGATGGGACGCTAATACTTTTGAGGTATTTAATGGAAGTTTATATTTTGGAGGCAACGATGGCTCGGTTAATCTAGCATATGCTGGAGGTCTAGACTTAGTTGGGGGAATAAATGCCGACGTTAAGTGTGCGTTTAATTATTTAGATGAGCCTGGTAGAATTAAAAACGCCGGTATGATTAGACCTTTCTTAGTCGCAGATGGGACGTTAACGCCCACAATTCAAATAGATGTAGACTTTGCAGATACAGCTGTTTCTGCGCCGGTTACTATTCTAACGCCCTCTGGCGCCTTATGGGATGTATCTTTATGGGATGCGACTACTTGGTCTAGTGGCATTATAACAGTTATTAATTGGCTAAGTTGTAATGCTCTAGGAACTGCTTTGGCTGTTAGAATGATTGTTAATCTAATTGGTGGTGGAGCTAGTTCAAGTGCGTTATCTACGAGCGTATTCGATACTGGAGTCTTTGACACTGCTGTTTTTGATGGAAATGGTGTTACTACTCGCAGCGGTGCAGGTGTTCCAACACTTCAGATAATGTCGTTTGAATTATCTGTAGAGTATGGTGGGCCAGTATGATCCATACTGTCTATGGTAGCGATAAAGACAGTATAGGATTAATGATTGCAGGACACTTTATTAGAAACACAGGCTATCCTATTACGCCTCCATATTTTGCTATGGGCCTAATAAAGGATTATAAACTAGTAGGGCAAGCTATATTTAATGATTACACCGGGGCAAATATGGAAATACATCTACATGCTCCTCAGTTTATAACCAGAAAAACTATACGAGATGTATATAACTTTGTGTTTAATATCAATGGTTGTGAGCGATTAACAGCTAAACCGTTTAAATGTAACGAAAAGCTTTTGCATATACTAGAGAGAATAGGTTTCGTGTATGAGTTTACGCAAGAGAAATATTATAAAGAAGCTGACGGGACAATTTTAGATGCTCTGGTTTATAAATTAACACGGGAAAATATACCTAATTGGGTTAAATTAAATGCCGAAAAGTCCTAAGGCTCCTACTCCGCCACCTGTAGCTACTACTGTTCCAGCGGATCAGGCTGCTAAATCTTTAGCTTTTAAAGATACGATGGCTGGAGCTACTATTGGTCAAGATACGGCAATAGGTAGCTTAGACTATAAAACTGAAATAGATCCAATTACAGGGCAGCTTAAATATAAAGCTAAAACTGCTTATAATCCCAATGAACAACAAATACTAGAAAATCAAGAAGCACAAAAGCTTGGTCTTGGAGAGACCGGGCAGAATATGATTGAAAATTCTTCAGATATGTATAGTGCTCCTCCTGATTTTGTTAAACAGGCAATGGGCATTATTGATCCTTTGACTGGGCCAATGAATGCTGCTTGGGAAAAGTTTATGTCACCCGAGCGTGAAAACCGTAGAACTCAATTAGCTAATCAGGGCATTACAGAGGGCAACCCTACTTTTGATAGGGAGATGGCTAAGGTAAGTAATCAGCAGAACCTGACAAAAGGGCAATGGCTGGCTCAAATGGAGCCAGCTGCATTCCAACAAGCACAGTCTCAGTATGAAGAACCCATGAATATAATTCAAAAAATCATGGGTATGACTAGCCCAGCAGACCTAAAGAGCCAGTTTGTTAATACTCCTCAAGCTACTGAGGGCGCTACAGATGTTTTAGGGGCTTATAAGACTAATTTCGACGAGCAATTCCAGAATTATCAACAAGAAGTTGCTCGGCAAAATGCTATGATGAGTATGTTTACAGGATTAGCGGGGACTGCAATGAAATTACCTACTATGCCTTGGAATATGGCTAGTTTACCTACCTCGTCATTTAGTGGCGGATAAGATGCCGAAACCAAATGGCGCACCTATTGAATTACCTGGTATAAAAGGATCGCAACCTAATATTTCTGATAGTGTGGCTCAAGTATTGGATGCATTAAAAAATCCTAGTTCAGGTGTCATGTCTCTGGAAAGTAATCCATCTTCGCAGCAGCCTAATTGGGGGGCTCATTCAGGAACAGATTTATCTGCAAACCCTAACAATAACTTTATGTTACAGGCTTTGGGAGGACAATCTCCGGGATACGATCCTAATTCTTCTCCGCAAGTTGGAGTACCTAACGCTAACACTCCAGCTATTAATTCTCAGACAACTCCTAGCATTGGTAATATGCCTCAAGCTAATCAAGGTTTACCTTTATCCAGTAATGCTGTGGGCCGCCCTTATGCCTAATTCAGTAGATGATGTCTATGGCTCAAATGTTGGCGTAAATTTTGCTAAGATGATGGCGGAAGCCTTATCTAAGCAGGGCAATTATGTGCCTAATGCTGATATGGCTAAGCTGCCAGGCTCTTGGATGTACGGCGTTCCAAATATACTTAGCGCCTTAGCTGGTAACCAGTATAGAGACATAGCAGGCTCACAAGATAAAGTTCTTAGAGATAGGATGACTGATCCTAATGCGCAACCCGGAATTAAAAGTTATGGATATCCGGCTAGTCAAGTACAGGGTCCGGCTGCTCCTCAAGGATCATCTAATAAAGTAGCATCTTTAAATCCTTCTGCTACAGAGCCTTCTGGTGATAATATATCGACTGCTTCTTTGCCGCCAGAAAATATAACTGGTCAGAACACTGGAGTAACTAGTGAATTTTTAGATAAAGTAAAAAGCATAGAAAATAATACAGGTAATCCTGCTTATGTTAATGAATATGGATATAAAGGTGATTATCAATTTTCAGATGAAGAAATAGCAAAATATGGTCTAAGCGGTGGAAGGTGGAAAGATCCTAAACTTGCTAGAGAAGCAGCGGCTAGAAGATTTACAGATTTAAATAATCAATATAAAGCTGCGACAGGTAAAGATGCTGACCATGGTACTCTTTATTTGATGCATCAGCGTGGTTTTGATGGGGCTATGAAAGGAATACAAAACCCAGATAAACCTGAATGGATTAATATGCTCAATACAGGGGAAGGTCGAGCTAGATATGATAAAGATCCCCAAAGTGCAATAGCTTGGGCTCAGCGTGCAGTGTGGGCAAACGTACCAAAAAAAGATCCAACCAGAATACAACTACAAAAACAGTATGGAAAAGAATGGTACATGAAAATGACTTCAGGTCAATTTCAACCTATATGGACTAAGAGGTTTGGAGGTACCAATCCTGCATCTAATGAAGGTCTTTCTCCGAATGCGTCTCTTACGGGTCAAGAAGGACAACCCGAGTTAGCCGGCGGTCCAACTGCTGACACTATAGATCAAACTGAGCAGGGTGCTGTAAGCGCTCCAGGCGCCGCGCCTATTGAAACTGGCGCTACTAAGACGGCTCAAGCCTTTCCAACTACGCCTACAACCGTGGGGCCTCAGGGCGCAATTCCGCCGGCAAATCCAATAGAAAGTGATGCGCAGTTACAGGCTAGATTAAGGTATTCTGATGATCCAGATAAAGTATTAGAAAGTTATTTAAAGCGTAAAGAAGGCAGGGAGTACGAAACTGCTACCGGCAAACAAACCGTTACGCCTACAACTCCAGGGCAACAGCCTATTGTTACTGAGCGGGATACTAGAGCATTCCCTCTTTCTATTGGCGATCTACATTTGCAGCTTATCCCGAACGGACAAGGCGGATTTAGTGCTGCATTGCCAGGAGGCGGAACTAAAGATTTTAAGAGTTTAGATGAAGTTTGGAAGTGGGCACAGGAAGGCCATGCTAGAGGAACAGAATTGAATACAAGAGCTGAGAAACAAGCTACACGTTATGAAGACATTAAGGGCCACGCTGAGCAAACATATCAAACTACTGCAGATAGAGGAACACAATTAAAGTTAGCTTCCCAGCTTGTAAACGATCCTAAATTTATTTCAGGTTCGTTTAAAGATCAAAGAGAAATGATTAGTAAATTTTTTACTACGCTTAAATTAGCACCTCCTGGTAGTGGTTCAGATGTTACACAAGCGTTTGTTAAGTTGGTAGCTGGTAATATTCTTGATGATATTAAAAGTCTAGGAGGTCAAGGACTAGGTCAAGTACGCCAGAAGGAAATGGATATAATTGAAAAAATGAATGCTACACCTAATATGTCGCCTGGAGCAGTTAGAGCTGTTGTAAACCTTATGCAAAAAACTAATGATAGAATGCAAAATCATAATGATCAAGTATTAGATTATGCTGCTGAGCATGGTGGTAATGTAGATGCTGGTTTTTACCGTAAGATGCAGAAATTTTATAGAGATAATCCTTTGATATCGCCCGAAGAAATGGCTAATTATAGAGAGCTCTTTAAGCTTGATAAAGATAAGGGAACCACTACCACAGAAGGCGATACTAAAAAGAAATGGAGAATAAACGAGAAAGGCGCATGGGAATTTAAATAATGGCTGGGTATAAATCTGTACCTGTAGAAGGTATTCCAGGCGTTACTACTGTAGATGTTCCTGATGATTGGTCAGACGAACAGATAGCTACGGCTTTAAAAGCCCACCCTGCGTACAAAAAAGAGAGCGGTAGAGGATTATTAGGGGACGCGGCTAGAGAAAGAACTCTCGGATTTGCCAATGAAATGGCTAAGGGAGTTCCTATAGTAGGTAATCTCGCAGATAGATACGAAGAACATACAGGACATCCTTACGGCAAAGAACTACAGAGAGATTACCCTCTAACTGCTACCGGAGCCAGAATAGGAGGCGGTTTATTATCTAGCGCTCCTATAGCGGGTGGAGTAGCCGCTTCTACAGGTCCAGGGCTAATACGTAATATAATGGCTCAAGGGGGCACATTTGGTGGACTAGGCGTAGCAGATAAAATAGCTGAAAAAGGGCAAGAGGCTACACCAGAGGATTTAGCTTGGTCAGGTGGATTAAACGCTATAGGTGGGGCAGCGGGGCCTTTAATAGGTAGAGGATTTTCGCCTTCTCTTCCTAGAGCCCCTACACATGATGAATTAAGCGCTGCATTCGAAGCGGCTGCAAGGGGAAGAGGTCCCGGCCCTCGCTATACAAAAACAGATTTAAAAGGCACTAAAGATGATCCTTTTGGGTTTCATGTAGACGAGGCTCGTAAAGCTAAGTTTGGGCATATAGCAGATGTATTAGAAGATATGGAAGGTGAAATATCTGGATTGCATCAACCTCCTTCTAGCCATGTATTAGATACCCTTGTTAATACGGGTACTGGCGCTGTAGCGGGCGGATTAGCGGGGCATTTAGGGGGTAGTGATGCTATGTTAGGTAGTTTAGCGGGTGGATTATTAGGTAGCCATGTAGGACCAGCTGTAAGAAGTGCAGTAGGTAATTCTGCATGGTGGAACAATACTAAAATACATAATCACCCTAATATTCAGGCTATTTTAGATGCGCTTGGGCCTAGTATAGTATCTAGTCAACCTCCAGGGGAAGAATTACCTCAGCAATAATTCGTGATAAATCTTTCGATTGATGTTGTTTCTAAGCCTATCTTCCTGTCGTTTGTTAAAAGTATCTATCCGACCCATAAGACGAGTCATGAGAAAAAACATAAATATACTTAGCCCAAATAGAGCTAAACTAGTAGTAGATATGGCTAATACAAAGAGTATTCCAGACGATATAACGCAACATATAGCTAAGAATAAAAACACTGCATTAATCAAACTTACTAGAACCGTTTTTAAAAATCTCAGAAGGCCTAGCATGGTTAACCCTTTCTTAAGATATGTTTCAACCCTACAACTAGCACGTTTGAAGGTTCAAGTCAATGCCTCGTAACGCTAGTGGCGTCTATTCATTGCCGGTAGCTTCGTATGTTGCTAATACAACTATACGCTCTACCGATATGAATAGTAATTTATCAGATATAGGCTCCACGTTAACAACGTCGTTAGCTACTACTGGCGTCTCGACTATGACGGGGCCTATTAAACTAGCAGATGGGTCCGCTGGTGCGCCTTCTTTAAGTTTAGCTAGTGATACTACTACAGGTTGGTATAGGTCTTCTGCTGGTGCTTGGACGTTTGTATCTACTGGTAGCGCTATTATTACTTTGGGGCCTACGTCTGTTAGTATGGGTACTTTAACGGTTGCTAACTTAACTGTTACAGGTACTTTCTCCGTTGCTGCTAACCGAGTTGTGGGCGAGGTAGTTGACTATACAGGTGCAGCCGCTCCTGCGTTATGGTTGTTAGCCTTTGGTCAGGCTATATCTAGAACCACGTTCTCTAGTTTGTTTGGTGCCATAGGCACTACATACGGAGTTGGTGACGGCTCTACTACTTTTAACGTACCAGATCTAAGAGGTCGCGTCACTGCCGGCAAAGATAATATGGGAGGCTCGGCAGCTAATAGGTTAACCAATCAACCGGGTGGTATAGATGGTTCAACTTTAGGCGCAGTAGGTGGATTACAAACTCATCAGCTTACTACCGCACAGTTGGCTAGCCATACACATACAGGTACTACAGGAAACAATGGAAACCATAGCCACAACTATAACGCCTCAGCTTGGAATTTAGACGTAGCAAATAAAGTTGGTGGTTCTATCTTTGGTGTTTCTACAGCGTCAACTACAACAACAGATGGTAACCATGCGCATACTTTCACTTCGGATGCATCGGGATCAGATGGATCTCATAACAATGTGCAGCCTTCTATTATCTTAAATAAAATAATCTACGTAGCGGTGTAATATGGGCTTTAACTCGCAAGGCGCCTACGCACAAATAGCCGGTGCTATTACAGCTGCGCCTGGTCAAACTATTCAAAGCGCCGTATGGAACGCTATACATACTGATTTAGGATTAGCTCTAAGTCAGGGTATGCAGGAATTTATGTATTCACCTGCTAATAGAAATTTATTATGGATGAATGGAGGCTTAGAAGTATGGCAACGTGGCGCTGATAGTACTTCTAACTTTTCTGTACTCGCTGCTAATACTGCTTATACTGCGGATAGATGGTATTTAACTACAAGCGCTAATCAAAATAGTACTGTTTCATTTCAATCAGGGTTGGTTAGTCAATCTAGATCTTCTGCCAGAGTACAAAGAACTAACGGGCAAACTGGCACAACTACTATGTATTTTGCTTACCCGTTAGATACAGACGAAATAATTAGAATGAGAGGTAAAAACGTTACATTAACCTTTACTATTCAAGCTGGAGCTAATTGGTCTCCCACCAGCGGAACAATTGGCGTAGCTATACCTATTGGGACTGGTGCTACTCCGGCTAAGCGGGGAGGTACGCCTTATGCTGGTGAAGTATTTGTTATAAATACAGCATTTAACTTAACTCAAGGTGGAGCGGCTGTAACCATAGCGGTTAATAGTAGTGTTACTATTCCTACTAACGGTACTCAAGCAGAGGTATTATTCTTTTGGAACCCAATAGGTACAGCTGGTGCAAACGATTGGTTCCAAATAGACGACGTACAATTAGAGGTTAACGCTGCTCCTAATTTTACTTGGATACCTACTGCTTACGATAGAATGACTTTCCCGCAGATGCTAGAGGGCTGTAAGAGACATTATCAGAAAACTCCTCCTCTTGGTACTTTTGCGGCGCAAGCTTGTGGTAGGTCTAATTCGTTGCAGGTTATATCTAATGCAGCTAGTAGAGTAGGAATATACTGGTGTTATTCTGTAGAGATAAGAGCTACAGGAACAATAACAGCTTTTAATCCTGATGGCGCTAATAATAATTGGCAGAATATAACTGCTGCGGCTACGTCTGCAGTTACTATAGATACGTCTACACAAGGCTCTAAAGGTGTGTTTATATTAGCTGCTACAGCTGGAGCTACTGATCAGTTATTTATAATACACGCTATGGTTGATGCAGGTATCTAATGGCTTTTGATACTACCGGTACGTATATACAAGTAACAGGCGCAACTACAGCTGTTCCAGGTGCCGTAGTTCAGAGTTCTATATGGAATAGTATACATACTGATTTAGGGGGAGCGTTAACTCAGTATATGCAGGAGTTTATAGCTCAGCCATCTAATAGAAATATAATATGGATGAATGGTAGTTTTGAAATATGGCAACGAACTACCGGGTTGTCTCCTGTAGTTAACTTGACAAGCCCTGTTATATCTTATACTGCGGATAGATGGTATGCGCTCATAGATGTTAATGAAGATAGTACAATAAATGGTGTTGCGGGATTAGTCTCTCAATCAAATTTTGCTTATAGATTTAGGCGTAATGCTGGTCAGACTGGAACTGCTTCATCTATGCTTGGTTTTCCTTTTGGCCAAGATGAAGTAATTGCAATGAAGGGTAAGAATGTTACTTTATCTTTTCTTGTTAAGGCAGGTGCTAATTGGTCGCCCGCTAGCGGTACTTTAACTATGTTTCTTTTTACTGGAACAGGCGCAGGAGGAGCGGCTAGGAGGGCAAATGTCCCTTATACAGGCGAATTAACACCAATAAGTACTACTGTTAATTTGACGCCTGGGGGACCTACTATTGCTGTAGCAGTAAATAGTACTATAACAATACCTACTAATATTACTCAAGCTGAATTGGCGTTTTTATGGAACCCCACAGGTACAGCTGGCGCAGCTGATGATTTTACAATTGATGATATACAATTAGAAGTACAAAATTCTCCTTCTACTTGGATAGCTACTGCTTATGATAGAATACCTTTTCCTCAGATGCTTCAAGGATGTAAAAGACATTATCAGAAAACTTTTGACTATGCTGTATTTCCTGGGGCAGGATCAGGCAGAGGTAACGCTCTATCTGTAATAGCAGGAGCTGCATCTAGAACAGGTATATATTGGAGATATCCAGTAGAAGTTAGAGGTACAGGAACAATAGGTCTATTTAATCCAGATGGGGGCAGTGCTAATTGGCAAAACACGGTCTCTGGAGCATCATCTACGTCGACAGTAGATACATCTACGCAAGATAGCAAAGGTGTATTCATATTATCGGCTACTGTAACTGCAATAGATCAAGTACTTATTATTCACGCACAACAAGCGGCAGGGATAACATGACAACTCAAGAAGAAACTATTTCTAACCTAGAAGTAACTCCAATACTAGAGATAGACGTTAACACTGGAGAAGCCCCTAGAATTATAGATAAAACTCCTAGAGAGAAGCGTATTCCTAAGCCTTTACCACTTGACGTAGTTCAAACAGTAACTAAAATAGTTACTGAAGGAGGAGCTAAACTCTTAGACACAGATATAAGGCTACCCCAAGTTATAGCTACGGTTATTAGACCTGATCAAGTACCTTTTGCAGGTGCTGCAGATAATCCTGATATTATTAAACAAATAATATCTTTAAATGTATCTGGAGCTGTCGTTAATGATCAATTAGTCCAAGGCCCAGCTTACCAATTAGAGAAGCTAGGCGTAGGTGTATACAAGGTAACCCATAACTTAGGTACGGATGGGTTATGTCTGAGTATAGGGCCGTTACAGCCTATATGTAGCCTTCTCATAAGAGAAAACCACACTCACTACTTTGTAGTAGAAGTTAGTGTGGACGGAGTACCTACAGATATGGGGTTTGTTTATACCCTAGCTAGGGTAATTTCTTAACACCCTCGGCTTTCTTCTGGGCAAGGTAATCTGCTACTGTCATCTTGGGGGGTGCTACTACCTCGGGTTTTTTATTTATAAGCTCTAAGATGATTTTCTGTAAAAACTCAGTGTTTTTATCTATGGATTCTCTGTATCTTTTGAGCTCTTGTTTAGCTATTAATAGCTCGCCCTCTAGCTCAGCTGCTCTTTTCTTAAAGTCGTCTTCCTCATAGGGTTCTTCATCGTAGTCTTTACGGTTATCATAACCGTTGCCTTTGTTGACATTAGATTGAGTGGACACTTTGATTAGCTCCTTGCCCTTTTTCTTTTTCGGATAGTAACTAGTCCAGAATGCCATTGTATTTCTCCTAGTACTCTACATCCTTCACAGTTTCTACTAACCACTTCTCCTCTAAATTCCATTCAGTATGTCTATTTACTCTCTCGCTCCATATCGCCCGTAAAAGATTTAATTCAGGAAATACATATATTCTAGACTTATTAGTCCTACTTGGAACGATACCCAATACTTTCATAAAACTTGCTAGGCCTCTGCTTGTTATAGTTTTATAGCTAGGATCTAAGTTATGTATATAAGACATTAAGTTTCTAGAAGTTATAGTATATTCACCCTTATAATTTATGGCTCCTGGGAATGTGCCTTCTTCTAGGAGTTCTAATATACAATATTTTACCTTAGGTAATGTTAAACTTATCTGTTTTTTCAATTCTTCGGTTTCTGGAATATTATCTCTAGGCGCCCATCTGTTTAGACTTATATGCAATAGATCATATAACATGGCTCCTAAACCATCGCCCTGAATTTCATCCCAAATATCAGTAAAGTATTTGTTTCTAATATAATCAGCGCAGTCCCCTTTGGCATACTTATTATCTATCTCGTTTATAAAATATCTTCTTTCGTCTTCGGTTGCGGGGATAACCCAATCAGAGTTAGTAGACATAGTTATATGCAAGCAGTTCTTGCATATTTTTAAATTTCTGAATTTAGCTTCTATAGCTAGCGTTGGCTCGGTTATGAGGTTTTTCAAAACACCCTCAACCTCTTTATCCCCTGGATAGTAAGCTTCATCCGCATAGAGGTATGTAGAGAACTCTAGATGTTGGTTGTACTTACCAGTTAAATGTTCCCTATTAGCCACAACTAACCCATGTCGGCCAAAAAGTCTAGCCATACTTTGCAGAATTACGCCCTTGCCTGTGCCTTTTTTGCCCTTAAAGATCAGTGCAACTTGTGCAGGCTTACCCGGATACTGCACAGCATATGCAAACCAGCGCATGACGTACTTAAACTTTTCTTTGTCTGAGTTACAGAGTATCCTGTATATATGTGTTCTTGTCTTCTTCCATGAACCTTTCTTAGGCTGTACTGCTAGCCCTTCCCACATATTAAAGTAAGCATCGTTCTCTAGGATATACTCGCCCGGTTCTTTCTCGGGCTCGAAAGTAGTTGTTTTATATGTTCTTCTATGGGCGTGCCCTAGCCACCAATCCCCCATCCTCATGAGGCTATCTTTGCCTGATTTAGTACTGGCATCAACTAGAGTATTTTGGTAGATAGTTTTGATGGCTTCGGGTAGTATATACTCGAATATTTTCTTGCCAAAAACCTCATTGTAGACTTTGGCAAGGATCATAGGCTTGCCGCTGATACTATCTATAAAAGCATACTTATCGTTCATTCGTTTGAGTTCGGGCTCGTGCTCTTCAGCTATGTCCCTAGTCTGAAAATGCGTACCTGTTGTTAGTATATCTTCGCTGTTGCTAGACAGCTGTTTAGCTATACGTTCGCGTTGTTTTTGGAGATTGATCAGATTGTCATCTGTCATAACATAGATAACCAAATATCATTAAGGTCCGCATACTTGCCATTTGGTTTTTTAATAGGATCTATATGCAGCTTGTCTATCACCAATCCAAGCTTAGCACTAGCATCTAAGTTTTTTAGTAGCTTGTTATAAGAGTTTTGCCCCGCTGGATCAGGGTCAGCTGCGATTATTAGTTTTTTAACTTGGCCTGGTGGCTTCAGATTAGCGACGTTAGAGCTAAATATTCCACACCAAACAAATTTAGCTCCCATTACTCTTAGAGTGAGAGCATTCTCGGGTCCTTCAGCAATGTGTAAAGTACTATCTAATTCGCCAAACCAGATGCCTGCACCCTTAATAGAAGCGAGAGCCATTTTAGGGTTCTCGACGTCTGCCTTGCGCTTGCCATCAAAGTTTAAGAATATCCTATGTATGGCTACTAAAGGACCCTCATAGGAAGTTTGAACTTTAAAGAGTATAGCGGGAAAACTCTGCCTAGTGGGAGAATATACTATATGGGGGTGAAATCTTATGTTCTTTTCTTTTATATAAACCTTACGGGTCTCTAAGTAGGTTTGCCCAACTGAGCCCTCTAAAGGATGATACTTAGAACTCTCCCATAGGTCGTTAGCGTATTTTCTTATTTTCTCTGCTTTTTCAGTTAATTCTTTCTTTCTTCTTTCGGCTGCGTCTGAAGCTGGGTTTATGTATTTCTCTGATCCGACAATAGCTCGAAGGTCATTATTAAGGTATTCTGCTGCTTCTTTATAGTTGTTAAGACGGTATATTCTTTGAGATAGTCCAATAACATCAAATCCGACTTTAGATTGAGAGTTTTCGGCGAAGCCAGTATAATCTGACTTGGTAAACCCCTCGCCAAGAAGTTTGAAATCATTGTCTGTAAGAAAAGTTCCAGCGAAATCAGCGCCCCTTCCTTTATTAGAGTTGAAGCGACATGAGCCGAAATTCCTATCTTGTCGCCATGTCGCAAGTAAGTCGTATTCATGTTCCGTTATCTTTGTAAATTCTATTTTCCAGAGGTCTAAGAGAAGTTCGAAGTTTGCGAGTGCCTTTTCTCGCAGTGTATCGTACTTCATATGTCTACGCTACCCCTAAACAGGCTATTTAATGGCCCGTACCTTGACAATATAGCCTGACTGACTTATAAAGGGGTTAGACCATAACAGCGATGCCTCGCGGTTGTGTCCACCTCCCTCTCAGGCCCTCCAGCAACCCGCTGTGAGGGCCTTCCTTTTAACCATAGCCCAAGTCACACCGTGCCGGCAAGGCGCCAGCCCTTGGGGCTCCTAGAGGCGTGCAGACCCTATTGCTTGTGTGTCGGCCTTGGGCTACACTCGCCTCTTGGGTCTAGGGTCCTCTGTGTGCGTCCGCATTGCGGTGCAATTCCGCAGTCCTCATAGCGGGCTCTAGCCCCCTAAAAACCATAAAAGCCGAGGCATCAGTATGTCTATGTTTTCTCCTACCAAGGGCGAATTTTACCCAAATTTGCCAAATCACGAACTAGCTTATTATGATCAACTTCATCAAGAAAAATACAGAGACGAAGGCCAAACTAAAGAAGAACACCAAAAAACAATTGCAACCAACTTAGCTAGTAGTGATATACATAAGTCTTTTTTATATAACAGTCTAATAGAAAACAGATTTCTGCCTGCTGGGCGTATTCAGGCGGCAACCGGGGCAACTCAACGTGAAGTATCTCCCTTTAATTGTAGTGTGTCCCAGCATATTGATGATAGTATGGATAGCATCATGGCTGCACTCAGTAATGCTGCCAAGATATTGCGCCTTGGGACTGGCATTGGTTACAATTTTTCTAGTCTGCGTCCTCGCGGAGCGGAAATTAGGAAACTTAAAACGGTCTCGACAGGACCGTTAAGCTTTATGAAAATATTTGACATTATGGCTAGCACTATTGCTAGCTCCGGCCATCGCCGTGGCGCACAAATGGGGATAATGAATGTCAGCCATCCAGATATCGAAGCATTCATCGACGCTAAAATGTCAAAGGATGCGTATCGCCAGTTCAATCTATCTGTTGGGGTTAGTGATTCGTTTATGGCCGCAGTCCATTATGATGCCGATTGGCCTCTTATTTTTAACGGCCAAGTATATAGAACAGTACGAGCTGCTCAGCTTTGGGAAAAGATTACTAGAAACGCATACGAGAGCGCCGAACCCGGTATTATATTTATAGACCGTTTAAACGATCAAAACAACTTACACTATTGCGAAACTATTGAGGCAACTAATCCCTGCGCCGAACAACCTCTTCCCCCTTATGGTTTGTGCTCGTTAGGTAGTTTTAATCTGGTAGGGTATGTAAATTTAGATAAAGAAGGCAACCGTGTATTTGATGCTAGTCTATTTAAGAAGGATATACATGCTTGGGTTGAAGCTTATGATAATATTTTTGATAATGCTATTTACGCTATTCCCGAGCATAAAGAAGAGGCTATTTCAAAACGCAGGATAGGCTTAGGATTTACCGGCATAGCTAACGCTATTGAATGGCTATGCGAGGAACCCAACTATGGCGAGCCAGAGTTTTGTAGTGTGTTGGACAGGCTGTGCGATACTCTTAAGACAGAGTGCTATAAAGCCTCGATTAAATTGGCAAAAACCCGTGGGCCTTTTTCAAAGTACGGTACTGACTATTTACAGAGCAAGTTCGTCAAGTCGCTTTCACCGTATTTGCAAGACCAAATTATGTTTCACGGCGTTAGAAATTCCCACCTTATTAGTTACGCGCCCTGTGGAACTATTTCACAATGTGCACATAACGTTTCTTCAGGCGTGGAACCCGTTTTTTACTATGAAATGAATAGAGATGTTTACATGAAAGAGGGTAAAATAAATGTTACTCTCAAAGATTATAACTACCGTAAGTTCGATTTTAAAGGTAAGACACTTAATGATTGCTCTGTTGATGATCATATGCGGGTCGCTACTACTATACAGCGCCACTGCGATAGTTCAATTAGTAAGACAGTGAACGTAGCTGCCGGTTGTACATACGAAGACTACGCCAAAATCTACGTTAAAGCGTTTGAATTAGGTTTAAAGGGTATTACAGTTTATAGGCCTACTCCTCTTAGGGGAGCTGTAATAGTAGAAACTAAGAAAGAAAAGTCTGCTTATAACGTCCTTACTGATAGTTTTGTGTCTCCCTCTAACTGCGCTAATGGCGCTTGTTCTCTCTAGAGAGCCTTGCATCAGCAACTAGAGGATTGCCTTTTTCGGTTGACACTCCCCAGGCCCCATGCTAGACAGCAGGCTGACGAGTTGGGGAATAGTCATGAGTGAAAAACTAAAATTCAAGACTGCGCTGGAACAGCTAAGCAGCACCATAACCGACGTTATGGTTACTTTCGACGGTATCCCTTCTACAGACCTCCCAACCCTTCTTAAAGCATTCGCTGAGCTAAGAGATAATAAAAAGCGCTTAGAAGAGCTTTTGAAGTCGATTACCCTCCTCTATACCACGTTAGATAATAAGGTCATACCGGATGCCTTCGAAGCTCTCGGCTTTGATAGTGTTAAATCATCAGGAAGAAATTTTATCTTGTCAACGCGAATTAACGCGAACATTACGGAAGATAAACGTCCCGCTGCCCATAAATGGATCGAAGAAGAAGCAAAAGTACCAGAGCTTATCCAATCAAGAATTAATCCTAAACAACTCTCTAGCTTTGTTGCTGAGTACTTTGAAACAAATGGGAAATGGCCTCCTGAAGATTTAATATCTGTTCATAAACAGAATTATATTCAAGTGAGGAAGGCCACATGAATGAGCTATCTTCCCCAATTATCACCTCTGATAGCTTATATGCCCAGGCTAGCCCTGATAGCTTATATATTTGGCTTATGGATGCTAAGCCAAATGATAGGTTTTTGTATTACAGGGGCTATAACTTGGTTGACTTCATATTAGCCCGTGAGCTTAGAAAAGCTGCATATAAATTAGCTACTCAAGGTAGAGTATACTTAGTCCAAAGTAGATGTTTACAATATGATGGTATGTTTAACTATTTTGTTATTAAATCTAGTCATCCCCCGGTCTTTAAGTTAATCCCTTATTCAGACGAGAAACTAAAACAACTGGGCAAGAGAGTGGTAGAAACGGAGTTACATCATGGCCAGCAAGTCCACTGAGGTAGTAAAACCAAAAGTCAATTCTAGTATGGTGCCGCTATCCTTTGATAGCGCGCCTGACTATCTTCCCGCCAAGCTAGAACAATCAGGCTTAGAAGGTCTAGGCAAAGACGATATTAAAACACCTAGGATACTTCTCTTGCAAGGCTTGAGCCCACAGCTGGAGAACTTCCCTAATGCAAAGAAAGATACCTTTTGGCATACGGGTCTTAATCTTCCTCTTGGCAGTGATTTCTTATTCGTCCCTGCCCTGGTTAATAAGCGGGTAATTCTATGGCGCCCGCGTACGGATGAAGGCGGTGGTATACTAGCTTTTTCCGTTGACGGACGAACCTGGGCGACGGGTGGTAATCAAGAGTTTCGTGTACGTCTAAAGGGAGTGAAAACACCAGTTATCTGGAAGACTGGGAAAGACGTGGCGTCTTCGCGCCTAACCGAGTTCGGGTCAGCTAATCCCGATAATTCGGATAGCCCGCCAGCTGCAACGATCTCTTATGAGTATCTGTGCTATCTTCCAGCGCTCCCTGAACTTTCCCCCTGTGTTTTAGGTGTATCTAAAACTGGGCTACCAAATGCTAAGGGGTTTAACACTTCTTTGGCTATGATGGTAAGACAAGGTAAACCTATCTCGTGTTTAATGGTTAGGTGCTTCGCTCAGAAAGAAAACAACAACGATGGGGAATGGACGACACCAAACTTTAAGCTAGAAGGGTATGCATCTAAGGATGTATATGAGGCCGCTAAGAAGCTTGCAGAAACATATGCCGATTATAAAGTTGAATATAGTCAAGACGAGCTAGATAAAGCTGCAGGTGTAAAGACTAACGACGACGAAATTCCATTTTAATTCGCTGGGTATGTCTCCCTCACGTACCTAGCGATAGAGGAGGGATAGGGTAAGCGTCTTCCCCCGCTGGCGAGCTAGAGTTTCCCCCCGGACTCTTTTAGCTCCCTCTATCCCTCCTCGATTTCATTAAATTGTTACGGGAGCGTATTATGTCATTACTCAGGTGCGTTGCAAAGTTGGTTAGGCGAGTAGTGGGTCGTACTATGAAGAATGGTAGAAAAATGGGACATTCCGCACGTAATGGTAATGCAGCCTCCCCATATCAAAAGTACAAAAAGAAACCGTTTCGTTATAGTCAGGCTTACTATGACTGGCGCAACAGTGTCATGCGCAGCAAACCCTCGACTAGTAAAAATTACAAATCAGATAATCGTAATGGTGTAAGGAAAATGAAGCTGGCAGCTGAATAGCGCTCTTGGCGAAACTGGTAGACGCAAGAGACTTAAAATCTCTCGGGTAACTCCCTTGCCGGTTCGATCCCGGCAGAGCGCACCAAAGTAGAGGAAATAAAATGAGACAACGCGACGAAAACCCATCAGAAACTACAGCTATCGTTAGCACAGTAGGTTTGATAGCTTTTGTTATTATTGGACTTACTACACTTGGGATGTGGGGCTGTCCTAAGTATGATGTATATATGAAAGAAATGGCTGGGCATGCCGCATACTCTCAAGCAGAGAGTACACGTCAGATTAGAGTATTAGAGGCGCAAGCTAAACTCGATTCCGCTAAGCTTGAAGCCGCCTCAGATGTAGAGCGCGCTAAAGGCGTTGCTCAAGCTAACGAAATAGTTGTTAAAGGCTTAGGTGGCCCTGATAATTATTTACGTTGGAAATATATTCAAATGCTCGAAGACCATGGCAAGTCTGTACATCGAGAGGTTATTTACATTCCAACCGAAGCCGGAATGCCTGTAATGGAAGCCAGTAGGCTTAAAAATACCCATACGCCTGCTATTCCGGTTACTACTACTGATATAAAGGCGAAACAATAAGAAACTCGGACCCGTAGCATAATGGTAATGCCGGCAGCTCATAACTGTCTCTATCTGGGTTCAATTCCTGGCGGGTCCACCAATGCCTGATATTGAAAAGTTTTTTCGTATTTTAAATGAGACTAGAGAACCCGCGTACGATGTCGAAACAAGTGGACTTGACTGGAAAAGATGTTTTGTATGCGGCTATTCTGTGTCAGACGGCAGTGATGCTGAGTATATACCTGTTCGACATGCTGGGGGAGGAAATATTTCTTGCATTGAAGAATTTGAGCGTACTCTTGGCCGTGATATTGCTCGCCACCCTGGAAAAATTGTCGGTCATAATATAAAATTCGATATGCATTTTTCAGAGAACCATGGCATTAAACTTGGCGACAAGGTTAAATGCACAATGGCTCGGGAAGCTATTATCGATGAAAATAGGAGGTCATACAGCCTTGAAAACGTATGTAAATCCTATGACGGAGTTACCCCTAAGCTGGGTAAAGACTTATATATACACATTGCCAATCAATTTGGATGCGCACCTACCCGTGATAGTATGGGCTTGTTTTATCGCTTGCGTGGCGACGATCCCGTGGCCGTGGATTACGGTGCAGGGGATACATTATCAACTAGCCAATTGGCAATGGCTCAAGAGAAAAAGATATACGAACAAAGGCTAGATATCGTTACAGATATGGAGCATCACCTTACTTATGTGCTCCAGAAAATGGAGCGCAGGGGAGTAAGGGTAGATCCCGAAAGACTTGTTCAAGTAAACAACGAAGTCGGGGAAATGTACTATAAAGCGCTTTCCCAGATTAAAGTAGAAATAGACGAGTATGGGGTAGAAAAAGGTATTAATGTTAGATCAGGTAAAGATCTTAAAGAATACTTTGAAAGTTGTGAAATAGACGACTGGCCAATGACTGCGCCTAGTCAAAGATTTCCTAATGGGCAACCTTCCTTCAATAAAGATTTTCTCAGCTCGACAGCTGAAGGTTTGGCGATCTTAAATGTTAGAAAATTAGCTCACTTAAAGTCTTCTTTCTTAGAAGTATTAGACGATTATATATACAAGGACAAAATACACACTACGTTTAATCAAACTAGAGGCGAAACACATGGAACTCGTTCTGGGAGGCTTTCTAGTTCTTGGCCTAATATGCAGCAGGTTCCAAAACGCGATAAGCAACTTGGTCGTATATATCGCCGTTTGTTTGTCCCTGATCGAGATTTCTTTTATATTGAGTACGATTATTCTCAAGCTGAACCAAGACTTTTTACTCACTATTCTCAGGAGCCGGCTTTTCTAGAAGGTTACAGAAAAACACCCTTTATTGATATGTATGATATCATTGGGTCGTATATACACCAACCACGCGACAGATGTAAGACTATTGGCCTTGGTATTATGTATATGATGGGAGCAGGCAAGTTAGCTCTGCAGCTTGGTATAAGTTATGACGACGCTTTAGATATCCTAAAGGACTTATCAGCGCGATTTCCTAAGATGCTTGGACGTGATTATAATAATCCAGGTTTTACGGAGAAAGCCGCGCAAGTGGCACAGAACCGCAGCTATGTTAAAACAATTCTTGGCCGTCGTTCTCGCTTTGATAACCCTAGATTTGCTTATCGTGCTGCTAACCGGATCGTACAAGGTGGTTCTGCGGATATTCTAAAATATAAGATTGTACAAATAGATAACTACTTAAAACAAAATAACCTAGAAGAAGTCTGTCATATGTTATTGAATATTCACGACGCAGTGGTATTTCAGATACATAAAGATTATGAGCATTTAGTCCCTATTCTGGCTTCTATGTTTGAAGATGTAAATGGTCCGCCGTTTAATTTATCTGTTCCGTTTGTAATGGACTATAAGAAAGGCTCAGATTGGTCGGAGGCGACATATGGAACAGGAGCCTAGGTTCTACTACGTAGATACTATTAGAGATAAGAACGGTAAGCTCAGATCATGGGAAGCTCATAACGAGCTATCTCTAATAGAAGATAAATTCAAAGCGGGCAGCTGTATGTATTTTAATTTAGTAGATGTAGTTAGATTTTCTAAGCGTAAGCGTGAGATTGACAATGAAAACGGAAGCTGATTTTAAAAAATCCTTCAAAATGTCGGTGAAGAACCAGCGAGGTTACGCCATGAGCCTGGCAGCTCCAACATTTGCGGGGCTTCCAGACTTGTATATAATCATGCCTGAGTATATGCCAATCTTACTTGAAGCTAAATGGCTCGGGGAAATAAAACGGGATACTTTTTTTAGGAAAGTACCCTTTACTGAAATGCAAATGCATTGGATAGATAAATGCCATAATATTACTCCCTATTCAGCTATGGGACTAATAGGGTTTATATACAAGAAAGAGATCCATGCTGCATTGGTTGCACATGGTACTCCATTGTTTTATACTTTTACAAATTCGTTCTTGACAACGTGCTCTTATGTCAAGTATGATCCCGCGTTGAGTACTAAAAGGTTTGACGTTGAAAAGCTTTTTTCAAATGTCCCTATCCCTAAAATAGGCAACGCGAAGAAATATGAATTATCAACCGACATCTCAGACATCTATGACTTTGACGGATGCGCGTCAACTTTGGCCGTTCGACGTTGAGCCTCGCGAGGTTCAATTAGAAGCACTAGCTGCTGGCTTTGGAAAACCTGGCTTCGCGTATTTCATGCGCCAGCGGTTAGGCAAAACATGGACCGCCTTCGCTGAGTTTACAATCCTTAGACAACAAGGCAAAGTAGATTGGTGCGTGATAATCGCGCCCAATTCAATCAAGGATCAATGGCGTGAACAGATTGAAGAGGTATCTCCATTCATACCTATTTGTATTTATTCTAGCCAGAGGAAGGATCAAACAAGGCACTTCTTTAGTAGAAATAAAAAAGGTGGAGTATTTATTATCAACTACGAAAGTCTGCGTGTCTTTCTTGAAGAATTTGACATGCTGGAGTTACAAGATACCCCAATCTTTGATACTAAACGTACTTACGTGGTGGCAGACGAAAGCACCAAAATCAAGGACCCAAAGTCCCGTATGTGTAAGGCAGCGCTCGGGTTCTCTCGTGAGTGCGCATATGCTCGTGTTTTATCTGGTCGCCCTACCGCAAATAGTCATGCCGATATGTGGGCACAGCTTAAATTCATCAAAGCTACAGAGCTTAATTTTCATCAGCATAAACATCGCTACGTCGTTATGGGTGGGTATCAGGGAAGGCAATTCTTACGAAACGTAAATACTAGTATACTTCAGGCTCATATGAAGCCGCATATCTATATAGCCCCTGATAAATACCTAACTGGGTTCAAGAAAGAATACGAGCCCATGCGCCGGGTTGTTCTTAACCCTGGGCTGCAGAGCATGTATAAGCGAATGGAAGATGATTTAATCTTTGAGCTTAACAGCGACACAAAGATTACAGCTCCTATCGCTCTAACTAGATATCTTAGATTACAGCAGATTTCTTCTGGCATTGCCGGCGATGAAGACGGCAATCAGCATAATCTTGTTGAACCTAAAGACAACGCTCGCATAAGAGTTGTTAGAGAAATACTAGAGAGCGAGATAGATCACAAGGTTATTATACCCTGTAGGTTCAGACTAAGCATGAAGAACCTATATGATACGCTTCTTAAAGATGGGCATAAAGTCTCTGTTATGATGGGCAATATGGGCAGCGAAAGAATAGAAGAACAAAAGAAAAAGTTTAACGAGGGCGATAATAATATTATGCTTGCTCAGTTACAGGTGTTATCTTTTGGGCATACTTTGCCGGGACCTGATAATAACCCTTGTGATAGTATGATCTATTACGAGAACGATTTTAGTTTACTTAATAGGATGCAATCTGAAAGCCGTCCCGAGAAATTCGGTAGAGATGTGCCTATATCCTACTATGATATGTATGCTTCTAAGATGGACAGACATATGCTAAGTGCGCTTATCCGAAAAGACAGAGCTGGCTTAGACTTAATGGGCTATGCGAAGAATATGGGCCTTAGGCCTGATTTAGGTGAAGACCCTAAACAGCCTCCTAAAAATGATTTTCCTGAATTAGATATATTGGAGGAAAACGAAGAAACATCTGTCGACTAGATAAAGGCATTAGCAGCTAGAACCAAATCATAGTACTGTTGTAACACAGTATTATGACCGCGGTTAAAGCCACTGAACAATTTATTAATTGGTTAACTGGCAAACCTATAGCGTTATTCGATGCTCCGAATAGCGCTTTTAATCCCTCAGGGTCTACGCATTCGCCGGGTCTTGTACCTGATCCAGGTAGTACAACTAATAGTGTTAGGTTTTTACGCGAAGATGCTACTTGGGCGCTGCCCACTTATACTATTAACGTAAAAGACTTCGGGGCTAAGGGGGATAGCAGCACTGATGACACAGCTGCTATAGCAGCTGCTTATAATTCTCTTGTGGCTAGAGGACACGGTGGGGTTATATATTTCCCCGCTGGAGATTATGTGTTCTCTAGTTTTCCTACCTTAAGTGTCCCAAGCATAATAATTAAAGGCGAGGGACGTTCTGCTAGAAACGCTTCTCTACTTGCATTTGGAACTACTCTCAGACCAACTAATTCTACCGGCGATGACATAACCATAAACGAACAATATATATGGTTAGAAGACATAGCGATTATACCCATTGTAAGAAAGACTTCAGGCTTCGCTGTATCATTTAATAGTGTTAGTTTCCAATGTGGAATGAATAGAGTACTAATCCAAAACGCATATAATGGCATCAATACCGCAGGTGGTTCAGAGATACATATAAATGAAGTACATACCCGGAGTATGCTGGGTATTCGAGGTATAAATACTTTCTCTACTACGGGTCTCTTTGGTATTACTATAGATAAGTATGTAGCAGATAATCCCTACCCATTGCCCTATGGGCCTGTTAAAACTTGGGCTATTACTACAGCGTTTACTGCTAACGATATTATATTTAATAATGGTAATATTTATCAGTGCACAACAAGTGGAACATCTGCTGGTGCCGGTACAGGCCCAAGTGGATTACCTCTTACAGGGTTTAGTGCACAAGATGCTTTTAGTGAATTAATTATAGATAATACTGTTAGGTGGAAATTTGTAGCTAATAGCTTAACTTGGATAGTATTCGATTCCAAGTCGTTTTCTATTAGAATGAATAACGTTATTACAATAAATGGACTTCATGGCGTACTAACAGAAGACACAACTAATTCAGGTATAACTACTAGGCCCAACTGGGTATTTGCTAATAATCTAGAAACAGATCATACATTACAAGAGGGTTTAGTTCTTAATAGAGGTTGTGATTTTTATGCCGTTAATTCTTGGTTTGGAAGCTCTCTAACTACTAATGGTATTACAGTAGCAACTACTTATACTGGAGCTGTACAGATTACCACTAGTAGAATAGCTGGTAACTTCCAACATGGTATATTAGTACAAGCTGGGCCTAAAGTATGTAAGTTTACTAATAATTTGGTTCAGAATAATTCAGTTGGTGGAGCTGGCTCATTTCATGGGATAATTATAGCTGCTAACGCTACTGACTTTGTAATAACGGGCAACCAATGCGGAACTGATCCCAATATAGGTTCAGGTAATAACCAAGGATTTGGTATTATTGTATTGGCTGGTACATCTGATAGATACATTATAGCTCATAATCTTGTATCGGGTAATATTTCACCTGGAGTAAGTGATGGCGGTACAGGGGTAAATAAAACAGTAGCGTCTAACTTCTAGGAGTATACATGCAAACCCCTTGGCTAGATTATTTAATTAAGCTACAAAACCAGGGATTTAAAGAAGTACCAGGGCCAGAGAGCAACCCTAAAATTATAGCATGGGCTCACGGACCAGCTCACTACCCTGATATGACAGACGATAGCACTACGCCATGGTGTGGAATAGGCATGGCTGGTGTATTTAGCGACGTGGGTATGGCTAATAAGATCCCTGCGGCACCGGCTGCAGCTATAAGTTGGATGAGGTGCGGTGTACCTTGCAAGCCTATGGTCGGAGCCATAGCTATATTCCCTAGACCAGGCGGTAATCATGTAACGTGCATTAGGGCTATTAAAGGTACTGTATGGGAATGTATAGGATGCAACCAAAATGATAGCGTCACGACATCAACGTTTCAAGCTTCACAGTGTAAAGGGACACGTTGGCCAATGGCTGAAGATGTAATCATTGCTGCGCCCTCGCAGCCAACACAAGAAGAAATCAGATACTCAGAGCTATTAAAGCAAATGCAGGTATTGCCTGAATGGCAACCAATTATAGACCGCACAGCTAACTTAATAATAGCTAATAGAGCTAAATACGAAATAGTAGAAACTATGACTGCTGTTCCTTGGGCCATAATAGGTTGTATACATTACAGAGAGAGTGATTTAGATTTTAAGACACATTTACATAATGGGGATAGTCTTAAAGCTCAAACAATACATGAGCCTGCCGGCAGACCTCCTGGCGACCCTCCTTTCGAATGGACATATAGCGCTACAGACGCCATTGTACATGAACACTTAAATGGTAAAAAAGACTGGACGTTAGAGAATATTTGTGACCGCTGCGAACGTTATAACGGTCTTGGATATCATAATAAAGGCGTGCCGAGTCCCTACCTCTGGAGCGGCACTAACTTGTATATAAGAGGCAAGTACGTAGCAGATGGCGAATATGATCCTAGTACAGTAGATAAACAAATAGGGGTTATTCCATTGTATCTAAGAGTAATGGCCTTAGCGCAAGATACTAGAATTAGAGAAAGCTCTAGAAAACTAGTAGGCATCGCATGGATGCGTACAGCTATTAAGACTTTATTTACTACTATCGGTGGCTTATTTACTTTGAATACTTTCAGTATTTTTAAAGAATGGTTTACAATGGCTAGCGGGGTAATTGACGCTAAGATGTTAATTGCTCTATCGGTGGGAGCCGCAATAATGTGGATCTTCATCAATTGGTTAGATAAACTAATGATGCAAGATGCTAAAGGAGGAACTTGGGTTCCCTCTGGAATAGCTAATGAAGTAGCTAAGATTGAAACACCAGTGGACACAAATGGAAATCCTGACCCAACTTCAAACCCAGTTCAATGAATGGCTACCATGGGCAGCGGGAGCGGCGGGTTTAACCGCTCTCCTTTCCTGGCTTCCAGGTGGTGGCGCGATTGTAATTGTTTTAACCTCTGCTTTACGGTTTTTGGCTTCTTTGTTTGAAATGATATCCCCACTAATTAATGCCCTCTTTAGTGGGGTTATTTGGTTATGGAAAACTGTATTTCTGCCTGGGTTGCTAGATATCTTAGACAGCTGGGTGACTATAGTTACTGTGCTAACTATGGGAGCTATAATGTGGTTTGCTTTTGTATCTAGATATGAACTCCAGGCCTCAGGCGGAAATAAAGAATTAGCAGTCTGCCAGAAATCCTTATCGCAATGCAAAGCTGTATCCACAACTAAAGAGCGTCCGGCTGAGGCTGATACGCCGTTTCCCTGGCTATTCTGGCGATAGGGTGGTATGGGTGGCCTCCTGACCTCGGGGAAGCCCCACAGCCTCAAATTTCGCAGGGAGAAGGCCATGGCATTGGCGAGGAAGCCATACAAGGACATGACCCTTGATGACGTTCGCGCGTTGATAAGGCAAGTCAAGGAAGAAGGCCTAAAAATACAGTCACACTATAAGAAGCTTGAGCTTTACTATTCAGACTGGGAAGATGATTTAAAATATGTGGACGATATTATTGCTAAAGTATGTGAAGACACGGGCGTTGAGAAAGAAGCGCTAGAGACTGAAGATGATGATTTTTCAGAGTTTCTTGAAGATGACACTTTGAAAGAATCCAATAATGGGGAGACGTATGGCTTATTAGACGAACTCTAAGGCATACAAAATGGTATTTGATCCTAGCATCACAGTAGGTAATATACTAACCATCCTTGCATTAGCTACTAGTGCCTTTATATTTATGTATCGCTTAGAAGGAAAGTTATTACTCGTGGCCACAAAACAGTCTGACTTTAATGCTCGTCTAGAAAAAATAGACAATGAACTAGAAAAACTAACCCAAGTAGCTATAGAAATGGCTCGCCAAGACGAGCGTATATCTGCCCAAGATATGCGGTTAAATATGATGGCCGCAAGGATAGATGCTTATGCCCATAATAATGGTACTAATAAGCTTCGACGATCGAATAAAAGTTCTCCGGGTTCGATATAACATAGGTATACTGTATTATTTCTTCCCCTTCTTTTAGTGTGCTTTGATACTTAAAGCCGTTATTCACAAAGAAAGCAATGCTGCCACTATTTAATGGGGCGATATTAGCATAAATAAGCTCTACGTCTTCGAATGTTTTGTATATAAAATTCAAAGCTGCTGTCCCTACGCCCATATGGTGGCATTGTTCTTTTATAAATATACCTATGTTGTCTTCTTTGCCTAGGTAGACTGAGCCCACTAGGTCTTCTCCGTAGGCTATAACCCACCAACCTTTATATGGGTTAGAAGTGACAAAGTTCTGGTGCATAGTATATGAAGGCATCTCTTTATGAGAGATGTTCATATATGGTTTACGTTCAGCTAATAATAAATATAAAAACCTAGTAAACTCTTCATTGTGGTCTATATCATATACATCGTGGAAGTCCACCATTATTTATCCTTCTTTTTCTCGAACAACCAGAATGTTACATTATCTAGACCAGTGGTTTTTTTCCACATGAAGCCATATCCCAAGACCATCATATTGGGGCAAGCTTCTAGCCATTTAGAGCCATAGTCGTCTAACCAGAGGGCGCTTTTTTCGCCTCTGTAGGGTATAGGTCTAGTCTCGGGAGCAAAGTACTCCACGCATAAAATCCATCTATTAGAGGCTGTATATAGATGTTCCATTACATGCTTTAAGTGAGCCGGATGCACATGGATCAAAACTCCATATGTCATCACAAGGTCAGCCACAGGTGAAGTCGGCAGATCAATCACATCTACAGTCTTACAATTTTCTGTCAAGGCCAATCTTGCTTTTTGGTTAATTTCCGTCGCATACAGACTAAGTGCTTGATTATATTTTGGCCCTAATATTTCAAAGGCTCGCATATTGGGGCCTTGTCCCGCGCCTAGCTCGTATATACTCTTGGGAACAGCTCCAGTGTGCCCATAGATAACCTTTAATATACCCTCTAGAAAAATAACTCTTCTTTGTACTTCTTTATCGTTTAGTTTATTACGCTCTTGGTAGAAATCTCCAAAAGGGCCTTGCCACAGATCAGTTTGTTCCGTCATGTTTTTTCTTTCCGGTTGCATCGCAGGTTAGACATACCATAGGTGCTCCATAGCTATCTGTAAAGGAGCCCTGACCATTACAATTATCACAAACTAAACGGTGGTTCTTATATAACGCTTTAGCGTCTTCTAAAGCATTATGGGGAATTTCAGAAACAAATATATCAGCTGTGGTAATTAATACCATAGTAAGGGATTCTATTAACTTATAAGGTACTTTATTATTAGGGCCTACAGAAAACAATAAACCTAGTAAGTTTGTAAAATCTTCAGGCCAGTCACCATAAATAGTATAACCTTCATGGTTATTTAAATATTCTTGTAATTTTACTCTTATATAAGACTCGTTGTCTGCATGTTTTCCTAGGAATGGTATAACATTTTGCCTTACCCAGGGGTCAAGTCTTTCATTCTTAGATAGATCTAACCAAGCAGTAGATACTAAATAAAGATCATCTTCTTTTTGATGTGGATTATGTAAAGCTATACTGATAAATGCTCCATATGTGCTGTTAAATTCACAGTCTAAGTATAAACACTTTTCTTTTATTATAGGTGGAGTATTACCAGCTGCTTGTTGTCTCATACTATCATCTATGTATTTTTTGTCTTCTTGTAATTCTTTCATTACTTCTTTATTCTCCTCCGTGAATACCATCTCCGACTTCCTCTTTATCTTTGTTAGCTTCGGCATCTTTTTCCAACCTTTGAATGTCTTCTGGGTAATCCACACACCAATTCTTTTTACTTTCGTCTTGTTTTTGTTTAACGTTGCCCTTCTTAACTTCGGGAGTGTTCTGCATCCAAGGTGTAACATGCTCTAGCTCGTATATAGTTTCTGCCATTACGGTAGCAGCTTCCAAGGTATCAAACGTAAAAGCTTCACAGTCTAATCCTTGGGGATAACTTCTTTCAGGGTATACGTTAGAAGCGTAATCTAGCTTTCGCCATATTAATAACTGTAATACCTCTGAGCATACTTTAGGGTCTATAAAAGGACAGTCAGCTGTTATGCGCATAATAACATCGAATTTAAAAAACTTCGCAGTGTCATAGTATCTTTTTAAAACATTATGCTCAGTGCCACAGAAGTTCTGTACGCCCATCTGCGCTGCTAGTTGTAACATTGGCTCGCTGGCGACAGTATCGGGAACCGCAACAACCACGGTTAGCTTAGACTTCTTAGGGCCTCTTATAAACTTAGCGCGCTCTATAACGTGCTGCAGAACAGGCTTACCCAACAAAGGATACATACTCTTGCCGGGAAACCTTATGCTGGTCATTCTAGCTTGAATAACAATCCCAATGCTAAGAGGAGGTGGCGCTTTCTTTTTGAGCTTTATTATGTTGCTCATCTTCCATACTCATACTTCATTTTAAGTTCATTAGCTGTGTATTTTTCTTCTAGCTCATGCATTATATCTGTAATGTGTTTAATGTGTGTGTTTCTATGTTTAGGTATATCTTTGTCTTTCTGTAAAATCTCCCATGTCTCATTAAAATAATCATCTGGATTGACATAACTTGCTTTTTTCCATAAAGCATATGATCTATTTCTAATGGTAGTTTTTATAATATCTCTTAATGTATTTTCTTTTGAAGCCAAAGAAAAATACACATTATCTGTCTTTGATTTTTTTCGGAACCATTTAAACACGGGCTGGTATCCCCATTGAATACAAAGCTCTAGAGCAATCTTTGGGGGTTATGTCTGTATATAAAAACATAGAGCCAGCTGCAACAGCAGAGGCGCCATTCGATAAAGCCAATCCCATGTCAGACACAGCCCCACAGCCACCTAAGGCGATTATTGGAATAGAAACAGCTCTAGAAACATCGTGTATTAATTCTTGGTTATATCCTTCCATTTGACCGTCGAAAACCATATCAGTTAAAAGTATTTCCCCACAGCCTTCCTCTTGTAATAAATTAGCAGCGGCCATTGCTGCTACATTGTTCTGTTCCATGCCGTAGCTAGGCCAATCTAAAACTCCCACTATAGCTTGTGATCCAAATTGATGCGCAGCTTTAGGTATAATACTCCAATTTCTTTTAATCGCTACTTTATCGGCTCCGTTACTGAGGGCCGTGCGAATATGATCAGTGGAGTAAATACCACCACCATATGTAACAGGACAGAAAAGATTATCACACCAACTACGAAGTTTCTCAAAGTTTGGTTCTCTCTTTTGGTCAGTAGCAGTTATATCAATTATTATTAGTTCGTCTACGTTACGACCCTCAGTAACGCGGATATACTGCTCCATGGTTCCCAATCGCCTATAGGGGCGACCAAAAGCCACAGGCTTCACGCACTGGCCTGTACCATCAGTTAATAACACTGGTATGACACGATGTTTTAACATTAGAATGTTAGATGCTTGCAGTGTTCAAAAGCGGCTAGAAACATCTGCTCTGCTTCTATTGGCGACCAATATCTAAGCTCAATAGGTATAGGTGCTAGTCCCATGTTTGCTTGATTAAATCCCCATTCTACTTTGCATTTATTCATGTTCTGTTCGCGCTCGGTTAGTAATAATCTTTTATCTATATCTTCTATGTATTCAGGTGTAACAGGTGAAGCGAGCTTAAACTTTTTATATACTAAACTAGTTATATGTTTATCTATCCCTTTAAACTCTGTGATTGATCTTTTAACAGGTCTGGGAATGTCTCCTGTGTAGGCTTCGGCTGCGTCGTGTAATAACCCATACATCATATATTCGTCTCTAGAGCTTAAATATACTAAATAAGAATGCTCCGCTACGCTGTAAAACTTCTTACAGTGCCCGTTAAATCTACATATAAGCGATAGCGCATGCGCTATATCATATATGTCTATATCTTCTAACTGCATATCTAGGGGATACACAGCTCTGCCGGTATATGTCTGTATCCAGTCGCCTTTACGCATTGCGTAGGGTATCCTTAAATTTGGGTTTAGGGACCTTGCCAGTCCTACACTCGAATAGTTCTTTATTCGCGAATTTATTACAGACTGCTAGAAACTCGTCTATAGTCATGTCTATACGTTCTAGGATACATCCGATGGGCTTACCCAAATACGTGGTAGGATACTTCCCATCATATAAGAGAACCATTTCCTTACCTTCATCCCTCGTAATTCTACCTCGTTTGATGTGATTGTTAACGAGATCAGTGCATCTTCCAAATCCAAACTTGAGATACTTAAAATAATCGTGGATGCCGGTTTGATAGTTATCAAGGTTTTCATAGTCATACCCCACGCCCTCTACAGGGCCATACCATGTTTTAAACCCATGCCTAGATGATATGATTGCGTTTTCCAACCCGTCCCAAGGAAAAAATTGGCCTAGCCAGACGCAATTTGTAGTTTTGTCGGTTAAATCTGGATACGTATATAATTCTAGTTCTTGACGCGTGGCCATACCAAGGTCTATAAGGTCGGTTACTCTTAACCCATTTAGTCCGCCAAATTCTTGTAGCCATCGGTTTGTTAACTTTATAGCTTGTTGCGCCTTATGAGGCCCGCCATACTCTTGCTGTGGGTTTTCACCATATATAATCAAAGGTATATCTAACTTTACAGACATAATAATAGGTATAGTGAATATAGTTACGTGCTCAGCCCAAGATATGTCACCAATTTCTTGTAAAGTATACTTATTGAGTTTACGGCGCAGCCTATTATTTGTATTAACTTCAATAATATCAACCCCAAGGTTGCCAATATTATTAAGGTTGTCCCTACCAATGCCAGACAGATCATCAGTAGTAGCACATAAAGCCAATGGATTAAGGCCATATTCCTTTGCCTTTATAACTTGGTATGTACTGTCTTTGCCTCCCGACACGGGTATAATACAGTGATACTGATATTTATCTTCTAGTCTTTTATTACATAAGTATCTAAATTCTTTTTCTCTGGCTTCCCAATCTATCTTTACACGGTTCTTATAGGCTATACATGCGCTACATTCGCCCGTTGCAGGGTCAAAATATAAATCAGGCTTAGTATCAGGATATAAACAAGTACTACAGTATTTCATACTATTTTACCTAATTCTCTCATCTTTTGGAGTAACACAGTCATAGCATTATAGAAAGACTGAGTATCTTCTATTGTCATAAGTACTGCGTGCGTTGCATGATCTTTATTTAACGTTTGGTTTTTCTCTACAAAAGTGTATCTAACAACTGTTGATTTATCGTTAAGAATGGGTGTAAGATATACACCCTGCGCAAACTGAGCCCTTATCTTGTATATACCCTCCATAAGCTCTCTGTCGTAAGCAGAGATTTCAACTGGTTGGCCCGGTTTATTTGGTTTTTTGTTTTTTCTCATGATAAATGCTCCACTTTTAACGCGGTTCCTGCTTTAAGTTTCATAGTAGCCCTGTGCCCACTAATTACCCAAGTAAGCTTAGAAGCCTCCATTCCTAAGCCTGGTCTAATAGATCTGACGTTACCCATTGTAAACGCCTCGCCCTCTTCTATGTCTCTAACAACATAAAGAGAACGTCTAAACTGTCTAGAGGGTACTTCTTCGGGCAATACAGTTCTAAAAGTAGCCTCGGCTGCTTGCCGGCAATACATACAATAAAGTTTAAATTCGTGGGGATGTAGCGAAAAACTTTCATCCTCCGAGTGCGTCCCCTGCAAGGCTAGGTGTTTCTCAAGCATTACAGCCCCAAGGGCGGCAGCGAGCGGGCCGGCAATGATCCCCCTAGTGTGATCCGAGAAGCCTACAGGGAGCCCGAAAACGTCCCCTAGCGTCTTAATCTTGTGAAGGTTGCAGCGGTCTAACTTAGTAGGATAGGCAGAGATACAGTGTAATAGAATTACGTTTTCTGGATTGCAACACGCCACAGCGTCTTCTATCTCAGGGATGCTCGCCATACCTGTAGATAAAACCATAGGCTTATTTTGTTTTGCTATGTGTCTTATCAAAAAAGTATCTGTTAGCTCAAAGCTAGCTATCTTAAAAGCCTCTAGTTTTATGTAGTTAGGAGCCCAAGGTGAGAATACACTAGCAAAAATAGGTATGCCTATAGTTTCTGCATGTAAAATTAATTCTCTGCCCATCTGGTAAGTTGTTTGTGTTTTCTCATATAAATCATATAAGTTTCTGCCCGCCCATGTGCCCTCTAAGATATCAAACCCATTAGCTAAAGCCTTGCCTCGGTCTACTTTAATAGTCATATCATCAGGTGTATATACTTGTATCTTTACCGCGTCGGCTCCTGCGGCCTTGGCTTCTTCTATGAGAATTTTAGCTTGAGATAGGTCACCCTCGTGATTGCACGATATCTCTGCTACAATAAAAGGATGTTTATCGTGGCCTATATCTTTACCTAGAAAGCTAGTTAGCATTAATACCACCTAAGCGTGTTGTATATAATAGCTGCTATCACACATATCATTATAACAGTTAACGTTATAGGCCATAACAATACAACACTCATTAAGAATAGTCTTTCTCCAGGTCTTTCGTTTATGTGCCAAGATAAGTCTACTAGCTCGCAAACTAGTATGATCCCTGTTAAATAGATAAAAGTATATATAAATATCTCTAGCATTCTTCGTCGGGCTCCCCACCACAGGCTTTAATCTTTGATAGATCTGGGTAGTCATCGTTAGGTAATGGTAAATTATGCTTAGGTAGATGCATCATTCTGACTAGGCCTTCAGCGGCTATTTCAGGTGACATATACATATGATAGCCGGTTATCATGCCCGTGTCGTCTTTGGGAGGTATGCCTTCTGTGCGGCCATCAAATCTGGCTTTTCTAAACCACCTATCAGCGACAGCGTTAGCATGTAATATAGCGCCACCTTGCTGTATGCCTAACGTTTTTGACCAATGGAAAGAAACACAAATCATAGGGAAATCACCCTCCCCCACCAATTGAGGCCCTACCCTGTTACATACGTTATAAAATAAATTTTTCCACATATTAGAAGTAAATAATCTAGCGCTATCATAAATATTAAGAGGCTTAAGTTGGTATATACCATTCCATTCTAAGTTCTCGAACTTAGGAACACCTCCAGCATGGATAATCTGCATGGGCACACTACAATAGGTCTTACAGGGGATAGTGATAGCCATACCATTAAGATGCTGATACTTAAGAGCAAGAAATAAAGCATTGCTACAACTGTTAACTGCCACGGCCAAGGGAGCCCCAGTGTATTCACACAACGCTTTTTCAAAGTCTCTAACAATTTGGAAAGCATTCATTATACGCCCTCTAACATATTCGCTAAGTCGCTGGGTTTTAAAGTTGTATATTCCGAAGTCATTTCTTCAGGTGTTATATTTTGATACTCAGTCATATCTTGAGTTTTTTTATTTATAACAAAAGACTGAGACGGTATATGATAAAGCGTATTAGCAGCCTCTTCTTTAGTTATAATTGTTTCGTGAAGTTTCTCGCCTGGCCTAATACCTGTTATATGAAACCATTGATTTTCTGGTCGCCAGTCCTTCATTAATGCCATAGCTAAATCACTTACTTTAAAAGAGTCCATCTTAGGAACAAATATCTCTCCACCGCCCATCATATCAAGAGATAATATGATAAACCTCACAGCTGTATGAATATCAATCCAAAACCTTGTCATTTCTGGATGGGTGATTGTGGGATTTTCTCCATTGCTAATTTGTTTTCTAAAATGAGGAATGACCGACCCGTTTGAGCTAGCAACATTTCCATAACGTGCGACCGCGAATTTGGGGCCATCAAGTCCTCTAATATTATTTGCTGCAACAAAGAGCTTTTCACTGCAAAGTTTTGTGGCTCCATATAGATTGATCGGGTTAACCGCTTTATCCGTACTGACTGCCAATACTTTAGGATAGTTTCCGCTGTGAGAATTTCCCAGCGCCGCGTCGATAACATTCTGAGCTCCCATTACGTTGGTTTTAATAGTTTCAAACGGATTATATTCAGCTGTGGGAACTATCTTTAAGGCAGCTGTATGAATAACAATCTGTATGTTTCTCATAGCGAGCGTTAATCTGGGTAAATCTCTTACGTCTCCTATGAAAAATCTCAATCTCTCATCGTTATTGAAATACTGCGCCATTTGTTCTTGGCGATGCTCGCCTCTGCTGTATATACATATACGCTTGGCCCATCTAGTATGTAGAAAGAACCTAACTAACTCTTGTCCTAACGTACCAGTGCCACCTGTTATTAATATATTCATATTCCTACCCTGCGCGGTGTATTATCACACATTTGCTGAATGATTTTATGATATTTAAATAGTTTAGGCGCATGTTGTTCTTGGGTTCCAAGCTCAAACCTAGTTTTAATTATGAAAGGGATTTGTTTAAGTTCTTCGTCTTTGCCTAGGTGTTTCGCTATGTCATTCTTGAGAACATCTAAAAAATGATCATACGCAGCCTGCACCTGTGGATCTACAATAATAATTGTTTCTGTCATAACTCTAAGTCCTCGTTAGGCGTTGATGGGTCTTCACCGGGAGGATACCAGCGAGTGCGCGGCACAGCTCCCCCGGTTAAGGCTTCAATTCTACATGCCATAGGATAGGAGGGATTAGCGATGCCTTGGGCGATCATTCGCGGATAGCCTATAGAACATGGGACTAGGCGAGCAAAGGCTGCATAGCTCATTTCCGTGACTTCTAGCCATTGCTGCAAGGACATGCCCGGTAATTCGGGCTCTTGGTCAAATCGCATTCACCCCGACCACTAAAACTATTCGCCTCGTATATACGAGTGATAGACCATCCCCCGTTATGCTGTCAAGTGGTTTATTCTTCAAAATCGATCAAATCGAGAAACTCGTTATATTCAAGCGAATTAAGATAGGTTTCTATCTTGGCGCACGCTTTATATGGGTTTCCCGAAGTATTTATATTAGTTATATTCTGAATGCATATACGACCAACATATAAATTATAGTCTCTTGATTTTATATTAAACGTGCGCTTTATATTTTTTGCGCCGCAGTGGTCGCATTCTCTAACGTGTTCATCAATTCTAACTTTTATTTTCATCTTGCCCTGCCTCTATAAATAGTGAAGCGCGCCACTTGGACGCGCTCCACCACTATTACCCTAAATGAGAGAGAAAACTTAGAGCAATGAGTCCAGGTCGTCTTCTTTGTCGAGTTGGATGCGCTTGGACTTGATTTCCTGATAAGACTTCTGGAACAGCGGCTTGGCCATCAGCTTTTTAACGTACTCGGTACGCTCGGCCTTGGGCATGCTTTCCAGTTTAATCTTAAAGTTAGCCTTTTGGTCCTCCGTCATAGCTTTAACGGCCGAACCCTTAGCATCCGTGTGGCCCTTCTTTGCCTTGAATGCCATGGCAGCGGCCATTGCATCCACATAAAGGCTAACGTCCAACTTCTTACCAGGACCCTTACCCTCGGCAGCCTTGGCATACATCTTACCCTCGACGAGATCCTTGTAAACCCCATCGATAAGGGTAATCATGTTGTCGTTTTCGTCAGCATGGTTATTAACATGCTGCTTTGCCTTCGTGGCGAAAGCATACATAACCAACTGATGCTGAACCTCGGTAGGAATGTGCGACAGCGAGTAAGTCTTTTTCTCGCCAGTCTTGGTTGCAGTGATAACTACGCCAGTAACGCCCTTCGGAACCCGCTTGAAGTCCTCTTTCGTCGCGTCAGCAAATGCTACCGCGATCGGACCCTTGTTACGCTCGCCCTTTGGGGCAGTCTGAGTTGCCATTTTAGTCTCTCCTAGTTGGTGTCATGTCTAAGTCGATAATTGAATATAGTCCCTCAGGTGATTTGCGTCAACTCATTTTGACAGGATTTTCTATTATTTCTTTGATTGACGGGTGCCCCACAACCAAATCAAGAAAAGGCTCCATCTTGACAGCCTTGTGTTGCATTTCGGGCCGCTCTATCTCAAACCGGGGAAGAAACATCATATAGAAATAGTATTGGAGATATTTTCTGGCCAGCTCTGCCCTGGATACTTTAATTTTGCCATCTTTATGGGGTTTATATACAATATAGCCTTGTTGCTCCAAGTCGTGTGATATATACAACTCGTGCTTTAGCCAAAATCTCACGTTTTCTATTTTCTTATATTTTCCCTCGGCTGTTAATTCTCTGTAAAACTTTTGCTCTGGTGTCTCATTGCTAGGAATGTTAGAGGCCCCTAGGCCATCTAGCATATCGTCTAGGTCTAGATCAAAATCGTCGTCCATAGCTGTCCCTCGGCTAGAGTTGTATAACGTTCTTACCATCTGCCCCTTAGAACGTCAAGGGGAGCTATACGCTTGAACCTAACTTTCTTGTCAGGGTATGTATATTCAAGATAACACTTAACGTTGGACAAGTCGTCTGCTTTGCTAAAGAGTTGTGCATACCTCCCGCCTTCGGGCCGCCAAGCCCAGACGCGGGCTTTCTTATATACAACCCCTTCGGGTTGATTATTAATTAATACTTTATACATTGAAGCTCCTATTTCTTTCTAGTTTGGCTTGTTCTGTATAATACCCGCCCCATAAATAGATAGCATGGGCTAGGTCGCTGCGAGCATCACTCTCAGGTAAACACTTAATACCTAAAAATATAAAGTAGCAGCCAACGTTAGATCTAATCTTATATACATTACGAAGGACTAAGTTTCTAGATCTAATCCAAAGAATATATACAACTAGAATTAGGTCCCGTGCCATAGTTGTAGCTCCCTCTTAAGTTTGATTATGCCTGTGCTTGTTTATCATACCTTGCACCCACTGTACAGGGTCCGTAAGCATTAACGCGTTGGCAAGGTGGCCACCTGTGATTAATACGTCTTGTGGGTCCATGCTAACTACTTCTCTAATACGGTCGCCATAATCTGGGCGATTGGCGCCGCGCGTATCATTAAACATCCAATTAACATAGCCTTTCCTACCGCCCGCCATTGCATCTACTGCGGCATGGCTAAGCCTACGGGAGTAGCTTACGCTTGTAAGCATATAAACCGCGCGGCCAAGGTCCATAGGCCTAGAGGCAACGCGCACGATTGGCACATATACTTCATTGATGGGACGGCTAGAATGATGCATCGGTGTAATGGTGTATAGATCTACAGGTCTCATGCTTTCCATTGCCAACACGAAAGCTAAAACCGCGATACCACGGTTAATAATCTCGCGATCACTAACGCCAGCCGACACGGTTGTCTCTACATAAACAGATAACGGCGCCACAGCGTTAGGCTCTTCTATCCAGCCTCGGTTATACATGCAATCAGGCCTACCAGCTATCACAGCTGGTACGTTTGGGATAAAGCCAACCACTGAAGACTGCATAATAGGCTTAGCATTAGTTAAAATATCATCTATCTCTAGTTGGGATATAATTTGCTCGGCTCGCGCTAGATGCTCAGTTGAACCCTTAGTAAGGATGTCGGCTGCAACCTTCATAGTCTTGCCAGCCCAAGAATTATAGTCCCCTGAACGGTCTATATCTGGGTTTTGCTGCCATTGGTCGATAATCCAATCACCATAGGCTTCGGGACTATCAAAGTGTTTGATGTCTACTATTGGTTTCATCTCACGCCCTCTTAGCCTTCAAATCATCTAAGGTAGCTTGTAACACATGTACCAGCGTATTGCTAGGCCTAACTTGGTCCCACTGCGCCTCAGTCATACCCTTTTTGAGTGTGCTGGCCATTACGCGGTCAATACTCAAGCCGGCTTCGATCAGTGAGCAACCATATATAGACGCGCGTGGCGTGATCATGACGTTTTTAAACGAGCGCGCTGCGACATTAGACCTAACTTCGCGCACGATATCAAGCCAATCACTGATTGGGCACAGTGCAGCCTCTAGAGCCTCATCAAGCGGCCAATCCAACATATTGAAACGGTCTAGTGTGGCAACGTCTAGCCTATTGCGGCCAACGTATTCGGTTCCGCCACCTAGGCCCGTAGTATTGGCGCCGGCAATTATACAACAGTCCTTATGGCGGGCAATCATGCCGTCAGGAAAAGAGCACACGCCATTGGCCAAGGCGCCATTTAGGGCTAGAGCTGCGCCGGGTTGAAACCCATCTATTTCGTCTAGCATCATTACTCCGCCGTGTTCCCAGGCTTGGCGGAACATGGTGCCTTGGTATTTGCCGTGCGCGTCCATATAACCGAGTACCTGAAACCCAGTCTCTAGGTTAGATTGTAAGTAAAAGTTTAAACCTAACGCGTTGGCGACTATCTTCGCGGCTGTAGTCTTACCTGTGCCCGGGGGGCCATACAACCAGATATTAGACCTATTACCATTAACGCGCGCTTGCACCATAGCTAGTAAGTCTGGGAAGTTTTTGTGTTGTATGCCCAGCGCTTTAACAAACGTTGAACCCTCTTTAAGTTCAACGATAGTCGGGCGATTTTCTTGGATTTTAGCTATTTCTTCAGTTACATAAGTCTCTATGAGTTGTTGCGCAGCTTCAAAGCGTTCTTTTAGATATTGCTTGGACGCGTAGTCTTTTTGCTCTAGCTGGGTATTGGTAACATACATATGCAGCACGCTGTTCATAAGGCGAACAACGTCAGCCTCGTTTATCTTTGGGCCATTGTCAGTTGTATCTGCGTTTTCTTCTGCAGCTTGTTCCGCCGCGTTCTCTTCAATCCGATCAAAGTCAATAGGTGGGCTATTGGTATCATCAAGGTCATTCAACATATCGTCTAACTTGCCCAGCGACCTATCGCCCATAACTTTATTTTTATTACGCGAGCCCTGAGGGCGACCACGGCTCTTTAGTTCGCCGCGTTGATACTTATCGCGCACGCGAATGTGGGCAAC
>Ga0207685_10000038_pt1 | contig 61306 bp, 53 predicted proteins | sample LARL111metaG_FD_184350 | JGI IMG/M metagenome (GOLD analysis project Ga0207685, IMG submission 184350) | Corn, switchgrass and miscanthus rhizosphere microbial communities from Kellogg Biological Station, Michigan, USA - LAR L11-1 metaG... | ecosystem: Host-associated > Plants > Roots >...
CTGGCCGGAAAGATCTACGTCCCACATTCCGAAGAAGAATACCGGCGGCTGGTCGTTCTCCTCGACTCGTTCATAGACGAGGTCGGCGAAGATGAATCACATCCGCTTGCGTCCCTCATGGAAATAGTGGGCGTACTGATTGAGAAGTACGAGGATGAGAACGTTCCTGAGTTGTCGGATGTTTTACGCGGCGGCGCGACGAACACCAACTATGCGCACGCAGCGGAACGTGCTCGGCGATTCTTCGTTTCAGTCTCTGCCGAAACTGACGCTTTGAACGCGAAGATAAACGCATACGCAGATAGAATGGGAAGAATTACCAAACAGGGCAACCCCGAGGAGTTTGAGGCGATTATCAGAGGCAGCGTTGATGATTTGGAGATATTCGCTCAGCGGATTGAAGCGTTACTTCCCGACTATCGGCGCGACGTTGAGCTGACTGCAGAAGGGTTCGAGCAAACTCTTAAGGGGCTCGACCCTTCGACAATTGCCGGAATGGAAGAGTTACAAGGTATGCGAAATGAAGCGCAGGAACTAACACAGACTGCTAGCGAAGTTAAAACCAAGGTCGCTGTTTTGCGGCGTGTTTTTGAAGTGTTACGTGATGCCAATCACGATCCTCGACTAAATGAGGTGGCGCGAAGGCTTGTTGCTCTTGCCGATGACCTGGTCAGTGCATATGAAGACCTTGAAACTCTTGCTTTGAAGGTTTCCTTTTCGACTGACAAAGAGTAGCTGCGTTTGGTGAGAAGTGCGTGAAAACTGACGCATCACCGCTGCGGATCGGCAGTGTCCTAATTTGAAAGCTCAAGCTTTCATTCTATGGCACGCAAGTGATTCTCACGCGCTATGTGCGGCAACCAACAGACCGCTTTGTTGGTCTCCTGTTATAGGTCTGTCGTTCCTCGTACCGTCAAACTGATTTATTCCAAAAGGAGAGAACTATGGCAGGGCTAAATAGAGAACCGAAGCCTTTAGACGATAATACCGGAAAAGGTACTAACGTGGCACGTAACTCAGATACTAAGCCTGAAGCTCCGGCAGTTGATACTAATTCTGGGGGAGTTGACGCCGCAGGTAAGGCAGTAGATTCATTACCCCCTGGAACGAAAATGCCCGGCAAGACGACCGATGGCACAGAAAAGAAGGGTTCGAACGTAGGGCGGAATGACCATACGACACCAACCTCAGGCGGCGCGGGTATTGCGCATTAACCCCATTTCGACGATTTCTTTCGATGATTAAGGCGGCGGGGTTCCTAGCCTCGCCGCTTTTCTGCAGGATTCGGAAAAGACGAATAACCGACGATGAATTTCGGTTGGTTATCTCGCCTATACCGTGAGGCGGCCAAATTAGGACACTACTCTGCGGATCGGCGTTATTGACATGGGAAATGTTTGGCGTTAATGCAGGTCGTCCCAAGCCTTTCATACCGTTTCTTAGAGCGGTTTCGGGCGAAACCCTAAATAATTTTACGAATCGGCTTCGTCTTGAAAAGGCCGCTCGTCTTCTTCGTTATTCTGAACAAAGCCTGACCGATATAGCCTTAGATTGTGGTTTTTCATCATCGACCACGTTTTCACGTGCCTTCAGGTCCGGCTACGACACTTCGCCAAGTCAGTTTCGAAAAAGCGGCGAGATCAAAAAGAGCAGGATTTGGAAAGAACTCTTCCCGGAAGATGAATATGGTCTCCCCATGAGCGCGGAAGAAAAGAGAGCCGCTTTTCCAGTGAGATTGATCGACGTTCCCGAAAGGCTACAACCCATCTCATAAATGCCTCGAGTCCCCGAAGCCTAATTCTGACCCTCTCGCTTTTGTGGTTCAACTTCCGGATTGCTCGTGACTCGAGAGGAACGCGGTAGTGTTGAGCTTGTACGAAGCTCAAATGAGTGAATTGGCGATTTTGAGTCAACCGAGGAAGCCTTCTGTTGTCCAGATTTCAGAGTCACGACCTGGGCACTTTGCCTCGATCTGCCGGCATTGCCCGACGTTTGCCAAATTGATTCGGCGCTGCTGGTTTGCTACGGTCGTCGCCATGTCCGAGCGTTCCCCCGAGCCAATAGATGAGCAGATACGCGAAACACTCGACTCTCTTTATCGCGTGGATTCGGGACGAATCCTGGCAACTCTGATCCGCCTGCTCGGTGATTTTGATCTGGCTGAGGAGGCGATGCACGAAGCCTTTGCCGCTGCGCTGAGCCTGTGGCCGCGGAGTGGAATACCCGGCAACCCGCGACCATGGTTGATTTCGACGGCTCGATTCAAAGCCATTGATACTCTGCGTCGACGGGCAAGATTTGATGCGTCTCAAGACGAGCTCGTGCGATATCTCGAAGCGCAATTGAGTTCGGCGGAAAGACCCAATGAGGAGGACAGCCTCGAGGATGATCGGTTGCGCCTGATTTTTACGTGCTGTCATCCATCGCTAGCGCCGGAAGCGCGCGTTGCGCTCACCTTGCGTGAGGTGTGCGGGCTGACCACCGAGGAGATAGCAAAGGCCTTCCTCATCACTGCGCGTACGCTGGCGCAGCGCATTGTGCGCGCCAAGGCAAAGATTCGCGAGACACCGATTCCGTACGAAGTGCCAGGCCCGGAGGAATTGCCGGAGCGACTGGGTGCGGTGCTTCAGGTCATCTATCTCGTCTTTAACGAGGGTTATTCGGCTGCGGCGGGAAGGGAAGTGACGCGGGCCGAGCTAACCAGCGAAGCGATTCGACTGGGCCGGTTGCTGACCGAACTCCAGCCAGAGCCGGAAGTCCCAAATCCGGAAATCATTGGGCTGCTTTCCCTCATGTTGCTCCAAGAATCCCGTCGCGCCGCGAGAACCTCTCCGACCGGAGAGTTAATTTTGCTGGAGCACCAGGACCGCTCGCTCTGGAACCGGGAACAGATCGCCGAAGGGTTGGCATTGTTGGAGAAAGCCCTGAAGTCCCAACGCTTCGGCGCTTACACACTGCAGGCTGCGATCGCGGCCGTTCATGCGGAGGCGGAATCGACCGCTGTGACCGACTGGCGGCAGGTTGTTGCGCTTTACGACCGATTGCTACGAATTCACCCTTCGCCGGTTGTACAACTAAATCGTGCCGTGGCAATTGCAATGTGCGAAGGTCCAGAGGCCGGTCTGACGCATATCGACGCGTTGTTGGAACATGGCGAATTGGCAAATTATTATCTGGCGCATTCAGCCCGCGCAGATATGTACCGCAGGCTCGGCAGGACCGCTGAGGCTCGGTCCTCTTATGAGAAAGCTCTGTCGCTGACCCAACAGGAACCAGAGCGGCAATTCCTGCAAGAGCGGATTCGGCAGTTGGAATAAGAAAGAGAAACCCAAACGGGGGTCAGGCGTGCGAGTCTTGCGATTCAAGGTTCGCGCAAGCGCCACCTTTTGCTACACCGCCCCCCTGAACGCAATGCCTACTCCGCCTTTCGCCAAACAGATCGAACTCCATCGCGACCGCATGTGGCGTCGCGACGAAGACCTCCGCATCGAAAGCGCTGTTGACGCCGAACGTTTCATCGAAGACGTGGGCTTTGCAAATCGCTGACCGATACCCGTCGCACCGGTCCATCGCTATACATCGCGGTGTGCGGTCAGAGCGATGTTAGCTTGCCCGTTGACAACCAGAGCCTTGACAGAACGAAGCGCACGGTTCTATACGGGAACGTACCTAGGTAATGGGTTCATGCGGAACCGGAGGTACATTGTTAAGCCCACGTCTTCATGGTTACGTTCTAATTTGACTCTCTCAGGAGGCCATATGGAAGATAAAGTAACTAAGGAAATTCTTGCTGCCTATGAGCTCAAAGACTATGGCTGGACCAATACCAAGGTAACGGGCCTTTTTGAGAATGTGGCGGGCGGTTACCTAGTAGCTGTGAGATCCGACCAATCTCCCGAAGGCGAAATCTGCTTTTACGAAAACGACAAGCCCGTTATCTATGATACGACCTTGGAGTTGGCGAAGGACTTGGAACGACGATACAAAACAAAGTTTGACATTAACCTTCTTTTCATGTTCTTCCTTGCTACTGTCATCGTTGCGCTTTTTGTTTACCTCGTAGTCTTTCAGGGCAACAAAGATGCGATAACAACACTGATAAGTGGATTCGTTGGGATCCTAGGCTATTTCTTTGGCAGCAAAAACGCCAAGCGCGCATAACAACTCATTTGGACCGGAGCGGCGTTACCGATTTTGCATCAATGTTGGTTACGCAAAGCCTTGAATGGTTTCGCGCCGAACGATCAACTCTTGTCGCACGCTGATCTCGCCGAATAAGGAAGCATTCCTGGGTGGTGAGGACATCCTTTCACGCAGGTTGGCCTGAAGTTCAAACCAATAGTTTGTTGAGGGCAACATGGCAAATGAACCGCTAGAATGGATTGAGGAAGTGGTCTTAGAGACTCCGATCGAAGGAAAGCCTGAGCACCATCTATCCGACGGCGTCTCAGTAATCGGTTATGGCGAGCGGGCATGGCCCTACTGGACCTTGAGATTAAGACCTGGGCGATACAGAATCGCTCGGGTTGTTCCTTCCCTGATTCATCCAGGCGATTTGAACTTCCCATTTTTCTTTGCGGGAACTATCTCGAAGAAATACAGGGTTGATCCGATTCGACCGCCAGACCGGTTCGCTGCTTTCACTCAGGAGGCTTACGATAAAGGAATTATTGGCCAACCACCTTCGGTAGCCCGCTGGAATGATCCAGTGGAATTTAAGGTAGGTAGTGCAGACACCTACTATCGATTTGAGGGTCGAATTGAAAAATGGGAAGTGAATAACCCCCAGGCTTTACCTGCGGACTGCAACCCGTGGGTAACTTTTGTCTTCGACTATCATCCCGACACTTTCACTACTTCTATTACATATAAGTCTTGGCCTGCCTTCGGGTGGGATTCAAGTGCTCCTGTAAAGATGGCCTACAATCTCGATGCTCAAACGATTTATTTTTCGGTCGAGGGCGACAGCGAAACAGATTTTAGAGAACTGGTGATTTCAGTGAAATATTTGGGCGCCTAACAAGGTAATAAAAAGCAAATGAACTTGGATCAACTAATTACATTTCAAAAACCTGATGACGGACCACTCATAGTAGAGGTCGTTAATGAGGAAATATTTCAGGCGTTGGACAGTGCGGAATGTCAGACACTATCGCCTGGAATCGATGAAGAAACTGGTCGGATTTTAGCGAACATACTTCATAACGCCGGGTTGGAACTGAGGGCAACCGTCCGTTTTTACAAGAACTATGCTCCAGTCGCAGTTATCACTCCGGTACCAAAAAGTGATTGGTTGGAAACGTTCCCAGCTGAACTGGTTGTTGAATTAAACGAAGCCCAAAGCCGAGCAGTGACTGAATTTAAGATCGGTGTCGAGCCGCTCTCTGTGGCTGCTAAGGAAAGCTTGCAAGCTTTTTCCGAGGTTTCCCAGAAAGTCAATTGGTCATTAGCCTCTCTGATTCTCGGCCGAGTCGGAATGTACAAGGACTTGATCACTGACACTATTAAGAACGGCGAAATCGTGAAGCTAAAGAACGTTTCACTGAGCTTGTTTGGGCAAGTATTTGCACTGGCAGATTTCAGCCTCAAAGAAGCTGGAGTGGACTCAGCCTGGGCTAAAACCATTGTTTCTTGTGGGGCCACAGTAGTAACCGGTGCCGCCATAGCCAGTACGTTAAGTACAGGGGGGCTGGCTGCTATTGGTTTTTTTACTATCGTGGATGTCGCTGGTTTTTTTCCTGACGCTATTGAGTGCGGAAAACATTTCAAACATATAGGTGAGCACGTGTGGTCAAAAGCACAGGAAACGTATGAAAAACTCATAGTGGTGCAAGTATATTCAACCGATAGGCCGGGAAACAATTTTCGTGAAAATGATGATGGTTCCGTTGATATTTTTGACAGGATGGAGAGGGTAAATTCGTGTAGCGCCAGCAATTTGAGAGATTCATTCGGAACTGTTCACGAATCGACAAACGGCGATGTAGGCGACTGGAAGCGCGATTGTCATGACTGGGGGTTCGAATGCGACTTTGAAAGGGAAAATGATAATCCAGATGTTGATGATCCTGACGGAATCATTCACGGAGAACATCGAATCGATTGGGAGAGCCCTATCGTCGAGATAAAACTTTTATGATAATTACTTCACTTGCGATCAGTCTCGAACTAAGATTTGGCCGCCGCGCTGGCAGATGTCAACAACGGAAAAGAAAGCGATCCGATGAATGGAAATCTCAGAGCCGGACACGGAGTGTTATTGCTATTAATAGATAAGGACCGTGTAGCGCAGGTCGACTTTGACATGTTTATCAAGGCTGATCGAGTCTCTATGTCAAAAGCGGATTGACGACAGACTGACAGCTGTCAAGTAGTGCGTGCCCTCCGCCAGATCATTTCCGAGCCTGATAACCAGCCGTTGGCTGCGTCAGATCCTGGAATCGGCAGCTGTAGGCGCTGACTCAGGCGGGTTCGGCTCGTTAGGGGCCCAACAGTCCCTGTAGTCTCTCTCAAGCTGCTTCAAATCGGCGTCGATGGCTAACTTGAAGTGGTCGTTTTGTAAATCCAGAACAAACAAAAGCAACAAGTGCAAAGACATTAGCGTGACCGACACCTTGCTTCTCTGGCCCTCAGCATCGAAATAAGGATGACCGTTCGGATCCTCTCGTATTCGTGCATGTGACGCGGCCGTACTGTGAGACATTATCGTAGGCTGGAAATAATCATTGTAGTAATGGCTGTCCAATCCGCGTTCTGCTCTTATGGCCAATTCAAGCGTCGAAAGCTTCGTCCATGAAAACATTGGTTGAGTCGTCTTGCACTTCTTGCAGAGTGTCATCGTAAAGTCATTCTTGACCGTTTCGTACTCAGTCCTAATCAGCTCTTGAGTCCTCTTTGAAATTATTTTATCGAATTCTTCAGGCGAGTAGGGACGGGCGAAATGCGATAAGCCTTTGTAACGATGCACCTTGTCGTAGTCCAAAAATTTGTCGAGTTCATCGGGATGCTTCAAAAGATAAGAAGCGGTGACGTGCCGCTCGTACATTCCTCTCAGGATTTGCGATGCGCCAATTCCAAATCCATTGCCGCAAAGAATGAATCCTTGTGATTTAAAAATAAACCAAGGGGTCAGGCTTGCGATTTTGCGATTCTCAATCAATCAAGAGAGAGAGACCGACTGTTTCGGCTTACGTGAGAATCGCAAAATCGCAAGCCTGACCCCTTTGGTCTTTGCTTTTGTTTCCCAGACTAAGTCTTATTTAGCTTTTGGTTTAGCTTTACCTTTGGGTTTGGGTTTGGGTTTTGGTGTGTTTTTGGTTCTTCATGTGATGACAGCCCATTCCGATCAGCGGCACCAGTACGAGCAAACTCAAAACTGTTTCATCGTTAGTTCCTCCTTAATCATTCAGCGCCGGCTCGGCTATCATTTACGTCGCTCGTACTCGAGCGTGCGAGTCGTGTTTTCCGTCACGCTCGGTGCGGGCTCACCGAGGTTCGAAGCCTGCGGCAGCCGAAGATCCTGATCAACCGGCGGCAGCGAACGTTTCTTGCTCTCCTGTGCGCCTGAGAGCTTCGACAGGTTTTTCACCAGCATGAATTCTGTGAATCCGACGAGGACAAACATGCAGACAATGAACAAGCCGATGAAGTCCTCAGCGAAGCCGGCTTTTTTAAAGGACAATGCTCCGCCAAACATAAGTCCCAGACCGATCACGCCGAGCAGAGTGATGGCTGTGAGAAGCGCCGCAATAGAGCCGGTGCTCGACTGAGTTCGCGTTCTCACATCGAAGCCGCACCGATTGCAATAACTCAGTCCCTGCACGAGCTGCGTGCCGCAATTTGCGCAGTACATATAAGGCTCCTTTCCCCTACCTTAGATCATCGAGGATGATAAGTGAACCAAAAGTAAATGGCTTGTCCGACACCAATAAAGAAACCGACTATTGCCCCAAAAAGTTCAATCTTTTTAGGTGAAAGATCGGGCGATCGGGGGTCAGGCCTGCGTTTTTGCAATTCTCACTGGTCGCGTAAACAATTTCGCCGGTCCCTAGAGAATCGCAAAAGCGCGGAAGAAGAAAACATTTCTTGGACGATTTGTCGAATTCCGTCCGGCCGTTCGACTATATGGTGAAGGCAGGGCAATCGGCCCGCCCGAAAACCGTTACACGAGAAGGAGAACTCATGCCACAGTACCTGATTGCTGGCTACCAACCCGACGATTTCGACCCGTCTACCGTAACCGAAGCGATGATGGAGGAGATCCACGCGCTCAACCGCGAAATGATCGCTGCCGGCGCGAGAAAGTTCGCTTGCGGAATTTCCCCGGCCAGCAACGCAAAGACGGTGCGGAAGCAACCTGATGGTACGGTGCTCGTCACCGATGGGCCATACACCGAGACCAAGGAGCACATGGGGGGGTTCTGGATACTGGACGCTGCCGATATGGATGAGGCACTCGCGTGGGCGCGCAAGGGTGCGATCGCCTGCGATGTGCCCGGCGAGGTGCGCGAGCTTCTTTTCTACCCGGCCCCGGAGGGAGCAACGGAATAGTCTGGCCGCCGCGACTTCGGGCAAATCAGTAGACAAGATTTACATGATTGACAAGATCTAAAATAAATCAGTGAAGGCCCAAGTTGTCTGCCAAGTTGGTACTGGATTTCTGTCATCTTGTTAATCTTGTCAATCCTGTCTGATCGTTCTTCATTCCTTTTTGAGGTGAACGAATGAGACTTCAGATAGGACTTGAAAGGACTCATATGAGAAAAATTACTGTACTTGAACACATTACCCTTGATGGTGTCATACAAGCAGGGGGCGGGCCGGACGAGGATACGAGCAACGGCTTTGCGTATGGCGGATGGTGTGCGCCCTTTGACGACGACGCGATCGGAGCGGCCGTGAAAAAGATGTTGGATATGCCGATCGACCTGTTACTGGGGCGTAAAACTTTCGATATTTGGGCAGCGTTTTGGCCGCAACATGGCGACATTTGGCCCAACGTCAACACGGCCACTAAATACGTCGCCTCGAACACCATGACTTCTTCCGAATGGCAACCCTCGGTGTTTTTAGACGGGGATGTTGCGAAAAAAGTCGCCGAACTCAAGCAAGGGGAAGGACCGGATCTGCACATTTGGGGAAGCGGTAATCTGCTCCAGACGCTTATGAAGCATGATCTGGTTGATAATTTCTGGTTGATGATCTATCCGATAACTTTGGGCGAGGGAAAAAAGCTGTTTGCCGAGGGCACGATCCCGGCGGCGTTCAAGGTGACGGAAAGCATTGTCGGGCCGAGCGGCGTCATTCTCATGAATTACGAACGTGCCGGCGCAGTTCAAACCGGAATAATCGGACAATAACAACTAGGGTTCGCTGTCGATTTTCTCTGGACGCGACGACTACAGGATCCAGCGCGCAAGGCCTCAAAGGTCTCAAAAGCGTTGGACTAGGAAAGGAGTCAGGATAATTCAATGAGAAATCTAATCTTCGCAATCAACATTACCCTGGATGGCTGCGTCGACCACACCAAACAAATTGCAGATGAGGAAACACATGAATACTTTACGCACCTCATGCGAGATGTTGACCTGCTCGTCTTTGGGCGTAAAACCTATCAATTGATGGTTCCTTATTGGCCTGATATCGCAAAAAGCCAGTCTGAGACAAAAGCAGAGAACGAATTTGCTCAAGCATTTGACTCCCTCAACAAAATTGTTTTTTCACGATCGTTGGACGGTGCTGAAGATAGAAATACGAGAATTGTCCGTACGAATCTTCGCGACGAAATACTTGGATTGAAACAGGAAGACGGCAAAAATATTTTAGTCGGTGGCGTAGATATTCCTTCACAGCTTATAGAGTTTGGTCTGGTGGATGAATATCGTTTTGTCGTTACGCCAATCGTTGTGGGGGAAGGGAGACGGCTGTTAGAAGGTGTTAGCCTGCCCGAGAGATCACAATTAAAACTGGTTGAGTCAAAGATCTTTGAATCAGGGTGTGTTGCGCTTCGTTACTTGAAACAGTGACAGAGAAATTTGCGACGGCTGTGCTGCTGGCTCCCACCGAGAGGAGAAGAACAATGAAATACGTCTGTTTGGGATATCTCGAGCCAGGAAAATTCGAAGGGATGACCGAGGACGAGCAACACACAGTGCTCGACGAATGCTTTGAGCACAACGACCATCTGCGCGCCAACGGACATCTTGTTGCCGAAGTACCGCTTCACCCTCCGGAAACCGCGGTGACCCTGAACTGGAAAAACGGCAAAATTGCGACGACCGACGGCCCCTATGCGGAAACCAAGGAACAGCTCGGCGGCATTCAGATCCTTGAGGCGCGAGACCTCAATCACGCCATTCAGCTTGTCTCACAACAACCAGGCTTTAAGTATGGACTTGGACCGATTGAGATACGGCCGGTCGTGGATTTGAGCGAAATCATAAAGGAGAGCGAGCAGCGGCGGCGATTGGTCGCATTTTGAATTGGAACTATGCCTGCCGGTTCGGAAACCGGCAGGGATGAGTTAACATGAAATTTATGATGAAAGGGAGGAACTTATGATCGACGGAATTGGCGGCGCTTTTCTGTTTTCTAACGATACAAAGAGATTAGTAACCTGGTATCGCGATTGTCTCGGAATAGTTGCTGAGGGCGAAGATAGTGAGTGCAATTCAATCTATAAATCGTTTGAATATAGGGACATTGAAAATCCGGAGATCAAGAGAACGATAGTGTGGGCGATTATTCCAACTGATCAAGACATCAAGGATAAGCCACGAACGGGTCAGATTAATTATCGAGTAAAAAGCATGACGGAAACTCTTTCTCAGCTCCAGTCGAAGGGCGTGGCGATTGATAAGACTGAAGACTACGAATATGGGAAATTCGCATGGGTAACGGACCCGGATGGCAACAAGATCGAGCTTTGGGAGCCATCCGAGAGCGAATAGAAATCCCCAATTTGTGAAGCCCCGAGAGCCGTTCTCCAGGCCCCTGCCCTCCCGCCCGCATTGCCAGGTCTCGATTATCGTACGCCCGGCTTCTCATGTTTTCTCTCCGGTTGTCAAACGTGCTCGCACGTTCACTGATTGTCGCTGGCGATAGCTCATGCGGACGTAACCTCCGCGACGAATACACGATCCTGACTTCAAAGTGTGTGCGAAGCAAAACGGGCGGCTGGTCGCCGCCCTTAAGTTATTGAAAATATTGGTGCCCGCTAGTAGATTCGAACTACTGACCCCTCGCGTGTGAAGCGAGTGCTCTACCACTGAGCCAAGCGGGCCTCCAAGCCTTGTATTGTCAGTAACTTACGTGCATTCTGGATAGGTCTTCCGCAGCATGATAACACCGCATTTGGTCAGGCTTCAAGAACAATGTGACCTCAGCGATCGCCAGGCTGGCGAAGTTGGAAGCTTCGACGGTCTGCAGATTCAGCGCCAACCAGTGCGCGGCTTTGGTTCAGCGCGCCCGCCAGGTAATCGAAGGTTTCGGCTGGCTCGTGCCGATCACATTCTTCGATTCCTGCTAAGAGGTTGTTCAGCGCCAAATACAGTGATCTAACTACAAGCCCGGTCTTGCGCGACAATTTGTCGAGATCGAGCGTCATGTTTTCTTGCTATACAATATCCGTCGCCCAGGTTCATTGTCTGTGCTGAGGTCGCTGCGGTCGTAACACCAATGAGTCTGCTTATCTGTCTGGGTTAGACACCGGTTAGGTCCTTCGTTTCAAAACGGCATCTGCTCCGATATTCGACCTTTCGCGAGAAGTAACACCGTGTGCGGTGCGTGACAAGTCCGTTGCGACAAACAGCGACTGGTGACAGAAACATCAACGCCTCGCACGTCAAGCTTAACTCAGCTACAATTTGCCTTCCATCAGACTGAGCCATCGACATACAGGTTCTTTTCAGACAGAGGGCCAGTATCTCTGAAGATAGTCAGAAAGTGAGTATGCCGATTTCGGCTGGCGTGCGTCTCGGGCGCTACGAAATCCGCTCGCAGATTGGCGCGGGCGGGATGGGTGAGGTGTATTTGGCGCTTGATACTGAGCTGGATCGAACGGTGGCGATCAAAATCCTTCCGGAAGCTTTAGCCTCGGACCAGCAGCGATTGCAGCGTTTCATTCAAGAAGCAAAAGCAGCTTCAGCTTTGAATCATCCGCACATCCTCACAATCTACGAAATCGGCGCCACAGGTGCTTCGCGTTTCATCGCGACTGAGTTTATCGACGGAGAAACACTGCGCCAGCGCATCAGCGCGGGGATGAAGCTGTCAGAGATTCTCGAGATCTCTGTTCAGGCCGGCAGTGCGCTCGCGGCAGCGCACGCTGCGGGCATCATCCACCGCGACATCAAGCCCGAGAACATCATGGTGAGGCGTGACGGTTACGTTAAGCTGCTCGATTTTGGCCTCGCCAAGTTGACCGAGCCACAGGGTTCTATTACCGACACCGAGGCTCCGACCAGGACTAGATTCAACACCAGCGCCGGCACTGTGTTGGGCACAGCCAATTACATGTCGCCGGAGCAGGCGAAGGGAACAACCGTCGATGCGCGAGCGGACTTGTGGAGCCTCGGGGCAGTGCTCTACGAAATGGTCACCGGGCACCCGCCGTTCGCCGGCGAGACTCCTAACGAGACTATTTCTCTAATTCTCCAAAAAGAGGCCGCGCCGTTGACCCGCTACAGCCACGAAGTGCCAGCCGAACTGGAGCGCATCATCACCAAAGCACTGACAAAAGATCGTGAGGCGCGCTATCAGACCGCGAAGGACCTGCTCATCGATCTCCGCAACTTAAGACGCAAACTCGAGGTTGATGCTGAAATCGATCGCACCATGCCGCCGGAGTTTCGCTCCGCAACGTCTACAAGCAGTGGCCAGAGCGCGCCGGCGGCCGCGTCCAACGTGGCGACGACGGCGCAAGGCCGCGCCGCGCGTTCCGCTTCCAGCGCTGAGTATATCGTCTCAGGAATCAAACAGCACAAACTTGCCGCAGCCGTTGGTATCTTAGCGCTGGTCCTTAGCGCCGTCGGTCTCGGCGCTTATCTGCACGCGCGAAACTCGGCAGTCGCAGGTGAGTCGATCGCTGTGCTCCCGTTCGTCAACGCGAGCGGTGATGCGAACATGGAGTATCTCTCGGATGGCATCTCTGAAACTCTGATTAACAGCTTGTCGCGCTTCCAACAGTTGCGCGTCGTCGCGCGGAGTACTGCCTTCCGCTACAAGGGAAAAGAGATTGACCCGCAAACCGTGGGGCGCGACCTGAATGTGCGCGCGGTATTGATGGGTCGAGTGCGCCAGGCGGGAGGCTTGCTGAACATTCAGGTGGATCTAGTTGATACCAGGACAGGCGCGCAGCTTTGGGGCGAGGAGTACGACCGCAAGGTTTCCGATGTACTCGCTGTCAAGCAGGACATTGCGCGAGAAGTAACAGAGAAGCTGCGCCTGAGCCTGACAGGTGAACAGAAAGAGCAAATGACTAGCCGGGACGCCGCTAACACAGAAGCTTACCAGTTCTATTTGAAAGGTCGTTATTACTGGAACAAGAGAACCGCGGAAGGAATCAATAAAGCGATAGAACAGTTCCAGCAGGCGGTAGATCAGGACCCGAATTATGCTCTCGCTTACGTCGGACTCGCTGATTGCTACTTGATACTGGAACAATATGTCGGCGCCCCAGCAAGCGAGTTATACCCGAAAGCGAAAGCTTACGTGCAACGTGCGCTTGCGCTCGACAGTTCGTTAGCCGAGGGGCACGCCTCGCTGGGATTGATTAACGACTCCTTATGGCTCTGGGAGGAGGCTGAGAGAGAATACAAGCGCGCGATTGAGCTAAATCCTAATTATCCGACGGCGCACCAGTGGTACAGCATTCATTTTGAGTACGTGGGACGTTTCGACGAGCAGATGATTGAGATCAAACGCGCACAGCAGCTTGATCCGCTCTCGCTGATCATCAGCACGGATCTGGAAGAGCTTTATCTGAACCTCGGCGATCTCAATTCTGCGCTCGAACAGTGCCGGAAGACTATCCAACTTGATCCATATTATCCATCGGGTCATGCGGACCTGGGCTCGGTATATCTAAAGCAGGGTCGGGAGGCAGAGGCCATCACGGAATTTCAAAAGGCAGTTGAGTTGTCGGGAAGGAGTAGCGACATGCTCAGCAGTCTTGGGGCGGGTTACGCGATTGCCGGCAAGCATGACAAAGCGTTGGCGGTCGTTAAGGAGCTCGAGGAAAAATATGCTAAGCACGAGGCCATCGGACAAAACCTTGCTCGCGTGTATGCGAATCTTGGAGACAAGGATCAAGCTTTCACCTGGCTCGAGAAAGACTTTCAGGCTCGCAGCGGTGTGTTGGGAAGAATTAGGGCTTTGACGGAACTCGAACCTCTCCGCAGCGACCCGCGCTTTGCAGATCTGCGGCGGCGCACGGGCCTCGAGCCGTAAAGCTTATCCGACCTCAATTTGCCATAGCTTGAGTAAGGTTTGGCGCTTCCTGGAATTCACCCTGACTGCAACAATTACCCTGGGACAGCACCTCTTTAATGATTGGTAAGATCTTGTGGGTCCGTTGAGGCGGCGGTATGCCTTTCGCTTTCTGTTTATGTGTCCGTTGAAGTTGGGATGAGAGCACGATGCCGCTCTCTGCGAGATCATGCAGTAACCGAGCGCATTGATTCACCGAGCGAGTAATCCCCTTTCGCGCAAGCTGCTGCTGAAGAGAAAAGGCGCTGTGGGGGGCGCGTCGCAAAGCTTTCAAAGCTTCACCCTGCCACGGTGGTCGAAGCCACCAATTTGTATTCACGAAATCAGCGACGAGCAGACGACCCTTCACATGCCAGTCTCCGCGCCGGGATACTATGTACGGAGCGGTTTGATAGAGTGCGTTCTGTGCGCACTTGCGGCTATAGCCCCCCTCGATCGGTGTAGGAACGCGTGTTGGCCCTAGCGAATGCAGGGATTCGACCTGCTTTAACAGTCTCCGCAGACCAGGAGCTGCTAAAAGGTCTGCCGATCCGTTTCCAGAAGACTTTGCCGCGATTTGCTCTTGCTCGTCCTGCTTTACTAGCAGCGCGTATATCCAAGCGGCCGGTCCTTTAAGCCTCGCCAGGAACCAGCCTCCGGTCAGATGCTCGAAATCGAATTCCGAGTGATTGAGCGGTTCTGCTACCTTATAGATGAAAGGATCTGTCTTCGTAGGTTCATCGGACTCTATTGCTTCTGCAATGTGCAGCCTTCCCATTCGCTCAATGCCTTGATTGGCGCCCTTGACCGTACAGAATAAGGAAGCAGTGATGTCTCTATATTTAGGAGCAATGTCGAGGACCTCATCGTCCCACGGCACACCACACAAGCCCATCTCACCTAAACGCGAGAAGAGCGGTTGCCCCGGCGATACAATGAAGGGTTCGACATTAACTCGAAGCCGCCCCCGAAATTCGTGCTGTAGGGCACGAAGTTGATCTGTTGTGTGAATAAACGCTTCTCTGCTATCACCGGGAAACCCGGGTATGACTCCCGCAACAACGTAAATTCCCGCACCCAGGAATGCGCGCAGAGCCTTTATGTTATGCAACTCTGTCCGCCGCTTGTTCATAAGTGCGAGAGTCTCGTCCGACATCGACTCAACGCCGACGAATACTACATCGCAGCCCGATCTTCGGAGCAGGGTTGCGGTCTCAGAGTCCATCTCTGCACGCATGAATCCGCCCCATGCAATCCGCCGTCTGCGCCGCATCATCCCTTCAGCAAGCTGTCTCAGTCTTCCGGGATGACCATTGATCAAGGAGTCCGTGAACGCGATGTACTCGGCGCCATACCTTTGTTCGAGTTCCCTAATCCCCGATATGGTTCGCCCCGCATCGCCTGGCCGGAACCGTCGCCAAAACACCCACTCGCTGCAAAACGTGCACTTATCAGTACACCCTCGCGATAGGTGATACGGCAGCGTTCGCAGGGAGCCGACTTCCTGGTAAGAAAGGAGCGGCATTTGATCGAAGGCTGGCACGGGAATCTCACTCTGCGATAAGAGCGGTCGTTCGGTCCCGCGTTGCACTTCATCTCGCTCGTTGAGCGCCAGCGTTCCCGGCACGCCAGCCGCTGTGCCTGTGCTGCTCGCCACCCCACGTGAATATAGGTCAAGGAGGGATGCCTCGCCCTCCCCAGTAACCACGTAATCAAACAACCGACTTCGAAGCGCAATGGCGGCGCTTGAGTGGCTCTCCGTGAATTGTGGTCCACCACCGACGATGATGGGCGGAGACTGAAGGCGCTTGAGGTGGGCCGCAAAGAGCAGCGTAGTTAAAAAGTTCGATGTCCAAACAGAGCAACCAACGAAGCGAACCCCGGTGAGCGCCGCAGTAACGGCAGAGAAGTAATTATCGAGTGAGGCAAGATAGTCTCGTAAGTACGACGCTGAGATCCCTCGTTCTCTGCAGTACGTCTCGATGACAGGAGAAAAACCTGACGCGGGTTCTTTCCCATACTCTACTGCTTGCACCAACGAAAGGACCAAAGGAAGATCCGGCACGTCCATCACATAAGAGTCACCAAAAACACCAGTATGCGCATATGTTGGTGCGTATGCGTCGGGAACTCCAAGGCGAAGATCGAGGAAGCCGAAGTCGGAACAGCCCTGTTGATCCGCATAGGCTAGCAGGTAGGCAATACCAGCGGGCGGCCCGAGCGAATAGGGGGGCACAACGCAGAGCAATGCTGGCTTAGATACTTTTAGTCGCCGTTGCGCCACGTGATCGAACCTCGAAGGTTGCTTCAGATCTATTTCTGCTCTTGCTGGTTCGGCCAATGCTCGCCGAACCTTATCTAACTGGAAGCGTCGCCCGTCTTTGAGAAAGAATCTTATGCTGTGGGAACGGGCCGACGGAAATCGTGAATAGACTTAGGCCTCGCCGCTTAAGCTATTCAGGTCAGCGAACTTCAGCGGGAGATCTCAAACGAGGGCACCGGCACTTGTGAAGCCATGCTTACATCTTGAAGGCCTCAATTAACCCAGTGAACCTCAGTGAGGACGCATCCTTAACGGCGGTTCTGAGAACCTGGACACTCACTGACGTAGTACCAGTTCCAGCATCTCTTCTAAGTCAGTATGTCTTCAGCACGCGCCACATCTTGCTATTTCTTCGCGGCGGTTCTCGTCGATTTCCTAGCCGGTTTCCTAGCCGGTTTCCTAGCCGGTTTCCTAGCCGGTTTCCTCGCTGGCTTTCTTGCAGTTTTCTTTGTTGCCATTTCGCCTTCCTTTCAATTGGGATGGAACTGCTGCTCTTGTCTAACGAACCAAAGAAGGAAACTCCCTCCCCTGATTCGTCAAACCCTCGGGATCGAGTTGCACACTCTTGAAGAACGACTGTGACGATGCTAACTGACTCTAACGAGTTTCAAACGCTTGCATCGGTAACGAACTCTAAAAAACCGACGCAACATAGTACCGATGAAGAAGGATGTCAACATATAAATCATTGATTGTAGTCGGCAGATGATGTGTCCGCTGAGTGTCAAAGGCGAAACGAAAAGAACCGCCAGAATACCTCCCCTCACTCCCCGCAAAAGAGCGCAAGCGCAAGGATCTTGATTGCACTAATCGTAAAGAGCTAAAAGCACTATAACTCTCTTCCAGCCCAATATCTGCGTGGCACATTCCTCTTATGAAGCTCACACACTGGATCGAGCGTGTGTTTGAGCGGTCTATCAATTCATTCAAGCTAAGCGCGTTTCTCGTTCCCAGTGTTAATGATCGCGCAGCCGTGAGCGTTTTCATTGTGGAGAAGATTTTCAGAAAGAGGTTCTCAAAAGTCTTCAGCTCTTTGGCGGCAGCGTTTGGAGTATTACTTCTCGCAGGGCTTCTTTTATGATCTTCGTCATAGGCTCGTGGCTGCCTCGATCAGTTGGGGCGCCACAGGTCGGACAGAAGGCGCCCGACTTTACCCTGACTGATTCGAACAATAAGCCGGTCACGCTGGCTCAATTGTTGATTGAGCCAATTGACAACAAGCCGCCAAAAGCCGTGCTGCTAACTGGATACGCGGCCCATGACAACGTAAATAAATCCTTTAGTCATGCATTATCCTCCTGTTCTTCCATCGTAGAGGCCAGCTAAAAATTTGCGCTCTAGGGCTTATTGCTCATCCTGTTAGTTTAGCGGGAGGATGCTCGCAAGAAAATTTGCTATGACATTGACACAATTGAAGCATTGGAGTTATGGTGAATTTTCCCCTGAAAACCTCGGCGCGAACCATTGCTGGTTAAGCGCGTTTCTTGCAACCGCAGCAAAACCGTCGGAAGGAGTTTCCAATGCGAAAATTAGTATTCGTTTCGTTTATTGTCGTGGTGTCCGTCACAGGGGGGCCACCCTTACCGCTTTGCGGACTAGTGGTCAAAAGGTACCGGACTCCCAATCAGAAGTACCGACACCAGTGCAAGAGGGAGTTTTGAGTGCCCGTCAAATAGAGCATAGCAAGCTCTATCGGGACTATAGAGGTATGGGGAAGCTGCGAGATCTCGCCATGCAGCAATCGAGCCCAACTGCGGGCGTGACGATCTTCCCTGGCACCCCTGAGTTGTCTGTCGCTCCGAAGCCAGAATCGGGGGGTGGTTCTCTTGACGAACTTGCCGCAACGGCAGACGCCATAGTCATTGGTTCCGTCACTGACAAAACCTCGCAGCTCACCGAGAACGGCACGTTTATTTTTACAGACTACCAGCTTCGGGTTGAACAGGTCTTAAAAGCGAACCCGGAAGCCGGTGCTAATCCTCATGGGGATATTACGGTCACGCGGCCGGGTGGAAAAGTGTTGCTCGAGGGAAGGGTCCTCGAAGCGAGAGACCGCAGTTTCAACCCACTTGCAGCCGGGGAACGTTATCTACTCTTTTTGAAGTACATTCCTGCGACCGGTGCCTATCGGGCCGTGAGCTATAAAGGGAGCTTTGACATTGGCTCCGGTAAAGTGAAAGCGCTAACCGAAGCGCCTGACGGTCGATTCGTTGATAAGGATCTGGACTCGCTCATGCAGGATGTGCTAACGGCGATTTCCAAGTCGGAAAGGAGCGGGAAGCATGAATAATCCTCACAGTCGGGCGCGCTTACTGCACTTGCCTGCGGTCCTGGCTGTCGTCGTGTTACTGACTGCGAGTTCGCAGGCAAACTGTCCTTCATTAGATTCGGCCATTGGCGGGTGGCCTCAAGACTCAGTTGTCTATTACGATGTGAGTTCGCTACCTTCAGGTATTCAGAGCCAAGTTATTGCTGCATTTAACGCTTGGAATACCGCCAATGTCTCGAACAACTCGGGAGTATCATTCCAGGCGAGCGGCTCTGGCCATCCTCCGGCAACGTGTACGTTCGTTAATGGGAGCGCCGGAGGGAACCCGGCGGAGACGTCAATTTCGCACACCGGAACCGTTGTAACGGGCGCAACAATTACGATCGATGCCAATAACACAAATTTTTACGATCCGAACCAGTCGGGTTACAGCAACGTTTTTCTGAAAATCGCGCTGCACGAAATCGGTCACACCATGGGATTGAACGACGAACCAGTGGGCTCGGGAAACTGCGCCCGACAGTTTTGTTCTTAGTTTCTGCGATACGTCGAGAGCGATTTCACCTTGCAGCGAAACGAGGTCCGCTTGTTTGCGGTTGTATTGGTCACCCCAAATTCGATCGCCTGTTCCAGTGTCAACCAACTCGAGATAAAGCGTCAGACCGTCGCCGTGTTGCACCACCCGTCCGTTCAAAACGGCTTGGACGTTCAGTTCTTTGCCAATAGTTCTCGCATCGGTGTCTTTGCCCTTGTAGCGAAAGACCAGGGAACGCGCCTTAACATTCAGGTTCGGGAGTTGCGAGAGACTGCTCATCAGCGTCTCGGTCATTCCGTCGGAAAGATATTCGAGATCCCGATTACCGTTTTCATTCACAAACGGCATCACGGCGACTGATTTGATTGCCGCGCTTGCGGTGCGACCACGGAGATAGAGCGTAAATAGCGCTCCTGCAAAGAGCACGACGACGCCAACGATCGCCGCCGACTTGTGCTTCTTCATTCGGGCAAAAAAGTACTCGGCGCTTGACGCGCGGGTCGAAAGCGAAGCCGAAGGCGAGCTGATCGTAGGGCTAATGCTTTCGCTGCGACGGGCCCCAGCGCCAGACTGCGCAGTTGATGCGCTCCTGGATAGGGGCGGCACAGTTGTATCAATTCCGGCGCCTTCTATCTCGCGCCGCAATTCTTTCAACTCAATCGCAACTTCCTTGATCGATTGATACCGCTCATCCGGGTCCTTCGCGAGACAGCGCCGCACGATCCGCTGTAATTCCGACGGAGCAGATGGATTGAAATCGGCGATGGGCGGCGCCGGTTCGTACACGACCATGTGCAACGACTTAATAACTGACTCACCTTCGAAAGGCTTCTTGCCAGTTACCGCCTCAAACAGAATGCAGCCGAACGAGAAGATGTCTGAGCGCTGATCGATCTCTTTGGTCTTTCCCTGTGCTTGCTCTGGTGACATGTAACCGACGGTCCCCATGACCGCGCCTGGCGATGAATGATGACCACCCCAGCCGGGCTGTCCGGCTGGGGACCCCGGCGGCGGCATTACAGCGGTGGCCACTTCACTTGAATCGCGGCCTGCCATTGGTGCCTGCTCGATTAGTTTTGCGAGGCCGAAATCGAGAATCTTTGCGTGACCATCTCGCGTGATCATGATGTTGTCGGGCTTGAGATCGCGGTGGACGATTCCGGCAGCGTGCGCCTTTGCTAATCCTTCCGCGACATGCTGCAGATATCGCAACAGCTTTCTTAGATCGGTTTGCTGGTGATGAATCTTCTCGCGCAGCGTAGCGCCATCGATAAACTCCATGGCGATGAAGTTCACTCCGTCGCTCTCGCCGATTTCATGGATGGTGGCGATGTTTGGATGATTGAGCGCCGCCGCGGCCTTTGCTTCCTGAGTGAAGCGCCGCATGCGGTCCTGATTCGCGGCGAGGTCAGCAGGCAGTACCTTGACCGCAATCTTACGATCCAGTTTTGTGTCTTGCGCGAGATAGACCTCGCCCATGCCACCCGCCCCGAGTTTGGAAACGATGCGATAGTGGGACAGGCTGGCGCCGGGGGATAGTCTTACCATTCGTGCTCTTTTACGTTACCTGGAGCAGATTGCGCAAGACGAAAGTGAGAATCGGCTTGCTGGTAATGTGCGTTAAGACGCTTCCCTTAAGACGATTGGGATAGTCCGGTGGTGAAGAGCCTTAGCTGCGTTTGCCGGAATTTTGCCGGAGAGCGCTTGACTCCTCAACTGCGAGATCAACAACCCGGCCCTGGCTTTACTTGAGTGGGTGGAAATTAACCACCAAATGGCGCATCACTGGTACCCGCCGGCTGATTCTTGTTGAAACGAATGTTGCTGTCGCTGGAATCAATGTAGAAATGGTTTGTGCCGGTATCGCCGCTTTGCGGATCAGCATTTAGCGTGTAGGACGAAGGCGAGCTGGGTGTCTTCGGTACGACTTTCAGCGTAAAAACGTACCCGTCGGACGTTGGCGGGTTTCCGGCAAAACGCTCATTCACCAGTTTGTCCTTGATTAGTTGATCGAAGGTGCCAAAGGTTCGACTGTTGGTATTGAAATACTGAATCTGAACTGCGGCAATGGTCTTCATGTCCTGAATGGTGGCTGCTTCGTTGCCGGCTTTTTGCGCGGCCTTGAAGCCTATTACAGCTGCGCCAATCAGGATTCCTATGATGGCAATAACGATCATTAACTCAATGAGCGTAAAGCCCTGTTGATTATGTTGATTTCGGCGGGTGTCTTTCATGGTAATACCTCTGTTTGAATAACGACGCCGGGCAATATTGGTTCCGAAAAGGAACTGCGGATTGCCTCGCGAGCGCTCTTTCGGCTACGAATCTTACTACAGCTTTGATGCAGGGTCACATGGCGAAGGCCTGCGGCAACATGTAGAATGAGGGAGCTAACAAGGCCCGGACGAGCCATGAGACAGCTACGCACAGCCGATCGTCAAGAAGCAGTAGAAGGCGCGACCGAGAGAATCGAGGCGCTCCAAGACGCGATCGAAAGAGTGATTCGCGGAAAGCGCGAGGCCGTGCGGCTGGCGATTGTAACTTTGCTTGCCGGCGGCCATCTTTTGGTCGAAGACGTTCCGGGCGTGGGCAAGACAACCCTCGCGCATGCTCTGGCTCGGGCCCTTGATTGTTCGTTTCAGCGCATTCAATTCACATCCGATCTCCTGCCTTCTGATGTCATTGGACTATCGGTTTACGATCAGCCAACCGGATTGTTTGAATGGCGGCCGGGGCCAGTATTCGCCAACGTGGTTCTGGCGGATGAGATCAATCGCACCACGCCGAAGACCCAATCGGCACTGCTGGAGGCGATGGCTGAGCGCCATGTGACTATCGAGGGTGTGACGCACCAACTGCCGCAGCCGTTTCTCGTGGTAGCAACGCAAAACCCAATCGAACATCACGGCACCTATCCTTTGCCGGAGTCGCAACTGGATCGGTTCATGCTGAGGCTGCGCATGGGTTATCCCGGCGTCGAGGACGAGAAACTCATCCTGCGCGACCGCGAGCATTCAGAGCCGCTCGATCACATGCAACCGGTGATGACGGGCGAGGACGTCCTGGAATTGCAACGCGCGGTTTCACAAGTTTCCGTTGATGATGCAATTGTCGATTATTTGATGCGCATCGTTTCCGCCACCCGTGATTCCGAGATGCTGGATCTCGGCACCAGCCCGCGCGGGACCCTTTCTTTGTTTCGCGCTGCTCAGGCGCTCGCGCTGACCGAGGAGCGAACCTACTGTTTGCCGGACGACATCAAGCGTCTGGTCATTCCGGTCTTTGCGCATCGGCTAATCGTCAGTTCACGCTATTCCTCATCACTTCGTCGCAGTGAAGAAGCCGAAAGCGTGCTGCGCGAGATCATGAAGACGATCAGCGTGCCGCTGTAGGCAAGGACGAAGGCGGAAGTAAGCCGCGAAGGATGAAAGCGGAAGGACGAAGGATGAAAGAGGAAGTACCATCTGAATCTTCGCCCCAAAATCTTGCTCCTTCATCCTTTCTTTCCCGTTGGCGGAACGCCATTCTCGGCACGATTCTGGTCCTCGCCGGTTTACTCGTGGCAATTCTGACGCTGCTGGCACGCAGCTTCGAAGACTACGGCCTTGCGCGCACGGGCGCGATTGTATCGCTGGTTTTCGTGGCACTTATCCTGCTGCTGGTCGTTCCGCCGCTCACCAAGTCTGCATTCGCCGAGCTTCGCGGTTTCAGTCTTGAAGTCACAACCGGCGGAATTGTCTTTGTGATCATCCTCCTGATCGTCGGCCTGGCCGCTTGGAACACCGGCAACAATCTCTTGTTCATGATCCTTTCCCTGTTAACCTCGACCTTATTTGTCTCGTGGGCGGCAGCCCGCCTGGCGCTGCGCGATCTGACGGTGTCGGCTCGCTTTCCGGATCACATTTTTGCCGGCGATCCCAACGAAGTCATCGTCACGCTGCGCAACACTAAGCGTTGGTTGCCATCGTTTTCGATTCTGGTTGAATCACGCGCGTCTGTTCCGCCCAGGATTTCAAAGCAACGTCGTAAGAGCGCCCGGCCGGGAATCAAGAAACGGGCCCTGGCCTATTTCACTTATATTCCGCACCGGGCCGCGGCCGAGGAAACCATCGAACAGGTCTTTCACCGGCGAGGTCACGTGCTGATTAACGGATTCGAATTGTCTACCCGGTTTCCGTTTGGGTTCTTTCGGCATCGCCGTCACCTGGGCACGCGCGACGTGGACATCGTGGTTTATCCAAAGCCCGAGCCCATGGGTGACGAACTACATTTGCTGCCGTTGTATGGTGGCAAGCTGGCTTCGGTTCGCCGCGGCGCGGGACACGATCTCTTCTCGCTCCGCGACTATCAACCACGCGACGAGTTGCGCCACATCAACTGGAAAGCTACCGCCCGAACGGGCCGCCTAACGGTGCGGGAATTCACTGCCGAAGACGAGCGCCGGATCACGATCGCGCTCGATACCAACTGGACGCCGGACATCGATGAAGAGAACTTTCGGATTAGGTTCGAGCGTGGCGTCACGCAGGCAGCTTCGCTGATCAAGCACTTTATTGAAGAGCGGGCGCTGGTGCGCTTGATGCTTAATGAAGAAGGCGGACCCTTTGGCTCAGGGCTGGGCCATCTATACAGTTGTCTCCGGCGCCTGGCGCTGGTCGAGCCGAATTACGAAAGCAAAACGGACCACTGGATGCCAATTCTACGCATGATGGATCCGGGCGGCCCTGATGCCGATTCCAATTATTTCGTCTTCCTGACAACCGCGGCCCAGGGATCGATCCCACCAAATGTTTGGCGACAAGCGTACGTGATCTATTTGTAATCTCGCGCGAATGTCCCAGCAAAACCTTGATTTTCGGACGCACTTGCGCAGGTCGTCGGATTCAGGCATTTTATTTTCCAATGTCAGCTAGTCTCGTTCAGGTGACTTCGAGTCTTGTCGCAACGGCCAAGGCCTTTCACGCAAGGGGCTGGATGCTTGGCACAAGTGGCAACCTCAGTGCGGTCGTGGAAAGGGAACCGTTGCGTTTGGCGATTAGCCCCAGCGGCGTCGATAAGGGTGAACTAAGTGGTGGAGAGTTTCTTTTGATCGATGAAAATGCCGGCGTGGTTAGCGAGCACAGAGCGAAGCCGTCGGACGAAAGCCTTTTGCACGTCCGCATCGTTAAAGAACGAGGCGCGGGGGCAGTCTTTCACACCCATTCCATCTGGAGCACGATGCTCTCTGATCTCTACTTTCCTGACGGCGCTCTGGTTATCGAAGGCTATGAAATGCTAAAGGGTCTGGCTGGTGTCACGACCCACCAGCACCACGAATTGTTGCCGATTATCGAAAACTCCCAGGACATAAAGGCTCTGGCCGATAGAGTGGGCGAGACCCTCGGGCAATTCAGGGAGGCCCATGGTCTTTTACTGCGACGCCATGGACTCTATAGCTGGGGAAATGATATGGCAGAGACGAAACGGCACGTTGAAATTCTCGAGTTCCTGCTCGAGACCACTGGCCGAACGCTCCTGCTAAGAAAACAAGGTGGCGTGATGGAGGTTTGATCATGGCCCGAATAAGCGTTCCAAGTGAAAACCTAACGCTAACCGATAGCGAGGCTATCGCCGTGTACCTGGCGAATTGTGGAATCGAATACGAGCGGTGGTTACTCAGAGATTCTATCGCCAATGATGCGCCGGCAGACGAAATCCTCAGCGCTTACGCCGAGGAAATCAAAGAACTGAACAGCCGCGGCGGTTACGTCACGGCCGATTTGATTGATGTTAGCTCCGAAACACCCGGGCTTGACGCGATGCTTGCGAAATTCAATCGGGAACACTGGCACGACGAAGACGAAGTGCGATTCATCATCGCGGGCCACGGACTGTTTCACATTCATCCGCTGAACAAACCTGTGGTTGCTATCGAAGTTGAGGCCGGTGATCTGATTCGCGTGCCCAGGGGCACCTGGCATTGGTTCAACCTTTGCGCGGATCGGCGGATCAGAGCGATCCGTTTGTTTCAGAATATGGCCGGTTGGACACCTAACTACACGAACAGTGGAACGGATCAGACTTTTCTTCCGGTGTGTTTTGGATCCACCTATTTTCCGCGCGATGCAGACGCCGCTCTATGACTTTCAGTGGCCGTTCAGATAAAACTACGTCTACAGGTCTCAATCCCACTCGTATTCGCGCGATCTTGCTCGACATCGAAGGCACCATAACTCCAATCGCCTTTGTTCATGAAGTTCTGTTCCCGTATGCGTCTTACCATGTAGAGAATTATCTCACCTCACATTTCGACGATGCTAAAACAAAGGCCGATATCACGAGACTCCGGCAGGAACACACCATCGACACAGCCCAGGGCCTCAAGCCGCCTGTGCTGAGCGACGGCTCGTCACAGGATCAAATCGAGTCAATTGTTTCTTACGTTCGTTGGTTGATCGACCGCGATAGGAAATCCACTGGTCTGAAATCATTGCAGGGAAAGATCTGGCGACAGGGTTACACCGATGGGACTCTCAAGGCCCCTGTGTTTGCGGATGTTGCGCCGGCTTTGGTGCGTTGGCGAAACGCGGGCTTGAAAATATGTATTTTTTCTTCCGGCAGCGTTGTCGCGCAGCAACTTCTCTTCGCCCACACTGAACTCGGCGACCTCACTCATTTGATTGACTTGTATTTCGATACGACGACCGGATTGAAAGGTGCGACTGATAGCTATCGACAGATCGCATCGGCTCTGCGTCGAGCGGAAGCAGAGGTTCTATTCATCTCTGATCTGGTTGTCGAATTAGACGCGGCGAGTGCCGCCGGTATGCAAACGCTTCTTTGCGTCAGGCCCGTGAACCCCGCGCAAGATGCGGTACGGCATCAAGTCATTCGAAACTTCGATGAGATTCCGCTTACCGCATAGCCATTCGATTTGGCGCCACAAAACGGTTGGAAACCTGATTCGGCAGTGAGAAGGTAAAAGATCACACCTTCCATCAGGGTGTCGACTTTGCCAAAGGGGATGGTTCTGGTGTGGCGCTCGATACTTGCTCGATCGCTTTCACCTGCTTTGGATCCAGGAGGCTCACAATGCCGCTTCGCCGGTACCAGATTCCCTCATTAGTTTCCCAGGCTGTCTCAGCTTCGATGCTGGCGCCATCAGTAAGTCGAATGATCACGGGACCGCGTTTATCTTTTCCATCGCCGCCTGTTGAGATTGGACTGGAACTCAGCTCAACGCGTGCAGCATCAGCTCGCGGCGAAGCCGAAGGCGTTGGGCTGGGAGAAGCTGATGGCTCGGCCGAAGGGCTGGTATCCGAAAGCGGCGAGGGACGGGAAGGCAGGAGCGGGCTCAGTTGCTGCATGGCGCTTGAGTTGGACGATGATTCGCTGGAACTTTCGTGAGGATCCTGGCGCGTCATCGCATAATAGATTAGAAATACCCCGAGGCTGATGACCACGGCCGCGACTGCCACGATCGCTGCAGGCTTCCAACTCTCCACAGTCTGGCCTGCCGCTTCTCTCACTGATACGGGCGAGACCTTGTCGACTCTCTGTTGCGTTCGATCAATAAGCGCCGCGGCACTGTCAAGTTTGGCATCGACGAGTGGAGAACCATCAATATCGCAGAAGTGACCCGCGGGAAAGACTGAATTGCATTCCGGGCAACGTTTCATTTGATGAGTCTCCCTTGCAGCGCCAATTATGCCTTCTATTTGTGAGCAACGATAGCTTGGGAACCGCAGGCCTTGCGCGTCAGGACGGTACAAAGCTGCGAGCGGTCGGAGTTCTCTATCTGGTTTCACCTGCCCCGCGGTCGATATCGCTCGATCAGCATGTCCTGGCGGCTCGGCTCTTTCACTTCGCGTCCGCGAATGAGGACATGCTCGACCTGGGTTGAGAAGTCAAAAGGATCTCCGCTCCAGATCACGATGTTCGCGTCTTTGCCCGGTTGCAGCGAACCAAGGTGGTCGCTCAATCCGAAGACCTCCGCGGGGGTAAGAGTGATCGCGCGCAAAGCGTCATCATGCGACATCCCGTAAGCGACGGCGTTGCCGGCTTCAAACTTGATATTGCGAGCATTGAAGCGCGTCTCTCCGCCGTCGTTGTTAGTAACCAGCACAACCGTGACGCCTGCGCGCCGCAGCAACGCGGCGTTTTCCTGCCGCTGGTTCAAGGTCGCAAAGCTCGAAGGTATGTTGTTCATGGCTCCGACCAGAACTGGAACGTGGGCTGCCGCCAGGCGATCGGCGCACAACCAGGCTTCCGCGCCGCTGGAGATAATGAGTTTCAGCCGATAATCGCGGGCGAGACTGAGCGCCGCGTCGATTTCGTCCATCCGGTTCGCGTCGATCATCAAGGGCATCCTGCCTTCGACTACTGGAATCAGCGCCTCGAGATCACTCCTCGTCGCCGTGAGAGTTCGACTTGACGCCCGATCGTACTCAAGTCGATGCAGCGCATAGAACTTCACATCGTCAAACAGCGCGCGCAGCTTTCCAATTAGCTCACCTCGCGCTGATGTGCCGGCATCATTTGGGCTATCGACCTGAGCAATCATGGCGACCGGGGCCCGGCGAATCATGTCCGAGCTGTGACCCGCCGCAAGATCGATCGCCGCGGCCTGGCCGGAAATTAATCCGCCCTGGGGCACGATGATCGCCGTGGTTACGCCTTCGTTGCGCGCCGGAGCGAACAAGGCAGATTCGGAATTGAGTCCGTCCCAGACTCTGAACCCAGCAGCTACGTTGTTGTTGCCTCGGGCAGCGACATCGTTCGTCGACCTAACCTGGTCGATTTCGATCAGCCCGAGTTCAGTGGTTGAGTTAATCAAACCCGGTGTCACGGTTTTGCCGGTCGCATCAATCTTCGTTGCCCCCGCAGGGATCGGGATTCCCGCGCCGATTGCGACGATCACGCCGTTTCGAACAATGACGGTTGCGTTTGAGATTGGCGCGGCGCTGATCGGATAGACCGTGCCGCCCGTGATTGCGATTGTTTGAGCTAAGGCGCAGGTGGCGGCGGCGGCAATAAAGACGGTTGTCAGAAATAATCCTTGCATCTCAGTTGCTCTCCTTTACCACGCCTAATTCAAAATCGGTCCGCCACTTCTCCGTTCGGTCGCTGCGATCGAAGAGCATTGCGCCGTCGATCCAAACTTTCTCGGCCCTCGTATAGATGCTGAAAGGGTTGCCGGACCAGAGCACGACATCAGCGTTCTTTCCGACTTCAATCGATCCGATCTTGTCGTCGAGTCCGAGCGCCCAGGCCGGATTAATCGTCAGCCACTTGATTGCCTGGTCTTCACTTACGGGAATGCCGGAGGCGCGGCCCGCGTACATCGCTTTTGCGACTTCCTGATTAAGTCTTTGAGCGCCGAGCGGACTATCCGAATGGATCATTGCGCGCGCGCCGATGGCATCGGTGATCGCGAGATTTGCCTTGATGGAATCGTTAGCTTCCATTTTGAAGCCACCCCAGTCCGCCCATTCCGCCGCGCCGATATCGTTCGCTTTCAGGAGATCCGCGATCTTGTAAACTTCAACTGCGTGATGAAAGGCGCGAATCTTGTAGCCGAACTCTTTCGCAATATCGATCATCTGCGCCATCTCGTCAGCCCGGTAGCAGTGGTTGTGGACCAGGATATTTCCGCGCAGAACTTCCGCCAGCGTCTCCATTCCCAGATCGCGGGCGGGTGGATCGCCTTTGTGCGTCGCGTTCCAGGCGTCCCATTTGCGACGGTAGCTTTCTGCCTGGATCCATGCCGCGCGATAACCCGCGACGTTTCCCATGCGCGTTGACGGGCCACGAGTTTGATAGACGCGTTTCGGGTTTTCACCGCACGCCATTTTCAAGCCGTACTTCGCGCCGGGAAATTTCATTCCCTGCACCGTGCGCGAGGGCACCAATTTCAGAACCACACTGCGCCCGCCGATTAGATTCGCCGAGCCGGGCAGGACTTGCATCGTGGTTAAGCCGCCGGCCAGCGCGCGCGGCAGTTGCGGATCCTGCGGCCAAACCGAATGCTCGGCCCAAACATCAGGAGTCACGGGATTAGTTGCTTCGTTGCCGTCGCTGTTGGCGTCCACTCCCGGAGCCGGGGAAACGCCGATATGGGAATGCACATCGACAATGCCGGGCGTGATGTACTTGCCCGTGCCGTCGATGACTAGAGCATCGGCCGGAGCAGAAATCGAAGTTCCCACCGCAGCGATCTTTCCATCCTGCAACAGTACTGATCCGTTTTGGATCGAAGGCCCTGCAGCCGTCATTATCGTCGCGTTCCGAATCAGGGTCGTCTGGCGTGGAAAAGGCTGGTAGGTACTCGGGAAGGGATCCGCGTTTGGCAACGAAGTGCCGCCCGGTCCTGGTGGCGTTGGCGGCGTCTCGGAACCAGGTTTCGTGGAATCTTTTGCCTGTTGCGCCAAAGGAACTTGTTGACCGGAACACGCGAAGACCAGCGACAGGACAAGCAGCAGTCGAGTGATTGATTTCATTGTTTTGTTCTCAGTTAGTGGCGGAAAGACCGGCCATTCTCTTACAAGTTCATTCTTAAGTCCACAGCTTTTCGGGCTCGGTTTCTCTGTGCCTCCGGGTCGCCGTGGTCAATATTGGTGCCGGTTTTTGTCAAACAAATGCCACGGCGGGTTTGCTAAGATTGAAGCGTGGCAAGTCGAGTATTCAATTCTGAGATGGCCGCAAGCGTACAAGTCCAAAATCAGAGTCTGACCGCAGCATACTCGCGCAGCGGCCTTTCCTTGATTGCTGTTTGCTTCGTGCTGTCGGGGGCAACCGGCCTCATCTATGAAGTCCTCTGGGCCAGAATGCTCGGCTTGGTTTTTGGAGCGACAACGATAGCGATCAGCGCTGTTCTGGCGGCATTCATGGGAGGGCTGGCACTGGGCAGCGAGATTGCCGGGCGTGCCGGTATGCGATTGCGCCGTCCGTTGCGCGCATATGGTTTGATTGAAGTCGGCGTGGGAGTTTACGCGATCGCGGTGCCGCTATTCTTTCGCGGCATTGACTCGGTTTACGGCAGCATCTGGACTCGATTTCACCCCGGCTTTTATGGGTTTGCGCTCTCACGTTTTGTTTTGGCATTTATCGTTCTCGCGGCGCCGACGACGCTGATGGGCGCGACGTTGCCGGTGCTGGCGGCGGCGCTCGCGAGGGCGCAGTCGGGCGCGAGTTCGATAGCGCGCTTTTATACCTACAATCTCGTGGGAGCAATTGGCGGCGCCGTCATTGCCGGATTCGTCCTGCTTCCTTCGTATGGGATCCGCGCGACAATTTGGATCGCGGCAGCGATCAATCTGGCAATTGGAATCAGCGCGATCCTCATTGACTTAAGAAGCGCAGGCCTCGCTGCCGATCGACCACCGGCATCCACGCCGTCTGCTCAGTTTGTTTCAGCCCACGACATCGAAAGAAATTCCGGTTCGTCGTTCTGGCTGGCGTGCGCGTTCATCTCCGGCTTTGTGACATTCAGCGTGCAGGTTACGTGGTCGCGTTTGCTGGCAATGATTATCGGCTCGAGCACCTATGCCTTCAGCATCGTGGTCGCCATTTTTCTCCTGGGGCTGGCAATTGGCGCTTATCTGGTGAGCAGCAACCGAGTTTCAACCAAACATGACGAGTCACGCTTGCGGCGTGCCGTCTTCGCTTTGGAAGTGTTCACCGCCGGAGCTCTGTTCATCAGTATTTGGATTACCAGCATCATGCCGGCCTTGCTCATCGCGGTCGGTTTCAAGCTGCAAGTCCACACGTGGCGCGGCTTGCTGGCATTACAAATTTGCGCCGCCACTTTTCTGGTCCTGTTGCCCGCCATCCTGATGGGAACAGTGATGCCTCTCGTCCTGATGTGGGCGTCGAGCCTTTATCGTGGTGGTCCTGGCGGATCGCTGCGGAACTCAACGACACCGGCAGGCGCCGTCGGACGCAGTTACGCCGTGAATACGATCGGCGCGATTGCCGGCTCGGTGGCGACTGCTTTCGTGTTGATTCCCTTGGCCGGGACACGCTTCACGATCTTATTTGCCGTCTCGCTTTGCCTGGCGCTCGCGGGCGCTGCTTACCTGCCGAAACGAGACAAAGCTGATCGGGCAATCGCCAGGGCCGGAGCCGTGGGCATCTCCGCCGTTCTGATCTTCTTAATATTTATCGCCGGCCCGAAGCTGAATGTCGATGCGCTTTCAATCGGCGCTTACGACAGTTATGTGCGCGTGTTGGCCAGAGCGCGCGGCGGGACACCCGAAGATGAGAAGAGCGATGCGGGAAGCGAGCACCGGGTGTTGATGTTCAGAGAGGGAGCCACGGCGACAGTTTCAGTTCGCCGGGATTGGGGCATCACCTCGCTGGCCATAAACGGTCGCACGAATGCGTCAGACCGTGACGACATGCCGACCCAGGTAATGCTCGGGCAACTCGGCGTGCTGACGGCGCCGCGCCTCAATAATGCGCTAATTGTGGGATTTGCGACGGGTGTCACGGCGGGTTCGGTTTTGCAGTCACCGATCGCATCCGTTGAATGCGTGGAGATCGAACCTGCCGCGGTCGTTTCTTCGCACTACTTCGATCACGTCAACAACCAGCCGCTAAACGATCCGCGGGCACACATAGTTATCGATGATGCGCGCACGCGCCTGCGCGTCAACCCGAATCGCTATGACCTGATCGTCAGCGAGCCCAGCCATCCATGGGTTCCGGGCGTGGCCAATCTTTTTACCCGTGAATTTTTCACTCTCGGCCGCGAGCGTTTACAGGATGACGGCGTCTTTGTGCAGTGGCTGCAGATTTATCAGCTCTCAACCGAGAGTTTGCGCTCGGTTCTGCGCACTTTTAGTGAAGTGTTTCCCCACGTCCTGATTTTTCGCGTGCGCGGCGAGGCCAAAGGCAAGGATTTGATCTTAGTAGGCTGCCGGGTTCAGTTGACCCTGGATCATGTTGCCGAACGAATGAACAACCCGCGGATAGCGGCTGACCTGCAGCGGGTCGGAATCAACACTCCGGATGATGTGCGTGCGTGGTTTGTCTGCGACGAGAGTCAGCTGGCAGCCGCGGTGAAGGGAGCGCTCATCAATACCGACGACAACATGCACGTAGAAACTGTGGCGCCCCGCGAAGTCTTTCGACCGAGCATGGATGAAAACGCAGCCTGGATTGAGAACCTGAGAAGGCGTTAGTTTTATCTAACTGTGACCGAGGATTGCACCGGCCCTTAAATGCGACCCGTTGAGAAGGTCGCGAGCACTCATTCGGCGAGAGCCTTCAAGTTGGACTTCCAGCACGCGAAGGACGGTATTGTCACCGCACGCAACGCTCAGGTTGTCGCCCTGGGCCTGCACTATTTGACCGTGTGCGCTGGAACTCGGAGGGGATGTTTGTTGAGCTCTATCTGGCGCCGCATGCCAGATAATTAGACGGCGCGAATCTAGAGTGGTGTAAGCGTTTGGCCACGCTTGGAACCCGCGCACTCGGCGCTCGATAGCAAAGGCGTCCATCGACCAATCGATTAAGCCATCTTCGCGTTTCAATATCGGCGCGAAGGTGGCTTGTTCGTTTAGTTGCGGCTTCAGATCAATGGATTGCAAGTGCTGAAGAGTTTCGCTGATCACCTCGGCGCCGATATTGGCCAGGCGAGTGAGAAGCAGCGGCGCGGTTTCTGTGTCTGCGATCGGCGTCGCTTTCTGTAGCAGAATCGGACCGGCATCCAACTCTTCAACTATTTTCATCGTGGTGACGCCAGTCTGTTCTTCGCCATGGACGATGGCCCAATTTACGGGCGCCGCACCGCGATACTTTGGCAGCAGTGAGAAGTGAACATTGATGCAGCCATGCAGCGGCGCCTGCAAAAATTCAGAAGGCAAGATCTTCCCATACGCCACGACCACCGCCGCGTCAGCGTTTTGCGCGCCGAATAACATTTTCGCTTCCTGATTCTTAATCCTGGCGGGCTGGTGAATTGTGAGGCTGCGTTGAAGCGCGAATGTTTTGACCGGCGATTCATGCAACTTGTTTCCGCGGCCCGCCGGTTTGTCCGGCTGGGTCCACACCGCAACGATCTCGTGGCCGTCGTCGAGAAGCCGCCGGAGAGAAGGGAGGGCGGCCTCTGGTGTGCCCATGAAAATGATGCGCATGTGAGGTTTACTTTACTGTGAAGGTGAGGGAAGAGGAAGAGGAAGAGGAAGAGGAAGAGGCGGGGCGAGCCCCCTTCCTGACCTGAGAGATTAATCAACCTGAATTGTTCTGTGAAAACCTGGAAAGCCTCTCCATGCGACTTGGGATCACTCAAGGTGGATCAGCTCGAGGTAAGGAAGGTGGGTTTACCCCCGCTTCCTTAATCCGCTCTTACATCCCTGTCCCGGCTTCGGCTCGCTTTCGCGTCGCGCCAACTTTTTCCGCAGAAACCTTCGCCTGCATGAAGAGCAAAAGGTAGTCGCGGCCGCCGGCTTTCGAATCAGTCCCTGACATATTGAACCCACCGAAGGGATGCACACCCACCAGCGCGCCCGTGCACTTCCGGTTCAAATAAAGATTGCCGACATGAAATTCATTGCGCGCGCGATCCAGCTTGGCTTCATCAGTCGAATAGACCGCGCCGGTCAAACCGAATTGGGTGTCGTTGGCGATTCGCAGGGCATCGTCATAATCATTAGCCTTGATCACCGCCAAGACCGGACCAAAGATTTCTTCCTGCTCAATTGTCGAGCCGGGTTTCACATCCGCGATCACCGTTGGTTCGATGAAGAAGCCCTGTTCACCGTCGGAACCGCCGCCGGCAACTACGCGGCCGCCCTCGGCTTTACCTTTCTCGACGTAATTATTAATGGTTTTGAAGGCTTTCTCGTTGATGACTGCGCTCATCGTGGTCGCGTTATCAGTCGGCACGCCTACTTTGATTTTGGCGGTCCGCTCCGCGATTTTTTGCACCATCGGATCGTATACCCGCGCGTCAATGATCGCGCGTGAGCACGCCGAACATTTCTGTCCCTGGTAACCAAACGCCGATTGGACCACGCCGGTAGCAGCCTCATCGAGGTCCGCGTCATCGGCAACAATAATCGCGTCCTTGCCGCCCATTTCAGCCACCACGCGTTTGATCCAAAGCTGGCCGGGCTGGGCCTTTGCCGCGCGCTCGTTGACCCGCAGGCCGACTTCCTTCGATCCGGTGAAAGCAACGAAACGCGTTTTCGGATGATCCACCACCACATCGCCGACCTGGGAGCCAGACCCGGTCATAAAGTTGACTACCCCCGGCGGCAGACCCGCTTCCTCCAGCAACTCAAAGAATTTGTAAGCAATGGCCGGCGAGTCAGAGGATGGCTTGAGCACAACGGTATTGCCGGTGACGATCGCGGCAGCAGTCATTCCCGCCATAATGGCGAGCGGAAAGTTCCACGGCGGAATCACGGCGCCAACGCCGAGCGGAATATATTCAAGATGATTTTGCTCGCCCGTCAGCTTAACCAGCGGCTGTTCGCCGGCATAACGCAGCATCTCACGCGCGTAGAACTCGCAAAAATCGATGGCCTCCGCAGTATCGCCGTCGGCTTCCGGCCAGGTCTTCGCCACTTCATAAATCATCCAGGCGGATAATTCATGCTTGCGCTCGCGCATCAACGCGGCCACGCGAAACAGCAGTTTCGCTCGTTCGTTCGCCGGCACGTGGCGCCACGATTGAAAAGTCTGGTAAGCAGTTTCAACGGCGCGACTGGCAAGTTCTTTCGTCGCCTTATGAAATTTTCCGATGATCTCGGTGCGGTTCGCGGGGTTGATACTCTCGAGCGTATCGCCGGTCTTGATGCGCTCGCCGCCGATCACCAGCGGGTATTCCTGGCCGAGCTGCTCTTTTACTTTTCCAATGGCAGCGCGCATTGCCGCGGCGTTTTCTTCTTTGCTGAAATCAGTTAACGGTTCATTACGAAATTCGGTTGGCATTGTCGCTCCGTTGGTACGCACGCGTCTCGCGTGCTTTTCTTATCAACAACATTGCACGCCGGAGGCGTGCGTACCCACTATGACCCCCACTCGCCGGCTTTTTGCAGTTTCTTAATCTTGCGTTTGACGATTTCCCGTTTCAGAGGGGACATGCGGTCAAGAAATACTATGCCGTCGCAATGATCCGTTTCATGCAGCATGCAGCGTGCGGTCAACTCTGTGCCGTCTAGTTCGAACTCTTTGCCGTTGATGTTGTGCGCGCGAACAATCGCCCGCAGGTTGCGCTGCACGCCAAAAAAGATTCCGGGAAACGACAGGCAACCTTCGTCGCCGTCCTGCTTGCCCTCCTGCGCCACAACCTCAGGGTTAATCATCACGATCCGCTGCGCCGGATCCTTGCCGCCGGAACAATCCATGACGAAGAGCCGTTTGGGTACTCCGACCTGCACCGCTGCCAGGCCGACACCGGGTGCGGCGTACATTGTCTCGAACATGTCATTGACGAGTTTCTTAAGGTCTTCGTCAAATTTAGTGACTGGGTCGCCTGGAGAATCCAGTACAGGATTCGGCCAGGTGACTATCTTTAAAAGTGACATTCCTATTCCAAAATCTTTCCAGTAATTGTTAGTTTGATTTTATGGGTAAGCACCGGTGGGAGCAAGCCGCCCTTCGGCGGGTTGGAATGAAGTCAGTACCGCCTGCGTAAGCAGGCGGAACAATCATTCAAGCTTAGGTCGATTGCGTCGCCCCATCCGCTTACGCGGATGGTACCGACCTCTTTTCATCAGCGGGCTAGCCCCCGCTCTCTCAGTTTTTGAGGTCCGCCCATTCAATATCCGCGCAACTGCTCGCGATATCCTTCAAAGTTTCGCTTCATCTCTCCCAAACTATCGCCACCGAATTTCTCGCGCAGCGCCTGGGCCAGAACCAGGGCGACCATCGCTTCTCCTATTACACCTGCGGCTGGAACAACTGTAATGTCGGACCGCTCAAAGGCGGCTTTGTCTTCCTGTTTCGTGTCGATATCGACGGAACGCAGGGCCCGGCGCAATGTCGAAATCGGTTTCAGATGGCCGCGCACCCGAATCTCCTCGCCGTTGGTCACCCCTCCTTCCAGTCCGCCGGCGCGGTTGCTGGCGCGAATAAATTCTTTCGTTTCTTCGTTGTAGCCGATTTCGTCATGGACTTCGGAACCGGGAAGGGAACTCGCTTCGATCCCTGCGCCGATTGCGACAGCCTTGACTGCGGGAATCGACATAATTGACTGACCGAGACGGCCGTCCAGTTTCAGGTCCCACGCGGTGTGCGAACCGAGACCCGGTGGAACCCGGCGCGCCACCACTTCAAAAATCCCGCCGAGCGTATCGCCTTCGCGCTTCTTTTGATCAATCAATTCAATCATGCGCTGTTGCGCTTCGTTGTCGGCGCAATTCAAAGGTGCGTCCTGGGGAATCGCCGCAATCTGATCGAAAGTCAATTCCAAAGGCTTGTCAGGAATCCCGCCGAGTTGAATCACATGACTGCGAATCTCGATGCCAAAGTTCGCGAGCAACTGTTTCGCCAAAGCACCGCAGGCAACCCGGGCCGCAGTCTCGCGCGCCGACGCGCGTTCAAGTACGTTCCGCAAGTCTCGCGCGTCGTATTTCAGGCCGCCGGCGAGATCCGCATGGCCAGGCCGTGGCCGCTTAACGCGCCGCGATTTTTCGGGGGCGATTTCGCGCGCTTCGGCCGACATCACTTCGTTCCAGTTCGGCCAATCCTTGTTTTCAATCATCACTGCCAGCGGCGAACCGAGCGTCAGCCCATGACGCACGCCGCTGAGGATCTCGACGCGATCCTGCTCGATCTTCATGCGCGCGCCCCGGCCATATCCCTGCTGACGCCGCCAGAGTTCATGATTGACTTGATCGATATTGACCGGCAGGCCTGCAGGCAGACCTTCGACGATCGCGACCAGCGCGCGTCCGTGTGATTCGCCGGCGGTGGTGAAACGGAACATCGTTCTTGGTCAGTCGTCAGTTGATAGTTGTTAGTTGTTACGACTAACTACAAACCACTAACAACTGACAAGTATTTTTCAGCAAACATATTTCCTCGCCCGAGAATTCCAGCCGGATCGAACACACGTTTCAACGCTGCCATTTCACGCAGGTGATTCTCTCCGTAGAGTTGAACCAGGTATTCACTCTTCAGCTTTCCAATTCCGTGCTCGGCAGAAATAGTACCTCCGACCTCTATCGCGCGGCGAATGAACTTGCGGTAGATCTCCCAGGCTTTGGCGCCTTCGTCATCGTCGCGAGGAAGAATGTTTACGTGGACGTGATTATCGCCGATATGGCCAAAAATCGTGTGGCGCAAATCACTGCTTCGCAGCTGGTCCTGGTAAAAGGACAGCATGCCGGCAAACGCTTCATCCGGCACCGACATGTCCGTCGAGACTTTGCGTTGCCGGTAGTGCGCAAACCATTCATTCATGAGCACGGGCAGCGCGTGACGAAACTCGCGGAGCTTCATTTGATCCTGTTCGTTGGTCGCGAACCACGATTGATCTGTCAGCGCCCGGTGGCGTTCAAGCAGAGACAGCCATTCATTCATCAACCCATCTTCGGTTGCGGGCGTCGTTTCCTGTTCGAAAAAAATCGCGCCCGCGGCATTTGCCGGCACGGTGCTGTATTTCTGGCGCAGGAATCGAAGCGATTCGATGTCGAAGTACTCGAGAGCGCGAGCGTCCAGACCTCTAGCCTCCCTTACGGTCGGGTTTCTGCCGTTTACCGGGCTGGCGCCCCGATTTGCCAGTGAACGTTCCCGCGCTTCACGAACAAAAGCAAGCAGGTTATCTTTGTTGGCAAAAAAGACCACCCCGCTCAAAACGCCGACGGGCTTCGGCAGTAGTCTTAGTTCCGCTTCGACAATCACGCCGAGGGTCCCCTCGCTGCCGATAAACAGATCAATTAAGTCCATGCCGGGCGCGACAAAATAACCGGATGCGTGTTTGCGAACCCGCGGCATTCGATACGAAGGCAACTTCGCCCCGATTGCGCGGCCTGATGGCAGACCAACGGCAATTCGTCCATCCTCGGTGGCGTGATGCTCGCCGCGCCGAACATCAATCACATCGCCCGTTGTCAGAACAATTTTCAGCCGCTCGACATAGTTACGCGTAGGTCCATATTTGAAAGTGCGCGAGCCTGAGGCGTTTGTGGCGATGTTCCCCCCGAGAAAGCAACCGCGTTCCGTAGGATCGGGCGGATAGATCAAACCTCTTTCGTCAACTGCGCTCTGAAGATCGCGCAGAATGACGCCGGCTTCGGCGGTCGCGCGGCCGCCGCCATCCGTACGAGCGATGCTTCGGATCTGATTCAATTTGTCGGTCGCGATCACCGTGCCGCCGAAGGGAACCCGGCCCGCCACGGTGCCGGTGCCGGCGCCGGAAACTGTAACGGGGGTTTGATTCCGTGTAGCTTCGGCCAAAATCTTCGCGACATCGTCCGCGGTTTCCGGGAACACAACACGCGAAGCATTACCACCCTTCATGTAGCTCGCATCTGAAAGGTAATCCTGAATTTCGTCTGGTTGAGTCCTGGTCAACATGATTAAGCCACCTGCAACTCACGCTCACGCAGATACTTGATCCGGTCACGCAGCTCAGCAGCTTTTTCGAACTCGAATTTCTTCGCGTGCTCGCGCATCTCAAATTCGAGGCGCGCAATCGTTTCATCAATCTGTTGCGGCGTGTAGGCGTCGATGTCTTCCAACTCCAGCGGCACCTTGAAGTAGTCAGCTTCCGATGCCGTCACCAGCGTCGCCTCGATTGGTTTGATAATCGTCTTCGGCGTGATGCCGTTCTCGCGATTGTAGATTTCCTGCAATTCCCGCCGGCGCCGAGTTTCGTCGATCGCCCGCTTCATCGAATCAGTCATGCGATCGGCGTAAAGTATCGCTTTGCCGTTCGCATTGCGCGCGGCGCGTCCGATTGTCTGAATCAACGACGATTCCGATCTCAGAAAACCTTCCTTGTCCGCGTCGAGAATCGCGACCAGCGACACTTCCGGCAGGTCCAGACCCTCGCGCAGGAGGTTGATACCGACGAGTACGTCAAACTCTCCTCGTCTCAGGTCACGCAGAATCCTGATGCGCTCCAGCGTTTCGATGTCGGAATGAAGATAGCGCACGCGCACGTCAACTTCGGTGAAGTATTCGGTCAGATCCTCGGCCATCTTCTTGGTCAAAGTCGTCACCAGCACGCGTTCGTTTCGTTCTGCCCGAATCCGGCATTCCCCCAGCAAGTGATCGATTTGACCTTTGACGGGTCGGACCTCGACTTCCGGATCCATAAGGCCGGTTGGGCGGATGATTTGCTCGATTACTTCACCGCTGGCTTTGGTCATTTCATATGGGCCGGGCGTGGCCGACACGTAAATCCTTTGGACGACCCGCTCTTCAAACTCGTCAAAATTCAACGGCCGATTGTCTAACGCAGATGGCAGGCGAAACCCGTACTCGACCAATGTTCTCTTCCGTGATTGATCGCCAAAGAACATTCCACGGACCTGAGGAATCGTTTGATGGGATTCATCGATGACGACCAGGGTATCGCGCGGCAAATAGTCGAGCAGTGTCGGCGGCGGCTCGCCCGGCTGCTTGCCTGTCAGGTGCCGCGAGTAGTTCTCGATCCCGCGGCAGAAACCCATCTCTTTCATCATCTCGAGGTCGAACATCGTCCGTTGATGAAGCCTTTGCGCCTCAAGCAGTTTGCCTTCCTCGATCAGCTTTGGTTCCCACCACTCCAGCTCGTGACGAATCGATTTGATGGCGCGTTTCAGGGTTGTGCGCGGCATGACATAGTGCGACTTCGGATAAATCGGCAGACGGGAAGTGTGTTTTTGCGTCACTTCGCCCAGCAGCGGGTCAATCGACGAGATCGAGTCGATCTCGTCGCCCCAGAGCTCGACCCGATACGCTTCGTCCTGATAGCTGGGATAGACTTCAACGACATCACCGCGCACGCGGAAGCTGCCTCGCTTGAAATCGATATCGTTGCGCTCGTACTGCAATTCAACCAGTCTCTGCAGCAGAGTATCGCGGGCGATGCGCATGCCGGGTTCGAGAAACACAAGCATCCCGTAATAGGCATCGGGATCGCCGAGACCGTAAATGCACGAAACGCTGGCGACGACGATGACATCGCGCCGCTCAAATAGCGCCCGCGTGGCCGACATTCTTAGCCGATCAATGTCCTCGTTGACGATGGCGTCTTTTTCGATGTAGGTGTCCGAAGCCGGGACGTAAGCCTCGGGCTGATAATAATCGTAATAAGAAACGAAATACTCGACCGCGTTTTCGGGAAAAAGAGTCCGGAATTCCTGATAGAGCTGCGCGGCCAGGGTCTTGTTGTGGGCAATTACCAACGTCGGTCGTTGAGTGCTTTCGATTACGCTGGCAACCGTGAAGGTCTTGCCGCTTCCCGTTATGCCGAGTAGTACCTGGTCTCTCGCGCCGTCATTAATTCCGCGGGTCAGCGATTCGATTGCCTGGCTGGTCGCCACAGGGACGATATAGTCAGATTTGAGCGTGAAAGGCATAACCGGGAATAGTAAATCGTAAACAGTAAATGGACAAACACGCCCGAGCAGATGTGAGTTTTAGTCCCCCTTCCCAAAGGGAGGGGGAGAAAAAACCAAATGCCTGTACACGAACGATGAACTGAAAATTCCACGTTGCTGCTCAGCAATTGGTTGCAATTCCAAAATTGAATTCGCCAATATCAAACAAAAAGACGCAGACATGAAATCTGCGCCTTAAAAGATGTTCCAGTGCTGAAAGCCTTACTGCGTCGAGACTGGCTCAGCGGACCCTTGACTGGTCATTTGATAAATCGCTTCCATCAGCGCCGAGCGCACTTCAGCCGGCAGCGATCCGCGCACAGCCATGAGACGAAATGCCGGCAGAATACTTGGCTGTCCGCTTAACGCCAGGAGTTTTACTGCGGCCAGGCGAGTTTCTGTGTTGGGATGCCCTTCAATTGCGTTTATCAGCGGCGCAACCTCTCCGGCCCTGGACATCAAAAAAAGCAGCGAGAAAGCATCGTAGGTCGTCTGGCGATTTTCGCCAGTCAGATTTTCGATAGCTTCATTCGCCATGCCTGACGCGGCAATCGCTTCACCAATATTCCTGCGTCGTTGTGGAGTTGCCTCGCGCAAAGCGCGCGTTAGCGTGTCAGTCGAATCATTTCCAAATTCAAGTAACCTCTGGACTGCAGCTTTGCGTGCTTCTGCGTCAGGGTCATCGAAGGATTCGAGCATCTGGCGGAAAGCTTCATTGCTCTTGCCAGGCGGAACCTCATTAACCGGCGGGTTGGTTTCGACCTCATCAAAGAGTTGATCCCAGCTATTGCTGTATTCGATCTCGCTATCTATTTCCGGAATACTGACCGCTTGAAATCTTCCGTTCATGTCCTCGTAAGCGAATTCAGAAAAGGGGCTATCCGGCTGATCGGGCGAAGGCGCGTGAATCTCGTCCCTGGAGGGCAGCGGCTGTGTCGGCGCGTCATTTACTTCATCGGTTGATTGGAAATCCTCACCTATCATCCAGCCTGTCGCCCGAGAGCCCTCTGCTGATTCAATTGCGATTTCCTCCTGGAGATAAGGTTCGCCGGCGAGTCTATTGAAGGCTATCGCGGTCAGACCCGCCGGCTGTTCTTTTTTTTCGTTGGCTTCCTCCGTTGCTGCAAAATCATTGTCAGCCTCTTCCTCCTCGCGAATCTTTGCTTCGATCTCAGCGCGAATTCGGGCTTCTAATTCAGCGCGCTCCCGGGCCTCTTCCTCAGCTCTTTGACGGGCCTCAGCTTCGGCGCGACGACGCGCGTCCGCGGCGGCCTCCTGGCGCCGGCGAGCTTCCTCTTCTGCTTGCCGGCGGGCTTCTTCTGCAGCTAGCCGGCGAGCTTCTTCTTCCGCTGCCTGCTGTTCCAGTGCTTCATGAGCCAATCGCCGAGCATCTTCTTCAGCCAGGCGGCGCGCTTCGCCCTCAGCGCGGCGCCGAGCCTCTTCTTCCGCGCGTTTCCGGTACTCTTCTTCTGCGCGATGTCGTGCCTCAGCCTCGGCCCTGCGGCGCGCCTCAGCCTCGGCCCGCATTTCCTTTTCAATTCGGGCGCGCAAACGCGCCTCTTCTTCGGCCCGGCGCCGGGCATCCATCTCCGCCTGCCGACGCGATTCTTCTTCCATGAGACGTCGTGCTTCTTCTTCTGATCGACGGGCCGCATCTTCGGTTGCGCGGCGACGAGCTTCGTCTCGGGTCAGGATCCGGGCGATTTCATCTTCTATCGCTTTGATTCTTAGCTCTGCTCGTCTCAGGACCTCTTCTTCCTGGACCCTTAGCCGAGCTTCAGATTCAATTCGAAGTCGCTCGGCCTCGATCCGGGCACGGGCACGTTCATCATCAGCAATTCGCCGCGATTCAATCTCGCTCTGCCGTAGTTCCTGTTGCGTGAACAGGTGCGCGTCAAATTCCGCACGCCGTTGCTGTTCGGCGTCACGCAATCGCTGCAGCTCTGCTTCCACCCGGGCGATTTCCTGGTCCGCGATCTTTCGCCGGCTATCTTCCTCAGCGCGAGCGCGCTCTTCCATTTCAATCTGCACCCGTTCTTCCTGGGCCCTCTGGCGCGCAACCTCTTCGTCAATCTTGCGGCAATGCTCTTCTTCCATGCGCATCGCACTCTCCGCGGCTGCGCGTCGATTCCTGGTGTCTATGCGAAGCGCTTCGATTTCCGCCCTGAGACGGACCAAATCTGTTTGCTGGCTGTTCACATCGCCGGATGCTGTTGCGGAGTCGTCAGTCAATGCCGAAGGCTCGCGATCTGCAGGGGAGGCGTGCGCTTGCGGCATCACTAATGGAGTTGACGGCTGCGGTTCCTTACCCTGCTCCTCCTTTTGCAGTTCCTGGAGAATTTCAGTCTTGAAGGTCGAGAGCGCATTCCGCAATTCAGGTGTCAGCGCGCCCTTCGGCGCGTCGACCGCCAGTCGATCGGCGCCGGAGATTCTGATCTGAATACCCTGTTCGCGGAGCCGCGAAAGAAGGGCTTGGGGCGTCATATTTCGATTACCTCGCGTTCTGATTGACGCTGAAACTCTTTTGGCGCAATCGGCAAATGTGGTTGAGCAACATCGACTGACGTTTGTTCTTCGATCCCGGCAGTCGCGCACGCCTCGACGGCCTTTTTGATTAAGGCTTGCGGCAGCCTGGCATCGGTCTCTGTTTTCAAAAGCTTGTTCAGTGGCGCAATCGCGTCCGAATCTCGCTGGTCCTGTAAGGCTTCGACTGCCGCCCGACGCACTTCGACGGCCGAGTCTTCCAGGGCCTCAATCAGATGTGATGTGGCAGCAGGATCATGGACAAAGCTTAAATGTAGTGCCGCCGCAGCGCGCTCGGCCGGTGATTCGGCGACGTGCAAATTGCGCGTAGCGTCTTCGAAATAGCCATTAGTCATGAAAGCCTCGCGCGCATATTCGCGTCGCGAGCCGCCGCGGCCTGCCAGTGCTGAAACCAGCTCAGCGGCAACCAGCTGGCGCGTTGCAACATCATCACTGCCAACAACCGTTCGGTCATAGTCCTTGCCGGATAGGACGCGCTTGATCTGTTCAGCAACCCGAGCAATTCGAGTGTCGTGTTCATTATGCCGGATCGGTTGATCATCGCGGCGAACCGGCGCCACCGGCAAGGCGGTCGCGATCGGTTGGTCATGGCTGCGAATCGTCGCCATCGGCAACGTGGTCGCGATTGGTTGGTCATTGCTGTGAATCGTCGCCATCGGCAAGGCGGTCGCGATCGGTTGGTCACTGCTGCGAATAGTTGTCACCGGCAAGGCGGTCGTGATCGGTCCCGAAGGATTTGACTCCTGCGGCTTGGCTGCACCTTCCAAGGGCGCGTTATTTTGTTGCGGAGTTTCTGTTGGCCGCGCTTTCGCCCGGCGGCGTTGAAATAAGAGCAGCACAATCAACAACACAATAACTGCAAGTCCAATGGCCAAAGGGATCGGATTTAGTTTTGCGATTAACAGCAAATACTGCAGCCGTTCTTTCAGCGAACCGCTTTCATTCGAAGTTCCCGACGCTACGGGAGTAGCTTGCGCTACCGGAGAAGCAGTCCCAATCGACGATGATGTTTGACTGTTCGTTTCGTACGTCGAAGCCGGCGTAGTGTTCGGGTTTGGAGAGCCCGACGGCGACGGCGCACTGCCGGCAGCGGGTATTAAAGACTGGGCGCTCCTGGTCGCGCTCGTATTGCCGGCGGGATTTGGCGCGGCGGCTGCGCGTTGATTGCCGGAACTGCGCGCTTGTCGGTTGCCCGGAGCCGGTTGCTGCGTCAGGGCAGAGCTTGAGGCACTTGCTCCGGCGGTTCTAAAGACGACCGAGAGTTGATTTGCTTGCTGTTCCACGCGAGCCGTCGCGCCCGGCTGCAAGCGAAAGGACAAAACGGTACTGTCCGCGCTGCGTTGCACCTTCAAATCTTCAAAACCCGGCCCACGCGCCGCCGGCGAACGGACATCTGTCGGCGGAATCTTTACGTAAAAGCGATCGCCGCTGCGGTATGCCTCATAGTTGTTTAGCGATTGATCTGAAGTGAGCGAAACGCGCGAACCGCCAGAGGAACTTGTCGTGCTTAAGTTTACGACGTGCGAGCGCGCCGGCAGGGGAGTGCTCGATGGCGGAGTTGGCTTCCGATTGGCATTCTGCGCCCTGACTACCGGCGAGAGGATGACCAGGCAGGCAATGATCGCAAATCCGGACCGTCGATACTTAGCAAAACCAGAAATGTTCTTTAGGCTCTTCATTGGGACAAGTAATGAGAGAACTCTCGAACACGAAGAATTATGCAACGTCGGGGATGACGTTGTCACCCGGTAGGATATTTTCTGTTGCCTGAATCTGATCCAGCTTGTAGAGAACTTCGAGCAGCGACGTCCTCACGTTCTCTGAGATTTTTTCGCTTGCCACCAACTCGCGCAACCGCGGCGCTAATTCAGGCTGCGTCGCTGCGCGCAAGACGCGGACTAGACTCACGCGCACATTTTCGTCCGGGTGAGTCTCAATTGCATGAATAATTGGATCAGTCTCATTGGCTTTTGCCAAAAGCGAGACGAGAGTGAAAGCTTCATGGGCCTGGCGCCGATCTTCACAGTTCAGCCGATCAAGCGCTTGAGTTACGATGCCAATCTGGACGCAGGCGCGCGCCACACTCTGCAGAGTATCCTGGTCGCCGGTTTCCATCACGCGTGCGTATGCATGGCCGCGATCAAAGCGCAGGCTCGTCAAGGCGCGAGCCGCAGAAGCCCGCACTTCGCGCGACTCATCAGACAACGCGATGAGTACGGCCGCGAAAACCGACTCGTGATCGATTGAACCGAGACTAGACACCGCCGCCGCCCGGACCGATGAATCGGGATCACTCAAGGCAGACGAAGTGAGCGCCAGAACCGAAGATTGAACCGCGTACGAGCCCAACAACTGCGCGGCTTGAGCTCTCGTACGCGCGTTCTCGTCCTGGAGTTGCTTCAAGACATCGGCCAATGCCGGATCGTCTGATCCGTCCGGCAGATCGGTAAACGCCGCGAAGCCGGTCGCGGATCTTTCTTCGTGAGCCTTGTTGTCCGAAGCGAAGGCTGGCTCAAACGAGGGCAGATCGAGAAAGGGCAGAGTATCGACGGAGCACGCGCTTAGAGCTTCGCTCAACAGCGGCGTGGGAATGTCCGGATGACGTTGGGCGATATCGAGCAACGCGCCAATGGCCGTCGGTAATTTCAAACGACCGAGGCTCGCCACGGCCTGATTCCGAACGACGACGTCAGTGTCGTGCAATGCCTCGATTAAGAAAGGAAGCGAAGCCGGCGAGCGCACTTCTCCGAGCATGCGGGCCGCCGACGATCTTTGCCAGGCGTCACGACCCATTAATAGAATGGCGCTCTGTTGCGCGAGAAAGCCGTAGTCCTGCAGCGCTTCACGCGCTCGCTGCTTGCCGTCTTCGTCTGTCTCAAAGGTGTTCAAGGCCTTAACCAGAGATGCTTCGATCGCCCGGCGGTCATCTGCCGCTCGCGACGCCATAACATCCAGGCGATGGGGTTTACCGATGACCAGCTTGCTGACTTCCTGATCGACCCGATAAGCGCCAAATCCCGAATCCGCTTCGGCGGTGGCAGGGCCTGATGCCGGTTCGTTTGATTGACGAACTGGTAGTGCGGCCTGGTCCTCTCTGCGTCGCGTCTGATTTCTCGGTGCCCGCAATATTTCATTCGGTGCTGGGGCGGGTTGTGCCGGCTCTTCATCGACATCTTCCCATTGTCCCTTGCGCCTGCGGCGGATCTTTCTTGCAACTATCAGACCGACAACTACGACAATCACTAAGATCGCAATGCCATAAGTGCTAAAGACCATTGAAAGGAAGCCATCATCCTGCGCGGGCGCCTCGGTCAAAGCGTCCTGACCAAACGCTGCCACCGCGGAAGCTACAACGAATATGAATGCCTGGAGTGCCGGCGCCAGAATTGCGGCCCGAAACTGCTTCAGATTCGCAGAACCAGGAAGGTGAGCCATCGTAGTCTTGAAACCTCAAAAGGGTAGCCTGGAAATTCCACACGCGCTGGTGCGGCGAGAGTTTTCAATGCAAGCTGTCGTCAATCTTCCGGCGCAGAACCGCCAGAGGTGGGCTTATTCAACGTCTGTGAATTTGTACCCGATGCCCCAAACCGTTAAGACCAGTTGTGGATTGTCAGGATTCTCTTCGATCTTAGCTCGCAGACGATTGATGTGGGAATCAATTGTCCGATCGTAACCATCGTGAGAATAATCCCAGATCTTTTCAAGCAAATACTTGCGAGGAAAAACTCGACCCGGGTTTGAAGCGAAAAGACGAAGCAAATCGAATTCCTTCGGCGTCAGGTCAACGTGACGACTCGCGATTGTCACTTCGCGCTTGACCGGATCGATCCGTAAAGCGCCTCTGACGACCGGAGTTTCGTTTGCTCCCTCGTCGCTGGCGCCCGCCGCTCGAGCCCGCCGAAGAACCGATTTGATTCGCGCTTCGAGTTCGTGAAGATTAAAAGGTTTAGTGATGTAATCGTCGGCGCCCATTTCCAGGCCGAGCACTTTGTCAACTACATCGTCTTTAGCCGTGAGCATCAGGATGGGCATCATCGGACTCTTCTGTCTTAGTTCCTTGCAAACTCCAAGACCATCGATCTTCGGTAACATGAGATCGAGAAGAATTACATCAGGCCGAGACTTAAGAGCAGTTTCAATCCCTGTCATTCCGTCGTGTACTGCAGTCACGCTATAACCGCGACGTGAAAAATATTCCTGGATAGCGCTCGAAATACTCTCATCATCCTCGATGACCAGAAGGTTACTTTTGGCCTCGAGCGCTGGAGCCGCGGCTGCTCCTTCGAATGAAGGAGGCGTAACTCGTTCATTGTTACTCTTACTCATACTTGTTGACATTGACTAATCCCCCGGACTTTGGCGAAGAACAAAAGGGGGTAACTGGGGGAGCGTGCCGACAGGGCACGTTCGAACGTTAGAAATATAACAGGATTATCCAACGAAACTCAAGACCTAACTTACGGAAAGAACACAAATTGCACGAATTCCGGACAAGCCTATTGCGGGCCTGGCCTCGCGTTTCCGTGCCTGGCTGCCGACCGCAGGCGGCTCTCCAACCCGGAAATCATCTGGGACAGTCGAGGGTTATTAGAAGAAGTGTTGTGAATTTCTTCAAATAGAGCCAGACCCCTCTCGTCCCCAAGAGCGACGAGCGCCTCCGCCGCCGCGCTGAAAAGGGCGAGATTACGACTTCCGAAGCTGTTTCTCGCAACCTCACTCAGCACCGAAAACGTTCGCGGATCGTCCTTGCCTACTGCGCTCACCAGATTAACCGCTGCTAATCGAACTGCCGGTTGATTTTCCAAAGCCGAATATTTGGAACCGAGATCAAATGCTCTGGGATCCTGCAAGGAGGCGAGCCCGTTGAGGGCCGCCGCTCTTATCGTGTCTCGCCAGGAATTTGTGTCGATCAGTTTCGTCAAAGATTCAAACGCTTCGGGAGACTTTGTTTGTCCGAGGGCGAGGGCCGCAACGCGGATCACTGCGTAACTCGGATCATCAAGAAGCTTTTGATAAACATGAGCGAGGTTCACATCTTTCGTGGCGGCGAGTGACATTGTCGCTCGCTCACGGACCCTGGCTTTGTTATCTCTGGTCGCTGAATACAGCGCATCTTTTGCTTCGTTAACTCCGCTCATGGCGACTGCTGCTTCGACGCGAGTCCCCCAAAACGGATCCTTCGTCAATGCTTCATTAATGGCGCTCAGAATCGATGTGCGATCAGAGGAATACTTGTCATCATTCATACGAGATCGCAGTTGTTGCAAGGCCCAGATCCGCGCCAGCACATCGTCGTCGTGCGCTAATTGATACAGCAATTGACCGGTCGTCTTTTGAAAATCCAATTCCTTGATCAGGGTATCGCCATAGTCGAAGTTCACCAGTAACGGTTCGGAGTCCACGTTGAACTTGAAAGACTGTTCTTCTTTCGCGGCAATTTGTATGCGCTCGACCCGGTTACCCTTGGCCGTTCCGATTTCGACATCGACGGGCGTTTGGAAAAATGTGACCTGGGGATATTGAGATTCGGGATCGGGCTTTTGTTCCTGCCTGACCACCAGCGTCAGGCTTTGATCCCTCGCGTCGTATTCCTGAGAAACTCGAAACTTTGGATGTCCCATCCTGTAAACCCACTCGTCGAAGAACCAATCCATGGGTTGGCCGGTCGTTTCTTCGATCGCAATTCGAAACTGTTCAGTCTCGACCGGCTGGTGAGCATATTTCGTCAGATAATGATTTATTGAGCGCCACCAGTTTTCTTCGCCCAGCACCTTGCGAAGCATATGCAGGACTGCGCCGCCTCTCGGATACGCATAGGTATCGAACACCGCATCCGGATTAGCATAGTTCTTCGTCACAATTGGGCGTCTATTCCCCTGGCCCCAGGCGCGATAATACTGGTCTTGATTTCCCTTCACATCGAGATAGAGAAAATCGTCGCGGCCAAGGCTGTGTTCGTCCCACATCGCCTGAAAGTAGGTCGCAAAACCCTCGTTCAGCCAGATATCCGACCAGGTTCGGCAGGTCACGTAATCGCCAAACCACTGATGCGCCAGTTCGTGTGATTGCAGGCTATCGCTGGTCTGATCAAGCTCGGTGCGCTTGTCGTGAATCATGTTATCGGTCTGAGTCGTGGCGCTGATGTTCTCCATCCCACCGCCAAAATCCCGCACCGTGGTCTGTGCATATTTCGCATATGGATATTTCACGCCGGTCTTTTCGGAAAAGAACTTGACCATTTCGGCGAGGCGCGCTGCGGTTACCTTTCCCTCTTCAACCTGACTTGGATACACGTAGGTCGTAATTGGAATTCCGGCGTAACGATCTTCAACTGGCGCGAACTCTCCGACGACCAGCGAAGTAAGGTAGGTTGCGTGGGGTTGATCTATTCTCCAATCGAATGTCCGTGTACCATCTCTGTTGTCCTTGACTTTCACCAGAGCGCCATTGGAAATCACCGTGAAAGGCGGTTCAACGGTCGCGATGATCTCTGTGGTGGTGAAATCGTTTGGGTGATCGAAGCAGGGAAACCACAAATGGTTTGATTCCGCTTCACCCTGGGTCCAAATCTGTCGCGGGCGACTCGGATCGGACGCGGTCGGTTTGATGAAGTTGATCCCCCCGCCTCCGAATCCGGAGCGCCTGTCCGGCGGAGGTTGATTCGTGTGATAAGCAATTACGATTGTAACTTGTTCATTCGGCTGATAAGGATGATCGAGCGACACTGCAAGCTTCGCAGTGGATGGATTGTATTCGTACTTAAGTTGAGTTCCAGAAGGCAAAGTCGCGGCCGAGACCGTCATGTAGGCGGCGTCAAAATCAACGCGGCTCAGGTCCCTGACCAAAGGCGACAGTGTGATCGTTGCGGTTCCGAATGCCTGTTCACGCTCCCAATCAAAGCGGAGATCCAGCTTAATATTTTGCTGATCATAGTCATGAGCCGGAATGTATTGCGCCGGTGGGATTGGTCTTTTCGCGGGCCTTGCCACCTCCGCTGGCCGGGCTGAAGGTGTTGTTGATGACTGCGCCTGGCCGAGCGCAAGGTTGGCGGTTGCCAGGTAGAAAGCAAGGCCAAAGGCAATCGACAAGAGGTCGAAAACGCGGGCATTTTTCATTATTCTACTCATCATCGGAGCGTCACCCTCTAATTTCAGATTAGGCTGATAATGTGATATCCATGTTGCTGCCAACATCGAAAACGCACATTCTTGCACGTACGCTGTGCATTATCAAAGGAGGAGAAAACCATGACTTCAGGTGACAGGCGCGCGCTAATTGAACGTTATAAGGACGGCTACAATCAGGTCAGCAGCGCATTGGAAGGATTTCCGAGAGACAAACTCACAGCCCATCCTCTTGCCGGGAAGTGGAGCGCCGCTGAGATTGTCCATCACTTAGCGGACAGCGAAACGATTAGCGGCATTCGCTTCAGACGGCTGCTGGTCGAAGAGAACCCGTTGATTGAAGGTTACGATCAGGACACTTACGCAAAAAGTCTCCATTACAACGTTCGTGATATGGCTCCGGCATTGGAAGCATTTCGAAACGCGCGCGCGACGACTGCCCAACTCTTTGAGACGATGTCAGACGATGATTGGAAACGGGCCGGCACGCACTCAGAGAGCGGAACGTATTCAGCGGACGACTGGTTAAGAATTTATGCTGGGCATGCCCACAATCATGCGTCGCAAATTGTCAGACTTCGTGACGCGCTGGCGAATGATAGTGTCGCAACGGCAGGTGCGACATAGTTGTTCCCCCGTTTTCCGGTGGGACGAATTGCCACTTCGTCAACGATCGCGATAAACCAAAAAGTAAATCACTCTAACGTCGCGCATTTTCTTGACAAAGATGCAGCGCGCGAAGACAATCGCGCTCACCTCGACTCTAAATTTTGGAAATTTATTTTTTCCGATCGAAAGTGAATGATGGCTTGCGCTGCGCCCGTTGTTGAAACCACTCTTGCCCATCTCACACTAGTACGGCGAGGAAAAGTTCGAGATGTTTACGCGGTGGACGAGAAGCACCTGCTCATCGTTGCCACGGATCGTATCTCTGCGTTCGACAGCGTTCTGCCAACGCCGATTCCGCGAAAAGGGGAGGTGTTAACCGCGCTTTCTCGGTATTGGTTCGAAACGCTCTCGCAGATTGTCCCAAACCACCTGTTGACTTCGAATGTTGATGAAATGCCGCCGAATGTGAGCAGGGAATCGGGCGAATTACGTGGACGTTCGATGTTTGTCAGGCGTACGGATGTATTTCCCATCGAATGTGTCGTCCGAGGCTATCTGTCCGGTTCGGGATGGAAGGACTACCGGCGCACTGGAGAGGTTTGCGGGCATCGGTTGCCTGCCGGTTTGCGCGAATCAGAGCAGCTCGGGGAACCGATCTTAACTCCTGCCACCAAAGCGGAAACCGGCCACGACGAAAATATTTCAGAAGAGACGATGGCGTCTATTATCGGCGCCGGCGATACGAAGTTCTTACGAGACGTGTCGCTGCGCCTATACCAGGAAGCGAGCGACTATGCTCGCCGCCGCGGGATCATCATCGCGGATACAAAATTCGAGTTTGGCCGCGATCCGGAAGGACAGATTATCCTGATCGATGAAGCGCTGACGCCCGACTCGTCGCGGTTCTGGCCGGCTGAGGATTACGCTGTGGGAAGATCGCAATCATCGTTCGATAAACAATATGTGCGGGATTATTTAGAGCAGGTGGGCTGGGATAAACAGCCACCCGCACCTTCGTTACCTCCGGAAATCGCGCAAGCAACCAGCGAGCGTTATCTGGAAGCATATCGCGTGCTCGTGGGGAGTGAACTATAGCAATGATTTCCTGATAGTCGGAGAAAGAGAATGCAGATACGCCCCCGCTTGGAAGCCGTGATCGAGGACATGCTCGATGGCCGGATAATGTTGGACGAAGCTCTGGCCGAATTTGAAAAGCTCTATATTCAGAAAGCATACGTCCGCAATCGCAAACGCATCAGTCATACTGCCGACGCCCTCGGTATCCACCGAAATACTATCTCCAAACGCGTAAACTCCTATCGTGCGGAAGAGCGCGCTAATCGCGCGCGCTCAACACCCCGAAAAACCAACGCCAAGGCCCATTGACCGCCGCCGGATCACCCTGCTTCGCCGCCTGAGCGCATCCATCGCGCGCCATCCGACCTTCGCGGGTTTGACAATCGCCGACTTGGGTTTATATTCTTAGCACTCCAGATTATTGAGTGCTAAGATTCTTAAGTCTATAGAGGTTCTGATTCTCAATTACTCTACAAATCGAGAAACGAAAGGAGCAGTTTCAGCATTATGGCAGTAAACATCAGACCACTTCATGACCGCGTGATTGTGCGTAGAATTGAAGAAGGTGAGCAGGTTCGCGGCGGAATTATCATTCCGGACACGGCCAAAGAGAAGCCCCAGGAGGGTGAAGTTGTGGCTGTTGGCGAAGGTAAGTATCGCGACGATGGTACCCGCCAGGCGCTCGATGTGCACGCCGGCGATCGCGTGCTTTTCGGAAAATACAGTGGCTCAGAGATCAAGATTGACGACGAAGAGCTTCTGATTATGCGCGAAGACGAGATTCTGGGAATTATCCAGCGTGCGGCGGCCGGAAAAAAGGGCGGTAAATAACCGGCTCGTGAAATTTAAACATTTTACTCAGGAGAAGAGAAACACATGGCAAAGCAAGTAGTTCACGGCGAGGAGTCACGCGCAGCGATCCTGCGAGGGATTAATCAACTCGCCGACGCGGTGAAGATCACACTCGGACCGAAAGGCCGCAATGTGGTGATCGACAAGAAGTTCGGTTCGCCAACGATTACAAAAGACGGCGTGACCGTGGCAAAAGAAATCGAATTGAAGGATGCGCTCGAGAATATGGGCGCGCAAATGGTGCGCGAGGTGGCGTCAAAGACCTCGGATGTAGCCGGCGACGGCACAACGACCGCAACCGTTCTGGCGCAGGCAATCTTTCGCGAGGGTGTGAAGACCGTCGCCGCCGGCGCCAACCCGATGGCTCTCAAGCGCGGGATCGATAAGGCGGTTGAGCGCGCGACCGAAGAAATTCGTCGTCTTTCAAAACCAGTCAAAGGCGACGCGATTGCGCAGGTCGGCACGGTTTCGGCAAACGGCGACGCAACGATCGGCGGCATCATCGCCAAGGCGATGGATCAGGTTGGTAAAGACGGCGTGATCACCGTCGAAGAGTCGAAAACGATGGAGACATCGCTGGAAGTGGTGGAGGGAATGCAGTTCGATCGCGGCTATCTCAGCCCCTATTTCGTTACCGACCCAGAGCGCATGGAGTGCACCCTGGAAAATGCGTTGATTCTGATTCATGAAAAGAAAATCAGCTCCATGAAGGACCTTCTGCCGTTGCTCGAGCAGGTGGCGAAGATGGGCAAGCCCATGCTGATTATTGCCGAGGATGTAGAAGGCGAAGCGCTCGCCACGTTGGTGGTCAACAAACTGCGCGGCACGCTGAACATCGCCGCTGTCAAGGCGCCTGGCTTCGGCGATCGCCGCAAAGCCATGCTCGAAGACATCGGCATCCTAACTGGTGGCCGGGTGATTAGCGAAGACCTGGGTATCAAACTTGAAAATGTTCAGGTCGCTGATTTGGGTCGCGCCAAGAAGATCACGATCGACAAGGACAACACCACGATTGTCGAGGGCGCGGGGAAACAGGCGGACATCGAAGGTCGCGTCAAGACCATTCGTGCTCAGATCGAAGAAACTTCTTCCGATTACGATCGTGAAAAATTGCAGGAGCGGCTGGCGAAATTAGTCGGCGGGGTCGCGGTAATCAAGGTCGGCGCTGCCACTGAGACTGAGATGAAGGAGAAAAAGGCGCGAGTCGAGGACGCAATGCATGCAACCCGCGCCGCGGTTGAAGAAGGCATCGTGCCTGGCGGCGGGGTAACGCTGGTCCGCGCCGCGAAGGCGTTGGAGAAATTTGACGTGGTCAAGGATGGCGACTCAGATGAACAGATTGGCGTGTCGATTGTTAAGCGCGCGCTCGAAGAGCCATTACGACAGATCGTCCAGAACGCCGGCAAGGAGGGCGCGGTGGTCGTTGAACGCATCCGGGCCGAAAAAAACGAGAGCTTTGGCTTTAATGCTCAAACCGAAGAGTTCGAAGACCTGGTGAAAGCGGGTGTTATCGATCCCGCAAAGGTCACCCGGACCGCGCTGCAAAACGCGGCGTCGATTGCCGGTCTTATGTTGACGACTGAGGCAATGGTCTCCGAGATTCCCGAAGAGGACAAAGCACCGATGCCAGGTGGCATGGGAGGCATGAGCGGGATGGGCATGTAAGTTCTTAACCTCAAAAAGGTTTCGGACTAAAACAAGAGCGGCTTCGATCTTCATGATCGAAGCCGCTCTTTCGCTTGATCCTGCTTTAACTTGTGCCAGCTCGAAGGTAGCGACTGCGGGGGGCGCGATCGGCGGCCGAACTGGCACTGGCGGGCACTATCTGTGTTCAAGCATCGGTTGGTGTCTTGCGACGTCCTTCCGACGGAGAGAATTATACACCTCGATTAAGCACAGTCAACGCCTTTTTCCGAAAGACTTATCCACCTCATAAATGAGTTGGTTTTTGTGCCAGTTCGCCTGTGATTTCCAGTTACCTTGGGGTTAATGAGTCAACGCAGGATGCCGCTTTTGCGCCTTTCGGGCTGTGCTTGAAACACGTTTGGCGGCGAAGAGATCTCACGCGACGATGTAAAGATGCAAAGACCGAAGAGCGCACAAACCTGATTTGACACGTTTTGGGCGCGTTCCTATACTGCAGAGTCCTGCCGAGTACGGCCAGGTAGCTCAGTTGGTAGAGCGCGGCCCTGAAAAGGCCGGCGTCGGCGGTTCGATTCCGTCCCTGGCCACCATCTTTTCAAGCACTTACGTCTCGGTCATCACCCGAAATACGTTCCAAAAACCTAACTGGGCGCAGAGGCTTGTCTTGTTTCTGTGAGCAGAATCTCTCTCGTTTCATCATAGCGAGGAGCGGGATTGAACCGCCGACCTTGCAACTTTACTGAAAGTCAAGATGGACTCCCATTCGTGCCAGCACCGGCGGCCCAACGGTGATAATATGAGTTCGGCCAGTTTGGTAGCGAACCCCGGTGAGATTTTGCGCGGCTGCGAAGACACTCACGTGACGCAATATGCGTCGCGAAATTTCGCCATCGAGCGTGAAGAAACGCGCCAGCGGCAAAATATTTTGATCGTCCTCAAACTGATTTCCAACGAAGCGTCCTTGCAGGCCGACGGTCCAAGTGTGGCTCACATAGCTAAGCTGAACGTTAATCTGGTTCTTAGGTATCTGGGTAACCCGCAAGCCCTCCAGAATTGGATTGGCAGGAAGTTTAGTGACTGTGCTTTCGGTCATAAGGTATTCACCGGCAACTTGCAATCCCTTTGATAGCTGCACCTGAGCGGCCACCTCGATGCCCCGTGCTCGTATCCGTCCGAGATTCTGGCGCTGACGCGTGATTAGGTTTGGCGTCGTCCCGAGGGTGACGTTTGCTATTGGGTCGGCGATCTCACTCCAGAAGGCAGCGCCTCGGATCGTTAATCGCTCTGACCACGTTTGAAAACTGGCGCCAGCTTCGCCGCCCGTAAGTCGCTCAGCGCTGAGAGTCGCGTTGGCATTAGTCACGACATTGCCCACCCGAAAGCTGCGATAGAGTTCGTTGAGAGTTGGCGCCCGAAAGGCGCGATAGAAAGAAGCGCTAACCGCGATGTTCTTAAAGGTGTGAAGCAATGAGACCCGCGGACTAACAGCCGTCTCTGAACGATTGGGGAATAGGCTGGCGGTTGGCGTGCCGCCTGTTAACGGATTGCGATTTGAGAAGCCCTGACTATTTAGCCATTTGTCAACGCGGGCCCCGAAAGTCATTGACCAGGTTTTCCTGAATTGGAGGGTGTCTTGTCCAAAAAATCCGAGTGTGCGTTGACGACCACCGGCATCGACATTGGCCGCTAGCCGAGAGGAATTGAATGTTGTCTCGGCGCTGTGACCTCGAACATCTCGGCCTTCAAATCCGGCCACGATCGTTTGCTTACCTGAAAAAGTACGCCGCCACTGCCCAGCGAACCCCAGTTGTTGCGAGGGGTTCCTCTGCCGGTTGGTCAGTGATTCTGAGTTTCGATTAGCGGTGATAGAAGAAAAGTTTTGATTGAAAAGTTCATCTGACCCATATATTCGAAACGAGAAATAACCCTCCTTCGCCCTTGTCCAATCAATCCCGAGATCGATTGAGGCAATGCGTGTGTTATTCGTTTGCAGGGGTGTGCCGTTCAACCGGCTCTCGCCGAATGAGCTCGCTCGGATAAAGAAGCTTCCGGCTTCACCCAACTTCCGCGATATTCGTAATGCCCCGGACAGATCACGGGTTCCGGCAGCTGTATCCACAGATCCGCGCTGATCTCTTGGGATAAGAATGTAACCGTTTGTGCGGATCGCTTGCAGCGCAACAGATATTCCCCAATTTCCTTTGACGACCCCCGTATCCAGAGAGATTGCAGAAGTGTTTTCGTTTCCGTGCGAGGCCTCCACCGTTGCGAACGACTTACGCAAAGGCTTGGTTATTATATTGACGACCCCGCCCAACGCTCCGCTGCCATAGAGATCAGATGCCGCGCCGCTGACAACTTCTACACTTTCGACACTTAGTCCTGGCACTCGATCCCAATAGACCCACGCGCCGAAGGGAGAGTTGAGAGGAACTCCGTCGAGTAAGACAGTCGCCCGACTTGCGCCACTCGCGCCGACTCCACGCAACGACACGCCTTGCGAAGTAGGATTTGCAAACAGACTTCCCGAACGCCGGAAGAGCGAGAAGCCAGGAGCTTCGCGAAGAACATCATCGAGCGTCAGGCTTCCCGAAAGTTCTATCTCCTGCTTTGAAATTGAGAACTGGCTGTTTGGCACAGCCGAAATGCGATCACTTGCAGGCGGGGAGACAAGGATTCTTTCGACAATCGGCGCCGGTTGCAAATAGATTTGAAGGAAATTGCCAGGCGAGTCCCTCCCTACCCCTAAGGTTACGGGCGTGAAACCTGGATAGCTAACCAGCAACGTACCTTCGCCGGCGACATTCGGAATAACAAAAGTTCCGTCATCGTCCGTGGTGGCTAATCGTGTATCAGTACCGTAGTGAAACTCGATTCTCGCATTGGCGATCGGGGAATGGCCGGAATCAGACACTTTACCCTGAATGGTATTTGGTTGCTGAGCGCTAACAGCAGTAGCAAAAGCGAGGATGGATAGACAAATCCGCCAGCACATTAGATGACTCGGACTTCGCAATCGGTTATTTCGAAGCACTGTGGCCCGAGTGCGGAGCCAGCACGCAGATTGAACGTTTTCCAAATCGAATAAATCATCACGAATTCAGCCCGCACCTAGCTCGGTTTCGATAGAGTCCTTCTTTCTTTCCTCAGCCGATCTAAGCAGGACGATACGCCGGAGAGCATCGGATGACATCTTGTTACTGCTCCCTTATTTTTCGAAAGGCGGAACGCATTTCCTCGACAAAGATGGCTGGCTGCTCAAAAGCCGCAAAGTGGCCGCCGTGCTTGGCCTCGTTCCAGTAGATGAGATTTGAATAGGTCTGCTCGGCCCAGCTCCTTGGAGCACGATATATCTCTCGCGGGAAGACGGTTGCGGCGACAGGTAAGCTCAGCCTGCCTCCCGAGAATGACCCGTCCTTATTCTCCCAATAAATCCGCGCTGACGATGCCGCGGTGTTTGTGAACCAGTAGAGTGAAATATTGTCGAGCATCTGGTCCCGCGATAGCGCGTCTTCGGGAGCGCCGTTATTGTCAGTCCAACTGTAAAACTTTTCGTAGATCCACATAGCCTGGCCCGCTGGTGAATCCGACAGAGCATATCCCATCGTCTGCGGCCGAGTCGCTTGTTGGCGGAAGTAGCCGTTGCCGTCGCTAAGGAAGCGTTTGGCGCCATCGACCGCTCTCTGCTCTTCGAAACTGAGGTGCTCTGGGATCTTCGCCGGAAACACGAATTGCCAATTGAGATGTATTCCAGCGAGTCCAGGGGGAAGCAGATGCCCGAGCGCGGTCGTTACTCCCGCGCCCCAGTCTCCCCCCTGTGCGACCCACCGCCTGTAGCCGAGTCGCTGCATCAGCTCACTCCATGCGGAGGCTATGCGGGAGAGGTTCCACCCGGTTTCGGTTGGCTTGTCAGAGAATCCAAATCCCGGGAGAGACGGAACGACTACATGGAACGCATCCTGTGCACGACCACGATGCTCTGTCGGGTTAGTAAGGGGCCGAATGATCTTAATGAACTCCGCAATCGATCCAGGCCAACCATGAGTCAGAAGAATTGGTAAAGCATCGGGATGTGGTGAGCGCGCATGGATGAAATGAATACCCAATCCATTAATCAACGTGCGAAAGTTTGGAAATGAGTTCAGCTCTGTCTCGAAGCGTCGCCAGTCATAGCGAGATTCCCAATACTGCAGCAGCGCTTTTGCTTGAGCGAGAGGAACTCCCTGAGACCAGTCCTTCACCGGCTGTTCGTTGGGAAATCGGGTAGCTCGCAAGCGCGCTCGAAGATCGTCAATGGCTTCCTGCGGAACCGAAATATGAAACAGACGGACTTGTTCACTAGCCTCGGGTCTCAGCGATTCAAGTTCTTTTGACATAGTTGCGTTTCCTTCTTAAAACGGGAAGCAGCGGCCGAGGGCAGGCGAGGTTAGCTTCGTCCGCCAGGAAGATCTAGGCACCTTTGCCTTGTGAAGTACCTAGCAGCTGCGTCTCCCACAAGAACACAGAACCAGTAGCGCCGCCATAGTCGACAAAAAGCTGAGCAACTTCTCCGAGGTGCTCGGTGCGCGTCCAATCACGCTGAAGTTCTCCCGCCAAGGCAAGCCAGGTAATGGGTTGAGCTCCCGCAGCCACCATACGGCGGATTGCCATTTCGTGTGCTTCAGGAGAGACGCCGCCCGAGGCGTCGGTGACGACGTACACGTCGTAGCCGTCACCCATCGCATGGATAGCGGGCATTGCAAGACACATCTCCGTCCAGAGCGCGGCCATGACCAGCTTCTTCCGGCCTGTTTTCTTCACCGCCTCAACGACGCGGCGGTCTTCCCAGGCGTTGATGAAGGTGCGGTTAATCGTCTTCTGATCCGGAAAAACTGCCTGGACCTGCTTGAAAATCAAGCCCCCGTGCTCCTCATTAACAGTGCTGAGAATCGTCGGAATGCCAAACGCCTTCGCGGTCTTCGCGAGTCCTGTGACATTGTTGATCACGAGTGTGGGATCGTGACTGTTGACGTTCGCCAACTGGAACGGTTGGTGGTCGATCAGGAGAAAGACGCAATTCTCTGGTGTCAGAAGAGCGTCGAGGCCGATCTTCGCGAACGGTTGCATCACGTAATCCTTTCTCTAACCTCATCCCACCCGGCTGGTGAACTGGTTCATGTCAAAATAGTCCCGCCAGGCGCTGATCTTGCCGTCTTTGACCTCGAATGTCCCCATGACCGGCAGCTCAAACGACTTCCCAGGGAGCTTGAAGACATCGACCCGCTCGGTCATCACGACCGGACCATTGGCTGCGATGTTGATAATGCGGAAGTCGATGCTCTCGACAGGCACAACCCCCGGCGCCGCGGCTTTGCCAGGACGGATGAACGAGCCGATATTCTTCCCGATGGCCTCCCTGCCGATGACTGGCGCAAACGGGATATTGTGGTAGACGGCGTCGTCGGTGAAGAATGCGGCCAACTCGGCGGTCGCCATGTTGTTGCCCCACGCCGCGCAGAACCTGCGCACTAACTCGATTGGCTGCTCCATCTGGCTCCTCCTGCGGTCGATCGTGTTGGCACTCTGCCGGGCACCCATCAGCGCCAGGCCCAGCGATGACACTATTCCGGCACTACCGGTTGCGGCCGCCGCAAGCATGAACTTGCGGCGCGAGACATGGGGCGCCGGTACTCCCGTTTCGTTTCCGCGTCGTTCTTCATGAGTGTTGCTCCCCCTGGTTTCAGATTTGGTGCGCCGCGGAGCGCCAGATCCCTAGCCTCGCCGTGACCTGAAGGCCTTCCGTAACTCCTCGGTGAAGAGCTTTGGCTGCTCGAACGCGGCGAAGTGCCCGCCCTTGTCGAGCTCATTCCAATAGAACAGGTTGGGCCACAGAGCTTCAGCCCAAGCCTTGGGCGGACAGAAGATCTCGTGCGGAAAGACCGACGCCGCCATTGGCAGTTCGATCCGTCCGCCGGACAGGCCCGCCCTGCCTGCGCGCGTGTTCTCCCAGTAGATGCGGGCCGACGACGCGGCGGTGTCGGTGAACCAATAGAGGCTGATATCGTCGAGCATCGCGTCAACTGAGAGCGCATCTTCTGGGTTGCCGTGGTTGTCGGTCCATGACTGGAACTTCTCGTAGATCCACAACGCCTGGCCCGCGGCCGAGTCAGCCAGGGGATAGCCAATGGTCTGCGGACGCGTTCCCTGTTCGCGGAAATAGCCGCTCTGGTCATTGGCGAACAACGCCGCCCGGTCGATAGCCTTTTGCTCGGCCGGCGTGGGTTTCTCTGGCAGCTTTTCCGGAAAGACGAACTGCCAGTTCACATGAGCCGCAATCAGGCCCGGGGGCCACTGATGCGCCAG
>Ga0207685_10000039_pt1 | contig 60484 bp, 58 predicted proteins | sample LARL111metaG_FD_184350 | JGI IMG/M metagenome (GOLD analysis project Ga0207685, IMG submission 184350) | Corn, switchgrass and miscanthus rhizosphere microbial communities from Kellogg Biological Station, Michigan, USA - LAR L11-1 metaG... | ecosystem: Host-associated > Plants > Roots >...
CACGATGCAGCCCGAATAAAGGTGCGCGGCGATACAAACTTTAGCAATCTAACGTCCGAGATTTCTAAGGAATACTTGAGAAGCAAATGATCGAGAATCGCAAAATCGCAAGCCTGACCCCGATTTTTATCTCACGATTTTTATCAACGCCAGGGCCCGGCTGTTGCCCGTGCTGAACAGCAGTAAGCAACACACTGAGGGCGGCCAGAATTGCGAGAGAATAACTTCTTCTTTTCATCAAGAACCTCGCGCGAACTCTTCTCTTAGCAGGTTCGAAATAGTAGCACAGCGGCGCGCAGGCGTTGATATTTTCGTTGACCGGAGGTAGTCGGCCGCACTAGAATCCGCGTATCGTGAATGTTTCGCAAAAAGGGTTTCGGCTTCTGGCGCTGGCTTTTGTTGCTTTGATGACGGCGCTTTCTGCATTCGCCCAGCAGCGTCCCTTAATTACGGAAGATGTCGATATCATTCCCCCCGGTTCATTGCGAATTGGAGTGGGCATTGATTTTGTCCAAGGAGCAAAGTTTCCGCTCTCAGGCTTGACGGGCGATCTGACGCGTGCGGGTGTGATTAGCGTCAGTATCGGACTTGCTCCGAATGTCGAAGTCCAGGTCGAAGGTGTAGCTCAGAATTTCCTCGCGATAAATTCGCGCGGCCCGTCGGCGATCGCGCTCCAATTAGCGCAGGCAAATTCAACTAATGGAGTTGGCGACTTTACCCTTGCGACAAAGATTAAGCTGCGCAGCGAAACTCTACACGGGCCGTCGCTGGGCTTTCGCTTTGGCGTCGAACTGCCAAACTCAAATCAATCACGCGGCATCGGCCTTAATCAGACCAATGCGTTTGGCGAGATTCTGATCGGAAAGAAATTTGGCCATCTTGGACGGGTGAACACCTTCGGTAACGTTGGCGTGGCGATTCTAACGGCGCCGACGGCGTTGTTTACCCAGAACGACGTGGTGACCTATGGATTCGCCGGCATCGTTAGAATCAATCGCCGCTTTAGTCTTGCGGGAGAAGTGAATGGCCGCGCGAATACCCGGCCTAACGGCGGCCCGCTGGGTACCGAGTCGCAAGGCGAAGCGCGACTGGGGATGCAAATTCGCGCCTCGGGTTTGCGTTTTGATTTTGCGGGGATTAAGGGGCTCACCAAACTCAGCCCGCGATCGGGAATTACCGTTGGGGTCACGTACGATACTCCTTCTATCTTTACGCCTGCCAAATAATTCTGGCATCCTGTGACACTAAAAGGCCCGCCGGAAGGAATCCCGGCCGGCGTATTCTTAGTGCGTTACCTATAGGTCATGATTGTTTAGTCCTGGTATGTTCAATTGGCTCCGGGGAATTCGAAGTTGGCTGGGAAGTTTCATAGTCAGCACGCCGTGGTACGTCGCGGGGCCGGCGATGCTGGTGATCGGCGCATTGGATTCCTCGCTGCTCTCTCTGCCGGAGATAAATGACTATCTGGTCGTAACCCGCTGTTATTTACATCCACAAGCGTTAATCTACTTTCCGCTCTTCGCCGCGACGGGTTCGGTAATCGGTAGCCTGCTGCTTTACACGCTGCTGCGGCGCGGCGGTCAGGCAGTCTTGCATCAACGTTTTCGGGTTGAGCATATTCAGCGCGTTGAGGCCGCTTATGCGCGATTCGGATTTTTTGCGCTGGCGGTGCCGGCACTGTGGCCACCTCCAATGCCTTTCAAGATTTTTGTGGCAACTGCGGGTGCGTTGCAGTATCCTCGGCGGCGTTTTATCTTGACGATCCTGATTGCCCGTTCTTTTCGTTATTACGTCGAAGGAGCGCTCGCGATCTTTTATGGCCGCCGAGTCCTGCGCTTCATGGAACACAACGGGCCGGTCCTGATTAGTGCGTTTGTGGGTGTGCTGCTCGTCGCTTTGGCAATCTATCTACTCACGAACAGAGGGCGCGCCGCGGTAAAGGAAGGTAAGGCCGCGGTAAGTGGGGAAGAAGAGTGAAAGGATTAGTCTGGTTTGAAGTCGATTATTCATAATATTACCGGCGCTCTCGGAAAGTTTACAAAGTTTCTTACCACTTTTGGCGCGTTCGGATTGTTTGCCATCGCCTTCCTGGATTCGGTGATGGTGCCTCTGCCGGGAGGGGTCGATGCCGTGATGTTGCTGCTATCGGCTTCGCGACCGGCCTGGATGTTGATTTACGCCGCGGCGGCGACGATTGGCTCGACGCTTGGCTGTTTGGTTCTTTACTATATTTCCCTGCGCGCCGGACATCGCGCCCTGGCGCGCTTCTCCGAAGCAAAACAAAAACGGGTGAAGGATCTGATTGACCGTTATGACGTTCTTTCGGTGCTGGCGGCTTCGCTCTTGCCGCCGCCTTTCCCCTTCAAACTGTTTGTGGTTTCGGCCGGGGTCTTCAGATTACAGGTCGTTCGATTCGCGATCGCGATTGCCGCCGGGCGCGCTTTTCGCTTTCTGCTGGAAGGATATCTTGCGGTGCGGTTTGGAGATCGAGCGAAAGAGCTGCTGGCGCAATACTATCCGGCCATCGGAATCGCTTTGGCGGTATTGATTGTCCTGAGTTTCGTCGCCAAAAACGCGCTGCGGCGGGCCAGGCAAGTGGAACCGGCACCGATGCCCGACATCAAGAGCTGACTTGATTAGGCCTTGCGCCGTTCTGTTTAGCGATCCGGAAATTGCGCAGTTGCGCGAGAGTCGTCACGCCGTATTGTTCCACTTCCTCCAGTAATCGAAGGAGAATCTCAGCCGTTGCCCGCGCATCCCCTGCGGCGCGATGACGCTGATCGATTGGAATCGCGAAGTGATTCGCCAGCGAGTCAAGCTTGTGACCGTCAGGGGACGAAACGATCCGGCGCGCAAGATTCAGCGTACATAATTCAACGTTGCGCATTCGGCAACCCGGAAACACGCGGCCAATTTCCTGATTCAGCAACGGCACATCAAATGTCGCATTATGCGCGACCAGAACAGCATCGCCGGCAAAGCCCAACCACGAATGCGCGACTTCAGCGAAAGTGGGTGCTGTTTGCAGCATGTCATTCGTAATTCCGGTGAGCGCTGAGATAAAACCCGAGACGGGATTGCCAGGATTGATCAGCGTTTGAAAGTCGTCCAGAATTGTCCCCGCACGAACACGATAAGCCGCAAGATCGATGATCCTGGGAGTATGAGCGGCGATTGTCATTGCTTCGATGTCGAGCACCACAAACTCCGTTTCGTTAAGCGAGCGAAGCTCCGCGTCATCATTTACGACATCGACGCGATCGTTGGTGACTCGAAATCGAGGATCATTTGCAAGTAAGTCAGAAACCAGAAGAGCGGATAACGAAGCGTCGATATTCGCGAGCCGGAACACTCTGTCAGTTATCAGGTTGACACCAACGCGCCCGCCGTTAGCGCGTGCCAGCTCGAGCGTTTCCTGAATCAGAAGTGAATCGGAGACAAGATTGCGCGGAACATTCATCGAAATGATTCTAACTTGCGTAAGCGGGTTTTTGAAACTTTGCGTTGTATGGACCTAAAGGTGACTTAAGTTGCGGAATCAGGATGTGATTGATTTATTACGTCAGGCGGGCGCCTTGCTCGAAGGCCATTTCGTCTTATCGAGCGGCTTGCACAGCGGAACATATCTTCAATGCGCGATCGCTCTGGAATCGCCTGAGATGGCGGCCACGTTCGGAGAGGCAATCGCTGCCAGGTTTCTCGACGACCAGATTGAGACTGTAGTCTCTCCGGCGATTGGCGGAATAATCATCGGTTACGAGGTGGCGCGAGATTTGGACGCGCGCTTTATCTGGACTGAGCGCGAAGACGGAAGAATGACTCTGCGTCGAGGGTTCTCCGTTCGCAGAGGGGAAAGGATCCTGGTGGTGGAGGACGTAATCACTACCGGCGGCTCGACCCGGGAGACAATTAATGCGCTAAACGAAGCCGGCGCTGAGGTGTTGGCTGCGGCTTCCATAATCGATCGCTCCGGCGGAAAGGTCGATGTTGGCGTGCCGGTGTTCTCGCTCGCGACCCTCGAAGTGCCGGCCGTTCCGGCCGCTGATTGCGATGCCTGCAAGCGAGGCGAGGCGGCCATAAAACCCGGCAGCCGGAAAACAGAAGGCAGTAGGCAGTAGGCAGAATACTAAACTTGATCGTCACCATCCGGTATTTCGTTCTACTGTATTCTGCCTTGTGCCTGCTGCTTACTGCTTAAAGCGTCGCTATGAACTATCGTCTTATTCTCCAATACGACGGCACAGATTTTCATGGCTGGCAGATTCAGAATGGTCTGCGCACAGTCCAGGGTGAGCTAACCCGGGCGCTTTCGATTTTGGATGACCGTGAAGTCGTTGTTCACGGATCAGGGCGGACGGACGCAGGTGTTCACGCAGAAGGGCAGGTCGCAAATGCTGAACTTCAGCGGCAGATGTTTCCGCAGAAGCTCCGCGCCGCGCTTAACGGAAACTTGCCCCAGGATGTCCGAGTATTGTTTGTCGGCCAGGCGCCCGATAGTTTTCACGCACGCTACTCGGCGCGCAGCAAGACGTATGTCTTCCGGATTATTCACGATCAGGTAATGTCTCCGTTCTGGGCGCGCTATGCCTTTCAGGAAGCGCGGCCACTCGATCTTGAACGCATTCGCTCATGTGCCAGACGGTTCCTCGGCGAGCATGACTGGACTGCGTTTTCCGCGGCCCAGTCTGACGCCGAATCGCGAATTCGCCATATCCTGAAGTTTGAAATCAGCGACGGATGGGATGCGCTTGGGCATTGTCACTTAATCGAGTTCGCGGTTACAGCAAATGGTTTTCTGCGCTACATGGTGCGTTCAATCGCGGGCACACTCATGGCTGTAGGGCGAGGCGAAATCGACGATACGGCCATCGCCCTGGCAATCCGCGACGGCGATCGCAGCCTGGTCGGACCGACTGCGCCCGCCCGTGGGTTAACATTGAAGAGTGTTCAATATGATTGACTTAGTCTACGCTAACGGTAAGAATTAGCCGTCATTCGACATTAATCTCCGGTGCTTCGACAATAACCAGTGCTCGCGGATTTCGCCGACGTAATTAAGAAAAATAGTCGCGATGAGAAGCTGCTGGCTTCGGTCGACTGGAATCGTCTTCCTCGACATGTCGCGATCATCATGGACGGCAACGGACGTTGGGCGGCACAACGCGCCCAGCCGAGGATTGCCGGGCACCGCGCCGGTGTCGAAGCCGTGCGCGCGGCCGTTGATACTGGTGCGCGGCTGGGGCTGGGAGCATTAACGCTGTACGCGTTTTCGACTGAAAACTGGAAACGGCCGCGTTATGAAGTTGATGCCCTGATGCGGATGCTGCGAAAGTACCTGCGCATCGAGCTCGACGAAATAGATCGACAGAATATTCGCTTTCAAACTATCGGCCGAACGGCAGCTCTCGCGACGAACGTAAGGCAGGAAATTGCTCGCGCGTCCGAGCGAACGGCAGAAAACGATGGCATGATTTTGAGCGTCGCCCTTAACTATGGCGGGCGGGCGGAAATCGTGGACGCGTGCCGGGGGGCAATCAAAGAACTGATCGCGGCGGGCAAGTCGCCCGATGAATTGACTGAAGAAGAAATTGCCCGAGGTCTGTACACGCGCGACTTGCCGGAGCTGGATTTGCTGGTGCGTACCAGTGGCGAGCTGCGCATCTCGAATTTCCTGTTATGGCAGATGGCTTATGCCGAGATTCATGTCACTGAGACCCTGTGGCCGGATTTTCGGCGCGTCAATCTGCTCGAGGCCGTGGTTGATTACCAGCAACGAAGCCGGCGGTTTGGGGGTCTGAAACTGGTTGTTAACGCGAAGTGAGCACTTGTCAGCAGCCCGTCAGGTAGGGCAATTTGTCAAATGACCCCCTTGATCTCGTGCGTGCGCTCCAATCCTAACTTTGAAACCTCAACAAAAACAGCCCTCGGCGAAATCGAAATTCGGAAATCTCTCACCCTCGGTCGCGCGGATCGTTACGGCTGCGGTCGCCCTGCCGGTTCTGATCGCCTCAATCCTGATTGCAAAACTCGCGCTGCTATTTGTTTTGATCGCCGCATTAGCGATGGTACTGGCGCTCTACGAGTTTTGGGTGCTGGCAAGAAAGCAGCAGCTCAAGGCAGATTTGGCTTCCGGCTACATCGGCGGGGCGGCACTGTTCACGGTCTTCTATTTCGCCGAGCCGGGCAGGCCGCCCGATCCCCTGATGATTGAAACCATTCTCATGCTGCTGACGGCGGGAACGCTCGCCGCGGCAATGCTGCGAGGAGCACCTTTCGATCGAATGATAGTGTCGGTCGGTGTGACGCTGCTCGGAGTACTTTATATTGTGCTGCTCGGCGGTCATCTGGTCGCAGTCCGCATGGGATTTCACCCGGAGTTGTCAAAACATTTGCTGTCGTTCTTCTTCCTGGTAATCATGGGCGCCGATAGCGCCGCTTACTACGGTGGGAAGACTTTCGGCAGACATAAACTCGCGCCCGCGATCAGCCCGGGAAAAACGTGGGAGGGCGCAATCGCCGGGATGCTGGCGAGCCTGCTGCTGGCGGCGGCGGCCCATTACTGGTTCTTCCGGGAACTGCCGTTACGGTTCGCGCTCCCTTTGGCCGCCGCCATGAACGTCCTAAGTGTAATCGGCGACCTGACTGAAAGCGCGCTCAAGCGCAGCGCCGGCGCAAAGGATACGGCGAAGATCCTGCCGGGACATGGCGGCGTGCTCGATCGTTTGGATAGCTTGCTGTTCAACGCCCCGGTCATCTACTATTTTGCTCGCGTCTATTTTAATTACTGAGTGACCACAAAGAAGATAGTTTTAATCGTTCTTGGTATTTTTGCGGTGCTGGGATTGATTGTGGCGCTCTTTGCCGGCGGAATAGCATGGTTTGCGTTTCACACGATTGCGAATAGCGAGGCCGCTGAAACAGCTCGAAGCTATCTCCGCACCAACGAAATTTTGAAACGCGACATCGGCGAGGTTAAGGACTTTGGTTCGTTTGTAACCGGCGCAGTTAATGTGCAAAACCAGGACGGCGAAGCAACTTTGCATCTCAAGGTAATCGGCGAACGGCGGACAGTCAACGCCAGCGTCGACCTTGCTTATCGGAGTAATCGAAACTGGCGGGTAACCGGCGCGTCTTACGAACTGGAAGGGAAGACAGTTGATTTGATGCGCAGTTACGAACCCGGAACAACATCGCCGGCTTACAAAGCAAGTCCCTCCTATTAAAATGCCAGCACAAGGCGTAGCTATTTTGGGGTCCACCGGCTCGATCGGATGTAACACTCTGCGCGTCATCGAGTCGCTGGGTCCCGAGAGGTTTCGGGTCGTCGCGCTCGGCGCCGGAAGCAACGTAGAAAAACTACTCGAACAGATCGCTGCCCATCATCCACTGGTTGTTTCACTTGAAACCGAAGCAGCTGCCGACAGTCTCAAAGCGAAATTGCGCCAGCGAAACACTCTCACACCCCGAATTGTTACCGGGGAGTGCGGTTTGATCGAGATTGCAACCCACGAGGCGGCGGACTGTGTCGTTTCCGCAACCGTGGGGGCCGTGGGATTTGTGCCTACGTTGCGCGCGCTGGAAGGAGGGAAGCGCGTGGCGCTCGCCAACAAAGAGACCCTGGTAATTGCCGGCGAGCTAATGACCCGCGCCGCGGAAAAATCGGGCGCGGAATTGCTGCCGGTTGATTCCGAACACAACGCACTGCATCAGTGTCTGCGCGGAGAGAAGCGCTCCGAAGTTCGACGCATAACCCTGACAGCTTCCGGCGGCCCCTTCCGCACCCTCGACAAAACCGCATTTGCAAGCGCTACGGTCGCAGAGGCGCTGAAGCATCCAACCTGGAGCATGGGCGCGAAGATCACCATTGATTCCGCAACCCTGATGAATAAGGGGCTGGAAGTGATTGAGGCGCATTGGCTGTTTGGATTCGACGCCGATGAAATTGGAATTGTGGTGCATCCGGAATCCATCGTTCATTCAATGATCGAGCTAATCGACGGTTCAGTCATCGCCCAGATGGGCGTGACGGACATGCGCCATGCTATCCAGTACGCCTTAACTTATCCGGAGCGTTGCCCGTCACAGCTGCCGCCGCTCGATCTGGCAAAACTCTCCTCACTTCATTTCGAAACGCCCGATTTCGATCGCTTCCCCTGCATTTCGCTGGCCTATCGGGCACTGAAAACCGGAGGCACCCTTCCGGCAGCGATGAATGCGGCCAACGAGGAGGCGGTCAGCGCCTTTATCGATGGCAGAATTAACTTTTCTCACATTCCCCAGGTTATCGCCGAGGTTATGGATGATCATCAGGCTGGGAGCGTGACCGATCTCGATGTTGTCCTCGACACTGATCGGGCAGCGCGGAAGGCAGCGCTGGATGCGATCGCGGTTCGCGAAAGTGATTCAAAAGCCATCAACGCAGCCTGAATTCTCAAGCGAACAACTCTCTATAAGTATCGAGCTTCTAAACCAGCCGTTTGACGCTGCGCGCATGCGCCGCGTAAACTCGGTTTGGCTGATGTTTTTTGAGTCATTATGATTAATCTTATTTTAACCTGGTTACTGCCGTTCGTTTTTATCCTCGGCGCCGCCGTCACGCTTCACGAGTTTGGCCACTTTCTGGTCGCCAAGCTGCTTAAGATTCGCGTGGAGACATTCTCGTTCGGCTTCGGCCCGAGGCTGCTCGGCCGGCGGTGGGGTACGACTGATTATCGGATCTCGGCCATTCCGCTCGGCGGGTATGTCAAGCTTGGCGGTGATGAATCGAACGCTCCGATCGAAGGTGAAGGAGCGCCAGATATTCCGGCAAAAGAACGGTTTGATTTGAGGCCGCGCTGGCAGCGAATCATGGTGGCAGTCGCTGGTCCTGTAATGAACATTCTGACGGCGCTGTCCATTCCATTTGCGGCTGCTCTGATTTACGGCGTACCAACGATGCCGGCGCCGGTGGTCAGTTTGGTCAGGCATGGCGGAGAAGCTGAACAGGCAGGCCTAAAACCCGGTGATCGGATAGTGTCGTTCGAAGGAAGAGAGAATCCGACGTGGAACTATATTAGCGGCAAAGCGCTGCTGCGGCCTGATCAAAACGTATCTATGGTGGTTGAGCGCGACGGAAAACGAATTCCTCTCTCGGTCAAAGTCCCGAAGAGAACAGATGGTGGCAACGCCATCGGCGACTTGGATTTTCAACCCGACACGGGCGCGCTTCCGGTCATCGTGGATATAGTCGAGCCGAACATGCCGGCCCAGGAGGCAGGTTTGCGGCCCAGTGATCAGGTTGTCGCTGTGGACGGGCAATTAGCACATAACAAAGCGCAGGTGACGCAATACATACAGGATCACCGCGACACGCCGATTCGTTTCACGGTTGTGCGCGCGAACGAACGAGTAGACTTGAACGTCACGCCTCGCGCCAAACCGAATGACGTGCCGCGCGTCGGGTTACGCTTCGCCACGGAACCCCTCGAGCCTGCCGGTGTCGGCAAAGCCGCATCGTTCGCGGTAGGCCAAAATGTTGAAATCATCCGGCTAACGGCGGATGCTCTCGGCCAGGTTTTTAAAGGCCAGCGATCAGTGCGCGATACGCTTTCCGGGCCAATTGGAATTGCCAGAGAGTCATCGCGCGCGGCGACTGAGTTCGGTTGGGCAGGTGTTCTTACGATGCTCGGTTTCCTCAGCTTGAATCTGGGCATCTTCAATCTCCTGCCGATTCCGGTGTTGGACGGAGGCGCAATCTTCCTGCTGTTAATTGAAGGAATACTGGCGGTCGTCGGCATGACGATTTCTACTGCGGTGAGGGAGCGAATTCAGCAGGTCGGCTTTGTAGTCGTCATCTTGTTGATGGTTTTTGTCATCACGAATGATTTGTTGAAGCAAGCGTCGATTTGGCGCGAGTCGAATCCGCCGACCACAACAGCTACGCCGGCGCCATCAAAATGATTGGTGGTATTGTTTAGAGAGGCCCTTCGGAATGGTGAGTACTCGCCCTCCTCTAAACGATCGAACCGTTTGATTATGCGTCAATCCAAAGCAGTACAAGTCAAACACGTCCAAATCGGCGGCGGCGCGCCAGTCGTCATTCAATCGATGACCAAGACCGACACCGCCGACGTCGGTGCGACCGTAGCGCAAATTGAAGAAATGGTGGCCGCCGGCTGCGAGATCGTGCGCCTCGCAGTGCCCGACAATGACGCCGCCGTTGCCCTGAAACAGATTCGCAAGCGCGTCCCGGAAGTTCCGATCGTCGCCGACATTCATTTCCATTACAAACTGGCATTGCTGGCCCTGGAAGCCGGCATCGACAAGCTGCGCTTGAACCCGGGTAACATCGGGAAGCACGAGCGCATTGTCGAAGTCGTGCGGGCCGCCCAGGCCCGGAAGGTCCCGATTCGGATTGGAGTTAATGGCGGCTCACTGGAAAAGGACCTGTTACAAAAGTATGGGACCGCCACGCCGGAAGCGATGGTCGAGTCGGCCCTGCGTCATATCAGAATTCTCGAAGACCTCGACTTCACGGACATCATCATTTCACTGAAGGCTTCGGATGTGCAGCGGACGGTCGCTGCCTATCGCATACTCGCTGAAAAAGTCGATTATCCATTTCACCTGGGCGTGACCGAAGCCGGGACTGCCTTTACCGGCACGGTCAAGTCCTCGATCGGCCTCGGCATTCTTTTGCACGAAGGAATTGGAGACACGATTCGCGTTTCGCTCGCGGCCGAACCACAGGAAGAAGTTCGCGTCGGCTGGGAAATTGTGAAGTCTCTCGGCCTGCGCACGCGCGGAGTCACGGTCGTGGCGTGTCCTACCTGCGGCCGGCTCGATGTTGATAATTTTGTCGGCATCGTTACCGAAATAGAACGCCGGCTGGCGCACGTCGAAGAGCCACTGCATCTTTCGATCATGGGTTGCGCGGTGAACGGGCCGGGCGAAGCGCACGACTCTCAACTCGGCATCACCTTCGGTCGTGGCGTGGGAATGATCTTCAAGGACGGCGTGCCGATGCGAAAAGTTGCCGGCGAAAATATCGTTGAGGCTTTTGTCGCCGAAACTGAAAAACTTCTCGCCGAGGGCAGCGCCGCCAAGTCGCAATTCTCACCAGCCGCTGCTCCATTGGAACTCGTCTCAATCAAATAAGATTCCTCAGTCCCGCTAAAACTCTCGTTTTACTGAAAGTTATTGACGAGCGGCGACGCCTGGCGTATAAACCTGCCGCAAACTCGAAGTCCCGGAGACAGGAGGAATGAAATGGCCCACCTACTCGCGCTCATCTATGGAGCAGTCAGCTATCTGATTTTCTTCGTAACCTTTCTTTACGCGATCGGATTTGTCGGAAACCTCGTTGTTCCGAAATCAATCGACTCAGGCGTGGAGGGACCGTTCGTTCCCTCGCTGGTTATCGACGCGGTCCTGCTGAGTTTATTTGCAATTCAGCACAGCGTGATGGCGCGGCCGGCCTTCAAGAAGGCCTGGACCAGAATTGTGCCGTCCGTAGTTGAGCGGAGCACTTATGTTTTGCTTGCCAGCCTCCTGCTTGATCTGCTGTTTTGGCAATGGCGGCCCCTGCGAGCAACGATCTGGAGCGTCAGCAATCCCGCGGCTGTCTTAATTCTGCAAATCATCTTTTTTGCCGGCTGGGCCATTGTCCTGATTAGCACGTTCCTGATTAATCATTTCGATCTGTTCGGCTTGAGGCAAGTTTACCTCTACCACAAATATCAAAATCTGGAATTCCGCACACGCGGGTTTTACCGCTTCGTGCGGCATCCACTAATGACAGGTTTCATCATCGCGTTTTGGGCGACGCCAAACATGACCGTAGGTCATCTTGTTTTTACGATCGCGACGACCGCATATATTCTGATTGCAATTCAAATCGAAGAGCGAGATCTCAAGAACATTCACGGTGAAGCCTATGAAGATTACCGGCGCAAGGTGTCGATGCTGATTCCGATGCCTCCGGGTAAGTAAGTGCAAGACTCGCTACGCTTTCAGCTGCTTGCGTAAGAATCATTGACACCAGAGTTTCCCCGCACCGGCAGTGGAGAGCCGCAACAACATCTGCACCTGCAAGTAATGACTCAAAGGGCCAGCGCGAGTGAGATTTTGCGCCAGTGGCGCGAGAACGCGCCGCTTTGGGCCAAACACGGCGCCACTATTCGCAGGATGTTTGCACCCGTCACCGAGGCGTTGATCGAAGACGCAGGCATCATGCAAGGTTACTCAGTACTCGACGTCGCAGGGGGTGCCGGCGAACCTTCGCTCACCATTGCCGAAAGAGTTGCTCCGACGGGCTCGGTTACCTGTACCGATGCCATTAACGAAATGGTTTCAGCTGCGGCGAGTGAAGCGCGGCGGCGGGGACTGGTGAACCTCACTTTTCGTCAATGCGACGCGGGCGCGCTACCTTTCAGTGATAACTTATTTGATGCCGTAGTCAGTCGGCTTGGAGTGATGTTCTTTCCCGATCCGCTTGCGGCTCTGGCCGAGATGCTCCGGGTGGCGAAGCCCGCAAGCCGAATTTCGTTGGCTGTCTGGGACAGGAACGACTTGAACCCGTTTACTCACATCGTTTCAGACGTCGTGTCGCGTTATGTCGAATCCCCGCCGGCCGACATGGAAGCCCCCGGCGCGTTTCGCTTCGCAGAGTCCGGCAAGCTTGCGAACTTTCTAAGACTGGCAGGAGCTCAGGAACTCCGCGAGCGGATCCTGCACTTCCGAATTGAAGCACCGATCACAGCGCAAGAATTTTTCCAGTTACGATCGGAGACCTCCGATACACTAAGAGACAAGCTCGCAAGGCTCTCCCCTGAACAAGTTCTTCTGATCACCGACGAAGTGTGTAAGGCGGCCCAAAGTTACTTTCCGAACAATCAGATGAGCTTTCCCGCTCAGATGCTGATTGTTACGGGAAAGAAGACCTCGTAACTGCGAAGTCACGACGCCATCGTCAAAAATAGCGCATCGCTGGCAACGCGCCGATTGATATTAACCTCGAGCGTGCCTCTCAATTCCTCAATTGCCTGTAACCAGGCGCGTGCTTGTCGACTCTGCATTTCGCCGGCGATCGCTTTCAGTTCCTTCAGCAAATCGATGTTGATGATCCCGTCTGAGGGCCGCTCCAGCCGCAGTGCCCACGCATCACGAATCAAAGTCTCAAGCACTTCCAGCGTTAGCTCGTACTCATCTCGATCACCAGCCGCCATCTCCTCCGCGGCGCGGAGTAACTGAGCCGCGTCGCCCGTCAGCGTTACCGCTTTCAAAACTGCGAGCATTGCTTCTCGTCGTTTGCGGTAAGTTTCCAGATCAGCGCTGAGAGCCCGGCCGAGGCTGCCCCTGGCAAGACGCGCCAGGAGCTTGGCGTCGGAATCAGCTAATCCCTGGCTCCGAATCAGGAAGCTTTCCAGTTCGTCGACCGGAATCGGAGCAAACCGAATTACCTGGCAACGCGACCGGATGGTAGCGAGCAGCGCAGTGGGATTCGAAGTCGTCAAAATCAGGTGCGAAGAAGGCTGCGGTTCCTCCAGGGTCTTAAGGAGAGCGTTGCTGGCCTGATCGTTCATGTAATCAGCATCTTCGATGATGAAGACGCGTGCGGCTCCTTCAAAGGGGCGAAAATTCGCCTCCCGTTCCAGCTCACGAATCGGGCTTACCCTGATGATTTGTTTATATGGCCGTACCATGGCCACATCGGCATGTTCGCTCCAGATTATTCGTTCCTTGTCATCGTCCGCATTTCCAAAAGGGGGAAACTTAGATCGCGAGATTCGTTTGCAGGATGAACACTCGTCGCACGCTTCCAGGCCCACGCGGTTCCGGCAATTCAGAATCTTGGCGAACTCGAGAGCGAATAACTTCTTGCCAATGCCTTCGTCTCCGATGAAGAGCAGTGAACCCGGCAGGCGTTCTCCGGCAAACAGTCGCCGCAGGGTTTCTTTTGCCTCGTTGTTTCCAAGTAAGTTAGTGAACATCTTCTAAGTTTAGCGGAGGGCTACAACCCTCCGATTTGATTTAATTGGGCAGGCAGTAGCCCGCCTCTAAACACTTTGTGCTTCCTTTAGCAGTCCTCGCTCTTTCAGAATCGGCATTACGATTTTCTTGACAGCGTTGTGTGTTTCTTCGGTTGACCCGCGCGCGTCGATTATTCTCACGCGCTCAGGCTCAGCTTTCGCGATCTCGAGGTAGGCGTTTCGTACGCGAGCATGGAAATCGGAGTCCTCAATGTCGAGCCGATCCTTTTGTTTATTTTCCTCGCGACGCCTGGTTCGCGTAATCGATTCCGGCACCGAAAGATCGAAGATCAGGGTCAGATCCGGCTTCAAGCCTTCGGTCGCGAGCTGAACAATCTCGTCAATCAATTTGCGGTCAAACCCTCGGCCCGCACCCTGGTAAGCGACCGTCGCGTCGGCATAGCGATCCGATAACACGACATGATTTGTCTTCAACGCGGGTCGCAGGTGCTGTCGCACATGCTGGGCGCGATCGGCGGCGAAAACGAGCAGTTCCGCTAATGGATCTACCTGCTCATCGACATCAAGTAAAGCTGCCCTGAGCCGCTGACCGAGCGTTGTGCCTCCCGGCTCGCGCGTGGTCACAACTTCGAGTCCCTGGAGACGGAGAGCACTCGCCAGCAGTCGCAGCTGCGTAGACTTACCACAACCATCGATGCCTTCAAAGGTGATGAAAGCGCCAGGCATGCTTCAATTGAACGAGTGTATCAGGATTCGGCGGATTCTTCTGCCGGAACAGGCTGGGTGAGCGGTATCTGCGTCAATGGTTGGCTGCGCAATTCGCTCGCGGGGCGCTTGTTCTGCGAAACTGTGGAGATAGCGTGCTTGAAGATCAATTGCTCCTGTGTGCCGGTTTCCAGAAGTATCGAGAATTTATCGAAGCTCTTGATGCGCCCGAGGAGCTTTGCTCCGTTAACAAGGTAAATCGTTACCGTGCTTTTCTCGCGCCGGGCAAGATTTAGAAAACCATCCTGGATGTTTTGTGGCGCTGGCTTCGAGTCCACAAAGACGCGCTCCGTTTCGGTTCCGATAAGTTGGTGCAGGGCTAGCTGATTCAAGTATAGCACCAATTCAGCCTGTCAACCCGGTTTATTACGAACACAGAAACTTGTGACCCGTTTGCAACTTTTCGAGCACGAGTTGTTGGACGGTGGCGTCGTCGCCAAAGCCTTCCACCCATTCGACTCCGGCTTCATGGCGGAACCAGGTCAATTGGCGCTTGGCGTAGTGTCTGACGTCGAGTCTTGTTTGTTCGATGGCCCTGTTCAGGTCACGCCCGCCCTCCAAATACTCGACGACGCGCCGGTATCCGTGCGCGCCGAGGGCATTTGAGTTGGCCGGCACACCGCTGCTGAGAAGCCCGCGAACCTCTTCCACCAAGCCGTTGGCGAAATGTTGCATCGTGCGTTCGTTTATCCGCCGGTACAATTCTCCGCGCGGCGGATTGAGAGCGATGATCCGGATGCGTGACGCGAGCTTTGGTCGTTCCGGGCGCACCGGCCTGCGGCGCGAAATCGATTCGCCGGTTTGCAAACAGAATTCGATCGCCCGCTGTACCCGCGGCCAATCACGACAATTCAATCTGGACGCTTCGGCCGGATCGAGCCGTTGCAGGATGCGATGCAGGTGCTCAGGACCGCGCCGTTCTCGAATTCGCGTCAACCGGGTTCTCAGTTCTTCATCTGTGGCCGGACTTGGGAAAAATGGCTCGCGCAACGCCCGGAGATAGAAGCCGGTGCCGCCGGCGATTACAACGCGCCGCTGCCGCGCTTCAATGCCTTCGATTGTTTCGAGCGCCGCCCGCGCCCAATCGGCGGCGGTGAAACTCACTTCCGGCGGAACAAAATCGATCAGGTGGTGAGGAATACCACGCCGCTCGGGAAACGGAACTTTCGCGGTCGCTATTTGAATTTTCTGGTAAACCTGAACCGAGTCGCAATTAATGATTTCAGCATCCAGGTGCAAAGCGAGGTCAATCGCCAGCGCGCTTTTGCCGGAAGCCGTAGGCCCAACTATCGCGATGATGTCGCGATCCCCGGCCAGACCGTGCGCCGAAGCGCGGGCATCCTGCCCGCATTCTTTTGCCTTTGTTTCAGCTTGATTCGATTCGCTCACCCGCGAGAAATGATAAGACGAATCCCGATGACGAGCCAGATAAGCGCGAGGACAATAATCGCTCCGATGACTTGATTCCGTGAGAAACGCATTCCGCGCTCGGCTAGTTGTAGAACCTGGTGACTTCGATTCCGGTGTAATAAGCCTTCAGAATCTGCTCCGAAGTGAATCCCTGCCGCGCCAGCCCATAGGCGCCGACCTGACAGAGCCCAACGCCATGTCCCCAGCCGCGTCCAATGAAAACGAATCCGTTGACGCGACCGTTTTCACCGTAAAGACGATCAATAACAAACAGCTGTTCCCGCAAGCCCAATGCTGACCTGATTCGCCCGCCACGGACATGGCCTGTGCCCTGTGTGCCGATGACTTCAAGATCGATCACCCGGCGCGAGGAGCCCCGCGCGGCGACGCGCAGGTCGGTGATGGACCCAACACCGCGCACGGAGCGGCCCAACCGCGCCTGCACTTCTCCGACGCTCAAAGCTTCCGTCCAATTAGTGAATGGTGAGAACCGTTCGGCAGAGGCGCCATTCGGCGCCGGCCTTACTTCCAGATAATCCACGGCGCCCTGCCTGCTGACATGAAAAGTGACAGGTTCGCCGCCAACCAGGGCGACCGACTTAACCTGATAAAGCGTGTCGCCGATGGCGCGGAAGAGAAAGACTTCGTGACCAACCGCCAGTGGTTGGTCTTTGCCTTTGTTCGATCGAAGAATCATGGCTCCGGCGCTCGCGGGTTTTGTCGTTCCTTTCTGCAAAGAAAGGAGGCCACGCGTTTCGAGCAAGTGCGCAATCGCATGCAAAGCACGGGCGCGAGACATTGCTTCTTTCGGCCGGAGGGTCGCATCAGCCAGGAGACCCAGGTGACCGTCGCGCAACAACATGGCAACGTCGGCGCGATTCGCCGCAGGTATCTGGTCGGCGTCATGAAATGCCAATAGATACTCGACATCTGCGTTGTTCAAAAGAGTGTCAGCGCGCTTGTCGCCAAACACCGCGGCGACCAAAGCGGTCGAAAACTCAGGAGGTCTGGTTGCATCCTCAGGCGGCGTGAATGGCTGGCCATGCGCCAGGCGGCTGGACGCGAATAACCAATCGCGGACTTCCGTCTGCGAAACGCGCGCAGACAACCATGAACTGGAGACCTTCTCTGCCGGCAGTGGAACGCCGTTGACGGCCAACAACGCGGCGTCACGCGCATACGTGAGGTCCTTTTCGTCTTTAATCTCGAACAGATCGCGGGCGGTCTTGACGATGAAGGGCGCCAGGGCGGCATTGCCTTCGGCGGCGCATTCGCGGCCACGCAAATATGGAACGGCTTGAAGAAAAATATTTTCTGCGTCCTCAGTCCGTCCGCCGCACGTAGAAGTGTAAAGGGCGTTTATAGGTTCGCCGTTGTAGGTGGCGATAAGCCCGCGCGTTTCATCGACGGCGCGCGAAGAGAGTGGATGCTCGCTGGAAAGACCGCGATAGACCTGTGAACGAGTTGTCGGTAGTAGATCGTAACCTTCCGACGCAAATTGACCCCGGTTTTTCAGAGCGTACGTGCGCGCAGCGATCGCCTGCGCCTTCAAAGCTTCGATGGCCGGAAATCCGCCGGGCGATAATTCATTCGGCACGACGCCTTTCACGTAATCTTCGAGACCGATCACATTCACAACCGTCAACGCTCCGCGCGGATTAGCAAATACTTCGATCCGTCCGCGATAAGGCTTTTCACCGAAACGCACGGGAGCGTTTTTCTCATCGTCGGATCCGAGTACGACCGGAACATTTGATCGAATCAGTGGCGCAGCGCTGTTTGAGAAGGCGACCAGTTCCCGCGACGGCGTGCCGGGATGCGCGGTAAGCCGCACACCGGTTGACACAGACGTATTTGTTTTGGCCGGTGGGGAGAGTGGAGCGTTACCACCGATTGTCGTCACCGGCGCCGTGGATACGGCGATGTCTGATAAGTTGAGAACTTCGAAGCCCGCTTCCTCCAATTTCGCACTCGCTTGCTCGTTCGCATCCCGCGACGTCTCTGAGATAACGACCCGCCACTTGTTCCGCGTGGTCTCGCCGATTGCGCGAGCGTCTTCGTTGATCTTCTGCTTGACGAGCGCGATCAATCGATTAGCTTCATCGCGCGAAAGATCGCGGGCAAGTACTATGTCAAACGGCGTATCGTTGACGAGCGGATGCGGTGACAGGGTGCGCGCTTCAACGCGCAACCGGCTTGCCTCGAGCGGAACGACGTTGAGTTCAGAGGCATTCACGAGATGCGCGGCAGTTGAAACGGTGGCTGATCGCACATCAGTCGCCAGGGCAACGCGAACGAGCGGCTCAGATGCGAGCGTAGCAACGATCGGACCCTTCGCGGCTTGTTGCGCCACCGAAGTATCTTCGGCCCGCCACGTGCCGTCCGTTTCCTGAGTAGGTTGCGCCCTGGTGGTAACGCGCCGATCCCTGGTCTCCTGGGCCAGGACAATTTGGCCCAGAGTTATCGAGGTGAGCAGCCCAAAGACTAACGACATCGAGATCGAGCGCGAACAGAATTGCATTTGTAACGATTACTCCAGGAGAGCAACGGGCGGGACCTTGAGTCCCGAGGGGCGGAGCGATTCTACTACAAAAGACCCAGCCTGTGCGCGCAAATCAAGGCTTCGCTGAATTTGTCTTGTCGAGCCCCGCGCGAAGGCCGCGGGCCAATTTCAACGCCGTATCGTTCGCCCAGAAGTGCAGAAAGAAAAGCCGCGGCGAATCGTCAAGCATGTGGCTATGCACAGCGGTAACCGCGATGCCGTTTTGACGAAGCGCGCTTATCACTGGATTCACTTCACTCCCCAGCAACACAAAGTCGCCCGTAATAGCCGCCGTGTCCGTTCCCGTCGGCTGAAAATTTATTGCGGTTGCCAGTCCCATTGATGCGGGAATCGGCTCGGCGCCGTTCTTCAATTCGCCGGCGGCGATTTTTTCCCCACGGGGAATAGAAAACTGATAGACGCCGCCATTGATTTTTCCGGCCCGGCCGATAATTTGATCCAACGCCCTGGTGTCCAGGTTCACTGGTTCCGGTGATGGAGCCGGCGCAGGAGCTGTTAACGGAGTCCTGCTAAGCGCCAGCGCCGCGTGAATTGCCTGCGCGAGCTTTACGGCACCGCCGCGACCATCTATGTGCATGTACATAACGCGAGGATTTTCGTTTAGCAGGTGGTTGTGCAGCGCGGTAATCTCGATGTCGCCGTCCTGCAGCTTCGCCATCACGGGCTCAACTTCATCTTCGGTTAAAACCAAATCTCCCATTACGATCGTTTCCGCAGCTAGCTTTCTGAACGCAACCCACGACCCGAGCGCCAGGGTCGGCTGCACTTCGATGTCGCCAACCTTCACATGTAAATCAGTACGCGGCAAGCCAATCTTGTAAACCCCGTCCGGCTGTACGGCGCCGGCTTTCCCGATCGCCTGTTCGACTGGTTTCCAATCAAACTGTTGGGGCTGGGCATTTGAGTAACAACTCAATTCAAGAGAAGGAATCACCAGGATTAAGATGACTGCCAGATGGTTGATCCTCGAATGGCCAGGAATGCGGTTTACAAATTTCGCTACGATATGTTGGCTTTTCATGATTTCGTTCCCTCCGTGAAGTCATCGATTGGCTAGCGCTCTCGCACGCTAATTATGAAAACCAGAGTGCCAATGATGCCGAATGCACCGGCCATTATGAATGGTGTTTGCGGCGTAAGTTTCCAAAGCAAGCCGCCAATCGCGGATGCCGGCGTTATAGTCAAACTGCGCAAAAGGTAGTAAAGACCTACACTTCGGGCGCGAAGTTGTGGTTTGGCAAAATCGACAATCATCGCTTTGCGGGCCGGTTCACCGATTTCTCTGAGACCCCCAATAATAAACGCTCCGACCAGTCCCGCGAAGTTGTGCGCGGAGACGACCGCCAGTGGATACAAAGCAAACGCGCAAAAGGTCGCGATAATGAATGGACGCCGTCCCAGGCGATCAGCTCCCCGGGCAGCGGGCAGGTAGACCAAAAGGGTTGTGATCGTGTGAATTGCAATCAGGGTTCCAAAGCCAGCTACGCTTACGTGTAGCACGTTCGTTACATAAAGGATAATCAGGACGTCGGCCATTCCTTCACAGGTGCGAATGAAGATATCCGAGAGCAGCAGTCGCTTTAGTCCGGGTTGAAACGAAGTCCAAACGCTGAAGATGTTGGCCGGCTCGTGGGGCGCGCGGGCGATGTTGATTCCGCGAATCAATAAGATCGTAAGCGCCGTAATTGCCAGGGTAACGATCAGTCCAAGATGCACTCCCGAGACGACTCCGCGCGAGGCTATAATCACGCCGCCAAGCAGCGGTGCCACGACGATCGGCACGCGCTTGAGGATGGATTGGATGGTAAAACCCATCGCCCGCTTTTCCTTTGGCAGCGTATCGCCAATGACCGCGAAGATCGCCGGCGATGCCATGCTCTGCCAGGCCATGACCAGCGCCAATCCAAGAAAAGCGTAGGGCCATGAAGGGCCGAGAAGATAAACAAGATACCCGCCAGCCGCGAGGCCAAGAAAAATGAAAAACGCGCGTCGTCTGCCAAACCGATCGGCAATCCAGCCGCCCGGATATTGATAGACCGCGTCGAAGAAATCCTCGGCCGTGCCGAACAAACCGATAACGGGGGTGCTGGCGCCCAGAGCTTCGAGATACTTTGGCAAGAATTTCTTCCACAGCTCTTCACCGAAACCAAGAAGGAAGACGGCGCTCGATGCCACAGTGACGTTACGCTCCAGACTTAAGGATTGGGCAAAACGGCGAAGCCGGCGTCCTGCCATTTTCTTGTCTGGTTCGTTGTTCACACGCTGTAACTAAGCAAGATCGAGTGCGGATGTTGCGAGAGCGTGAAACTCACGTCGCGCCGGGTTGATGTTCGCGAAGGGTAAAGAGTGCGTGTGAGTGCGATTCGTCAAGAGGATGAAAACGCGTTCCCGATGTGGATCGATCCAACAACTGGTGCCGGTGAATCCGGTGTGGCCAAACGCGTCTGGCGGCAGTGAGGCGCCCGCGGTTGAATCTTTGGTGGCTGCCAGTTGCCAGGCGAACGAGCGGGCTTCGTTCAATCCTGCCGTCATGTTCTGCCGAAACAATTCACAGGTTCTGGCGGAAAGCAGTTGAGATAAGCCCCCGATAAATTGGTTCGCTAAGCGAAATATTTCACCTGCCGTCGAAAACAATCCGGCGTGACCAGCCGCTCCTCCGAGAAAGTGCGCATTGCCGTCATGGACTTCACCCCAAATTACCCCATCGCGCCAATTCGAATATGGCTTGGCCGCGAAATCGCGCTCGCACATGTCGCGTTCAAAAACGTTTCCACTTTCGCACGCCGCGACGCCCGTTTGCGTTGCGCGTGATGGATTGAAAAACGTTTGATGCAAGCTTAGCGGGGAAAATATCTCACGCTGGGCAAGCTGATCGACGGCACTCCTGGCCAAACCTTGTAACAAAAAGCCCAGGGCAATGAAACCCAGATCGCTGTAGATAACTGCTCGCCCAGGAGGTTGTTCCAGCGGCACACCGGCAAGCGCTGAGACGGTGGCTTCGGGATCACCGCCGGTAAGAATGTAAAGTGGCCGCCACGCCGGAAGGCCGGAGGTGTGGGTGACCATGTCGCGCACCGTAATCCGGTTCTTGTCCTGGCGATTGAATTCGCGAAGGTACTTTGCGACCGGACTATCGAGCGTCAATCCGCCCCGTTCGGCCAGGTGAGCGCATAGCAAACCCGTAACGAGAGGTTTTGTTAACGACGCCACGTCATAGATCGTGTCGAGAGTTGCGGGAATCCGCTGCGGTTCGCGAACGGCATCGCCCAACGCATCGGCGAATATGATTCGACCTCGCTGGCCGACGACATAAACGGCGGAAGGGAAGTCGCCGGCGGCTATTCGATGACGAAGTAATTCGGAGGACTTTGGTTCTGCTCGGATTGCAAATCGGTTTGACACGAATAACGAGCGGGACGGTTCTTTATTAATTATGAAGAGCGGCCGTTGCGATCCGCACGCACAATATCTATCAACGCGTCCAGACGGCGGTCACTGTGCGCTTGTGATTCTGCCAGGGCGGTAAAACGGCGTTCCCACCGTGCATCCTGTTCGCGCATCTCTTTCCGCGCGCGCAATCCTGCTCTCACCATAAGTTTTGCAATTCGTTCGAGGCGCGAAAGTCGCTCGTCATGTTTGTGATCGTTGGCAGACAATTGCGCCTGGGTGTGGAGGATGAATTCCATTGTTCGCTGTCGTTCTTCTTCTGTCATTTGGGAGTTTGCCTTTCGATAAGCCGAGTTATCGCAAGAACGATGTCATCATACCAACAGTTTCTGGCCAATAAAAGAAGCAGTGTTCAAGCCGGACCCAGGAACGCAGCAACACCGCTGCGAACCGTGTGTTCCTCGATTTGTTCCAGCGCGCGCAAAGCCAATGCAAGCGCGCGCCGCCCATCTTCTCCGGGCACAGGAGGTGTCGAGCCATCCACGGTAGCGTCCAGGAATCCTTCGATCTCCGCCCGCAAAGGCTCGACATCCTGCACTTCGAGCACTCGGGTACGTACACCCGGCCACGCGCCGGCGCCTGAGGGAGCAAGGTTGCTAATTGAAGCATGATTGGTTACATAGTCCACCGCCACGTAATCGCGAGGCTGGAAAAACCGCATCTTGCGAATTCTTTCAGTGCCAACGCGCGATGCAGTGATGTTGGCGACGGCTCCGGTCGCAAACTCCAGACGGGCATTCGCGGCGTCGACTCGCTCCGTTATTATCGGAATACCGACGGCGTGCAGGCTCGTTACCTCAACTTCTTCCCCGACCAACCATTGCACGATATCGAGATCGTGGATCATCAGGTCGAGCACTACGTCGATGTCCAGCGACCGGGCCGTAAATTGACCAATGCGATGAATCTCGAAATAAATGGGATTGCGGACATGGGGTCGCAATGCAACCAGCGCCGGATTGAAACGTTCTGCATGACCAACTTGCAGAATCGCGCCGCTCTTTTTGGCGGTCTGGATCATCCGGTCTGCTTCTTCCAGCGTCCGCGAAATAGGTTTTTCAACCAGCACGTGAATCCCCGCGTCCAGCAGCGCACAAGCAATATCGGAATGGGACTCAGTTGGAACGGCAAGGCTGACTGCATCAACCCTTCCAATTAACGACTGCCAATCGACCGACGCGCTGGTCTTGTATTCTGAAGCGATTTGGGTCGCAACGTCTTCTTTGATGTCACAGACACTCACAAAATCCGCGAGGCCTTCAGAAGCGAGCGCTGCCTGAATGCGGGCGTGTTGCCTACCAAGATGGCCGGCGCCGATGACTGCAGTGCGGAGCATTGTCAGTGGTCAATGGTCAGTGGCCGGTTTGAAACAAACCTGGGTTTCGATGATACTTCGAAGTTCGGTTGGTAAGGTGTCATTGATACAAAACTGATCTTCATTTGATGGTCGCAACCGACCACCGGCTAATAACTGCTGACCACTGCTTCGGGGACTATACTTGCAATCTTCAAACCTTGCCAGGCGCGGCTGGATCCTTTCATTCATCGGCATCGCGACATTTTACCTATTTGGGCTCGGTGCATTTCCTTTGGCCGGCCCCGACGAGCCTCGCTATGTCGAAGTAGCACGCGAGATGCTGTCGCGGCACGACTTAATCACACCGACCCTTGGGGGATTGCCGTGGTTCGAAAAGCCACCGTTGCTCTACTGGTTGATCATAGCAAGCTTTCGCGTGCTGGGCGTATCAGAATACGCAGCGCGATTGGGTCCAGCGGCGTGCGCATTGCTGTGCGCGGTCGGTGTTTTCTGGATTAGCAATAGAGTTGCGGACCATCAAGCGCGTCTCGCCGGGAAATCAGAGTGGAATGACTCGTTTCCAGTGCTTAGCGCGCTCGTGTTTTTGTCGAGTGGCGGCGTAATTGTTTTCGCGCGCGGGGCGACCTTCGATATTGTCGTCACGATGACGCTCACGCTGGCACTGGCTTGTTTCTTCTTAAGCGAAATCGCCTCTTCTTCTGACTACACGTTTCCTTTCCTCCCGGGCTTCTTTTTCTTTGTCGGCCTGTCGTTGCTCGCAAAAGGCCTGGTGGGAATTGTTATTCCGTTTAGCGTGATTGGCGCTTATTTCGTCATGCGCCGGACCTGGCCCGGCCGCAAGCTGCTGATAAGCTTGATATGGGGCATCCCGTTATCGGCCCTCGTGGCGGGCCTTTGGTATGGCCCGATGATTTCCCGTCACGGGTGGATTTTCTTAGACCAGTTTTTTATCCAGCACCATTTTCAGCGCTTTATCTCGCAGAAGTTTCATCATCCTCAGCCGTTCTATTTTTATCTCCTGATTCTGCCGCTGCTGGTCTTGCCATGGACGGTGTTTTTGGTTTCGTCGCTGATCGGCACGCGGCATTGGAACTGGCGCGGGGAATCCGCGCGCGATCGCGTTCGGGTCTTCGCACTCGCGTGGATTGCCGCACCCTTGATTTTCTTTTCATTGTCACAATCGAAGTTGCCGGCTTACATCCTGCCCACGCTTCCGGCGGTTGCCTTACTTATCGGCGATCGGTTGACGAGCTCGCCGCCGAGCGCAGGCGACCGGCACGCTGCCAGAATAACTGGGGCGCTGGCTGTCTTAGTACCGATCGGGGGCGCGCTTTACGTTACTCGCCAGATGGGTATCGCGCCCTTCGTTTCGGGAATATGCGTCTTGCCGGCCGTATTGGTTGGACTCGTTCTGCTTTTCCGGCCGCGCCCGCGCGGTGGTTCGTTCGCTTTGATCGCGAGCGGAACCCTGGTTTCGTGCGCGTTAGCTATCGAGCTCGCGGCCCCGGCCGTGGCAAATCACTATACCGTGCGCAATTTGATCGAGAAGGCAAATGCGCGCGGATACGGTTCTGCTCCCGTAGTTCAATTACACGATATTGAGCGGACCGCTGAATTCTATGCTGCCGGCCGAATCTCGTATGACGCGCGCGGAGAGCCAATCAAGCTTGAAAGCGTGATCGAAGTAGCAGAAGCGGCCAAACGCGCTCAGAGCCCGATACTAGTGATTGTGCCGAAGAAATATGAAAGACAACTAAGCCAATCGCCACTGTTGCAGGCGGAGGCGATTGCTGATAACGGCGCTGTAATCCTGTTCGCGGTTCTACCTGCGAAGCCATAGCAAAGGGGCGGAGGTAGTGGGGTAAAAGTGTGGACTCGATGACTCGCTCTTACCGCTCGCGGAAATATGATTTGTGCCTCCTATTGCCTCGGCCTATACTACCAGCCAGTTTAGCCGTGATTCTGGGCGCTGATGGAAAATCAAAGAGTTAAAGCGAGTGTTCGCCCCTGGGCCCTGGCAATCGTTTCAATTGGTTGTTCGATCGCCTTTTCGGCGCCCGTCGCAGGTCAGTCTGGAAGCGATCTGGACAACGAACGGATGCAGGAAATGGACCTGCGCGGGATCCAACTGCACGGTGCCGGAGACAAAGGACGGCCGAACGATCCCAAACGCTCGCAAGCCATGATGGCCCAGGTAAGCGAGGACTTTCGGCGAATCCTGACCCTTCATAACGAAATAGTTCGCGCCATTGGCGCGAACCGATCTCTCAGTTATCAGTTTATCTACGATGCCACCGGCGAAATTAGAAAGCGCTCGGCCAGGTTGCAATCTTCCTTAAAGTTACAAAAGCCGAAGCCCACAACGGAAAACCGCCAGGCGGAAACGGATCTAAAGGTGATGCAAACGAAGGACGAACTGATTCTGCTCTGCAAACAGATCGAGAGCTTCGTAAGAAACCCGATGATAGAAAAAGCGGGCACGGTCGACGCACTACAATTAGAAAGAGCGCGCAAGGATTTGCAGAGCGTCGTCGAAACCAGCGACGCGATCAGGAACCAGTTGGATAAACAGAAACCTTAGGCCCGTGTTCGCACGAGCGACACTGTGCAAGCATCAAAGCCCTTGCCGATCATCTCTCGGCTGTTCATAAGCACGCTTTGGCGACGGTAAACCAGCACCACACATATACCCCACGACCCACCAGACCTTCGGATGAAGTCTTTGACACTTCCTGCCTTATAATCGAAAAACTTTGCAGTGACAACGTTCAGAAAGCTCGAGGCAGCGAGCAGTAGGCAACAATAAAGAACCGCGACGCTTCGGGAGTGGCAAGCGCGCAGGATCTCAAACGAAACCTGCCCGGCTCTATAGGCATTATTGGAATCATCATTGACAGTTGCCGCCGAATAAGGCTAACGTGTAATCCCGTGAATCAGACGGGCGCCACTTCAATCAGGACCGCGGTCGCGGTCATCCCGGCCCGATATAATTCAACGCGTCTTCCCGGAAAGTCTTTACTGCCAATCGGCGGAAAACCGCTCGTGGTTTGGGTCGTCGAGCGCGCCCTGGCAGCGAAGAGTGTTAGCCGCGCCATCGTAGCGACTGATGACAGGAGGATACTGGAGGCCGTAACATCGAAGGGTTTTGAAGCCATGATGACCAGCGGCAATCACCGAAGCGGCAGCGATCGGGTTGCGGAAATCGCGCGAGATCTCGATTCGGAGATTATCGTCAATGTGCAAGGTGACGAGCCGTTGATCAATCCGGATACGATTGATCGAGCCGTCGCGGCGCTAAACGCCGATTCGGAGGCGCAGATTGCTACTACGTCTGAACCAATAGCCGACGTCGCGGACGTGTTAAGTCCTGCAGTAGTCAAAGTAATGGTCGATGGACGTGGCTACGCGTCATCGTTTTCACGTAATCCAATTCCATTTCCTAATCAGGCCGTCAGCAAATACGGCTCGATTGAAGCAGCGCTGAGGAACGAACCGGCGCTGCTTTTTTCTTTTCGAAAACACACTGGTTTGTATGTATACCGGCGCCGGTTTCTTTTGCAGTTTACCTCGTGGCCGCAGACCGAATCCGAAGCGTTGGAGTCTCTTGAGCAATTGCGCGCCCTCAATCATGGCGCAAAAATAAAGGTTGTCGAAGCGGTATCAAGCTCGATTGGAGTCGATACCCTGGAAGACCTGGAGCGCGTGCGCGGGATTGTTCAGCAGCGATTGGAACTGGCCGGCGCAAGAACTTAATCTGACCGAGCGAACTAAATGAACGCAAGTAACTGGATCGGACTAGCAGTAATCGCGGGCGTGATCATCGGCGTGCTGCTCCTGCTTAATCAAATCAGCAAGCCCTATGATGTAAAGAGCGAAGACGAATTTGAACGCCGAAGAAAAGAAGGACCGGGACTGTTGACTGCGGGAATGATGGGATTGCAACAAGCCCTTGATCCGACGGCGAAAAAAAATGTTGAAGTCCGGCAGGACCTGCGCCGGGGAATCTATGACGATAAGGAAGAACCCGACGATCCGCCGGAAGCGGGAAGTCCGAAGGAAAAAGTGAAAAGGTAAAAGGAAAAAGAACGAAAGATTATGTACACCTGGCATTGCTTTTTCCTTTTTCCTTTTGCCTTTTTCCTTGGAGGTACTGATGCCTAAATACATTTTCGTAACAGGTGGGGTTGTTTCGAGTCTGGGTAAGGGTCTGGCTGCCTCTTCGATCGGATGTTTGCTGGAAGCGCGCGGTCTGCGAGTTACGCTCATCAAACTCGATCCCTACATCAACGTCGATCCGGGAACGATGTCGCCATTTCAGCATGGCGAAGTATTTGTGACCGATGACGGCGCCGAGACTGATCTCGACCTGGGACATTACGAGCGCTTCACACATGCGCATTTGTCGCAGGCCAACAACTGGACGACCGGCCGCATTTATCTCTCCGTCCTCGAAAAAGAACGGCGCGGCGATTATCTTGGCAAGACAATCCAGGTTATTCCTCACATTACCAATGAAATCAAGGAAGGCATCCGCGCGGTGTCGGCCAGTGATGGGGTTGATGTCGTGATTGTTGAAATCGGCGGCACTGTGGGCGACATTGAATCGCTTCCATTTCTGGAGGCGATCCGCCAGATGGGCAATGAAGAAGGACGCGAGAACGCGCTGTTCGTGCACGCGACCCTGGTTCCATTTATCGCGGCGGCCGGCGAGTTGAAGACAAAACCAACTCAGCATTCTGTCCGCGAACTGCGCGAGATTGGTATCGCTCCCGACATTCTCCTTTGCCGCTCGGACCGCCCACTGTCCCATGATCTAAGATCGAAGATCGCGCTGTTTTGTAACGTGAAGGAGTCAGCAGTTATCACGGCGCAGGACGTCGACACGATCTACGACGTGCCGCTGGCGCTGCATGATCAGGGTATTGATGAATTGATCGTCTCGTCGCTGCAACTGGGCGAAGTCGCGACCCAAACCGATCTTGCAGATTGGCGGAGGCTTGTTTCGACGATTCGGCAACCTTCGGCCGGTGAAACGGCGATCGCCATCGTCGGCAAGTACGTTGAACTGGAGGACTCTTATAAATCCCTCCGCGAAGCGCTGACGCACGGCGGCGTCGCCAACAACATCCGTGTAAACGTACGGTGGATCGAATCAGAAGAACTAATGGATGATGATTCCGAATCGCGGCTCCGCGACTTTGACGCGATCCTGGTGCCAGGCGGTTTCGGCAAGCGCGGCGTCGAAGGAATGATTCGCGCCATTTCCTACGCCCGCCGCACGCGCACACCATACTTCGGGATTTGCCTGGGAATGCAGACCGCGTGTATCGAGTTCGCGCGCAACGCGTGTGATCTGAAAGAGGCCGATTCAACCGAATTCAATGTCGACACTCCATATCCGATCATTTTCAAGCTCCGCGACTTGGTCAACATCGAAGAAATGGGGGGGACGATGCGACTTGGCGCCTGGCCGTGCCGGCTGGCGGAGAACTCTCTCGCTCGCGACGTCTACGGCGGCCCGGAAGAGATTAACGAGCGACATCGTCATCGTTATGAGTTCAATCCAGCGCACCGGGAAACGCTTGAACAAGGTGGTTTGATTTTCAGCGGCGTTTCGCCCGACGAAAAATTTGTCGAGATCATCGAGCTCGCGCGCGACGAGCACCCGTGGTTTCTGGGCTGCCAATTTCATCCGGAATTCAAATCGAAGCCGCTGGCACCACATCCGCTGTTTGCATCGTTCGTTCACGCTGCTTTTAAGAATCGCCTGCATACCGAGGCGGCAATGGAAAAGATTGCAGAGCCTGAGCTTTCCACGTCTGAACGGGTGGCGATTGCCGGCGACAATTGAGCCCCGCCGGCCTGGTGGTAAGCATTTGTCAGACACCCTCTAGCCAGATGGCGACGGTAGACAAACCAAAGCTTATCGAACTTCAACCTACCGCATACGCACCAACCGCTCGCTACCGATTCTGCTCCATTTAAGCGATAATAATCGCGCTCTCTCAAAATAACTCATTGATTACTGTTCATGCTTCAATGCCCCAGATGCGGCCGGCAATTTCCTGACAGTGCGCTCACGTGTCCTGACGACCTCACCGCGCTGCAAGCTGATGCGACAATTCCAGACGTTCCCGTCGATCCGCTAATTGGACGAGTTTTCGAGGGCAAATATCGATTGGATCAGCGGCTTGGCGGGGGCGGGATGGGCACCGTTTATCGCGCGACGCATTTGTTGATTGATCGGCAGGTGGCCATAAAAGTTCTCAGCCAGCGCTTCGTCGGCGATCAAACTGCGCAGCACCGGTTCCGGCGTGAAGCGCGCGCGGCCGGCCGAATGCAGCATCCGAACGCCGTCACCGTTACCGACTTTGGCACCACGGACGATGGTTGGTTGTATATCGTGATGGAGCTGCTGGAGGGACAAACGCTTCGCGACTTGCTGATGCGCGAGGCGCCGCTTGATCCGGCCCGAGCAGTCTCGTTTACGCTCCAGGCCTGTCTTGCCGTCGGCGCCGCGCACGAGGCAGGGCTGATTCATCGGGATCTCAAGCCGCCCAATGTCCTCATTGAACAGCGTCCCAATCTTCCCGCCGTCGTAAAGGTCCTGGATTTCGGCGTTGCAAAGTTTGCGGTTGAAGGATACGAAGACGAGGACTTCAAGACGCTAACGCAGGTCGGGACGATCATCGGCACCCCGCGCTATATGTCGCCCGAACAGTGTTCCGGAGTCGGCGCGCTGACGCCTGCGTCGGATGTATACAGCCTGGGAATCATGCTTTATGAGATGCTGACAGGAGCCGTACCTTTCACCGGCGAAACCGCGCTCGCGATTGCTCTCAAGCAGGTATCGGAACCACCACGACCCCCGCGAGAAATTGTCTCTTCAATCCCGGTGGAGCTCGAAAAAGTTGTGCTGCACGCATTGGAAAAGAACCCCACGGACCGTCCAGCGAATGCAAATGATTTCCGCAGCGAGTTGCATGCGACCGCCGAGTTGTTAGGTTTCGAACATGCTGAAAACGTGATTGCCCCGACAATGGAAGAATTGCGTTTCGCCGGAACCGAAAGCCCGTCCGGCCGTTTGGTGATCGACCTGGCGCGATTGCGACAGGTGCAGGCGGCGTCTTCAGCTGATAACCACCCAAAACCAACACCGGCTGCTTCCCAGTCAGCCATCACGGGTTCAGTTATCGCGAGCGCGACCAATGCCGATCATCCAGAGTTCCAACGTGTTCAGGTGCCGATTGCGACGCCTGCGTCAAACGGATCATCGAGCAAGCCGTCGATGATCATCTCGCTGATTCTGATCGGGCTGGTAGGTGGCGCGGGTTTGTTTGCGCTTGCGAACCGCCTGCGCGGCGGTTTCTCGTCAAACGCGAACACGAACCAGCCGGCCTCGATGTCGGGAGGTGCCGGGCAAACGCCCAGTCCTACGCCGAGTCCCACGCCAACACCTACCCCGACACCGCTTTCGCGTCCAGAGAATCGAAAACCCAGGGAAGAACCCAAAAAGGAAAAGAAAGAATCGAAGACAGATTCTATTCTCAATAAGGTAAGGCGGATTTTTGGGAAGAAGTGAAAATCACGGGATGGAAGAACGCCTGCAAAAATTGATCGCCGCCGCCGGGATTGCTTCGCGCCGTCACGCCGAAGAGTTAATCTCGGCCGGCAGTGTCACGGTCAACGGCAAAATCGTAACCGAGCTGGGAACGAAGGCCGATCCGGCACGCGATCACATAAAGGTCCGGGGCCGATTGATAAATGTACTGCTTGAAAAGCAGCAAAAGGTTTACGTTCTGCTGAACAAACCAAAGGGGTATCTCACCAGCCTTTCGGATCCTGAAGGCCGGCCGCTCGTCGTCGACTTATTGCCTTCATTCGTTGGCCGGGTGCATCCGGTTGGACGGTTGGATTTCAATACCGAAGGACTTTTGTTGCTGACTAATGACGGCGATTTCACAAATGTGGTTACCGCGGCGCGAAACCAGATCGCAAAAGTATATGAAGTCAAAGTGAAAGGCGTCCCGTCGGAAAATGCGGTTGAAAGATTGCGGCGTGGCGTGTCAATCGATCAGGACGAGCCTCTGGCGCGCGCCGATGTCCGCGAAATCGCCAGGACCAAAACGAATGCCTGGTTTGAAGTAAAGCTTCATGAGGGGCGTAACCAGCAAATCCGCCGAATGTTTGAAGCAATCGGGCATTCCGTGGTCAAGTTGAAGCGCGTGCGAATCGGCTCACTGAAAGACGAGAGACTCAATTCAGGCGCGTGGCGTTATCTCAGCGAACCTGAGATCAGGCGCCTGCTGAGCGCCAGAAAGAAAGTCAGCGCAGTTGCGAATCCTCCGCGAGCGCGGGCGCCCAAATCAATTCGGCGCCGATCACGTTAGTGGACTTTGTTGATGTAGAATACGTGGTTCTGGTTTGACGTCGACAGGCAGCAATGCCTGTCATTCAGTGTAAAGGGCCGGCGCTGTCTCGGGTTGGTAACTAAAAATCGATGGACTTCGAACTCAACGAAGAGCAATTGCAAATGAAAATGAGCGTGCGCGAATTCGCTGCAAGCGAGATTGCGCCGCACGCCTTGGAGTGGGACGAGACGCAGCATTTTCCGATCGAATTGAAACCAAAACTGGCAGAACTCGGTTTGACTGGCGTTATTTTTCCTGAAGAGTACGGCGGCGCAGGCCTGGGATACGTGGAATATGCGACGGTGATCGAAGAGTTGTCACGGGTGGATGGATCCGTGGGAATTTCGGTCGCCGCGCACACGTCGCTTTGTTCGAATCACATTTTTCAATTCGGGAGCGAAGCGCAGAAAAGAAAGTACTTGGCGCCGCTGGCGAGCGGCGAACATCTCGGAGCCTGGGGCTTGACTGAGCCTGGGTCCGGTTCTGACGCCTCAAGCACGCGCACGACGGCCACCCGCAGTAATGGCATGTGGACAGTTAATGGATCGAAGAATTTCATTACTCATGCGATTCATGCCGATACCCTCGTGGCTTTTGCATCGACCGACCGCGCCAAAAGAAGTAAGGGAATTACCGCGTTCATATTCGAAAAGGGAATGGAGGGCTTCACGCCATCGAAGAAGGAAAACAAACTCGGCCTCCGAGCTTCCGAGACAGCCAGCGTGGTTTTCGAGGATTGCAGAATTCCGGATGAAAATCGTGTGGGCGAAGAAGGGCAGGGGTTCGTGAATGCCATGGAGGTCCTTGACGGCGGGCGGATTTCAATCGCGGCGCTGGCGGTCGGAATCGCGCAGGGCGCCTATGAATCGGCGATCCGTTATGCGAATGAGCGACAACAGTTCGGCAAACCGATCAGTCAGTTTCAGGCGATTCAATTCAAGCTCGCCGACATGGCCACCCAATTAGACGCGGCGCGATTGTTGATGTATCGAGCTGCGGCGATGAAGGATCAAGGCAGGAGAACGACTAAGGAATCGTCGATGGCGAAACTGTACGCTTCTGAGATCGGCGTCCGCGTCTGCGAAGAGGCGATTCAGATTCACGGCGGCTATGGCTACACCAAAGATTATCCGGCGGAAAAATATTGGCGCGATTCGAAACTCTGCACCATTGGCGAAGGTACATCTGAAATTCAGCGAATCATCATCGCACGAGAAATCTTACGGCAAACGTAAACGATGAGCGAATCATTGGTTGATCGTGTAATCGCGGGAGATCCGAACGCCGTCGCACGGGCAATTTCCAAGGTCGAGGACGGCGCCGTGGAAGCGGCTGAATTGATGAAGGCGATCTTCCCGCGTACCGGCCGCGCCCTTGTAGTCGGCATAACGGGAGCGCCGGGGGCAGGAAAGTCTTCGCTGGTTGATAAGCTGGCGGCAGTCTATCGCAAGCGCGGCGAGCGCGTCGGCATCGTGGCGGTCGATCCGTCGAGCCCATTCTCCGGCGGGGCAATCCTGGGCGATCGGATTCGCATGCAGGCGCTCGGCCTCGATAAGGGAGTGTTTATTCGATCAATGGCAACCCGCGGTAATCTTGGCGGCCTGGCGCGCGCCACGGTCGACGCGGTGGCGATCCTCGACGCCGCAGGCTATGCAAAGATCCTGGTCGAAACCGTCGGTGTTGGTCAGGACGAGGTCGAGATTGTAAAGACCGCCGACGTATGCGTAGTGGTGCTGGTGCCGGGAATGGGTGACGACGTCCAGACCATGAAGGCCGGGATCATGGAGATCGGCGACGTGTTTGTTATCAATAAAGCGGACCGCGAAGGCGTTCTGAGGACCCAAAAAGAACTGGAGTCACTGCTGGCGATCGCGGCGCGCGAAGACGAATGGCAACCGCCGATCGTAAAGACCGTCGCCACCGAGAGCAAAGGCATAGAAGATCTTGCCGAGGCCGTCAATCGCTGCTGCGAGGCACAGGCAAAAATGGATACTGGTCGTGAGCGCAAGCAGGCGATTGCCCGCTGGCGAATTCTCGAGTTGTGGCGCGAGCAGTTATTGACCCGAGCGCTGGATGGCGCTTCGGTTTCTCAGAGACTTGATGGGTTGGCGGCAGAAGTTGCAAGCAAGAAAAGGGATCCATATTCTGCGGTTGAGGAACTGATAAGAACGGATGTCAGTCGTCAGTAGTCAGTGGTCAGTAGTTAGTGGTAAGGGGTAAAAACAGTCGATCTGAGCTAAACGCCGATTTAGCTTTTTCACCGTCTGACAACTCACAACAAACAACTGACTATTAACGACTGACGACTAACGACTGACCACTGACTAATGGCGATGAAAATCGATCATATCGGGATCGCGACGCGCAGCATCGATGAGGCTGCCGCCTTCTGGCGCGAGGCGCTGGGCGGCGTGGCCTCTCACACTGAAGTGGTGGCGGATCAGAAGGTGCGCGTCACCATGTTGCCGATTGGCGATTCACAAATCGAACTGCTCGAGGCAACATCGCCCGACTCTCCTATCTCTAAATTTGTGGAGAAGCGCGGGCCGGGAATTCATCACATTGCTCTGGAAGTGAAGGATATTCGCGCGGCCATGAATGATTTGAAAAGTAGGGGAGCGCGGCTGATCGATGAAGAACCGCGGACCGGCGCCGCTGGTTGCCTTGTCGCGTTTGTTCATCCATCATCTTCTGGAGGCGTGCTTCTCGAACTGGTAGAGCATCCCGGCGAACGGTAGGATGCGAGCTAATCTGAAAGGAATCTCATTTTGAATTCAACCACCAAAGCATGGATTGCCGCGGGATTCGGCATTCTTTTTTCGATTGCCCTCATCGCCTGGCAGGTAAAGGCCGGGCGCGGCGTGGTAAGTCTCAGTCCCGAAGACATGGCCTTGATTGTCGCCGACCAGCAGCCGCAGGCCCGAGCGCGAATGGCGACAGACGAAAAATCACGCAAGGACTTTGCGCAAAACATTCGCGAGATCCTCGCCGTCGCCGAAGAGGCGCGCTTGAAGGGCCTGGCCTACCGGCCTGATCTCAAACGCCAGTTGGATCTCGCGCGCACCGTGGTGATCGCGCAAAGTTATTTTAAGTCGGAAGGAAACACGCCCGGGGCCGCGGCAATCTCGGACGCCGACATCGACGCGTTCTACAAAGAACCGGGTCAGGAAGAACAGTTCAATCAGTTCATTGCCGACGCGAAGGCGCAGAATCCGCAAATGGCCAATCAGCAAATTCCTGACGAACAGTTAAAACAGGTAAAGCATCAGTTCGGGCAAGCCAAGCTGGCTGAGCGCCGCGGCATTGCCAAAGGCGTAGACAAGCAGCGCAACGTCGAGTTGCAGATCATGCTGGAACAGTCGCGCCTTCTGGCGGAGACGTATGCACGGGACAATCTCGATCCGGAAAAGAATCCGGCGATGAAAGCCACCGATGCGGAAATCAAGGATTACATCGGCAAACATCCAGAGCTGGACGCGAGTAAGGCGCGCGCGAGGGCTGAAGACATTTTGAGACGGGCCCGTGCGGGTGAGGATTTTGCAGCCCTGGCTAAGGAAAATTCCAGCGATCCTGGCAGCAAGGACAAAGGCGGCGACCTCGGTTGGTTTGGCCACGGCCAGATGGTTCCGGAATTTGATAAGGCAGCGTTTGCCCTCCAACCCGGACAGATTAGCGATGTCGTAGAAAGCCAATTTGGATTTCACATTATTAAAGTCGAAGAGCGACGCACGCAAAAGAAAGAGGGGAAGGACGAAGAAGAAGTTCATGCCCGGCACATCCTGATCGCGTCCGGGGGTGCGCCAAATCCATTCGGCGCGCCGAAGTCCGCCCAGGACCAGGCACGCGAGGCTGTCGAACAGGAAAAAGAAAAGAAGTGGATTGACGACATCGTGAAGCGCTCACATGTCACGGTGGCCGACAATTTTCAGGTAACACCGCCACCTAATCAGCCGCCGGCTTCACTCTTTGCGCCGCCATCGTCGGGCGAGCCAATGCCGCCGCCTGCGAACGACAAGACCGCAAAGCCGCAACCATCACCGGCCAAGAAGAAACGCTAAATTAACAATGCAGTTTAGCGACTATCGCGTTGAAGTCATCCCTGATTGCGAATTTCGTCTCGATGGTGGCGCGATGTTTGGAGTCGTGCCACGCAATCTGTGGATGAAAGTCGCTCCGCCCGACGGACAGAATCGTATTCGCATGAATATGAACTGCGTGTTCGTCGAAGGCCGCGGTGAGCGCATTCTGATTGAGACAGGCATTGGCGACAAATGGGACGAAAAACGTCGCGCGATGTACGGCATCGATCGCCGGCGATCGCTGGACGAGTCGTTGCGCGCTATCGCCGGCGTAGGCGCCGAAGACATTACAATCGTTGTCAACACGCATCTCCATTTCGATCACGCCGGTGGCAACACCATGAGGGATGAATCGGGAAAGGTTGTTCCAACTTTTCCAAACGCGCGTTATTTCATCTCAGAGGCTGAACACGCACATGCCGAGGCGCCGAGTGAGCGTGATCACGCCAGCTACTTTGCCGAGAACTGGCAGCCGCTCAAACATTCTGGGCAGTTGGAATTGAAGGAAGCTGACTACGAAGTCATTCCGGGACTGCGCCTGGAGACTTATCCCGGGCATAACCGTTCAATGCAATGCTGGAAACTGGATCGAGGCGGGCAAACGCTTTTCGGCTTTGCTGATCTCGTTCCGACCCGCGCGCATGTCCCGTTCGCCTGGATCATGGGATACGATCTTTATCCGGTTGAAACTTTGGCAGCGAAGAAAAAGCTTTTACCCCAGGCGGCGCGTGAAGGTTGGACGTGTTTGTTTTATCACGATCCGGATACGCCGTTGGGGCGGATCTTTCAGAACGACGGAAAGTTGCGCGCGGCTGAAGTTTAGAGGCGAGCTACTGCCCGCCAACTATTTCCGTATTCAGGAATGGTCCTGTCCGGCTACTTCGAACCGGCGCATGAATCCGCCGTAAACCGATACCAGGGGGCGGGCGGTAGCCCGCCTCTAAACGGAAACAACATTCAAATGGCAGCAGCAAAAATCGGAATCATCGGCGGCAGCGGCCTTTATCAAATGCCCGAGCTGACCGAGATCGACGAGATCGAAATTCAGACTCCGTTTGGCAAGCCGTCTGACTCTTTCATCATCGGCACCCTGGAAGGCCAACGCGTCGCTTTCCTGCCTCGTCACGGGCGCGGCCATCGCTTTACGCCGACTGAGGTCCCGTTTCGCGCGAACATTTACGGGATGAAACTGCTCGGCGTCGAAAGAATACTTTCGGCATCGGCGGTCGGTTCCCTGCAGGAAAAATATGCGCCGCTCGACATGGTGATTCCGGATCAGTTTTTTGATCGCACGCGGGCGCGGGCCCGCGAGTCGACCTTCTTCGGTGAGGGAATAGTTGCGCACGTCGCGTTCGCTCATCCCGTGTGTAAGGCGCTCGGTGACGTGCTGGAAGAATCGTGTAAGGCCGCCGAGGTTAAGACGCACCGAGGCGGAACGTACCTCTGCATGGAAGGGCCGGCGTTCTCGACCCTTGCTGAATCGAACACCTACCGGTCGTGGAACATGGACATCATCGGCATGACCAACCTGCAGGAAGCCAAGCTCGCGCGCGAGGCCGAGATTTGCTATGCCACGCTGGCGTTGGTGACTGATTATGACTGCTGGCATCCTGGTCACGACGCAGTCACGGTCGAGACGGTCATCGAATACTTGAACAAGAATGTTCGTAACGCCCAAACGATCATGCGTGAAGCCGTGAAGCGGCTCGCCGGCGAGGCGCGCCAGTGCAAATGCGGCTCGGCGTTGAAGAATTCGATTTTTACCGCGCCCGATTTGTGGCCCGAAGCAACCGCGCGTAAGCTCGAGGCCATCATTGGAAAGTACCGAAAGTAAGTTTCAAGTTTCGCGGCAGGAGTAAAGCGATGAAGAAGTTCTGGTTGATATTCATTTGTGGGTTGGCCCTATTCGTAACCGTTAGTTCGACGCGGGCCCAGGGAGCAAAGAACGGCCCGCCGGCTTCGCTCGACACAGATCTGGAAAAGGACTCCAAGCACAATCTGGAAGTCGCGCGGCAATACTTCAAATTGAAGAAGGCGTATGTCGCGGCGCTTTTACGCTGTGAAGAGGTCCGCGCGGGCAATCCGGCATTTTCAAAGATTGATGAGATTCTATTTATGGCAGGCGAAAGCAGCTTGCACCTGGCATCCGGCGAAGGAAAGCAGAAGCCATCGTTGTACGTAATTCACGATGGCACTGAGAAACATACTTTGTCGCCGCAGGAATTTCGCGAAAAGGCGCGCGATTACCTTTCAGAGCTGGTTAACGATCATCCCGACAGCCAATTTCGGGCCCAGGCCGAAGAAGACTTGAAAGCGGTCGGCGGTTTGAAACCGAAGGAAAGCTCCAGGCAGTAGGCAGAATGTGTTGTAGGGGGATGCAAGTGCTCGCGCTGCTTTTAGGTAAGCTTCAGGCAAATAAATTCACGTAATCCAAAGTCCCAAATCCAAAATCGCAAATCTGAAAAGATGTCACTATTAGTCGCAGGCTCGGTCGCGTTCGATTCCGTTGAGACTCCGTTCGGCAAACGCGAACGCATGCTGGGAGGCTCGGCATCACATTTTTCCATTGCGGCGAGCTTTTTTACGGACGTCCGCGTGGTCGGTGTCGTCGGCGGAGATTTCGGCGCCGACGAGGAGCAGGTGTTCGCCCGGCATAATATTGACACCAGTGATTTGGAGCGAATTGCCGACGGGAAAACGTTTCGGTGGTACGGCCGTTACGAATATGACTTGAATGTGGCACACACTCTGGACACCCAGTTGAACGTCTTCGCCGGCTTCCAGCCCAAACTTTCCCAGGCGTCAAAGAATTCGCGCCTATTATTCCTCGGCAACATCCAGCCGGATTTGCAGCGAGGCGTGCGCGAGCAGATGGCCCATGCCGAACTCGTTGCCCTGGATACGATGAACCTCTGGATCGAAACCACGCGCGATTCTTTGCAGAAGACGATCGAAGTTGTCGACTTGATGATCATCAATGACGCTGAAGCCCGCCAGCTGACTTCCGAACCAAACTTAATTAAAGCGGCGCGTAAGATACTCTCCTGGGGCCCGCATACTTTAATTGTCAAACGAGGTGAATACGGCGCCGCAATGTTCACGAAGGACCAGTATTTTGCGATTCCGGCCTATCCGCTCGAGTCGGTCTTCGATCCTACCGGCGCGGGCGACACTTTCGCCGGCGGCTTGATGGGTTATCTCGCGAGCCAGGAAACACTGGACCAGCCTGCCCTGCGCCGCGCCATGATTTTTGGATCGGTAATGGCTTCATTCAACGTCGAAGAATTCGGCACTGAGCGCGTGCAGCGCCTGACCCACGATGAGATCAATCAGCGCTTCCGCGAATTCAAACGTTTCACCCATTTTGAAGAGATTCCTTTCGAGCGCGCGGTGCGCGCAGTACAATGATTCCTGATGCGTGTATTGATCGTCAGGCTGTCGTCCATGGGCGACGTAGTGCACACGTTGCCGGCAATCACCGATGCGGCGAAGGCCATTCCCGGCTTACGTTTCGATTGGGCTGTTGACGAAGCGTTTGCGCAAATTCCTTCTTGGCATCCGAGTGTTGAAACTATTCTTCCTACCGCCTTGCGGCGCTGGGGTTCAAAGCTAACCAGTGATGAGGTCAGCGAATTCCGTAAAAAGTTGCGGAGCCGGCGATATGATTTCATTGTTGATCTTCAAGGTGAATTCAAAAGCGCACTGATCGCTAGCTTCGCCCGTGGTGTTCGTTGCGGCTACGACGCCGCCTCTGTACACGAGCGCGGCGCCCAGCTCATGTATCGAAAGAAATTTAGAGTTCCCAAAGGCATACATTCAATTGAGAGAATGCGACGGCTTCTGGCGCAGGCACTCTCGTATTCATATGCGGAATCGGAAATTGATTATGGAGTTGATCGAGCGCTGCTGCTACCCGCGCCTCTGGAAATCAAGACGCCATATGTTGTCTTCATTCACAGCACGAGTTGGGAATCGAAAAACTGGCCCGAGGAATACTGGCGCGACCTAACCAGGCACGCAACAGAGATCGGCTTGAGAGTAATACTGCCGTGGGGCAGCGAAGCAGAGCGCCAACGTTCACAAAGAATCGCGGCAGAGAACGAATCGGTCCAGGTGCTGCCGCAGCTCTCGATTTCGGAAAAGGCGTGGATTATTTCGCGGGCCGTAGCCACCGTTGGTCTCGACACCGGGCTAAGTCATATAGCGGCCGCCCTGGGTGTGCCGTCGGTGACGATTTACGGAGCGACTGATCCGAAACTGTGCGGGGCTATTGGAAAGCATCAGGTGCAAATCGCCTCGGACTTCGAATGCGTGGCCTGTCACAAGGAAGACTGTTTCCATGCCGCACGATCCGGCAACACAGCCGCTTGCTTCGCCGGCTTAACCGCGGATAGAGTCTGGCAATCGGTTCAGGACTTAGTCAGGACCAGCGAAGCTGGATCCAAAGAGTTTCAACTTGTCTGAGGATTGGAGCAAACATGTTTTGTCCAGTGTGCGAATCAGAATATCTGGAAGGCTTTACCCACTGTCCGGATGACGATGTTGAGTTGGTAAGAGAGCTGAGCACCGAAGCCGGCGCAACTGATCAAAGCGAAGCACGTTTTGTAGCGCTTCATACCTTGTCCATGCCTGCGGAAGCCGAGATGGTCAACGACATCCTGCGCCAAAACGGAGTTCGATCCGTCATCCAATCCGGCGGGAACGACGCCTTTGCGCCGGTCTTCTCAGCCACCTCGCCTGGTGTCGCGGTGCTGGTCGACGAGCGCGATCTAGATCGGGCCAGGGAAATATATGCTTCCTTTTTTGGCGAGGACACCTCACCACTTAGCGGCCCGGCATTCGACCAGTCGCTCGAAGAATCCGATGCCAATGACGAGAGTGACTAGCTGATTTTCCCCGCCGGTTCACAATTATGCCAGCTCCTGATTTCGCGCCTATCGTTGTTCTGATGACTGCCGGAAACCGCGAAGAGGCCGATCTCATCGCGGACCTGCTGGTCGAAAAACGACTGGCGGCCTGCGTGCAGATCTTGCCGGAAATCCGATCAGTCTACTTCTGGAAGAATGAAATTCAACGAGAGTCGGAACTACTAGTGTTGGCGAAAAGCACGAAGGAACGCTTCCCGGAACTCGAGCGAGAGGTGCGGGCAATCCACAGTTACGAGGCGCCGGAAATAATTGCCCTGGAAATTACTGATGGATCCCGGCCCTATCTGAAGTGGCTGAACGACAATGTTGAAGCCGCGACGTGAGTTGGCTTTGCCTCAAAAGCCGAAACCTCAACAACTCTAACTGACCTTTTCGAGCTCACGTGTCCGGCGCGAAACGATCTCAACAATCTCGGAAGGCGAATCCGTCACGTGCAAAAGTCGCAAATCTTCATCGGCAATTTTCGCTTCACCCAGTACCGGGCCTTTTACCCAGTCGATCATTCCGCCCCAGTACTTTGACCCGTAAAGCACAACCGGAAAGTTTCTGATCTTGTGAGTTTGAATCAGCGTCAGAGCTTCGAATAATTCATCAAGCGTGCCAAAGCCGCCGGGAAAGATAATGAAGGCGTCGCTGTACTTCACAAACATCATCTTGCGCACGAAGAAGTACTTGAATTTGAGCGACAGGGTCAGGTAATCGTTCGAAAACTGTTCATGCGGCAATTCGATGTTGCAGCCCACTGAGGTGCCGCCGGCTTCGAAAGCGCCACGATTCGCGGCTTCCATAATACCCGGCCCCCCGCCGGTAATAACTGCAAAGCCCGACCGGGCTAACAGCGCGCCCGTTTCCTGCGCCGCTTTGTATTCCGGATCGTCAGCATGGGTGCGCGCGGAGCCGAATACCGCAACTCCGTTCGTAATGTGCGCGAGATCTTCAAAACCCTGAACGAACTCACCCATGATCCGAAAGACCCGCCAGGTGTCGGTGTGCAGAAACTCGTCAGCGCGCGGCGTCTCGAGCAGGCGCTCGTCCTGGGTGCCGCCGCGAATTTTCTTGTCGTGCTCGTTACTCATAATCGCGAATCATAAAAGAAGGTCGTGCCGGCCTGATTTCAAATCGCCAATCGCCAACCGGCAATTGAAAATCGCTACAGTCCCATCACGTTATAGCCGCAATCCACATAAATCGTTTCGCCGGTGATTCCGGAGGAAAGGGGACTGCAAAGAAACAGCGCGGTATTTCCAACTTCGCGCGGTTCAACGTTTCTCTTCAGCGGGGCGCGCTCGGCGTGATGCTTCAGCATTGTGCTGAGGCCCGCCACCCCACGCGCTGAGAGGGTCTGAATTGGTCCGGCGCTAATAGCATTGACGCGAATATTTCGCGGGCCGAGATCGCTGGCGAGATAACGCACACTGGATTCGAGTGCGGCCTTGGCTACACCCATCACGTTATATCCCTGATAGACTTTCTCAGCGCCATGGAAGGTCATTGTCACAATGCTGCCGCCATCGGTCATCAAAGGTGCGGCTGCGCGAGCCAATTGCGTTAGCGAATAAGCGCTGATTTCCAGGGCGGTCGTAAATGCATCGCGTTCGACTTTCATGTATTCACCTTCGAGCGCCTCGCGCGGTGCAAAGGCGATTGAGTGAACCAGAAAATCAAGCCGCCCGAATTCTGAAGCCAGGCGCTGGAACGTTTCGTCAACCTCTTCCTGCTTCGTCACATCGCAGGACAAGAGCAACGAGCCAGGCATCTCTGCTTTTGTCAGGCTTTCGACGTTTTCCTTCAGCCGTTCGCCCTGATAAGCAAAGGCCAGTTTCGCGCCGGCCCCGTGCAGCGCCTGCGCCGTGGCCCAGGCAATGGAGCGTTTGTTGGCAACGCCGAAAATTATTCCGTTTCTGTCTTTTAGCACCGGTCTAATCCTGCTTCGATTTATTCGCTCTGTCACACCCACCAAAGAAACTGCTGATGTCAAAATACACCTTCGCGTCTTTCCCTGTATCCATATCCGTGCCCATCAGAAGGTCATAAGCTTTGTTATCTTTCGACAATAAGGCTTGCCCATGAACCGAGTATCCGAGTTCACGCATCACGAAGTATTCTTCGCTCACGTCAAGTACTCGGTAGGCCGTCTCGGTGGTTTTCCCGTTGCCTGAAGTTAACACGGCATGCAGCAGCTTGTGGGCTATCGTTTTGTGAAAGTCTGCCTTGGTTGGATTGCCAAGCTGTCGATAAGCATCCTCGGCAGCGAGATGGAGACTCCTATTGACGAACTCATAATCGAGTACAGCCTCGATTAGTTCGATCGCCTTAGCGAGGTTCTTCTTTTCGAAAGCCTCCACCATGGCTTCACGATTCGGAGCGTCGGTGTTGACCTTATCGTTGCAAAGCCATTCACTAAAGGCATCTCGCAACTTGAGGAAGTCGACTGTTTGATCGCCACTCTTCACTCGCTGCACGAGCTGGTGATAAGGAGATGTATCTTCCTCAAACGAATGTTTCTTCGCTTCCTTCGGCTGCTGATTTTGTGCAAGCAGCGCAGGTACCGCAACCGCGCACAAGCATGTTAAGAGAAGTACTATCGCGAGTTTTGAGCCCGCTTCGTGCAATGCCTGGGCCATGGTCCAGGCGATTGAGCGTTTGTTGGCAACGCCGAAAATAATTCCCAGTTCATGTCTTAGCATAGACGTGTCTAAAGATTTCTCTCTTTGATCTGAGTCCGGAGCTCGGTGGTGCGCTTGCGCGTCATGTCTGCGAGGCAGTCGGCATAAATCATCGGCCGCATGGTCCCGCCTTTGAACTGATCAGCGACAAAATCGCAGTTGAGATCCCGGTATTTGAGCCAGGCTGTCTGTGCTTCTTTGAGCTGGACCTTTTCTTCGTTACTCAACATTGAGACGAGGCGCTGGTAAACCTGGTTCAGCACCGCATCGGCGGCCTGATAGTTCTTGCCCGCGCATTGAGTCATTTCGAATTGAGTTTGGGGATTCGCGCAAGGATCAGCCGTTCGCTTCTTTTGACTGAACGCTAACCCGCTTGTCAGAATCAGCAACAAACAGAGTGTGATTGTTGGTTTCATATTTGGTCCTTAAGCCGCCGCGCTCTCCGGCGCATTCATCAAAGCTTTGTATTCACCACTCTCAACCCATTTCAAAACCTCTGACACGCGCCAAATCGGAAATGGGTGTGACATGCTGGCCGTGATGATGTCCGCCCAGAAGCGATCGAGCGCTTTCTCGTCATAATTCTTTTGAAAGTCGCGGCCCTGTTCGAGAAACTGTTCGTAATCAACTCTAGAGGCGAAAGTGCCGCCGGCCAGTTTCATCATCGTCCGTCCGACAACGTGCGGGTCCTGGGTCACCAGCAACGCCGCGCGATCGCACGACAGTTCAGCGCGGCGCGACCAGGCAAGCAAAGCGTACCGCATCGTCAGCGAAAGAATCTCCTTGATTAGCATCGCCAGCGGAGCGGCGACAATCGCCGCGTTGGCTGCCAACTCGATTAATCGCGCCGCGGTAATGTAGAGCACGTGTTCAGCGTGAATGTGGCCGACCTCGTGCGCAACCACCGCGAGGACTTCCTCGTCCGTTAATCGCTCGAGCAATGCCGAATAAAGCACAATTACCGGCCGCTTCACGCCGCCGGTAAACGCATTGGGAATTGGACTCTGTTGGACAAACAGCTCCGGTGGTTCGACCCCAAGTGTGGCACAGGCGATTTGAAGCTTGGCATGCAGATCGGGACACTGTTTGGGCGTGACCTTGACCGCACTGGCGGTGAAGATGACTCGGATTGCTGATTCGCCGGTGACCTCGAGAAGTTTTTTGAGCGCGGTGTCGATCCCGGGAATCGCGCGCAGGGCGGCCAGCGCCTTGCGATCAGCCGGGTGAATGTATTGCTCCTTATTGAGTGAAGCGAATTTCTTATGCGGCTCTTCGGATAGTATCAAGCGGCAACGACCACAGCGCGCTTCGATGGTTTCCACGGCGCGAATCTGATTGCGCTGACCGCAATAGCGGCAGCGAATGAATTGTCGCGGATCTTCAAGCGCTGAGTTCTCTTCGTCAGCCATGCCGTCTTAGATAACGCGCAAAGTATTAGGGAAGTTCGAGTGAAAGCGCAAGTATTACGGGCGAGGCTCGAGATGACGTTAGTACCATCCGCGTCAGCGGATGGGTGCTGGACTCAACGTTTTCGGCTTGACCCATCTGCTCACGCAGATGGTACTGACCTCTTTCCCAGGCATCGTCCGGGAAAGATGTTCGTGAACAGCGATGGCGGAAAAGCAGAGCCTTTCCGCACATCAAGCGGCAAAGCCGCATTGCGGTGAAAATGATTAATGCTTGAAATGTCTTACGCCGGTAAAGACCATCGCGAGGCCGTGCTTATCAGCAGCCGCGATCACTTCTTCATCACGCATTGATCCGCCCGGCTGAATGACTGCGGTGATGCCGTGCTTTGCGGCTTCGTCAATCCCATCGCGAAAAGGGAAGAAGGCATCGGACGCCATCACTGATCTTTCCGTTGAAAGTTTTGACCGCATCGCGCCGAGGTTGACGGAATCAACGCGTGACATCTGTCCGGCGCCGACACCGACGGTCTGTTTGTCGCTAGCGTAAACAATCGCATTCGACTTTGTGTGTTTGCAGACCGTCCACGCAAAGAGCAAGTCGGCTATCTCCTTTTCAGATGGCGTGCGTTTGGTTACGACCTTCAGATCTTCGCGCTTCAGGCGATGGGTATCGCGCGTTTGCACCAGCATGCCGCCGGAAATCTGCCGGTACTCCAGGCCCTCATCGATTCTGGTTTCTCCGGCGCGCAGCACGCGCAGGTTCTTCTTAGTCTTTAAAACGTCGAGCGCGGCTTCATCGAAATCGGGTGCGATCACGACTTCCGTGAAAATCTCGATCAAGGCGCGCGCCGCCGCCTGGTCGACCTTTCGATTGAATGCGACGATGCCGCCAAACGCCGAAACGGGATCGCATGCCAGCGCGCGACGATAAGCCTCTTCGTTCGATGCGCCCAACGCGACGCCTGCGGGGTTTGTGTGCTTGATGATGGCACAGGCAGTTTCTTCAAAATCACACACGAGTTGCCAGGCGGCGTCGGCATCAACGTAGTTATTGAAGGACATTTCTTTGCCGGACAGAAGTGCGGCGTGCGCCAGATCGCCTGCTGCTGGTTCGTCACTTGAGTTGTCAATCTCATAAAGAGCCGCAGACTGATGAGGGTTCTCACCATATCGAAGATCGGTAATTTTGCTTAAGGAAAAGCCAGTAAAGCGATCAAACAATTCCGTCTGGCCGTCTTCATCTTCGCCGTAATCAATTAACTCCCGGCGAAGGAGGTAAGGGAAGATCGCTGAATCGTAGAAGGCGGTTCGCGCAAAAGCGACGTTGGCGAGTGACCTACGCATTGCGAAAGTAAGTGCCCCGTGTGCTCGTTTCAGCTCCTCAGCGAGCCCCTCGTATTGATCCGGTGACGTAATTACGGCGACATCTCGAAAATTCTTTGCCGCCGACCGAATCATCGCCGGTCCTCCGATATCGATTTGCTCGATCGCCTCTTCCAGCGTCACACCGTCGCGCGCAATCGTTGCCTCAAACGGATAGAGATTGATGACGACCATGTCGATCGGTTCAATCCCATGTTCGCGCATGGCAGTAACGTGTTCGGGGTCGTCACGTTTGGCAAGTAGAGCACCGTGAATGTTCGGATGCAGCGTTTTGATTCGGCCGTCCATCATTTCCGGAAAGCCCGTCACGTCAGAGACGTCGCGCACCTCAATCCCGGCGTCGCGCAAGGTCTTCGCGGTGCCCCCGGTGCTGATAATCTCGACGCCAAAACTTTTCAATTCCTGCGCGAAGTCGATAATGCCGGTTTTGTCCGACACGCTGATTAACGCCCGTCGGATCTTGACCAGTCCAGAGTCATCAGTTTCCTTCATAATCTATCGAGATACTTGATATGCGGTCCGAAATTGCTGCAGCCGAAATTTCTTTTGCTTTGAATCGCTTAGATTAACAACAACGCCATGTGATCGGCCATCGCGCGAAGCTTGGCGGGGATAAAAACCGGCAACGTACTGGCTCCGAATATCTTCTTCAATAGCCGCAAAGACAGCGCTTAGTTCTACGGGCGCCTTCGGATCGAGCGCGGACTGCGCATTGCCGGCGACGAAGTATTGGCCTCCTGTCTTTTCGGCCAGCTCGCGAAAGCCCTTTGACGGGGCGCGCGGAACAAGCCGTCCCTCACTTGGTTTAAATGCCGGTAATTGGATCACATAGAATGACACATTCGTTTTGTTGGCGGCCGCGACAACCTCTTTCCAGGACCATCGACTGGAGGTATCCAGACCATCACTGATCAAAATTGCAATTCGACGTTCTGTCGGATCGTCGACCCGGAGCGATAGGCTAACGACCGCATTGTCCGCGGCGTCAAAGATCGCGGTGCCGCCGCCAATGTATCCGGGTGAATCAAACGCCGCGCGGACTCTGGCAGAATCTCGAGTAAAGGGAACTACAGTCTCAGACTTCGGACCGAACCGAAGGACAGTCACAGCTGAGGTGGCGCCAAAGTGAGCGAACAACGATAAGGCGGCCTCGCGCTGCCGCGCCAGCTGATTCCGCAGGCTGCCCGAATTGTCGAGCACGAACGCCAGGGCAACGCGCTCCTCACCCTGCGCGAAATAGGCAATCTGAGTTGGGGAGCCATCATCGGAGAGCGTGAAGTCGTCCCTGCCTAAACCTGCGACGCCGCGGCCATGGGAGTCTTTCACCTTAAACGGCACGGCGATCAGGTCCGTGCGGACACGAATGACGTCCTCGGGCTGCTGCGCGCGGCCGTCCGCGCCGCAGACACAGATCGGTATTAGAAGAGTCAGGCCGACAAACAAACGCGAGATTCGGGATTGGGAAAGTCCGCGCGGCTGATGTGAAGTCATTCTACTCGGCGGGCTAAAAGAGAAAACGCCCAAAGAGCAGGATGCTGAGGATGATCAGAACCGTGATAACGATGATTTTTACAAGACTCATGTCGGTTCCTTCGATTAAAAACCAGGGTTCAACGGCGATTCTAACCACGCCCTGTAAGCGTGTCAATGACATCGATGTTAAGAATTGTAAAATTAACTCCTGCCCCCGCAAGGCAGAATCCAGCGCAACTAAGACTACTTTAGCCAACGACTCAGCTTCCTGCGCGCGTATTTTTTTGATGACGGCTTACATTACTTGCGTCCAGCCTTCCGCCGGGTGCCTTTCGTCTTCTTTGCCACCTGCGTTTCCGTCGTCTTGGTCACCGTCAACTGAAGCGAGACTCCGCCCGTTATTACCGGCCGATGATCATTACGCTGATAGATACGGACTATCGGTTCAGTCCCTGGTTGCAAATCCGTAGGCGTAATAAACGAAAGCTTCATCTTGAAAGCCTCGCCCGGTGAACGCGGGAAGCCAACAGTGCTCAGAGTATCGAGCAACTGCCATGTCTTGCCGTCGCCAACTGCGCCGTGTGCTGTTCCGCCGGCCGGGTGGGATGGCGGCTTTTCAGGGCACTTCTGCTTCAAGACCGTTCCACCTTTGGCTTCGAGCTCGAGGATTTCGCACTTGCCGCATTTAACGATCAGCTTTGTGTCGGTGATGATTATGTATTCGCGATCACAGCAGCAAGGCTCCTCTTGACCGTGGTCTCCATCCTTTGGGAAGTACACCGGCTCCATGGTCAGGATCATCGGCACACGGGCCAACTCTTTGCCTTTGTCGACTGTTACCTCGACAAACTGCGCTGGACTTTGGAAGTTACTTGCCAGGAACGCAAACTCAATCTGCGCCGCGGCGCCGACGGGAACGCTCCCGTAGCTCAGGTTGCGCTGCGTAATATTGTTGCTTCCCCAGAAGTACGAGCCGTAATTGCAGGCGTTCTTGTCGCCCTCGGCCGGAACGGGGATCGAGTTGGGACCGCCCGCAGAGTCGTTATTGTCTCCTCGGACTTCAACCAGCAAACATGGGTGATGGAAGGTTGCGCTGGTAGGAATTTGCGCCGCCGGCCAGGTTATGGGTCCGAGAAGCTTGACCTGTCCGCTATTAATGTTAACCGGGGAACTCTCCCCGATATATTGATGGGTGCTCAACATTGCGGGGGTGTCCCAGTCGTCTCTGTTCCAGTCCTGCGGATAACGGAATTCGCTGCCGGGGAGTGCGTCGAGTGCGGGATAATTCCCAATCGCCGCGGTAAGAGTGACGTTATGCGCCTGATTTGGCCCGTTGTTCCGCACCTTGGCATAAACGTAAAAGTCGGTCGTACCATCGTGGTATAAAGGCACATTCACGAAGTTCACATTACCATCCGGCTGGTCTCGCACGATGAGGTCAACGTACTCCCAATGGTCGCCCGGAGAAGGCACGTTGCCGACGTCGGTGCTTGAATCACGAATGTACGCGTCAGCTGGATAAGGCGACAGCCGCGAACAGAAGATCTCCTGCACACTGGTTCTCGTGTCCGTCCAGAACGGAAAAAACCCCAAGCTGCTCGCGTCTATTCCGAAGTAGTCACCAATGAAGGTTATCGAGCTGACGCCATGCGCCCACACTTCGTCGACGGTCGGATCCCATGCCTGGTCCGTAACGATAGCTCGGTCGTTGAAAGAACTGCCATTATTGACCGAGACGGCCAAATAGACATCGATAAGGTAGCTTGGGAACTCCCCGCCACCGTGGGGCCCATACTCATAGAACGCGCATCCGATCTCACCATTAGGTGTACATGCAAGTTGTGGATGAAAGTCATGTTGTCCCGAAGCCGTGGCGACTGCTCCGGTTAGCATTGGGCTTCCCGACGCTGGACCACCCCAGGAAGATCCGCCGTTGGAAGAATGGCGATAGTAGATTCGGGCCATGCCGCTCTCTCGGAGATCCGCCCACGCAACAACAATGTTCTGACCCTGGCCACAACATGCTGTCGGGAAAGAACCATTCCGGAACCTCGAACCCGGGAGCTCGGCCCCCGTCAGAATTGGGGTGATCCCGGTGGCCACTGTGATTGGGGCCGAAAAACTATCGCCGCCGTTCGTTGACGTAACCATCTTGATCATGCCCCCGCCGTTCCACCACACGATGTAGATATTTCCATTTCGATCAATGTTGATCTCGGGTGAGCCCGAATCCGAAACGCCCGGAATCGAGCTGCCCGCCGGTTGATATGAGCCCGCCGTCCCGAGACCGACCCAAGTGGTCCCGTGGTCGAGCGTGCGGGCAAAGCACAATTGAGATCCGCCGATGCCGCCTGAGTCCCAACAGCCATACACGCGGCCGAAGTAAGGGCTGCCAGGAGTATTGTCCGCCACGATCCATTGCTTATCGTCGCCCAGCACATTATGGATGTGATTGGGAGGACTCCAGGTCTTACCGCCGTCCGTCGATTTGTACGCAACCATCCCATACAGTTGATAACTACCGCCCGCGAAATTTTGAAATGGCAGTCCGAGCATGAAGACGTTGCCAAGGTTGTCAAAGGTTACCGCCGGATCAGATAGGCCCGACCAGGGAGCCAATAGCGCCGGCGGGGCAGATTCCTTCCAACTCTGACCACCGTCGTAGCTGTAATACGAACAGAGTGAGAAATCATATGTGTGGGGATTGGTGAATTTCTTCGACGCCCCGACCATGTGATAAGGATTGTTGGGATTGATGGCCAGCGCGGATTCACTGCGGTCGTTTTGCGGATTGGAACTACAGGAAACACGGCGATTGCACCGTGGACCCATTATTACGGTTGGCATACTTACCTCCTGTTGGTTGGGCGAAACAACGAAAACTTACCTTCGCGACTGATGTTTTGGACATCGGCGACCGTTATAGGACGCAGAATTAACGTCAGAGATTCATCCCCGTTTCAAGGCGTGGAGATTTGGCGGAGCTTTGAGGAGGTATGGATCGGGAACACACCTTCAGCCCCGCATTACTCCGTTGGATTTTCAAAAACGAACTGTAAAAGAGTTCCTCAATACATCGACGCGGGGCTTGCGAGGAGTCGCACGTTGATGGGAGCAACCAAAACGATGCCGCGCACTCTACTACTACGCTCGGCGACTGTCAATACCTAACGCTAAGAATGTTGCTGTGCGAATTAAATTGAGCAGCCGCCTACAATTGCGGGGCGAAATCACTACCAGACCGGGGCATTAACGAGGGCTTGTATGGCCCGGCGCCGACCTTCTTGAAGATTCTGCAAATTCCCATTTGAGCTAAAGCAACGCCGTGTCTGGCCGGCAGAAAAAGCCTCCCAGCGCTCTGGTGATCAATTTTTCAGGAGGCTGAGACGCCCGGGGCCTTACTCGGTGGGGGCGGGCGGCGGCTCTGCGAATAGCCCCGCTTTTTACACCCCGGTAAAAAGCGTCGCCAGAGTCACCTTCCCAATTGGGGAGCAAATTGTAAATTCATTCACTCGGAGAGGAATCGTAAGAAGGACGTCCCGGGCCCCTTAGGATAATCCTCACCACAGAAGCCCGGGAACTCTCGATTGTCATCCTTTCAGAAGGTAACACCTGCCTGCAGCTGAAACGCTCTCGGCGACACAAAGTGAGTACCGCTGAACGTCGAAAGAAAATTATACAAGGCGACTTTGTTGGTAATGTTCATTCCCGTGAACCGCAACGTGAACTTGGTGTGTTCAGTGCGGAACAGGTTGTCAGTGCCGACGCTGAAGTCGAACAAGTGGCGTGGCACGATACGCGGCGGATTTGTGTCATCATTTTCAGTACCATCTGCTGGTATGCGCACGCGCAACGCGCCGCGATGCGAGTCGCTGCAACTTGTGATCGGCGTGGTTGGTGTGGCAAAGATGTTTCCACAGAAGAGACCGATCTGTGCTTGCTGGTCCGCAGTGAAGGTGAGCGCTGTGGCAAAGTCCGGAACGCTGCCGGCAACGAGGCCGCTGTCATAACGCCAGGTGAAATTCACGTAGGGCGCGAGCTTCTTCCAACGCTGAAACGTGTACTGCACCTGCGTAGTTTGCTCGAAGTTCTGATCGTGGTCGATGCGAAACACGCCGGTAGGAAGATCGGAATTAAAGAACAGTCCGCCGGTTTCCGGGGGAAAGAAACGAGCGCGTGTATGACCGGCCACCATAAACGCCGACAGGCCTTTGTAGTTCGTCAAATTAACTCGGAATGAATAACCATCAAGCTTCGACTTTTGCCAGGAGATCGGGAAAGCAACTGACGTATTGAATAGAACGTTGAAGTCGTAGGCATTGTTGGTGCGTTTGTTAAAGTAGTCGGCGTCGAGCACGATGTACTTGCCTACTGCCTGTTGAAAGCCGACGTTGAACTGATTGCGCGTGCCGGGACGCAGCGGCAAGTTGCTCGTGTCTCCGAGAATGCCGTTTGCCAGGCCACCCGCTCCCGTCGCGCTGGAAAGCACCAGGTTTTCGTTGTAAGGCGTTTCGAAGTTGCGCGTGAACGAGCCTCGAAGGACGGTCCCCGTGCGTTTGACGTGATAAGAAATACCCAGGCGCGGTTGCACCAGTCTTCCTTTAGTAATGCCATCATAGTTGTCAAAGCGTACTCCCAGGGATGCGGTTGCCTGACCAAGCGTCAAGTTGTCCTGGGCATAGAGAGCTTCCTGCTTGATGTCTGCATGGCCATTGAAAACAAAATAATGGCCGCCGCGTGTTAAGTCGAACGGCAGTAAACCTGGCAGGAAGTCCGGGCTCGCGGGATCGTTGAAATCAGGATCCGTAATCCCAAACTGAAATCCTTCATTTAGCAGAGTGTGGCCAATTTGCACGCCGAATTTCGCGTTGTGTTTCCCTTTTACGTAGGACAGATCGGCTTTGACGCCGATGTTGTTCAACCGCCGTGACTGGCCAAAGGAAATCGTTTGATCTGAAAACGGATTGCTGCTCGGAAAGTACTTCACATTGTCGAGACGGTAATAGGGATTGATCGTAAGCACCGTCGTCGCGCTGAAGATGTGAACATAACCGGGAGCAATGTTTAAGCTGTGAACGACCTGGCGCTGATCCTGTCCGAGCTCTTGCTGGTCAAACTGATTGGGTGTTTGAAATCTGTTGCGGGCGAGAATCAGGTTCAGGTGAAAGGTGTCCTTCGCATTCGGACTATAGTCGATCCGGTCGAAGATAGTGCCGGAAGTACCGCGATCATGGAGCACCGTAAACTCCGGAGTGTCGAGAAAGCGCCCCGAACGCTCAAAATTGAACGTCATGAAGTTGCCAATCTTCGCGCTGCCGAAACCGATCGACGCATCCTGGCTAATCGTTCCGAACGTTCCGTAAGTAGTGTTGAAGCTTCCGGTTGGCTTCTTCTGGTTGAGTCCCGATTTCGTAATCGCATTTACCACGAGACTTGTCTTGTCTCCGTACTCGGCCGGCGTCGCCCCGGTGATCACCTCCAGCGACTGGACCGCGTTGGGGGGAAGCTGAGTAGAAAAGGCCTTGCTCTGTTGGTCTGAGATTGGTTGGTTGTCAACCGAATATGAAGTCTGCGCGTGATCGCCGAGCGGATGAAAGAATCCATTCGAGTCGGCAACCACCCCGGGCGCAGCCAGGGTGACGACATCGCTCAGGCCCGAGCCGGGGGACCTGACCGGCAGTCGAGTAATCAACGATTGATCGACGTCGGTGTGCGTGGTGGGTACATTCTCGAGTACATCGGCAGCGGCGCCGGTAACTGTCACAGTCTCAGTTGCACTGCTGACGGCGACGGGAATCTTCAAACTGATTGGTACTGAAGTCCGGACGGCCAGGCTCTGCGGCTCGGCGGAAAAACCCGTTGCCGAAACGCTGAGCTGGTAATTATTTGGAGGGACATCGTTGAAGTGAAACGAGCCGTCTGCGTCAGTGTTTACCGTCCGCTTGTAACCGGTAATCGGATTAATGATGGTCACGGTCGCATTAGCGACAACCGCGCCGTTTGGATCCACAACGACACCGGTCACAGTACCGGCGCTAAGTGCCTGAGCTTCCGACTTACCGGTAAACGAAAAAATTGTAAGTGCGGCGATCACGACGAACGCGGTCGCTGAAATATGCGGATGATTCATTCTCTCTATGCCTCCTGTCATTTGCCACGCCAATCCTCGCCGTGCAGATCACGGACTTAGTGGAGAGCGTCGCTGGCCTCGGACAATGCGCGCAATGGAATTGACTTCGCGCGCAACAACGGCGTGCGGCTTAGAGATTAAGTGGTGGAGCGCGGCCCTGCTGCGGGCTCTTGAAATGTGAAAAGTAAGAAACCTCGTGAGCCGGGTTGTAGGTGAACTGCCGAGTCACTGGCGCCGAGATCAGAGTATGCGTGAATAGTGAGGTGAAAAGATTTTGATGAAGCTGGCATATCGAGCACTCACCGCTGTTTAGCGGAACTCTCGACGAAGACGTTTGACCTCGGGCATCAACTATCGCGGACGTAATTCCATCAGGAATACTAGCCGACTCGTTCGCAGAACCCGCTGTCACTGGTACCTGGTGGTGGTGAGTGACTTCGACTGTTGCCGCCCAGGACAGCGATGCGAGCAAAACCAACGCCAGCGCGCGCTTCGCGCTTACAAGCTCCGGCAAAAGTTTTCGCAAGGTACCAGTCATCGTCTCGAAACTTCGGAAACCAACTAAGTGTTATAGTTTAGTGAGGCCGATCTGGTGTGTCAATGCAACGTTAGCAGACAATACACACTGAGCGTCACGCGATTGCGAATGAAGTGCTTTGGAATTCTGGTCCTTGTGTGCCTGGGCATGACGGCTGAAAGTGCGTTCGCGCAGGACGCTAAGATCAAAATTGATATCTTGCCTGAGTTAACCAGGGCGAGGATCGAAGGCGAGACAATGGAAAGCCGCGTCTGGTCATTTCGGAAGAGCTACGCGGATGTTCTGGATCTTGGTGACAGAATTGAGAGCTTCACGCTTGCGGACGCGAAGGGGAAAAATATTGCCGTACGCAGGATTGCTCCGGGAGAGTATGAATCCAACCAACCCGCGTCGCGGTTCAGTTATGAAGTCAGGTTGATGCCGCCAACAGTGCCGGGCGATGGTGCCATGGTGTCGTGGATGGACTCGAGCAGGGCATTGCTAATGTTGGGGGATTTGTTGCCTCTGTTTCCGAACGAGCCGCGCGCTTCGCTTATTCCGGGTGGCGGTTCCGGGTCCGGCCTGGCGGGGCTCACAAATATGCAATCAGCCCCGGTGCGCATACACTTTCAAGTCCCGAAAGGTTGGTCCGTCTACTCAACGGAACCTCGGAATCCTGATGAAGATTTCGCGGTGCCGGATATTTCAAAAGCGGTGTTCATCGCCGGCAATGCCCTGCGCGTGAAACGTAGCCGCATTAATTCGATGGACTTCAGCTTTATCACCACGGGTGATTGGGCCTTTGATGATGCGGAAGCGTTTCAATTGGCTGAAAAGATCATCGCGGAGCATGCGCGGACCTTTTCATCGATGCCCGCGAACCATGCCGCATTAATCCTTACGTCCTTTCCAATGCCGGTATCGTCCGGGAAATGGAGCGCCGAAACCCGCGGGGCAACAGTCACGCTCTTGCTTGGTAAACAACCGTCAAGAACGGTGGCGCTTGCGGAACTAGGTGTACCGCTGACTCACGAACTGTTTCATTTTTGGATGCCGAACGGAACGAGGCTTCAAGGTGAGTACGGTTGGTTCTATGAAGGCTTCACCATTTACCAGGCTGCACGGGCGGCGGTGCGACTGGGTTTGTTGACCTTCCCGGAGTTCTTAAATGGAATCGCCCGAGCCTACGACCAATACCGATCTCTTCAGGATGGCGACCGCCTGTCGCTAATTGATGCCTCAGCGCGGCGCTGGGCCGGTGGCCAGTCGATCGTCTACCAGAAAGCCATGGTCGTCGCCTTTCTTTATGATCTATCGGTGCGCTTTGAAAGCCGCGGACGAAATTCACTCGATGATGTTTACCGCACGCTATTGGGTCGATATCCTTTATTCAAGCCTGGCGCGGCCGAGTCGAAAAGAGTAGATGAAGACCCTGACGGGAACCTGGTTGCGCTTGAGGTTCTTAGCACTGCTCCCGGGATGCAATCTTTTGCGCAGAATTTCGTCCGCCAGCCGGTGACCATCAATCTGGGGTCGGAGTTGCCACGTTTTGGCTTGAACGTTGAAACTGCCGGTGCGCGATCGCGGATTATTGTCAGTGAAAAACTTACCCGGAAACAGCGCGACCTGTTGCGGGACTTGGGTTACAATGGAGACCGTCGATAGGTCTCTATCGTTATCAGTGGCCGAGCTATCACGCCGAAAGGGTTGCTGAGGTTTTCAAAGAAGGTATTCGCATTTGTTGATTAACAGATCACAAATTGAGAGTTTGTTTCGCCTGACGCTCGCGCTATTGGTTCTACTGATCGGGATTGGCTGTAGCACTTTGGCTAATAAGGGCAACACCGGCTTCATCGTTGCCAGAAGCGCCCAGATTCGTAGTTCAACCGCAGTAGTCGCCGCTGATCTGCTCGAGGTGAATCGAGGCGATGTGCTGGATATTCTCGACTCGATCGATGTTCCGGATCCAAGCGACAACTCGAAGAAGGAGCGTTGGTATCGAGTGCGCGCCCGCGACACCGATCGCACTGAAGGTTGGATCGAGGCGCGCAACATGATGCTCGATAAGGTAGTCGAGAGTTCTCAGAAATTAGCTAACGAGGACAAAGCAATAACCGGCCAGGCTACGGGCCAGTTGCGCGCGAGTTCGAATTTGCGGCTAACACCCGATCGCGCGAACAACGAAAACATCATGATGCGACTCGATAGCGGGTCGAGCTTTGAGATCCTCGGTTGGAAACGCGTGCCGAAACCGGCGGGAGCCGAGACAAGCGAAAGTGACACCGCGCCAAAACCAGGGATCGCGCAGCCAACCAACCGAACCGGCGCTCAAGAGGACGAAGACAACCAGGAGGAACCGGAACCCTACGAGCTCTGGTACAAGGTGCGTTTGTCGCCTTCCATTTCGCCCGCGCCGGAGGGTTGGATATATGGGAAGCAGGTAGAGCTCACCGTGCCGAGCGATATCATCTACTACCGCCGGGGTCGCGAGTTTGTAGCGTGGAAACGGCTGGATGATGAGAGCACCGATGACGCGACAAAGACTAAGGACGTGGGAAGGGAATCGCGACCAGGAAGCTGGGTGATTCTCGAAAAGAGCGGTTCAAAGGAAGGGCACAAGCCGGATGAACCCGATTTCGATCGGATTTACGTCCTTGGCTATGACAAGCGCGATCAGGATCACTATACCGCCTACCTTAGCGAAGACCTGGAAGGCTATCTGCCCTTGCGCGTTGAAGGTCGCGGGGCCGGCAAGACATTCTCAGTGCGCGTGAAGGATGAAAGCGGGCAGACCAAAGACTTGACCTACAGTTTAATCCGAGACGATCACGGAGTAATGCGGGTCACGCCGCCGGGTGATGTGAAGGGAAAGAAGAGAAGGTAGTGACTCTCAAATAAGGCTATCGTTGTGGAAACTAATGTTTGGTCCACCGATCCTTAAGGAAGGCTAAAATAGCCTAGTGCGGATCCGTTATTACATCGATCCAGCGACCGGACTGCCGCACATCTCTCAACATGACGTTTCCCAACGTGAAGTCGAAGGCATTCTGAAGCGGCCATTACAAGACATCCGCGGACGAGATGATTCTCGAATTGCGATTGGCCAGACTGAAGACGGTCGATACTTGAAAATATTTACCTTCCCGATCCCGTCCCAGAGTCAGTTTTCGTGATAACGGCCTATGAACTGGGGCCGAAGGCGAAGCGAGCAATCCGACGCAAAAGAAAGAGGAAACGATGAACAAGCAAAGAGTAAAGCAGAAGTTTCCACCCGGCTGGAACGAATCTCAAGTTCGTCGAATTCTCGATTACTACGAATCGCAGACAGATGAGGAAGCCGCTACGGAAATTCGATCCGCTCTGGAAAACACTACAATGGAAGTGCCGATCGCCCTGGTTCCCGTGGTGCGAGAGCTAATTGCTAAACGAAAGTCATCTCGCGCACAGGCGGCGAAACGACGCAACACAACACCGCAACCAGCGAGCCGTGCTCGTCGCGGCTGAGTGAGCGGGCGAATTCATTGGCCCGATCTGGACGAAGACATTAGCGTCGAAAATCTAAATCCTCGGCCAACCTTCCGGTGAAAGTCAGGATTCGTTTCGGCGGTGGTTGGAGAAGCGGGCGGCGAGTTTGTGAATAAGAGAACCGTGAGAGCAGAAATCAAGAACCGCGCCTCGAGTTACCGCAGAACCGATGATCGGAATACAGATCGCGTATGATGTCCCGCTGACGTGAATAACAAAATGCCGGACGAGAACATTGAAACGGAGGCTACCATAGGTTTGTTTCGACTGCGTTCCATCGTAGACAACGCGCAAGACGAACTTGCCACGGTAATCGTGATGCAGAACATTTGCGACGCCGCGGACAAAGGCGACTGCGGAGCGCGAGCCGTGAAGGCGTTGTTCGAGTTGTGGGGACAGTTGAAACTGCGACAGATAGACGGCCCATCAATTTCTGAGCTCCGAGCCGTAGTTCACGAAATGCACCACAAGAGCGCGGCTCAGTTGAAGAATAAACGACCGCCAAAGGAGAGTTGTGGGTCTGAAAGCGCCCTATTGGGAAGCTCCGGTCGCTTCAAAAATGAAATCCAATCGAAGAGAGCTTGACACTTCTGACAATTGTCCTTTAGACTGCATGTTTGCTTAGGGCAAGTTCAAGCCGTCCGTAGTGCAATTAGGACAATTTGAATTCGATCTTTGACAACTAGATAGAGCGTGTCCGTCTCAAGACTTTTGAGAGTCGAAAGAGCAGAGGTCAGATGTCAGAGATCAGATGTCAGGTGAAAGCCGGATGTCGGATTGAAAATGTCAGACTGAGGCTCGAGACGCGGGCGATAAAGCTTGCGTCAAAACTCTGAAGAAGAGTCATTATCGAGACTGATATAGACCAGTAAGATAATGTTGCTAGTGAACAAACTTATAACGAGAGTTTGATCCTGGCTCAGAATCAACGCTGGCGGCGTGCCTCAGACATGCAAGTCGAACGCGAAAGTTTCCTTCGGGAGACAAGTAGAGTGGCGCACGGGTGAGTAACACGTAGGTAATCTACCTTCGGGTGGGGAATAACCCAGGGAAACTTGGGCTAACACCGCATAATGCAGCGGCACCACATGGTGACAGTTGTTAAAGCGGGGGATTTTCGGACCTCGCGCCTGAAGAGGAGCCTGCGGCAGATTAGCTTGTTGGTAAGGTAACGGCTTACCAAGGCGACGATCTGTAGCCGGCCTGAGAGGGCGGTCGGCCACACTGACACTGACATACGGGTCAGACTCCTACGGGAGGCAGCAGTCGGGAATTTTGGGCAATGGGCGAAAGCCTGACCCAGCAACGCCGCGTGAAGGATGAAATCCCTCGGGATGTAAACTTCGCAAGAATGGGAAGAATTAGTAGGGGACAATACCCCCTATGATGACGGTACCATTTGTAAGCTCCGGCTAACTCCGTGCCAGCAGCCGCGGTAATACGGGGGGAGCAAGCGTTGTTCGGATTTACTGGGCGTAAAGGGCGCGTAGGCGGCCAGCGCAAGTCAGTTGTGAAATCTCCGGGCTTAACTCGGAAAGGTCAACTGATACTGCGCGGCTAGAGTGCGGAAGGGGCAACTGGAATTCTCGGTGTAGCGGTGAAATGCGTAGATATCGAGAGGAACACCTGCGGCGAAGGCGGGTTGCTGGGCCGACACTGACGCTGATGCGCGAAAGCCAGGGGAGCGAACGGGATTAGATACCCCGGTAGTCCTGGCCTTAAACGATGGATGCTTGGTGTCTGGAGTTTTATAGTCTCCGGGTGCCGTAGCTAACGCGTTAAGCATCCCGCCTGGGGAGTACGGTCGCAAGACTGAAACTCAAAGGAATTGACGGGGACCCGCACAAGCGGTGGAGCATGTGGTTCAATTCGACGCAACGCGAAGAACCTTACCTGGGCTAGAATGCCTCTGACAACTCCAGAGATGGAGCCTCTTAGGGAAACCTAGGCAGAGTGCAAGGTGCTGCATGGCTGTCGTCAGCTCGTGTCGTGAGATGTTGGGTTAAGTCCCGCAACGAGCGCAACCCTTATCGATAGTTGCTAGCGGTTCGGCCGAGCACTCTATTGAGACTGCCGTTGACAAAACGGAGGAAGGTGGGGATGACGTCAAGTCCTCATGGCCTTTATGTCCAGGGCTACACACGTGCTACAATGGCCGGTACAAAGCGCTGCAAACTCGCGAGAGGGAGCCAATCGCAAAAAGCCGGTCTCAGTTCGGATTGGAGTCTGCAACTCGACTCCATGAAGCTGGAATCGCTAGTAATCGCAGATCAGCATGCTGCGGTGAATACGTTCCCGGGTCTTGTACACACCGCCCGTCACATCACGAAAGTGGGTTGTACTAGAAATCGTCGCGCCAACCCGAAAGGGAGGCAGACGCTCACGGTATGATCCATGATTGGGGTGAAGTCGTAACAAGGTAGCTGTAGGAGAACCTGTGGCTGGATCACCTCCTTTCTAAAGGATACTTGAGGCGGCTCAATAAAGTAA
>Ga0207685_10000041_pt1 | contig 57491 bp, 44 predicted proteins | sample LARL111metaG_FD_184350 | JGI IMG/M metagenome (GOLD analysis project Ga0207685, IMG submission 184350) | Corn, switchgrass and miscanthus rhizosphere microbial communities from Kellogg Biological Station, Michigan, USA - LAR L11-1 metaG... | ecosystem: Host-associated > Plants > Roots >...
AGTGACGGGCACAGTCACATCAGCTCCACTCCACCACTCTTGTCTTTGCGTGAAGCGCGGTATGTCGGACAAAGTCCCCGAAGGATAGTTGTAGTCAGTCCAGGCCACTTCGCTACCATCGCTGGTGGACGTCATGTTAACGCGCTCGCTCAGGTGCGTGATCATTCCATATGGACCATAAGTAAAGACGCAGCCCGTACCTGTTTGCGGATAGTAGAGCCGCGACGGCACGGTGAACACGTTAGTGGCTGAACCGTTTAGAATAACCGTCGGTGCGCCAGTGAAACTATAGGAAACGGTGATCGTCGTGTAGCTGAACTGTGCGACCGTGCGAGTCCCGCCGCCGAAATTGGGAGCAGTGATTGACGTCAGGTTCCCATTTCCGTCATACGCGAACTGGATCTGCCGCCCCTGATCATCGGTTATGAAATTGATCTGCGGCACAGTGGCGGTGTAGGTAATCGTGAAAAAGTTTCCATTGCGATCCTGGACCCGCGATGCATACTGATAATTATTAGGGCCGGCGATGTCGTAAGTAATCACGGTGCCATCCGGAAAGTGGGCGATGTAGCTGGGCCCAATCGCTGGCGTGGTTACCAGAATAAACGAACCGTCATTCGTTTGCAGTTTGCCGGTCGAGCCAGTGTCTACGAGGCTGTGCCGTGTCCCGTCAGGCGTGATAAGCAAATACTGAGTTGAGCCGCCTACTGTCTGCCAGTTGATCTTGCCGAAGTGCAGATTGAAACCCGGACCTGGCCAGTCCCAGTTCGTATTGTAAGAATATTTGTTTGTGCTCGCTTCATAGATCCACGGCTGGCTGTTGTAGAAGGCCGCTAAAGAGACGCCGTCGTCCCCGCGTCCGCTGAGGCTCACTAATGGGAAGACCTTATCGTAGTTCGAGCTGCCTGGGTAAATAGTCGCTTGCTCCTCCCTGGTCATGGTCTGCGGAGCGTTGAGTGGTTTGCCGACGTTGGTCTGCGGCGCCGTTTGCGTATTCGGCGCTGGAGGACTGCAATCCCCTCCGCTGCAAAGAGGAAGAGGACCAGGCGAAGCTGCTGTTGATCTCAGACGGGCAAATGAAGCTTTGATACTATGCGGTACTGAGAAGTCTCGCGAACTTGAACCGTGAGTTCTTTGTCTTCGCGCTGAGGACTTAACGACACCGGAGGGTCGGACAACAAAACGTTCCCCGCTATTGATCATCATCTCCTTTGGCGCTGATGCGACCACTCTGAGCCGCACAGAACCTTGTAACTGGTCCACCGACGCGGCGAGTTCGACTTCGCCGATTCCCACAGCCTTAACGATGCCAGTCTGATCGATCTGCGCCACGGTCGGATTACTGCTCGACCAGGTAAAGCGAAGCCCATCGATCGCTCCGCCGGTTACGTCAACGGCCAGGGCTGTGAGCTGCTCTTGTTGACCGACGGCCAACTCCTGCTTGTAACCGTGAACCCGGACTGCGTCTACTCTTCGCCGCCTATCGGCAGCTTTAACTCTCATAACGTCAGTCCACCCAAGCCAACCTCTGACACCATGCATCAATGTCTGCGCGAGCTGAGCCGATAGAGTCGGCACCTGAGCAGAGGTCGCGGTAATGTCAACCATCATCTGACCGACCAACAGGATTGTGCCAAGCAGAAATGGACCCAGCCCAAAGCAGAGGTACAGACTATCCACTTTGTTCCATCGTTGGGAACTGCGGCGAGTAGCTTTCATGAGGAAAACTCCTTCTTAAGTAGTAGGAGCTTTCGCGAAGGTTAACCCGCTCGCCATCGCGAGCGGTTTGCGTAAAAGCTGATTCGGCGAGTTGTTGGGGAAGGCAGCCCGTCAGGAGCAACTGCAAATTATATGATTTCTGCTAAGCCCCTTGTTCCGTAAATACTTGATACCTGTTGGTGCGACGAAGCCTAGCCGAGCCTAGAACAAGAGTCAACTGCTATTCTCTTAAGAATCAATTGCGATTTTCTTATGGTGACTGGGAATGCAAGGCACGCTCAGAGTCAATGCTTCATGCACGATGACATTGAAAGACGAAGGGAGGTTGAGGGGATACGTGTTCGTACCAAGCCAGACGCAACGTCCTTTTAAGGTTGAACGTTGGTAAGTACTGCTTTGTAACGCGCGTAGAAGAATGATGCGAGTACCGCGAAACGGACTTAAGATCCGTTGGGAGTCTCATTCTGTAGAGACTGACAGTTAGGCGAGCTAGTGATTTGGATCAGTTATAGGACAGTTCAGCGTTCCATTAGTCTTCAAATAGATTCTTGCAGTCGCAATGAGAAGATTTGGAGCGGGCGACGAGGCTCGAACTCGCAACTTTCAGCTTGGGAAGCTGAAACTAAACGAGTGCCTATACCGCTGGTCTAAGCGGGCACTCATGAACACAATTACAGCGGCCAAACGATGAGACGGTGCACACCAAGTGAGCAATGCACTAAGAGCGTTGCGCTTTTCTTGCGTTCTTTTTAGCGACGTTCGGGAAAGGCGGGACATACGAGCCAGAATTAACGAGGTTCCTATGCCTAAAGAAGCTAGAGGATTTAGATTTCTTCTGAGTTAAAAGCGAAATGGCCGACAGGTTTGTACCTCGGTTGTTCCGAACTGAGTGAGACACTCACCAACTATGAAAGCGCGGGGCCTATTTTGGGCTCTGGTGCCGAAAGTCGGCATCGATGAATTGGCTTACGGGAATAATAATTTGTAGACACCAAGCAGGCGTTTGATGTAGAATCTGTATTGTGTAAGTTATTGACAATAAAGGACTTGGTGCCGAAGGGGGGACTCGAACCCCCACGAGTTACCTCACACGCCCCTCAAACGTGCGCGTCTACCAGTTCCGCCACTTCGGCAGCTTGGGAAGGATGTCAAAGACTTCGAGTTTCGAGTTTCGAGTTTCGGGTTCTCAACATCAGTTAGATTCTCGATGTTATGGTTATTCACAAGACGTTCTGACGAGATTGTAAAGAGCGACCCAGGCGAAAGTCCAGATCACTCGTTTCACTTCGCGGCCGGCGACTTTTGAGTCGTTGCCGCAGCCGCGGGCGATGCCGCCGCGGGTAACGGCGAAGCCACGACCGCAGGTGTCGGTGTTGGCGTCGGGGTCGGAGTTGCCGACGGCTCGGGAATCCCGGACTGCAAAACTGAACTGGTTCCCGTGAAGGCCGGCAACGACAACATCAGGGCAATCAACATGAACGCAGCTGCCGACCCGATGGTGACTTTTGCCAGCAAAGTCTGCGTGCCCCGCGGTCCAAACGCGGTGCTGGAAACCGAACTGGAAAACAGCGCGCCCGCGTCAGCCTTGCCAGGCTGTAAGAGAATAGTCACAACCAGGATGATGCACGCAAGAATAAATAATCCGTATAAGAGATAAGCTATCAAATTGAACTCCGTTAGTGGTCAGTGGTCAGTTGTGTTAGTTGTTCGCTTGTTAACCTGCCCGCGTTTTCGACGTAGCTAATATACAACGAATTACTAGTTGCTACTGACAACTAACTACTGACCACTGACTATCTGTAGTTAACAATCTTAGCAAAGCTGTCCGGATCCAGGCTTGCCCCACCGACGAGTGCGCCATCGATGTCTGCTTGTTTCATCAAACCAGCAATGTTGTCGGGCTTCACCGAGCCTCCGTACAAGATCCGCAGCGCTCCCGCAGAGTCTGGCGAGTGCCTTTCCGCGAAAACGCGCCGGATAAACGCGTGCATTTCCTGCGCTTGCTCCGGCGTCGCGGTGCGTCCGGTCCCGATGGCCCAGACAGGTTCGTAAGCAACGATGATACGGTCGAGATCCGATGCTGTCAACCCGCTCAATCCGCCAACTATTTGCTCGCTGACTATGTCCCGCGCCTTGCCCTGATCACGCTGCTCGAGAGTTTCCCCAACGCAAACAATCGCTTTCAAACCCGCGGCCAGCGCGGCTATGGTCTTCTGGCTGACAATCTGATCGGTCTCAAGAAAATATTGCCGTCGTTCAGAGTGCCCGATGATCACGTGCGAGCAGCCGGCATCGCGCAGCATGAACGCCGCGACTTCACCGGTAAACGCGCCTTCAGTCCTCTCAGTGGCGCAGTTTTGCGCTGCTACCACGACATTTGATCCTTCGACTCGATCCGCCACAGCTTTCAAGGCCGTAAAGACGGGGGCAATCACAACCTCACAGTGATTAGCATTGGCCACGAGTGGTTTCAATGCTACCGCCGTGGCGACGGAGTCGCCCACTGTCTTATACATTTTCCAGTTTCCGGCAATGACAGGTTTTCGCATAAGTGGTCAGTTGTTAGTCGTCAGTGGCCAGTGGTTGGTGGTCAGTAGTCAGTGGTCAGTGGTCAGTGGTCAGTGGCAGCTAGTAATAGATTAACAAGCGAACAACTAACAACTATCAACTGACCACTGACTACTGACCACTGACATTCGTTAGCGCCGCCACTCCCGGTAGTTCTTCACCCGCAAGAAATTCCAACGTCGCTCCACCGCCGGTGGAAATGTGCGTAATCCGATCGGCGACGCCGGCCCGGGTAATTGCGGCGACGGAATCACCGCCGCCGACGATTACCGTAGCGCCGCGATCAGCCGCTTCAGCAACTGCGTGAGCGATGCCAATCGTCCCTTCGTCGAAGGGCTTCTCTTCGAAGACACCCATGGGACCATTCCAAATAATTGTCTTCGCGTCCCGCAACGCATCCGCAAAATACCGGACCGATTCGATGCCAATATCCATCCCGGCGTGACCCGCGTTGGTAAATTCAATCGGAATTGTTTTGGCCAGGACCTGCCCACCCTTGACGGGTTCATAACTGTCAACGACTTGATGATCGGTTGGCAGCAATAGCGTTACGCCTGAGTCTTCGCACCGCTTTTTGATTTGCGCGGCGATTTCCAGTTTGTCGTTCTCGACCAGCGACTTGCCTACTGTAAACCCTTCCGCCTTCAAAAAAGTGTAAGCCATCGCGCCGCCGATAAGCAGCCGGTCAACCTTGCGATCGATGAGCGCCTTGATAACAGGAAGTTTATCGGATACTTTCGCGCCGCCGAGTATGGCTACGAACGGGTGCTCCGGATTACTGATAACCCGGCCCAGATATTCCAGTTCCCTTTCCATCAGCAGGCCGGCGGCCGCTTGCTTCACAAACTTCGTTATACCGACCGTTGAAGCGTGAGCGCGATGGGCGGCGCCGAAGGCGTCGTTGACATAAACATCACAAAGACTCGCCAGCTGCCTGGCAAAGCCTTCCTCGTTTTTTTCCTCTTCAGAGTGAAATCGCAAGTTCTCGAGTAACAGCACCTGGCCGTTTTCCAAACTGGAAACTTTCGATTTCGCTGCGTCGCCAATACAGTCTTCGGCAAATGCCACTGGCTTGCCGATTAGATTCGAGAGATGTTCCGCCACCGGAAGCAGGCTGTACTTCTCGACCCGCTGGCCTTTCGGCCGCCCCAGATGCGACGCCAGAATTACCCGCGCGCCGCGCTCGGTCGCGTAATTGATTGTGGGGCGCGCCGCGCGTATGCGGGTGTCGTCTTCGACTTTGCCGTCTTTGATAGGAACGTTGAAATCGACGCGGATGAAGACGCGTTTGCCGGTAAGGTCAAGATCACGAATTGAGAGTTTAGGCATTGCCGATTTCCAATTGCCGATTGCCGATTAGATGAATCTCCAATAGCCCCGAGTCTTTTTAGAGGTTCACCCCTTTACGGCCGGTCAATGCGCGTTTTGTTTTCCAATTGGCAATCGGCAATCGGAAATTGGCAATGCCTAAAGACCTTTCCCCGCGATATATTTCACCAGATCCCGCACCCGGCACGAATATCCCCATTCGTTGTCATACCAGGAAAGGACCTTGATCATGTGACCGCCGATGACTTTCGTATATTCGGCGTCGACAATTGAAGAGTTCGAATTCCCCTTGAAGTCGGCCGACACCAACGGCTCTTCGCTGTAGGCCAGGATACCTTCCAGTTCTTCGTTCGCTGCATCCTTCAGTGCTTTGTTTACTTCAGCGCTGGTAGTTTCTTTTTCAACATCGATCACAACGTCCACCAGTGAGACATTCGGTGTTGGCACGCGCACGCTAATGCCGTCAAATCTTCCTTTCAATTCAGGCAGCACAAGGGCGACCGCCTTTGCGGCGCCCGTGGAAGTCGGAATCATCGAAAGGCCCGCGGCGCGCGCGCGACGCAAGTCCTTGTGCGGAAGATCGAGCAGCTGCTGATCATTCGTATAAGAATGAATGGTGGTCATCTGGGCAGTCTTGATGCCGAAGTTTTCATGAATCACTTTCGCCACCGGCGCGAGGCAGTTCGTGGTGCAGGAAGCGTTCGAAATCACGTTATGTGCCCGCGGGTCGTATTTATCCTCGTTCACCCCGAGAACAATCGTGATGTCTTCGTTTTTTGCGGGCGCCGAGATGATCACTTTCTTGACGCTGCCGCGCAGGTGTTTCCTGGCATCTTCAGCTTTGGTAAAACGGCCCGTCGATTCAATGACGATTTCAGCACCGACTGATTCCCAGGGAATCGCTGCCGGATCTCGTTCAGAGAAAACCAAAAACTCTTTACCTTCAACCTTAATTCCGTTTTCTGAAGCCGAGATATCATGATGAAGATTGCCGAGGACCGAATCGTACTTCAGCAGATGGGCCAGGGTTTTTGTATCAGTGATGTCGTTAACCGCCACGAAATCTATATCTTTATCTCCGAGCGACGAGCGAAAAATATTCCTGCCGATACGACCGAAACCATTGATGCCGACCTTAACCGTCATTATTAGCCAACCCTCCTCGTGCGTTTGTTCTTATCGGTGAAAAATAGGACTTTGCGCAGGCGTAAACCCGCGATTTCGATCTATCTCACACGCAACTCTGTTGAGCTTTGAAAGAAAAGGCAAGATAATGCCCGGTTACTATGACTGTCAAGGCAGCTGTTTACCGAGCTTTATTGAAACCGCTGACAGCCATATGACGTAGTACGCAATGACCGGCGCTCTTCGGTCTGCGCGAAGCAGTACCAGGGAGCGCCGACTTGCAAAATCCAGTATCAAACTGAGGAGTTCTCTTTCGATGTTGAAAAACTTAACCGGCCCAGCTATGCGCACATGCTTACTATTGTTGACGAGTTTTGCGGCGTGCAGTTACGCACTCGCGCAAGTGCCGGCGTCGACACCGACGCCAAATCCGGCCACGCTGCCGCCCGGCACGCAAACTAATCCGCAAACCGCGCCGCCAGGAACGCAGCAGAATCCAGCGCAAGCGCCGCCGGGCACAAACGTTCCGCCTACAAGCCAGCCGACGCCGATCACTCCCGGCGTGCAGGAACCGCGCCAGCCGGTATTTCCCGGCGAACAGGCACAGCCCGTTCCACCGCTTCCTGATTTAACGCGGCTGGGCATTGTCAGCAGCAACGTGCTTACCCTTTCGATGAACGACACAATTCGACGGGCGCTGCAAAACAACAATGACATCGAAGTCGCGCGCGACACGGTGCGCATTGGCGAGCAACAACTGCGCGCGCTTTACGGCGTGTACGAGCCAATCTTCAGTATGACGCCGCAATTGGTCAGGAACGTGACTCCTCAGCAGAGTAGTTTGGGCGGCTCCGGTTCCTCCGGCACAACGAGGACCACTACTTTTTCATTCAATCCGGCAGTCACGAAATCGTTTGAAAGAGGTGGCGGAACTTACACCGTGACTTTCGCGAACTCACATACAAACAGCACCAACACCTTCAACCTGATTAATCCCTTTTGGTCGTCGAATCTATCACTTCAACTTACGCAGCCGCTGATGCGGAACCGGGCCATCGATAACAATCGACGCGAGATCAAGATCCAAAAGAAGGTGATCGAACAATCCGACTCGGATTTCCGGCAACGAACAATTCAGATCATTTCTCAGGTTCAGGCCGCTTATTGGAATCTCGTTTTTGCTCTTCGTAATCAGCAGAACCAGTTGGACAGCTTGAATCTGGCGCGGCAAAACATGCGAAACATCGAAGCGCAGATCGCCGCCGGCGCAAAGGCCCCGCTCGATCGAGCCCAGGTCCAGACAGATATCGCGACGCGCGAGGCAAACCTGTTCGTAGCCACGCAGGATGTTTCAGTCGCCGAGAATTCTCTCAAGCAACTGATGCTGCGCAATACGACGTCGGCGGAATGGACGGCGCAGATTACACCGACCGATAGTCCGGCATTTGATCTTTCGCCTGTCGATCTAAACGCGGCCCTGGATGAAGCGCTCAAAAGCCGGCCGGAGCTCCGCCGTCTGAACCTGCAGAAAGACATCAACGGCATAGATATTGGCTATTTCAGGAATCAGAACCTGCCGCAGGTTGATCTGGTCTCGACCGTTGCAGCCACCGGCCTCGCGGGATCATCTATGGGCGTAGTACCGGCAGGCACGCTGGTGCCATTGATCGCCGGCAACCCGGCCACGAGTTCGAGCGCTTTCCTGCTGCAACAGATTCAGAGTATTCAAACCCAGGCCGGCTTTCCCTTAGCGGTAGTTCCTAACGTCGCCGCGTCGGGCCCGCCTACAAAACTGATCGGCGGATTCGGAAAGGATCTGAGCAATTTATTTGGTCTCAGCACGCACAACATCACTCTCGGCGTCAGTATTTCGTTCCCCTTCCACAACAAGACGGCGCAGGCAAACCTGGCTCTCGCCCGGATTCAGCAGGAACAAACGGACGCGTCTTACCGCTCCCAGGAACAGGCGGTTGAGATGGACGTGCGCAACGCAGCCCAGGCCGTGGCGACTGCGCAGCAGCGCGTCGTGGCTTCGCGACTGGCGCGTCAGAGTGCCGAGCAACAGCTCGAAGGCGAGCAAAAACTGTACGAAGTCGGACGCTCGACAACGTTCCTGCTGTTACAACGCCAGAACGAGCTGACCACGGCGCGCACAAATGAACTGCAGGCGGAAACTGATTACAACAAGGCGCTGGCGGATTTGCAGCGCGCGACATCTTCGACGCTCCGTGTAAATAACGTGGTTGTCACGTCTACTCAGCCATAGCCTCATTTTTGATTTGCGATTTCTGATTTGCGATTGCGGACTGAAACTCACACAATAGCTGCAATCGCAAATCTAAAATCAAAAATCTGAAATGCGTATCTCTGCCGTCATTATCACCTTCAATGAAGCAGACAACATCCGCGCGACGTGCGAATCGGTGTCCTGGGCTGATGAGATCCTGGTAGTTGATTCAGAATCGACCGACGCGACCAGAGACATCGCCGCAGGATGCGGCGCGCGCGTCATCAACCGGCCATGGCCCGGGTTCTCTGCGCAGAAACAGTTTGCTACGGATTCAGCCGCCCACGACTGGGTGCTTAGTCTCGATGCTGACGAGCGCGTCTCGAGCGAGTTGAGCGAGTCAATTGCATCCCTTCATCGCTCCGAGAACCCTCCACACGCTCAGGGATATCGCATTGCCCGGCGCACCTTTTATATGAATCGATGGATCAAAGGCGGCGGCTGGTATCCGAATTATCAGCTTCGCTTGTTTGATCGCCGCCGCGGGCGCTGGCGCGAACGGCTGATTCACGAATCTGTGGTCATGAATGACGATGCGCGCGTCGAAATACTTCCGGGAGATCTGCTTCACTACACCGCACGCGATGTTTCGGATCATCAACGCATGATTGGCGAGCGGTACGCGCCGCTTGGTGCGCGCCAAATGTTCAATGAAGGCAAGCGCACTTCGCCATTGAAGATCGCGCTGGCCGGACCTCTGGCGTTTGTACGTTCGTTCGTTCTGAAGGCCGGCTTTCGTGATGGACTTGCCGGCCTGACAATCGCGCAGTTTGCTGCTCAGCACGACTTTCTCAAGCACTCACTTCTCTGGCAAATGCAAAACGCAAAGCCGAAAGATGGCCATGAAAAGTAGTAGGCCGCTGACTCGAGCCCGCGCTACAATGCTACTCGGATGCCGACTCTCGTTCTTTTATTAGCCGAAAATATTTTGCCTGTGTCCTTACCCGTCGCCTGCGGCGTCTTTGCGGTCATCGGCGCGATCATTGGCAGCTTTCTCAACGTCGTGATTCACCGGCTGCCACGCGAGCAATCGATCACCTTGCCGGCCTCGGCTTGTCCAACGTGCGGCAAAGCGATCAAGCCTTACGACAACATACCCATTGTAAGTTTTCTGATTCTGAGCGGCCGTTGCCGTTCGTGTGGTGCGCCTATTTCGGCGCGCTATCCGATTGTTGAAGCGCTAACGGCGCTGCTATTCGCTCTGGTCGCGTTGCGGTCCGGGATTTCATTCGCCCTGCCATTCGATTTGGCGTTCGTCGCCGCGGTGATCGCGCTTCTTTTCATCGATGCCGAACACATGATTTTGCCGAACGCGATTACCTATCCTGGAATTGTCTTTGCTCTTGCGGCTCGGATCCTGGTTCCCTACCTGACCGGCACGCCGCATTTTGACGACATGAATTCGCTCATGAATGGCCCCCTGCAGGGTCATCCATTGTGGATGGTCTCGATTGCCGGCGGACTGATTGGCGCCGCCGCCGGCGGCGGCTCGCTCTGGCTAATGGGGTTTCTTTGGGAAAAGCTCCGCGGTGTCGAGGCCATGGGTTTGGGCGATGTAAAGATGATGTTCATGGTCGGCATCTATCTTGGATGGCGGCTTACCATCTTGACGATCTTCATCGCGGTTCTCGTAGGGTCACTAGCCGGTATCGCGATAATGTTGCGTCGTGGTGGCCGTAGTCTGCAACTCATGTTGCCTTTTGGTATTTTCCTGGGAGCCGGAGCCATTCTTTCACTTCTTTTTGGCGTTGGCGTTGTTGGTTGGTACGCATCGCAGTTTCGGTATTGATATATGCGCGGCAGACTTCAAGTATTGGTGATCGTTCTCACCGGAGTATTCCTGGCCGGTACGATTCTAATTTTCGCGGTCTTCACGATGTCCCCGGACATCGCTGCCCTGAATCGCCCAATTCTGCTCACTGCTTTCATCGTCGCACTCTTTCTCAGCCTGGTTTGCATCGCCTGGCTCCTGCGCTGGCTCCTGCGGCCTTACACGCAACTTATTGGTGAGGCCAAACGCGCGCCGGTTGAGCATTCCGGTACCACCCAGAACGAAGCCGAATTCGTTCTGGAGACTTTCCAGAGCGTGCTGGCCCAACTGCAGGCGCAACGGAAGGAGTTGGAAAGATTAACGGCCGAGGCAAGTCAGCGGGCTGATTCGGCCGAGAGATTCAGCGAGCGTATTGTGGCCAGCATGCCTACGGGTCTGGTTGCCTTTGATTCATCGGGACGGGCGACTGTAATCAACTCTCCGGCCGGAACGCTTTTGGAAACAAATACCGTGGGCGATCACTTTCGTAATGTTTTTCAAAAGGCGCCTGACCTGGCCCGGCTCGTCGACGATTGTCTTACTACGGGCAAGCTGTTTCGCCGCGAAGAGATTAATGCAGTGAACGGATTGGGTCATCCAAAGCGGTTGGGTGCCACCGTAGCGCCAATCGATCCGGCGACGCCGGGTACCGCGCGCGGGGTGTTATGCCTGTTAACTGACATTACCGAAGTAACGCGCCTGCGCGAGCAGGTTGCACTGAAACGAAATCTTGAAAGCCTCGGCGAAATGTCCGCCGGGCTGGCGCACGAATTCAAGAACGCCATCGCTGCCCTCCACGGCTATGCGCAATTCCTGCAAAGCGTCGATCATGATGAGCGCGGGCGGACGGCGACTTCCGCCCTTTTGCAAGAAGTTCGCAACCTTTCAGAGATGGTTACCGCCTTTCTGAACTTTGCTCGCCCACAGCCTCTCCAACTTGAAGACGTTTCCCTTGACGAGCTGATTAGCGACTCCGGGCGCGAATTGACCTCGCTATTCGCCGATCGTCGTGTTGAGTTGATCCTTGCTGACGATGCCAGGGGCCTATCGATTCAGGCAGATGCGCGGATGCTGCGCCAGGCGGTCATGAATTTGGTTCGAAATGCTGCGGAGGCCATTCCGGAAGAAAACCTCGATCGACGAGTCGTCATAAGCACCTCGGTCGAGCCGGGACAGCGCGATGAATCGTGGGTTACTATTATGATTCGCGACACCGGCAAGGGGATCCCAACCGCCGACCTGCCAAAGATTTTCATTCCCTTCTTCACCACGAAATCAACTGGCCACGGCGTTGGTCTCGCGTTAGCGCATCGCGTGATTACCGAACATGGTGGGACTCTTACAGCCGCAAATGCTGATGATGGCGGCGCACTTTTCACGGTCCGTCTACCTGTCGTTTCTTAAGATTTCACAGTTAGGATCACAATCTCGGGTACTACGCGAAAGCGGACCGGCAGAATGCTCGTGCCGATTCCCGTAGTCACAAATAAGTGATGACCATTTTCAAAGACGTGCCCGGCTGTGTATTTCGGGCCAAAGTCCGAGGGCACTATGGGGGTTCCGATCAGCGGCAGGCGTACCTGCCCGCCGTGAGTGTGGGCCGCCAGCAGCAGCGGCACACTCTGGGGCAGGTTCGGGAAAATATCGGGATTGTGCGTCAAGGCGATAACCGTCCCGCCCGTGGGAACTTTAGCAATCGTCTCGTCAATGTGCTGTGGGCGCGTCCAAAGATCCGCCAGACCGGCGAGCCAAAATGAAATACCGCGCCATTTGATTTCGGCGACGTCGTCTTCCAGGACGGGAATGCCATTGGCCTCCAGCGCCCGTCGCACCTTGATCCCGCTATACCACCAGTCATGATTGCCGAGCACTGCGTAAACGCCCAGCGGAGCTCTTAGATTCTTCAAAGCTGCTGCGGTAACCTCAGGCTCGACTCGGTGACTGTGCCAGCTGTTCGGTGACATGTAATCGCCTAACAGAACAATCAAATCCGGGTTCTGCTGATTTGTCAGGTCGACAATCCGACCGAGTTTCTTTTCGTTGATAAAAGGCCCGCCCGTGTGAATGTCGGCGATGATTGCGATGCGCAGACCGCTCAGTTCCTTTGGCCACCCCTCGATCTGAATCGTTTCCTGATGGACTATGAGACGATTCGGCTCGATGAAGAAGGCGTAGATGCCGGCCGAGAGAATCAGCAGCAGAATGACCGCGGCGGCGATGCGGATTCTCTTGATTGAGGTTTGATGCATATCCCACTGACTTCATCGCGTTTAGAGGCGGGCTACCGCCCGCCAATTTAAATAACTGGATAAGGCGGGCGGTAGCCCGCCTCTAAACGAAGCTAAACCCTTCTTCCCGGAAATATTCACCCCACCGGCGATCGACTAGTCTCGCAATATCGTCCCGCACAATTAACTCGTCGGGGAGATTGGGCTTCTTGCGCGCATCGATGACAATGGGACCGCGATAAGAAAGATGATGCCGAATGACTTTGGTCTCGGCCGCATAGACGTCACCTGCCGGCTCAAAGCGCGTCCAGGTCGACCAGAGAAAATCCGTTGTTGATTTCGCAACTGCGACATCGTCATGCAGAACAACCAATGGCCAGTTCGCAAAGGCCTCTTCGCGCGCGAGACGCTCAGCCTGTTTAGGATCTTCTTTATAAGCCACGCCGGCGATTACCAGGCAGCCGCCGCAAAACACCTCCGCCCCTGACACACCAGCGGGTAACTCGCCGCGAAATTCGCGCGGAAGATCGCGGACCGCGTCGCCTAAACCCATCATTATTGCTTTGCTGCCTTGATTGACTTTGTTGCTCGTGTAGTCAAGCGTATCCATCGAAGTGTTCGAAAAAATAAAAAAGTCAGTTTCCCAATTTACCCGCGCGAGCAGGTGTTCGAGCACGCGCGGAAAATCGTGTAGATCGATCGCGGTATCCGTTAAGAGGAGAAACTTCGTGAGCGACAACTGCCCTTCGCCCAAAATGCGAAATCCTGAGACCAGCGCTTCGCGCGCATAGCGTTCGCGCACAACTGCCGCGGCAAGCGAATGAAATCCCGTCTCGCCATAGCTCCACAGAGCGCGCACGCCAGGCATAACCAATGGAAACAATGGTGATAGAAGCGACTGCAAATAATCGCCGATGAAAAAATCTTCCTGTCGGGGTTTACCTACGACGGTCGCCGGATAGATCGCGTCGCGGCGGCGAAAAATAGCGTCGCAATGAAAAACAGGATAGTCGTGTTGCAGTGAATAGTATCCGTAATGATCGCCGAATGGCCCTTCAGGGCGGCGCTCGCGCGGCGGAGCAGAACCAACCAGCGCGAACTCGGCTTCGGCAACCAGGCGGTGCCATCCCCCTTTTAGACTCCTGGTCATCTTTAACTTCTCGCCGACCAGCAGAGAAGCAAGCATCAATTCCGGAATGTTCTCCGGCAGCGGCGCAACCGCCGCGATAATCAATGCCGGTGGGCCGCCAAGAAAGACTGTTACGGGCAGCGGCTGGCCTAAACTTTCGGCGGCGTGGTAATGAAAACCACCGCCCTTTTGAATCTGCCAATGCAGTCCCGCATGTTCCGCATCGTAGACCTGCATGCGATAGATACCGAGGTTGTGTTTATTAGTCTCAAGGTGCTCGGTGTAAACCAGGGGCAGGGTAATGAACGGGCCGCCGTCGTCATGCCACGTGGTCAAAACGGGAAGTTCATTTAGATGCGCGGGTTCATCGACGACTTCTGTAACGGGCGCGCGCGATGTCTTTCGCGTTCCCAGCTTCAGAAATTCAAGTGCCAGCGAACGATGGCGCCAGAGGTCGGCCGATCTCGGTGGCAACAATGCCTCAGCTGCGCCAACTAGTTGCTTCACGAACTGCTCGGGCTTGGGACCAAAAGCCAATTCAATACGACGCTGGGTACCAAAGAGATTAGTAACAACCGGAAAGCGACTTCCCTTCACTTTCCTGAAAAGCAGTGCCGGCCCGCCCTGCTCAATTATCCGGCGATGGATTTCGGCAACTTCAAGGTAAGGATCAACTTCGGCTTGTACAGTAACGAGGTTGTTTTCGCGGCGCAGAAGATCGAGGAAGGAGCGAAGATTTGAATGCATCTATTAATTTCTCCGTGCTCTCTGTGGTAAGCAATTCGAACCACAGAGAACCGGAGAGGACAGCGCGTCAATTCCTGCTTGCCTGTCGGCGCAAAGTAGCGCTATTGAGATCCAATTCCGCTACGGGAATCACTTCTACCTGCGGAAAATCCTTTTGCAGCGCGGGCAGAAACTTTTTGGCGTCTCCGACAATGATCAGGCTGGAGCTGTCTGGATTTAAGTGTGTGGCCGCGAAACTCTTCACATCTTCGGCTTTGATCGCCTGCACATTCCCGACGTAGCGATTGATCTCGTCGAGACTAACGCCGTATAAAGCCAGAGAACTGACCTGTCCAACCAGGCCGCCGATCGTTTCCATGCCCCGAGCGAAGCCGCCCAGCAGCGATGCTTTGCGCGTGGTCAATTCGGTATCAGGTAAATCGCGCGATGCCAGGCCGGAAACTTCAGAGAGCGTCAGCGATGCGACCTCGGCGCCCGACTCGTTCTTCGTCTGCACTGATGCCGTAAACGCTCCGGACCAGCGACGCATATCAAAAGAACTGCCGGCGCCGTAACTCAAGCCGCGCTTGACGCGAATCTCCCAATTCAATCTGCCGGAGTAACCGCTGAGAATTGCATTCGAGACAATCCCGCGAAAATAATCCGGGTTCGCCCGGTTAATTCCCGCCCGTGCCAGCAGTACCGCTGTCTGGCCGGCATCGGGTTTATCGATCACCAGCACGCGACGATTGGCCGCATTGCTCACGGGAGTTGCAATCGTTACATTCGGCAACGGCGCCGCCGGTTTGGCCCAGTCGCCGAAATACTTCTGCGCCAGCGCAAAGCCGTCTTTCGATGTGATGTCGCCTCCAATAACCAAAATCGCGTTGTCCGGCCGATAGTACATATCGTGTAACTTCACAATGTCGTCGCGCTTTATTCGCGGCACAGATTCCGGCGTGCCTGATAATGGATGGCCGTAAGGCGCGTCGCGAAACACAACGCGCGCGGCGACGAAACGAGCAATCGATCCGGGCGTTCCCAATGCCACTCGCAAATTGTTAAGCGATTGCCGTCGCAGTCTCTCTATCTCTTCATCCTTAAAAGAAGGTTTGCGCACAACGTCGGCCAGAATCGCAAACGCCGGATCCGTTCGCGATGACATCACGCCGGTAGTAATGGTCGAGGAATCCCATCCGGCGCCCGAACCAATCAAACCGCCAAGAGCCTCGATTGCTTCGGCAATCTGAGTTGCCGTCCGCGTTGTGGTCCCGCGCGTCAAGAGCGACGCAGTCATGTCTGCCGTGCCGGCCAGATCCGGCGGATCAACTTCGCCACCACTCTTGATTAAGACCTGGGCCGTGACCAACGGCAGCTGTGATCTCTGCACGACGATCACTCGCAACCCATTTGGCAACGTCATCTCAACGGGCCTGGGAAACTGAACTGAGCGTGGCGCGGCAGGAGGTGGAGGTGTGGCCTGCGGCGTTTGTGCGAGCGCGAACGTAGCCAGTGCCATGATGGCCAGTGGCAACAGGGCGAATGATCTCATCTTCGCGGTCCTAAAGTCTTTCATTGCGCGTTACCGCCTTTCAATTGATTGGACGGTTGATTCTTGTCAGAGCGAGAAGACGGCCGGGCCGACTCAGGCAGGTAATAAATTACGTAACGATTCTCGTCCGTCAGATATTTCTGCGCGACTCGCTGGACGTCGGCAGCCGTAACGGCCTGCAATTGTTCCAAATCGGTGTTGACTCGATTCGGGTCGCCCCGCAGCACCGCCGCCTCGCCCAGCGCTGAGGCCTTGCCATTGTTCGTTTCGCGCTGGCGCAGTTCGCTGGTGATGATTTGGTTCTTCGCCTTTTCCAACTCCGCCACCGATACCGGAGTATCCTGAAGCTTCTTGATCTCCGCGCGCAGAGACGCTTCGGCGTCTTCGGGTTTCTTGCCCGAAGCGATAATCGCCGTCACTTGAAACAATCCCGCGTCCTCGCGCAAATCGGCATTTGCGTTCGCACTCTGCGCAACCTGCTGCTGATACACAAGAGCCTGATAAAGTCTCGAGGAACGGCCTCGGGAAAGAATAATGTCAGTCAGTGTCAGGGCCGCCGCGTCCGGGCTCTTCTCATCGGGAACCAGGTAAGTGAGGCCGACGGCTGACAATGGAACGTTCTTTCCATATTCAACGAACCGCTTTTCGCCGGTGCGCGGCGGCTCTTTTGTTTGGACCCGCGGCAGGGGAAGGTTCGGCTTCGGAATTGGACCAAAGTATTTGTCGACCCAGGCATCAAGCTGTTTCGGCTCGAAATCGCCGACCACCAGCAGCGTCGCGTTATCGGGCCGGTAGTAGGTTTCGTGAAACTTCTGGACGTTCTCGAGCGTCGCTGCTTCCAGGTCCTCGATACTACCAATCGTCGGCCGCTTGTACGGATGGGCGTTGAAGGATTTTTGATCCAGGAGGTAGAAAAACTTTCCGTAAGGCGGCGCCAGGACGCTTTGCCGGTATTCTTCTTCGACGACGGCCCGTTCAGAATGAAATGCAGCCTCGTTGACGGTAAGCCCGGAAAGCCGATCTGCTTCGGCCCACAGAAGCGTCTCGAGATAATTTGACGGGATAATTTCGAAGTAGACGGTAACGTCGTCCTGAGTGAAAGCGTTGTTAGCGCCGCCAACGTCTTCAGTCAGGCGATCCATCATTTCATCCTTCATGTTCCTCGTCGCCTTGAACATGATGTGTTCAAAAAGGTGAGCAAACCCGCTGCGCTGGTCCGGATCGTCTTTTGAGCCGACGTGATACCAAACGTTGATGGCCACCGTCGGACTCGATTTGTCAACCACGCTTAATACGCGCAGGCCATTGGCCAGCGTGCGCTCGCGAAAATTAATTTTCGGCAGTTTCGTTTGCGCATTACTTGCGACCGACGCGGCGACGATTAACGCGAGAACTGCTAACTTTAGAACTAAGGGACGACGCATTTCTTCATACCTCTTTCGACGTTGTTCTTACCCTTTTACCCTCTGCCCCATCTGCTTTGCTTCAATCCAAATCCAGCGGATTGCGATAAACCTTGTCCTTGTCCTTCTCCGCGCGCTTCATTGCCTCCTGAAATTTTTCTTCCAGCAAACGCCCGCGATCCTTGTGCGAGCTCAGCTCTTGCGCAAATATCTGTTCCCGCGTCTGTTTCTGCTTATCCAGATCCTTGACCATATCTTCGAATGCGGCCAGAGGCTTTTGTTTCTCTTCGTGCGACAGAATCGCGCCTGTTTGCGCATCAACATTCAAGGTCGCCTCGCAGCAGGGGCAGACAATTGTAAAGCGGTTGGTATCAGGCATTACTTCCGGCTCCGATCCGTTGATCAGGCCGACATGATAACAGCCCGCGGCGCAGCGAGGCCAGCCAATGGCTGCTTGTCAAACAAATGCGCACGAAGGACGCAGATTAGAAGTGTGTCGACTTTGAAAGTTGCGGCCGGCGGGGTTTTGTGGCGGCTGATATCTATCTGACAGGCCCGGCGCGGCAGTCATTTCCAGTCAAGAGCGGAAGTACCAGGCGGCCGTTGCGAGACAAATTGCCCGCGGCCCCTCCGTGTGAGAACCCCGAGCGATGGCGACGGGATCAGGCACTCAAGCTGAGTCTATGATCGAGTCGCTACCCCCGACATGTCGGGGTTCTGACACAGCCATGCTCACGAACAGATGCTCAGGTTGAGTCTATGATCGGGTCGCTACCCCCGACATGTCGGGGTTCTGACACAGCGAAGGGCGCGAACAGATTATTAAGCAAGAGTGCTGCTCCACAATTGCGATGGCTGATCGAACTTCATCCAACCAAAGGAAGTCCTGGCCAAACACGCTGCGCGAGGATTCGCGAAAGCAGCCTGGCCCCGGTGATCAATTCGTCAGCGCATGACGATGGCGCGACCGACCCCAGAAATTGCAGAACCTTGAAAGCGAAAACTGTTCGATCGTATCTTTCGGCATGGCGGCGGAGGGCTGATTGGTTCCAGGAAAGACTCTCGAGTTCTTCGATCGCCGTCGCCAACGTCGCGCTGTCAGGTCGATCGAAAAAGAGTCCGGTAACACCTTCGTCAATTGTCTCGGTGGCGCCGCCGGCGCGATATGCGATGACTGGACGGCCGGCAGCATTCGCTTCGAGCGGAGCTATGCTGAAATCTTCTTCGCCGGGAAACAAGAGAGCGCGACACCGGCTGGTGTAGTAGTTCAGCAATCGATCAGACAGGCAGCCGAGAAATTCGGTCCGCGGCCCGGCGAGTTTTTCCAAACGCGCGCGATCGGGACCCTCCCCGATGATCAGTAAACGCCGGTCAAGGCGATTGCAGGCTTCGATTGCCAGCTCGATCCGCTTGTAAGGCATCAAGCGCGACAAAACGAGATAGTAGTCATCAATCTCCTTTGACGGGTGAAAGCGATCGACATCGATTGGTGGCGGAATTACGAAAGCCTCGCGGCCGTAAATTTTTCTGATCCGGTCAGCCACAAATTGCGAATTCGCAATGTAATAATTTGGCTGACGCGAGGCGCGCAGATCCCATTTGCGCAAGCCCCAGAGGAGCAGCGGCAGCACAGTCCGTACGGCGCCACCAAAGCGTTCGTGGGCGACGTAGTCCTCGGATCGCCAAACCGAGCGCATGGGGGTGTGGCAATAACAGACGTGAATCGCGTTACGTCGACGACGGACGCCTTTAGCATAGCCTGAGCTACTGCTGAAAATCAGGTCGTATTGCAACAGATTGAAGTTTTCGATTGCAAATGGATACAACATGAAGTAGTGACGGAAGCCACGTTCTATGGCCGGCAGATTTTGCATTGCCGAGGTGCGAATGTCAGCAGTGCGGAGATTTTGCGGCAGGCGCTGCGGCAACGCTACCGTGGTGTAGATCGGAGCCGCCGGAAATGACGCGTGCATCGCTTCCGCTACCCGCTCGGCTCCGCCCATTTGTATGAAGTAATCGTGTACGAGAGCAATTTTGGACACTCTGAGTTGTTCCCTCTGTCAGCGTTGACTATTTCGGCTGAGCCCGTACTGCCACTTTAAGCGAGGGAGCCGGAGCGCCTGAAAAGCTCGCGGCGTAATCGCGACTTCGACGCGTTGGTTCTTCACAGAAATTACCTGGGCGATTCCTGTCTGTCGGTATTCGAAGAGTCAGGCTGACGCGCCATCTACAACCGGGAAGAAAGCCCTGAGAACAGAGCCTGGCGACGAAACCAGGCGCCTAAGCCACCGCGTAAAGAAATGGAATTACTGGCGAAGCCCTTCGTCAACTCAGGATTCACAGACTAACGAACTCGAACTTTTAAAGGTTGAATTCGGTGGAATTTCCAAGGATTCCGAGAGGTTTAGCTACTCTTCGCTCTCCAGAAGTCACTCGTAATCACGCTTTTCGAGCTCGCGTTAATCGAGTGGGTCTCACGAAGCAAGATATAGTATTGTTACCGACCGATATTTAGACTGATCAGGTTTTCGTTCGGTGAATGCGATGTTTCTTAAGATAAGCAGACTGGTGGCGTCGTTGTTCTTCTTGATTGTGCTTACCGCAGCAAGCGCCCAAGCCCAGGCCAGGACGTTTGAAGCTTTCAAACGCGAAATGATGCCGCAGGTCGGCAGGAAGATCACGGCTGTCGGAGTTCTCAAATCTGCCAAGTTGGGCTGGTTTGTGGCCTTTGACGGTGGCGGCGTTTACATTTACGCAACCGGAGCTTCGAGAGGCGAAAAGATGAGTGATCTGAATCGCTTCGAGGGTCAAACTGTCAAAGCCACCGGTGTACTGCGCCATTTTTCAAAACCAGCTTCAGTGCCGTCGACCGAGGTCGCCGCTGTTCCGCCTGAACATTTCTTTTTCGATGTCGATGAGGTTCAAGTGAGCAGCACGATTAGTTCAAGTCTGACAAGAGAAGAGGCTTCCCATTTCGCAAAGCTCGCTTTGAAGTGCGTCACCAAAGAGTTTCCCAACAAACCTGACCACGTGATTAATGACGGCGCCGACGTCCGCAGTCCGCGCGTGATGCATCCCGCGTTTTATGGCTGTTTTGATTGGCATTCGACAGTCCACGGTCACTGGATGCTTGTGCGCCTGTTGCGTCTTTATCCGGATCTTTCCGAAGCAGCCGATATTCGCGCCGCTTTAAATGGAAATCTGACGGCGGAGAATCTTGCGGCCGAGGTCACCTATCTCAAACAACCTAACCGCACGTCGTTCGAACGGACCTACGGCTGGGCGTGGCTACTGAAACTCGCAGAAGAACTGCGCGGCTGGAATGACGACGATGGAAAGCTTTGGTCGCGGAATTTGCAACCGCTGGCTGATGTTTTGGTCGCGAACTATCTGGCGTTTCTGCCGAAACAAAACTATCCAATCCGCACCGGAGTCCATCCGAACACGGCATTTGGATTGGAATTCGCGCTCGACTACGCGCGCGCGGCCGGAGATCGAAGACTGGAAGAATTGATTGTCGAGCGCAGCCGAACTTATTTTGGCCATGACGTGAACTACCCGGGCGCGTGGGAACCCGGCGGCGAGGATTTCTTTTCCCCGGCGTTAATGGAAGCGGATCTGATGCGACGGGTGATGAAGCCCGCTGAATTCAGCGCGTGGTTTCATCGTTTCCTGCCGGGAGTTGCAGCAAATCAGCCTCGCGCGCTATTGACACCAGCGGTCGTTCTCGATCGCACCGACCCAAAACTGGTGCATCTCGATGGTCTGAATCTGAGCCGTGCGTGGTGCATGCGAAATATCGCTAATTCCCTGCCCCGCAGTAACGCAGCGCGACGCGTGCTGGAGCGGGCCGCGGCGCACCATGCCGAAGAGGGACTTAAGCATGTCGCCAGTGGAAACTATGAAGGCGAACATTGGCTCGCATCTTTCGCGGTTTACTTGCTTTCTACACCTGCGCCATAGTTTTTCTCAGTGTTCTCCGTGCCTCCATGTTGAGTTTCTTGATCTGTTTTCACCACTGAGACACGGAGAACACAGAGATCGGCTACATGAAACTTCTGGTTCTTAATCATGCCGAAGTTGAGCAACTTCTCCCCATGCCCGAATGCATCGGCGTGATGGAGGAAGCGCTGGCGTTACTCGCTCGCGATGAAGTTCATCAACCCTTAAGAACAATTATCAAGCCAAACAGCGTTCGTGGCGTGATGGCCTTGATGCCTGCATTTCGTGCGGGCGACGAAGCGATGTTCGGATTGAAGGCAATTTGCGTTTTTCCGGGCAATGCTGACATCGGTAAAGACGCGCATCAGGGCGGCGTCCTGCTCTTTAGCGGACAGACTGGAGAATTGCTCGCAGTTGTTAATGCATCAGCAATCACGGCAATTCGCACGGCAGCCGTTAGCGCCGCGGCGACAAAACTGCTCGCGCGAGAGGATGCGGCCGAACTGGCAATCATTGGCGCCGGCGTGCAGGCGCGCTCGCATTTGGAAGCAATCGCCTGCGCGCGCAGTCTGAAGCGGGTTCGAGTCACCGCGCGCAGATTCGAAAACGCAGAAGCCTTTGCGACAGAAATGCAGCCGCGGTTCTCGTTTCCAGTTGTGCCAGTTCAAAACGCCGAGATGGCCGCGCGCGATGCCGACATAATCGTTACTGCGACCACCTCGCGCGCGCCGGTGCTTCGTCGCGAATGGATCTCACCTGGCGCCCATATCAATGCAGTTGGCACGTACGCGCCTACCGCGCGCGAGGTCGATACGGCGACCATGGCTGAGGCGTCACTCTTTGTCGATCGTCGCGAGTCGGCGCTTAATGAAGCGGGAGATTATTTGATCGCCGCGCAGGAAGGCGCTATTGGTCCCGAACATATCCGTGCGGAACTCGGCGAGATATTAATTGGCGCGCGCCCCGGCCGCACCTTACCGGAAGAGATCACAATCTTTAAATCGCTCGGTCTGGCGATCGAGGATCTCGCCGCGGCGGCGCATGTCTATCAAAAAGCTCGAACCAAAAACCGGGGAACGTGGGTTGAATTTGATTGAGAGAGGGTACGCGCTCTTAGGGTCTCGGCCAAAGACAAAAATTTACGTCGAACCGTGACGACGATTTGCGCATCTGATAATCTGTTCCCGGCAAAACCTCAACCAGGCGCCAGTAAATTCAGCAATTATGAAGAATTTTAGATTGCATATTGCCCTCTTCCTAATCGTGCTGGCAGCAGTGATCGGTTTTGCGTCTTTCGAGACCGGTAGCAGCCGCGGACAGTCCAAAGATTCCAAGGCCGAATCGGGCGTCAAACCCACCGTTTTGATCTCAGATCGCCCTCCGGATCGCACTGCTGAGAATCCAATCTTTAAGGCCGCCGCCGAACGAAACGCTGTGTTGATGAATGAACTGACCTGGACCTTTGGCGGCAAACAGCAGAGGGGTTGGTATCTCTACAACGCCCTCATCAATCAGACCCTCAATCGCACAGAGGATGCTGGTTCGAAGGGTTTTGCCGCGGCACTCGCGGGCTGGCAGCAAACGACCGGGTTACCAGGGACTGGAATTCTCGAAGAAAATACCCTGATGGAAATTATTTCCGAGTGGCAGCGAAACCGGCTAAAGGATCGGACAGTTGCGCAACCTGACCAGCTGCTTACAGCTCCAACTTCGGATTTTTATGATCCCGAGCGGGCCCCAGAGCTGCGTCAGGTTCAGCGCGAAACCTATGCCGCCTACAAGCGCCTGATCGCCGCTGCGGTGGCCGAGCCGTCTCTTGGCCTGGCTCACTCACCGGACGGCGAACTCGCTCCCACGGAGAAGTACCTGAAGATCGTTTCCGCTTTCCGCTCGCCCGAATATCAGGAGCAGTTGCGACGTCAATCTCCAAACGCGGGCAGCGCCGGCCTGGCGACGAACAGCCCACACTTTACGGGCCGCGCCCTGGATTTGTACGTCGGGGGCGATCCTGTTGAGACCAAAGACTCAAACCGCGCCATTCAGGTGAAGACACCTGTCTATCAATGGCTCGTGCATAACGCCGAGCGCTTCGGCTTTCGACCTTATTTCTACGAGCCCTGGCATTGGGAATACGTGAAGTAAGGAAAAAGTAAAAAGGTAAAAGGCAAAAGTTTCGAAGGAGGGGTCGACTCCTGCTTCTTACTTTGCCTTTTTACTTTTGCCTTTGCTGCCAACTCGCAAAGCTAAATACTCGTAAGCGGCAGGCTGCGATAACGTTTTCCGGTCAGCTTTGCCAGCGCGTTGACGACTGCCGGCGAGATCACCGGAACGGGAGGCTCGCCGCAGCCCGTCGGCGCTTCGGTGCTGGGCACAATATGCACGTCGACAGTAACCGGGGCATCGACAATATAAGGCGGGGTATAGCCGTCGAAATTTCTCTGTTCCACGCGTCCATCTTTCAAGGTGATCGCGCCCTGGGCCATCAGTTGGGTGACCCCAAAACCAAGCCCTCCCTGGAATTGGCTTTCGATTGTCAGCGGATTGACCGCGAGACCACAATCAAGCGCAACGGTCGCGCGATGGATTTTCGGCCTTTTGTTTTCAATCGAGACGTCAACGGCGCAAGCAACAGCAGTCCCAAAACACTCGTGACAGGAAATGCCGGCAGCATGTCCCCTCGGAAGGTTATTTCGCCAGGCAGCGCTCTTTTCGGCCATCAGGTCGAGCGCCGCGCGCAGTTTCTTTGCTTCAGGTTTCAAGAGTTTGCGGCGATAAGCAATCGGATCAACTCGGGCGCGCGCAGCTAACTCATCTATTAGCGTCTCCATGACGAACGCGTTGTGCGTGTTGCCTACCGAACGCCACCAAAGCACCGGCACATTTACAGTTGGATTGTGTGCTGACACATGCAAATTCGGAATGTTGTAGTTAGTGTCCGCCACGCCTTCCACGGTGGTTTCGTCTACGCCGTTCTTAATCAGCATTGCGGCAAACGGAGTCCCGGCGACCAACGATTGCCCGACAATGACATGGCGCCAGGCGGCCGGCATTCCATCCGCCCCGATGCCGATCTCGACGCGATGGGCGTGCATCGGACGATAGTAACCACCGCGAACGTCATCCTCACGCGTCCAGACCAACTTAACAGGCGTGCCGCGCAGACGCCTGGCAATCATCGCCGCTTCGCGCTGCACGTGTGAATCGATCACTGCGCGCCGGCCGAAACCGCCGCCGGCATATTCGGTGTGAAAAGTTACCTGTTCCGGCTTCAGCCCGAGGACTTCGGCGATCGCCATCTGATCCATCGTCTGAAACTGAGATGGCACCCACGCCTCTGCCTTGTTGCCTTCAAAGCGGACTGTCGCGTTCAAAGGCTCCATCGGCGTATGGGCAAGGTAGGGAAATTCATATTCCGCAATAATTCGCCTGGCAGCAGGAATTCGATCCAGCGAATTGTCATCACCACGCGCGACGGCTACACCGCCCGGAGTGCGAGCCAATTGCTTAAATTTGATCCACAACTGGGAGGTATCAGCGAGTTCAACTCCCGATAAGTCCCAATCGATCTTCAAACGGTCGCGCGCCTGCTTTGCCGTCCAGAATTTGTCGGCAACAACGGCCACACCGCTCCCCTTCACCAGCGGAATTTCGAATACGTCCTTCACTCCAGCGAGATTGCGAGCTTCCTTGTCGTCGAACATCCTTACGCGGCCGCCAAATACCGGTGGATGAGCTACGACAGCGACCTTCAGGCCGGGAAGATCGAGATCAAGTCCAAACTTTTGGGAACCATCGCACTTGGGCCGGCTATCAAGCCTCGGCACTTTCTTGCCGATAAGGCGAAATTCAGACGGATTTTTCAGGCGAACTCTTTCGGGCACCGGCTGGCGCGCCGCGTGATTCGCAAGTTCGGCATAGCGGGCTGACTTTCCGGTGGGGCCATACACAACGCTGTTTTCGGTGCGACACTGATCGGGAGATACATGCCAGCGATCGGCGGCGGCGGCAATCAACATCGCCCGGGTCTTCGCTCCCAGCTCGCGATATTGGGTAAACGAATGCGCGATCGAGCCGGAGCCGCCAACCATCTGAATACCGAAAAGCGGATCCTTATAGACATCCGCGGCCGGCGCCAGTTCAGGCACCACCTGCGACCAGTCCGCGTCCATTTCATCGGCCAGGATCATCGGCAAAGAAGTTTGCACTCCCTGACCAAACTCGAGGCGGTTTACTGTGATTAGGATCTTGCCGTCAGGCCTGACGTGCACAAACGCATCCGGCGGATAAACTTTCGGCGGCGGAGGTCCGCCCTCCTGCGCGACCGCCGGGAGATCCAGATACAACGAAACCATCAACCCCCCGGCCGCAACGGCAGATGCACGCAGGAAGCTGCGCCGGTTGACGCTTCCTTCACTACAGGTTTCTAGGGAACGTAACATTTGCGTCTCCTCCTTACTCGAGTGCTCAACCGCGTCAGACGTTGAGCCGGGAACTGATTTCACGATTTCACCCCAACCTCTATGTAACTTGTTCCGCCGCGCTCTTGATCGCTTCACGAATTCGCACGTAGGTAGCACACCGGCAAAGGTTCCCGCCCATCGATTCTTCAATGTTTCTGTCCGTGGGTTTCGGCGTAGCTTTCAACAGCGCCACGGCGCTCATGATCTGTCCGCTTTGACAGTAGCCGCACTGGACGACGTCTTTTTCCACCCAGGCATTCTGCACCGCGCGACCCACTGGATCCTGCCCCATACCTTCAATCGTGGTTATCTTCCGATCACCAATCAGTGAAACCGGAACCACACATGAGCGCGTAGCTATGCCGGCAAGGTGCACGGTACACGCGCCGCAGGCGCTGATACCGCAGCCGTACTTTGTGCCGGTCATTTTCAGTTCTTCGCGTAAGACCCACAGTAGCGGCGTCGAGGGATCAACGTTTACCTGTTTGGTCTGGCCGTTTACATTGAGTTGATATGTTGCCATGACGTGTCTCCTATCTTCCCCGCGGACAAGGCGTGCCGGCATCGACCCAGGCGCGAGTGGCAGCGACAAACGCCGCATGTGTCAGCGGGGGCAAAGTTCGCATTGTTCCATCAGGCCGCCGGCCGGGATTCCATGCCCAAAGCACCAGGGCCGCTTCTTCGTGATGTTTGAGAAGCGCGGGCCCGTCCATATTTTCGTTTCTGGATCGATCAGTTACGGTGCGACACACCGCCGAACTCGACAATGGACGATCGTTCGAGTCCTGCCATCGCATAGACAACGGCGCAAGGTGCCAATCGGGTCCGCCGGGAACACCTGTGCTGTCGGCGTTAGCCGTCTGATGGCAACCCACACAATTCAGTGCGGGCACGCCTTTGCCCTCGGGACCGCGAATGACATTCGCAAAATGGCGATGGCGGTCATCGCCCTGCTGCGGATAGTCTGTCGCCGTATGACAGTTTATGCAGCGTGGCGAAGTCAAAACTGAATAGACCTGCTCCCAGGCGGCCAATCCGTCGGCGAGTTTGGCGTCGGCGGCAGAGACGTTGTCTCCACCCACGATACCGGCTCGTGTCGACAGGCCGATACCTGTGACGAAGACGATGAGCATCAAGGGGAAAACCAGGAGCAGCAATCGATAGTTCGCCGGCATACTTGCCTCCCTTCCAAACGATCAATCGAGATCGCCCGGGGGTTGCGGATTCAAATCAGGATTAAGGGGGAAATTCGACCTTAAAGTAACACGGCTGGCTTCATCCTTGAAAGTTGATCCTGAGATTCCAGGTTAGAGTATCCAGGCGGCTGCACGTGTTCTTCTAGCGTGCCCAAGCCAATACGGGTAGAATGGGCGCTTTCCGAAACCAACCATCTGCCTTTACCATTCACGATTTACTATTTACGATTCACCGGCCAATGAAACGCTGCCCCCAATGCAATCGCGTTGAGACTGGCGAGACATTGAAGTTTTGTCGCGCCGACGGTACGCCACTGACTGTGAGTACCGCGCTTGAGTCTAAATCGGCAACGATAACGCTTCCAGATTCTCGCCCAAGCGAAGAAGTAACGACCGGGCGACTGCGCAACGCTCCCTCCATCGCCGTGTTGTCGTTCGTCAACATGAGCGCCGACCCGGAGAACGAATATTTCTGCGATGGTTTGGCTGAAGAACTGCTTAACGCGCTCGCGAAGATTGAGAACTTGAAGGTAGCCGCACGCACATCCTCATGAGCAAAGGGAATGTATCCGGAGGCCATAGCCGAAGCCCGTACCTCTATCGAGTTGAATAGTGGGTCGGCAGCAAAGGGATTTCTGGGACTGTGGCTGGCGAAACTGCCAACGCGCTCGTGGCGCGCGCATCTTTGGTGTGATCTCGCGCGCTACGCCCGCGCCACTTATTCATTCTGTCCTTCGATAAAGTTCTTGAGCACGCGCGCCCGCGAAGGGTGTCGAAGTTTTCTGAGAGCCTTGACTTCGATCTGCCGAATGCGTTCGCGCGTAACCCGGAAATCTTCACCGACCTCTTCCAGCGTACGTTCACGTCCTTCATTGTCCAATCCGAATCTCAAGCGAATGACCTTCTCCTCTCGCGGGCTCAGGGTTTGGAGCACATCGCCGGCGACGTCACGCAGATTAGCCGTGATAACTCTCTCGGCGGGACTGGCGGTGGCTCGATCCTCGATAAGATCTCCGAATTGAGAATCGCCGCCCTCGCCAATGGGTGTCTCCAACGAGATAGGTTGTTGGGTAAGCTTCAAGGCTTTGTTCACCTTATCTATTGAGGTCCCCATTCGTTTCGCGATTTCCTCGGTCGTTGGCTCGCGTCCCAGGTCACTTACCAGCTCACGTGAGGCGGTCCTCACCTTGTTGAGTAGTTCGATCATGTGTACCGGCACACGAATGGTGCGTGCCTGATCGGCAATAGCTCTCGTGATTGCCTGGCGGATCCACCAGGTAGCATAGGTTGAGAACTTATAACCGCGCCGCCAGTCAAACTTATCGACACCTTTCATCAGCCCGAGATTTCCCTCCTGGATCAGGTCGAGAAAACTCAGGCCGCGATTTTGATATTTCTTGGCAATTGAAACGACCAGCCGCAGATTGGCTTCGGTAAGTTCATGCTTAGCCTGGGCCGCCTGTGTTTCGCCTATCGCAATCATTCGTTGTGATCGCCTAATCTCCAAAAGTGAGGCGTGGTGTTCAGCTTCGATTGCTCTGAGCCGACGCCTGGCCTCACGAATGCTCCTGGCAAGCTCTTTCTTTTCCTGCTCCCTGATCCGCTTACCGCTGAGCTTCTCCGTCCAGTTTTGAAGCTGTAGTTCAAGCGCGCGAGTCTCTTTCGAAACTGCGTCAACAGCGCCAACCAGTCGCGCAAGGGCTCGCTCTTTCAGCCCGAGTCCTTCAATCTCGCGCGCGCCTTCAATTCGTGTTCGCGCCAGCTTCCTTTTCAGCCGCAGCAGCTTCCTGGATTTTCTGCCACGGTTCAGTTTCTGCTCGGTACGAAGTTGCTCGGATTCTTTGATTCCACGGCGGTAAAGCTTTCCTATCAATTGAATACTTGCAAGGGCGCGATCACGATACTCGGCCGTGCGGTCTTCCTGCTCCTCGATTTCGGGGTCATCGGAAAAAGCGACAACATCACGAATGCCAATCCTGTTGGCCTCCAAATCGTGACCGATCTTCAGTAGTTCTGCGACGGTGATCGGCGAGCGTGAGACTGCCCGCTGCGCTCGCCTCTGTCCCGCTTCGATCCGCCTGGCGATCGAGACTTCCTGTTCACGCTTCAATAGCGGTACGGTGGCCATTTCACGCAGATACAGCTTGACCGGGTCTGACCCCTTGTCCAGCTCGCCCGCCGACAGGTCGAGTTCCGAATCTTCGCTCACGTCCGCACCGGCCTCTCCCGCGAGCGCAGACCCCTCCTCATCCAAAAGATCTTCCGCGGCGGCGGCCGGAGATTCGAGGTGCTGTAGCACCTCGTTTATGTCTTCCGGCACGATGGATTCTTCAAATAGGCTATCGCCTAATTTCGCAAATCCATGCGCCTGCGAACCCATCATATCGATTACACCTTGTTCCTGCTCAATCCTATTCAAATTGGTACCTCCATACCCTTGGCAGGGCGAGCTTTACGACATCGCTTAGTGCCTACGATCCTGTCTGGCGTTGCCCATCAACGCCAGATCCTGAAGTATGTAGTAGAGAATCGCGCGACCGCGCGAGGATCTCGAATTCCTTCGAATTCACTCATGCTGACCGGGCACCAGCGCACGGTAAGAAGCTTCGTCCCTTGCCGCCATTTATCCAATCATGTTTATACTCTTTTTGGAACGAACAGTCAAGAATCCCGGTACTAGAATCCCCCGCGAAGCATTCGAGCCGGATTGAGGAACTGAGAAGCAATCTATGCTGCTAAAACTGCATAACACGGGAGCGAACCGTGGCAAAACTCGGCAACTCGGACTGCTCTAATTTTAAGGATTACTGACGAAAATTGGAGCGGGCGACGAGGCTCGAACTCGCAACTTTCAGCTTGGGAATTAAAATTACTGCTCCTTTATTTTTCAGAACTTACAAAAGCGCTCAGTAAAAATCAATGTGCATGCTGGGCACACCGTGCATGCATTGCCTGATTTGCGTATCGCTGCGGGACGTTTGGGGAACGGTCCGAGACGTTGTCAATAACTCCTGTCAGCCGAACTACGTAGGGGACTCCTTGAGGTGCTAAACTCTTTCCAGGCAAGTTGCTTAGACGGGCACTAGATTGTTTTACCGAAACGAGAGGACAATTTAATGTCGTGGATTACTTTACAAACGACTTCGGGACCAGAAGAGTACCAGATTAGCGACTTGGATGAAGTAGTCTGGTGGAAAACGGAAAATGGAATGATAGCGGTTGGCTACATGGACATGGTTTCAGGTCTCATGAGTCTGAGTGACTTAGAAGCTTGTCGGATTAAACGACCAGAGATTGTTCATGAATCTCTGGGGCAGCAACCATCGCTAAAGCCTAAGAGCATCACAATCCAATAACTGGGCAGTCAGGCCAAGCTTAGAACCTCTACACCTCTCTACTTCGTAACGCAAAGCTGTTAGCTTGCGATGAACGTAAACTAACAGTTTGCGTTACACCTTAACCAGGGAAGAATTGAAAACGAACCAACAGGTTTGGTTTATGCTCCGACGCTTCCGCGTTTTTCGATCTTTGCCCATGTATCGCGCAGGCCGATCGTCCGATTGAATACTAATTTGTTCCCCGAGCCGCGATCAACGCAATAATAACCCAGGCGCTCAAACTGATATTTTGTCCCGCGCTCTGCGTCCCGCACACTCGGTTCTATTTTGCAATCGTGCAATACATGTAACGAATCAGGATTCAGATTTTCGGTAAAGTCGTGTCCTTCTTCAACCTCGTTAGGATCTTCTTTAAGAAAAAGGTTGTCGTAGAGACGAACCTCGGCTGGTAGAGCGTGAGCCGCTGAGACCCAGTGAATAGTGGACTTTACCTTTCGACCATCAGGCGTAGTACCACCGCGGGTAGCCGGATCGTAACTGCAACGGAGTTCTACAATCCTGCCGCCGCTGTCTTTAATGACTTCTTTACAGGTTATTAAGTACGCATACCGCAAGCGCACCTCGCGACCAGGGGCGAGCCGGTAAAACTGCTTCGGCGGGTCTTCACGAAAATCATCTTCTTCAATATAAAGCGTCTTTGAAAAAGGAATCTTTCTGGTTCCCGCGGAACTATCTTCGGGGTTGTTGATTGCATCCATTTCTTCCACGAGGTCGTCTGTGTAGTTTTCGATGACCACGCGCAAAGGTTTCTGCACACACATCACCCGCGGAACAATTTGATTTAGGTTTTGGCGCAGAAAGTATTCGAGTTGCTGTAACTGAGTAATGCCGTTTGTCTTCGAGACCCCAACACTCGCGACGAAATTGCGAATGGCGGTAGGCGTGTAACCGCGCCGGCGCATGCCTGACAGGGTTGGCATACGAGGATCATCCCAACCTTCCACATGTCCTTCTTCAACCAGCTTCAGTAGCTTGCGTTTGCTAAGCAAAGTATGGGTGAGGGCCAGCCGGTCAAACTCGTATTGCCGCGAAGGAAATATGCCAAGCTGTTCTATGTACCAATTGTACAAAGGACGATTATTGTCGAACTCCAGGGTACACATGGAGTGCGTGACGCGCTCGATCGAATCCGACTGCCCATGTGCATAGTCGTACATCGGGTAAATACACCACTGACTACCGGTACGATGATGGTCCATGTGGAGAATTCGATACATGACAGGATCGCGGAAATTAAGGTTCGGCGAACTCATATCGATCTTCGCCCGCAGCGTTCGCGAACCATCTGGAAACTCTCCCTGTTTCATGCGTTCGAACAGATCGAGATTCTCTTCGACAGAACGGTTGCGATACGGGCTTTCCCTGCCCGGTTCGGTTAACGTGCCGCGATACTCGCGAATCTCGTCAGCGCTGAGATCGCATACGTAAGCTTTCTCATCCTTAATCAACTGAATCGCCCAGTCGTACAGTTGTTGGAAGTAATCAGAGGCATAGTAGAGACCGTCCCACCGGAAGCCCAACCACTGCACGTCCTCCGTGATGGCGTTAACATACTCTGTTTCTTCTTTCGACGGATTAGTATCGTCGAAGCGCAAATTGCACTTGCCGCCAAACTCGGCCGCCAATCCGAAATCGAGGCATATGGCTTTGGCGTGACCGATGTGCAAGTAACCGTTTGGTTCCGGAGGAAATCGGGTTTGTACACTGCCTCCATGTTTGCCACTCTTGACGTCCTCGATAATGATCTTTCGAATAAAATTCGAAGGCCCATCATCAGTTGGTCGCGATTCTGTCGAAGTCTCAGTCGATTCAGTTTCAAAAGACACGTTTCTGATTTCTCCCTAACTAAGCTTCGGATTAAGACATCTGTTTCAGCTCACAAAAGATGCTCGGCAGGGTCATCTCGTGTTGATTACGTTGTCGAGGTGCCCGTTGAATTCCGCCCCGGAACTCCCGCTGAAGTAATTTCGACTAGCTTAGACGCTGCGCGACGCGTCGCTTCGGGTGAGTGCTCTGACACGTCTTAAGACCTCCTCCTCCCCGAGGTTGTTAGCTACTAAGAAAAATTCCGGACTTTGTTTTAGTCCGGTCAGCGCGATTCTAATGGCGTTGCTCACATGACTGATCGAACCGGAAAAATTCTCCGGATTCTTCTTATATTGCCCTGCGGTTGGTGCGAACCCGTGGACGGCGGCCAACCTGCGAATCTGTTCGAACCAGGCCTCTTTGTCTTCCTCATGACGATACGAATCAGCGAAGTCTTTGACCAACTTAACTACCATGTCAGGTTCGACTGGAGCGAAGCGAGGATCTGAAGGGTCAGTCACCAGGGGAAAGAGCTCCTGGAAGTACAAACCGTAGGCCGCCCGGAACTCCTCCCATTTTGCAAGATCCTTTCGTTGCATCGCGGTCTGTCGCTCATTCGCAAAGATGCGGCGAGCCAGCGGCAAATTACTGGATAGTATTGCCGCCAACTCCGGATCATACTCCTGCGCCCAGGTGAGCAAACTTTCCAACGCCTCGTCAATGGGAAGTTGCACAATAAACTCGCGGCTGATCGATTCAAGTTTCACCAGATCGAAGATCGGACCAGCTACTCCGCAGTCACTTAAACTGAGAGCCGCGGAAGCAGATTCCTCGAGCGTCATTTCAGCGAACCTGCTGTTGGCAAGACCTCTTAGATAATGTAGCACCGCCCCCGCGGGATAACCCGATTTCATGTAAAACGCGACGTCAGCCTCGTTATCTTTTCGCTTGCTCAGCTTGCGCCGGCTCGCTCCGTCGAATTTCATCAGCGGAGCGATATGGGCATACGGTATTGGTTTGAAACCAAGTGCATTGAATAGCTGCAAATGCACCGGAACTGAAGAGATCCACTCTTCACCTCGAAGTACCACCGTGACTCTCATCAAGGTGTCGTCAACCACGTGAGCAAAGTGGTAAGTAGGAAGTCGCGGAGATTGATCGCTGCTCTTCAACAACACGACGTCGTTCGTATTGTCCTGGTGCTCGATTCGACCGCGGATCAAATCCACGAACTCGACGCGCCCAGGTGGACCATCGGGTGAACGAAACCGAATCGTATAAGGCTTTCCGGCTTCGAGACGACTCATGACTTCAGTCTGCGAAAGATTTCGGCAACGAGCCCAGGAACCGTAATAGCCGGTCTGGAGCTTTGCCGCATTTTGTTCTTCCGTCATCTGGGCCAACTCTTCACGAGTGCAAAAACATAGATAGGCATGGTCGCGCCGCAGCAACTCTCGCGCGTAAGTGTGATAGATCCGCTCTCGCTTTGACTGTTCGTAAGGTCCCCATTTTGAGTTCGAGTCGTTCTCGTCTGACTCGATGTCGAAGTACTTGAATGCGCGCGCAAACTGCGCGCGCGAACCGGTGACTTCCCGGGCCTGGTCGGTGTCTTCGATTCTAATAAAGTACGAACCACCGGAATGATGTGCGAGATTCTTGCCAAGAGTAGCGACGTAGACACCGCCTGTGTGCAAAAAACCTGTCGGACTTGGGGCAAATCGCGTCACGATGGCGCCGGCCGGAAGATCGCGCGGCGGATTCAAAGACTCCCAATGCGAGGCTTCTGGCAGTTCAGCGTCAAATAACTTATTAATGGCCTCAGGAGTAAGCATATACATTGAGCAGATTTAATCGATCCAAACAAAGCGGGATGTTTCGCGATCCTTCCGCACGCGATCTATGGGAAAGGCTTGATTGTGCATTACGACATAAATACCCGGACCAAGTATCCGCACAGCAAAGAGACTCTCCGTGAGGTTCTGCAAGCCATCGCTTCCTTCAAACCCCAGTGGAGTCATCGCGCCCGTTAGCACAATAGGCACCTTCAGGTCAGGTAGAGCTTGCTTCAAATAACGACCCGTCTGGACCATTGTATCCGTACCGTGAGTCATTACGACTGCCGAGCGCTCACTTAACATCTGCTCGACGAGCTCAAGAATCGCGCCGCGGTCAGCATCAGTCATCTCTAAACTGTCTTTGTTCATGAGCGGCACCACGCGGACATCGCAGTCCGGCAGCCGCAACCGACCCAGATATCGATCGATTTGGTTATCCAGGTTTTCTACCGTGCTGGTCTGCTCCGAATAGACTTTTTCAATTGTGCCACCAGTAGTGATCACGTTGACCTTCAGCATCGTCGAATTCCTTCCCTGCCTACCTGAAGTTATTTCGGCTCATCATCATCTTAACAAATCATCAGTATCCAACGTTCTTGCGAATCACCAAAGTGCGGGGGAGGAGGTAGTCTAGTGTCTCTCTTGTCGGACAGGGGCGTCCGGAAGCGCGGCCGATTCTTTTTGAAGAACTGTACTGGGAGACTTGATTGGGGTAAGGCTTGCGATTTGCGATTCTCAATCGCTTCCCCAGGACAGAAGTTGCCCGCGGCCCGGTTTTTTTTGAGACTCGAAGATGGGGCCAGGATGGAGGCCTTACGTGTTGATATGTAGCCAGCCTAAGCGAGATTTGACGACCGCTAAGCGCGGTAAGTACTGGCTCATATTGTTCGTCAGGTTAGGTGATGGTGCTCCCAACTTGCTTAAAATCCGTCGCGGTAAATATCTATTACGCTCCCGCCTTTCTCAACAGACCTACAACCATTCGACATAGCAATAACGTTCAGTTCTGGAGGCTGACAGTTGCGCAAAAGAATTCTGCGGGACGTTTGCGGGACGGTTCTAGCGTTTCTCAAACTCTTGAAAATTGAGTTGAGAATTATTGAGGACGTGGAGCGGGCGACGGGGATCGAACCCGCAACTTTCAGCTTGGGAATGTACCCGAGCAAGCCTTTATTTTCAACACTTACAAAAACGCCTAGGAAAATTGCTAGTGCATGCTGTGCATCACGTGCCTTAGAGTGCCCTTTTTGCAGATCGCTGTGGGACATTTGTGGGACAGAATCTGTTGACTCGCTATTTGCATTACGAGTACAGCCGAAAGGTCAGCTCTCTGGCCGTAGTTGTGGTCAGGGAGCTGATCTAGTTTTCCCTCCCCTTATTAAATGAGCCGAAATTCGGTTGGCCTTTGCCGGTCGCTCGATTTCCCCCACTTCATTAGAGACTTCATCGAGACGATGTTTTGCTGAATGCGCTGAAAGACTGCACCACTAGCTCAGTAATTGTGTACTCCTCCGTAAGCTTCACAATATAAATGACTTATAGTGACAGCAAAAACGGGATGGACTAAGATTGGCCACTCATTTTCTATGCGGCGTGATTCTGATCGAAGGCTAGTGTTGCACGCTCGGACACGATTCGCGATATTAATCGTCAAATTGTGCTCAACTATATTCGCGAGAGGTCGCCTATCTCGCGGGGGGAGATCTCGTCTAAGACCGCGCTTCAGCGTTCACTATCTCGCTCATTGTGGAGGAACTGAAGTCTCAGAGCCTCATTGAGGAGATTGAAGGCGAATCCACGGACGTCCGCCGACTCTATTCCGACTGCGCGCGGCGGGGCCAGTTGTAATCGGAGTGGATCTTGGGACAAAGAGTACAATCGTTGCGACGAGCGATCTGGCGGGCCGCGTGCTCAAGAGGGAAGAATTCCCAACTGATGGGAACTCCAAAAGGACGCTGGATAGGTTGATAGATCACGGTAGATCGTCCGGTTGAAATTCTAAAATGAAATCCTAAACGTAAAAATTATTGAGACTGTTATGTTCGTCCGTTAGAAAGCAAGAAAGTTTCGATTTTATTAAACAGCCGCGCTTTTGCCTACTACGATACCGCTGCCCAAAAATGGACGATTAACCGGGGTATATTTAACATTATGGTCGGTCATTCATCTCAGCAAATCGATCTACGCGGAACGCTAAAAATAGATTCTCCGATTGTTTATTAAAATGAACCGCTTCAAATGGCTTCTCGTGCTTTTGCTGCTCGCAACTCCCATCCGTGCCCAGTCCTACTACCCACAAAGACTCGACGATCCGAAGGCTGTGTACCTCACGCCGGAAAACTTCCCGGTGCACGGCGACGATACTGCCGACGACACCGAGGCATTGCAGTCCGCTATTAACAAGGTGCAGGAAACCACCGGCGAAGGCATTGTCTTCGTGCCGTCGGGTCGTTACCGGTTGACTGCGACGGTGTACGTGTGGGGAGGAATTCGAGTGATCGGATTCGGTCCGAGGCGGCCGGTACTCATGCTTGGCGAGAACACGCCGGGCTACAATGACAAGACGCAGGAAAAGTGCATGGTCTTCTTCTCCGGCTCTCGCCCGGGCACACGACCGGGCGGTGCACCGGCAACCGCACCAGGCATCAATCCGGGTGCTGGTCGTGACGGCACGCCACGTGACGCGGGTGCCGGCACGTTCTACTCCGCGATGAGCAATGTGGACATCGAGATCGGTGACGGTAACGCGGGTGCTGTCGGGGTCCGCGGACGGTACGCTCAACACTCGTTCCTCGCGCACGTGAACTTTCACATCGGATCAGGTCTCTCGGGCGTGCACGACACTGGCAACGTCATGGAAGATGTACACTTCTATGGCGGTGATTACGGAATTTGGACCCAAACGCCTTCCCCGAGTTGGCAGTTCACAGCCGTGGACGCCACGTTCGAAGGACAGCGTGTAACAGCGATCCGTGAGCGCGCCGCCGGACTCACACTTATTCGTCCACGTTTCGTGAGCGTGCCGAGCGCCGTTACCATCGAACCGACGTTCCATGACGAGCTATGGATCAAGAACGGACGCATGGAGAATGTAACCGGTCCGGCTATAGTTATCAGCAACGAAAAGAACTCGCAGACTCAGATCAACATGGAGAACATCATCTGTGATGGCGTGCCCGTGTTCGCGAAGTATGATGAGAGCGGACGTCAGGTCGCAGGTACTGCCAGGCGTTACGAAGTCAAGACTTTCTCGTATGGACTTAACTATTCAAACATGAGTGCGTCACCCGAGACACGACAGGTGTTCGAGACTGCGCCACTCGCGTCGCTACCGACTCCTTTCCCGTCCGATCTGCCCGATCTGCCAGCGCGGGACAAGTGGGTGAACATACGTTCTCTCGGGGCAAAGGGCGACGGTATCAGCGATGATACCGAAGTCTTTCGCAAAGCTATCGCCGGCCATCGCTCGATCTATATTCCTTCCGGATACTATGTTGTTACCGACACCCTGACGCTAAGATCCGACACGGCTCTCATTGGAATGCATCCAAACCGTACCCAGATCATCGTGCCGGATCGGACACCGGCGTTTCAGGGCGTCGGCGGACCAAAACCGCTGATCGAAGCTCCGAAGGGGGGCACGAATATCCTGTTTGGTATTGGCCTCTACACGAATGGCATCAACCCCTGCGCAGTCGCGGTGAAGTGGATGGCAGGTGCCGCGTCGATGATGAATGATGTTCGGTTTCTCGGCGGGCACGGAACGAGCAAGCCCGACGGTACGCGCGAGAATCCGTACAATAACGCGCACACCGCGGACCCCGACCTCAACCGCCGCTGGGACAGCCAGTATCCGAGCCTCTGGGTAACGGACGGTGGCGGCGGCACTTTCTTTGACATCTGGACGCCTAGCACCTTCGCCCAGGCGGGCATGCTTGTATCCAACACGTCAACCGAAGGACGCATTTACGAGATGTCGAGTGAGCACCATGTGCGCCACGAAATCCAACTTCACGACGTGTCAAACTGGCAAATATATGCGCTTCAGACGGAGGAGGAGCGTGGCGAGGGCGGCTTTGCGCTACCGCTTGAGATCGTCAACTCCTCCAACATTACGATCGCGAACCTATTCATCTATCGCGTCATCAGCATGTTTCAGCCGTTCCGTTATGCTATTGAAATTGCGGACTCGAAGGATATCAAATTTCGAAACGTACACTCTTATAGCAACAGCAAGGTGTCATTCGACACGACGGTCCATGATCGAACTTACGACGTCGAGATCCGGCAACGTGAATTCGCGTGGCTCGATGTTTCTAGCGCTGAACCGTCGAAGACTCAGCGCCGGTCGGCTGCCTCTCCCGTGGTCCAAGTCGGGGCTAAGGTTGAGCGCTTACGCACAGGCTTCTACAACATATCGGGCGGTGCCGTTGATCCGTCGGGCAACTATTACTTTGTGGACGCGCACTGGCAACGCATATATCGCTGGTCGCCGTCGGTGAAGCAGCTTTCGGTTGTTCGCGACAACGCCCTCGATCCGGCGAACCTCGCGTTCGATAAATCCGGCAATCTGATCGTGACCTCCGTGTCTGGCAACGGCACGGTTTATACTTTTAAGCCCGCCGCGAGGGATTCCGAGATTACTTTACTCAAGCCACAGCCTGCACAGCCGCGATCTGGTGCAATCGCGTATCTACCTGTCAGCGATTGGCACATCAACAAGTCCGTTTTGACGAAACCTGCGAGTCACTTCGTGTCGCCGGATGAGACCACGTTCCTGCCGACGGGGCAGGATTTTCTGGACGGAGCGGTAAGCTTCGGCATAAAAAGCAGCGCTCAGCTGCGTAGTTTCGGGTTGGCTCCTGTCGCGATCGGACAGTCTGCGTACGTCACCAACGAGTCGGCTCAGACAACGTGGGTCGGTACGGTCGGCCCCGACGGTGCTCTGATTGATATGAAGGTATTCGCATATCGCGGGGGTGAAGGTGTCGCGGTTGACTCGCGCGGTAACGTCTACATCGCCGCAGGTCAGATCTACGTGTACGATCCAACAGGCAAGCAGATCGACACGATCAACGTGCCCGAACGTCCTATTCAGCTTTCATTCGGCGCCAAGGACTCTCGCACACTCTTCATTGCCGCGCGGACTTCGCTGTATTCAGTTAGGATGAAGAACCCGGGGCGGTAGACTAATTATGATCGAAACCTTTTTCAACCTAATCGGCCTGGTTATTACGCGTGGGATTTATAGTTGCGTAAGAGCTTCAGTCTGCTCGGAGAAGGCATGAGCCTGGCAATTCTCGTATTACTATATTGAGCACTTTTCAAAGTTCGTCCGCCCGGGCGCAAAGAGAATCGCCAGCTCACCCAGCAAAAGCCAGTTGGTTTCCACTGCGTTTATCAATCCGAATGGAAAAGTGTCGGGCGAAAAAGCAGTAAAGCAATAAGCTGCACTGATTATTTGAAAGCGGGAAAAGTTCAATCGCGGTGGCCCTGGGCCACCTATTTTGAACGAGCCTGCAGTTTCATAGCTGTCCTCGAGAAACTGGACGTAGGCGACAAAGACCAACCTTGCGAGCGATCGTGGAAGTGATGTTAATGTTCTTCTCGTCGTAACCGATGACATTCCGTCCCGGGCCGTTCGGCTTGAGGCCTCGCGTCCCGAAGACGCGGTACCCTTCACAGCCAAACCGAGCGCTACATTGCGACCAAAGCCGCTGCCTGCGCCTGTGATTTCGGCGGTACGTTGCTCCTGATTGATGACACTAGGCATGATAGTTTTTCTCCGTCCTCAAGAATCTGTAGCCGGTCCACAATGCCCAGTAATTCAGGTTGCGGCCCGGCTGACTTTCTTTGACAAACTTTCCCGCGTAGAAAATTCCATAGTCGGCTTGAAACCACAGGTGCCGATTCGCCTGCCAACGCACTTCCGTGCCTGGACGATGTCCGACAAAACGGGCGTTGCTCTTTCCTGCTGGAATAATCAGAAACCCCGGGATGGAATACACACCGTCGCGCACACTCTCCCGCCACAGAAATATCCAATCAACGGAGGCAGTCATACCGTGCGGCAACGCACTTTCAATGCGAGGGTGCGCGTCGATAAAGTTGATTGGCCCGGGTCCAGCACTGGCGATGACGCCAAAAAACTTGCCCTTCGGAAACAACGAATTGAACGTACCGAGAGTATTCGTCCTCAGCGATGAACTCCCTGAGCATTACGAACCCGAAAAGTCACCTCACCGGCGCAACCGTTGCTTAGACAGTTCGACCACACCCTACGTGTTTCTTCGTGATCGTCCGGATGCAGCAGGGGGATGTGGGAATCCCACTCTGCACCCGTATGGGTACCAAACCGGAGAGGATGGTCGGGCGGCAGGCCGAGGTAATTTGAACATCGTTGATTGACGAAGGTGAGCCCGCCCGACGGGATAGCGTACCAGGTATGTGCTGGAATCAGATTAAGAGCGAGCTGTAATTCCGCGCCAAGCGGCAGACGCTTCTGAGCGACGCTATCGAAATGATCAAATGAGCTAAACATCAGCGGGTCTGACTTGGCAAGACGCACCGCCGAGGCTCCAGTTTGCTGATTGAGGGAATCGTCTTTCAAAACCCCTGCCTGCAACCTCCTTCTATTAATGACTCGTGTGCGTCGTTACGACGCCGCGCCGCGGAGCGACCGGTCTTTTTCCGATAGTCTAACACCATAAGGTATGTGTTCCTGAGTGTAGAACTGCGATGAACCGTGCTGCTAAGCGGGCTTCGGAGTGCGGGCTCTCAGATTGTCACGGTCGGCGCGCCTTCAAAGATTTGCGTCGAGACTCTTTCAAATCCGGTAAGCGCATCTCTCTCATAGAAGCGCGCAGGCCTCGTTGAATGCCAGCCGTTGCCCTCTTGGGAAAAGTTTCGACTCATCACCATAGCCAAGGTTGCATAAGAAATTCGACTTGACGTGGCCTGCGGGGAAAAACTCCTGTTCACAGCCTTCGCATTCTTTGCCCGCGCCGAAAAATTCCTCATCCACCTTCGCGTTATAAAAACCTGACATTGGGCCACAATCGAGCCCAAGCGCGCGCGCCGCGATGATAAGGTAGGCTCCCTCAAGGGAAGAGTTGCGCCTAGCGTTGTTAGACACAAAAAATCCTACCTGCTTTTAGCTGACTATGACGGCCAATCAATCCGCTAAATACTGGTTTGGTGTCTGGTTAGATTTAGGACGTAAGACCCGTGTCAGTGTCATCTCTGGAGGCTGACACTTGCGCGCAGAAAAAATTTGCGGGAGGTTTGCGGGAACATTTCTAAGATTCTATAACTCTTGAAAATTGAGTTGAGGATTATTGAGGACGTGGAGCGGGCGACGGGGATCGAACCCGCAACTTTCAGCTTGGGAAGCTGACACTCTACCATTGAGTTACGCCCGCTCAAGGGACAAGGATGAAGGCGGAAGGATGAAGGATGAAAAGACGCGTGTCAACCGTCCGACAACAAGGGATCGTGTCCTAATTTGATCTTCTCCGTGTAAGCTCCGTGTTCTCAGTGTCTCAGTGTTGAGTGTAGTAAACGATTATTCACCACTGAGGCACCGAGGACACGGAGAAGAACAGACCGCCCGCGCACTCGGTCATTATTCAAGATACTTTCCTATCAATTCATCCCAGCGGCCCTGCGCTTTGAGGATCAACTCGCAGACTTCACGGACAGCGCCTTTGCCGCCGTCCAACGAAGTTACGTAATGTGCGGCGGTACTGGTTTCCTCAACTGCATTCGCCACGGCGATCGCCAATCCAACTCTTCGCATGATGGATATGTCGGCGAGGTCGTCACCGATATAAGCACATTCCGAGGTTGAGACCTTCGCATCGCTCAGCACCTCGTCAAATGTTCTCAGCTTCTCGCTAACCGACTGGCGCACATAATCAATTTGCAGCTCGTGACCACGACGCTCAACCGCGCTCGATCTTCGACCCGAGATGATGCCCGTCTTCAAGCCGGCTTGATGAAGCAAAGCAATGCCCTGACCGTCATGCACATCGAAAGTCTTCTGCTCGTCGCCGTCTTTCATCAACCAGACGCGACCGTCAGTTAGTACGCCGTCACAGTCCATCAGCAGCAACCTGATGCGAGCAGCTCGTTTTTGCAGCTCGGCGGGTTCGAGTTTCATGCTTCAAGGTAGTTTCGAGTTTAAAGTTTCGAGTTTCGAGTTCAGAACATTCTTCTGCTAAGTCTCAGAAGAAGTCGATCCAACCGCATGAATGTGTGCGCTCCAAACAACTCGAAACTCGGAACTCGAAACTTATTTCACTTCGAAGTATTCGATTCCTGCGAGCCGCCACGCTCCGCTAACTCGCGCGAGGATTAATACGGCTGAGCCCGAATGTTCCACGCCTAACTCTTTAGTGTGCAGTTCCACATCCGCCGCCAGGCGATCGGCGTCCAGTTGTTCCGTGCGCAAGACGCGCGTCTCCCAAACTTCCGAAGGCGTACCCGCAAGTCCCCTGATGAATTTTCCCAGCTCGCCGGGGACGACCAGCGCATCTATGTCCGACTTTCGCCCGCTGCGAATTGCCGCATCGACTTGGCCAAGAAATGATCTCACCGAATCATCGACCGGCGGCGCCCCGCCGGCCGCTTCGGCGCGAAGCCGCGCGGCGCGGGCGGCCAGCGTTGATGGATACTCCGCATCTTCGCGGACGGCGTCACTGAATTTACGCGCCGCCTCTGCCGCCTGGCCCCGGCGCATCGCGACTTCACCCAAAACGATGTCCGCCCATGCCAGCGCCGCCGGGGTCGGCAGGCGGTCGTCCAGCAACTGGCGCGCTTCCCTTTCAGCGTCGTCATTGCGATTTTCACCAAGCAGCGACCGCGCCAAAACGATCCGTGCTTCCTGATTTCGTGGCGCTGCGGCCAGCATTTCAAGCGCAATACCCTCGGCCCTGGCGTATTGCTGCGCGCCCAGCAAACGAGTTGCTTCGCTTAGGCCATTCACGGCGGTGTCTGACCGCGGGACTATGTCGTTCGAAAAGTCTGTTTGTGGATAGAACTTTTCCGGATCGACTTCGACCCGCGTGATTTTTGAAGAAGTTTTGAAGTTGACCTGAGCAAAATCGTGCGCGGGAATAGTGCCCTGGGCCATAAGGCGTTCGCCGCTCTCGGTTATGGCTGCTACATTCACTGTCGCATTAATCGCTCCCAGGTTACGGAGCGCCGAAACCCACTGGCCTCCTTGAATTCGCGGCAGGCCGACCATCAAATCCATGTCCGTGTTTTGGTCCAGTTCCTGATCGAGAAGAGCTTTCATTGGTGCGCCACCGCGCTCAACGAGGACGGAACGAAGCCGAGCCAGGGTGAGACCATCAGGATCGCTCTTTGCGCCCTGCAACGAAGTTCGCACCGCAGCTACAAATGCGTCGCGGCCAATCGTGTGATCTACCAACCTCCACACCATGGCGCCTTTGTTCCCGACCGCGTTGAAATAGGTGTCGTCGAGAGGTGTCGTGCGCGAGATCGGTCCGTCGCGCCTGACAATGGCAACATATGCCTGTCGCTCGCGCGCGCGCTCTGCCTCGGCTGCGTCGGCGCCAAATTCTTTTTCCACGAAAAGAATCGCCAGCCAGCGGGCCAGGCCTTCACCCAACACGCCATGCCCTTCTCCGTGAATACCTGTTTCGCCGGCGAGGTGCATTCGGGCAATCGCTTCGGCAATTGATAAAGCCGTGTTGGAGTCAACTTTGCTTCTGCGAAACGAAGCCACGCTCAAAAGGATCGTGCCGGAATCGTCAAAGCCGCCGCCGCGCGCCACAGCCACCAGCCGCACTGGCATATCGGTCACCGGCCCCAGCAGATCCGCAAAAAATGTTCGCGCATTTGTTGCCAGTGCGATTAGTGAATCTGCGCGTTTGCGTTCATCGACACTCGCTCCCTTTAAGAGATAGACGCTGATGTTTTTTCCGTTGCCGGCGCCGTCAATTCGATCCCAACTTCCGGAAAGAAAAAATGGCATGGCACTCAATCGCTGTTCGAAAATACCGTTTCCGGAATTGGCGTTGACTTCGCTGCCGGAAGTTATTGCCGAGGCTCCGTTGATCGTTAGATGAAACGGGGCCGTGTCGGCGCCGCGAATGGCGAACCGTGTGTTTAGTTGCGGATACCAGATCGCCTCGGGCAGGAATTGAGTGCCGAGTGGGGAAATACCAGCGATCCCGGTGTTCTCTTCAACCGGGAATCGGTAATCGACAGCGACGCTCAGCGTCGAATTCGGAGCGACGCTGTTCGGCAAAGTAATGCTGACGCGTTGCGCGCCCCCGCGCGCTTCGGGAATTGGTTTGTAAGTAGCCGGAGACCCGCCAACACTGACACTCTTAATTTCTGCTTTGGCGTAAATCCGCAAGCTCAGGCTCGAGCCGGACGCGCGGCCAATGTTTCGCAGTGATACGATCGCGCGGGCATTCAACGCACGATCCGGGCCGATGCTGTTAACGGTAATGTCCCAATTTGCGACTTGCCATATGGCGCGCGCGTCGTCCTGGGCCCGAACCATTCGCGCCCCAGGACACAAAATAAGAATTGCCATCAACGCAGTTCTTAACAATGCCGAAATCATCGGTGAATATTTTGAGACTTGCACGTTTCTTTAAGGTCAGGTTTCTGCCAGGACACTTGTTAACTATTCGCGCGTCTTACTCGTTGCCTGACAACTTCGTGAACATCCCGGAGCGCTTCCAACAGTGGACCCAGGCGAGCAAGCGGCAACATGTTCGGCCCATCTGAAAGGGCCCGCTCGGGCGCGTCGTGCACTTCCATGAATACCGCATCGACCCCACAAGCGACACCGGCACGCGCCAGCGGTTCGATGTACTGCGACAAACCGCCGGTTGCATGGCCCAGACCGCCCGGCAGTTGTAACGAGTGCGTGGCATCGAAAACGATTGGCACTCCGAACTCGCCCATGATTGGAAAGGACCGCATGTCTACTACCAGGTTGTTGTAGCCGAAACTGACGCCGCGTTCTGTCAGCATGATCCGCTCGCAACCTGCGGCTTCGGCCTTCTCGACAATGTTCAGCGCGTCCTGCGGCGCCAGAAACTGCCCCTTCTTGATATTCAGGGCGCGCCCGGATTGTGCCGCTTCCTGAATCAAGTCTGTCTGGCGACAAAGAAATGCGGGAATTTGCAGAATGTCGGCAACTTTGGCAACGGGCTCGATCTGCGCAATCTCATGAACATCGGTGAGCACGGGAACGCCGATTTCCGTTTTGATCTGCTGAAGAATTTCCAGTCCCGCAGTCATGCCGGGCCCGCGGAAACTCCTGATCGAAGATCGGTTTGCCTTATCAAAAGACGATTTGAAAACATAATCAAGTCCGGCTGCGCGGGCTCGAGCGGCGCACCCACCCGCCATCATCATGGCGTGCTCAGCCGACTCGATCACGCACGGTCCCGCGATAATCGTCAGCCGGCCGTCGCCGAAAGTGGCATTCCCAACTTGAAACGATTTCTTTCTTTGGGTTGAACTCATGCGGGTCGATCTGATTGCATTGGCGGAAATTTATGATCCTCCGCCGGCGAGATCCTGGAAGTCTTCGATGCTCGGAAGCTCGGTGAGGTCTTTCAAGCCAAATTGAATCAGGAATTCTTTTGAAGTGCCATACATCATTGGCCGCCCAACTGTTTCTTTGCGCCCGCGCGCAACGATCAGACGTTTTTCGAGGAGCGTCTTGATGGCTGACGGCGATTGAACCCCGCGAATGTCGAGAATCTCCGGGATCGTGACCGGTTGTTTGTAGGCGATCACCGCGAGCGTTTCGAGCGCCGCGAGTGAGAGCTTCGCGCTCGGCTTGGATTTCAGGTAAGCGCGCACATATTCGTGGAACTCGGCCCGCGTGGCAATTTGCCAGCCGCCGGCGATCTCTCGCAATTGCAACCCCGTGCTGCGCTTATCAAACTCGCGTGTCAGATCACCAATCACATCATCCACCGCCGCAACCTCAACCTTCAGCACCTCGGCGATCAACCTGGCTGAGATGGGCTCTTCGGCAACAAAGATCAGAGCTTCGACGGCGCCGCGAAGTTCGGCCGCGCTGAGCTCATGATGACCCTCGATTTCCGATCTGTCATCTACCTCAGCGGCGATCAAGTCCTCCGGTTCGGCCACATTCTCGCCCGTCACTCTTTTTGCTCGTCCGGCTTCGCCCATTTGTGATTTTACTAACTGACCGCCCGCGCCATGATTTCCCCGAAGGTTTCTCGCTGGCACAGCAAGATCTCGCTCAGTCGCACCAACTCCAGGACCGAAAGAAAGGCCACTACCAGCTCGCGACGTGACTGCGCCTGTTCGAAGAAACGAAGCAGATTCACCTCGCCCGCGGAGCGAACCATGTTTCGAAGGCGCTCGATCATTTCGGCCATCGAGACTTCCTCGCGGGCGATCTCCATCCGAACTTCTTCTTTGTGACGCGCCAGAATCTCCTGAAAGACGCGCAACAAATCAAACAACCCGACGGCGACTTCCGGATTGTTCTTGTCCGTCTCCAATTCCGCCCGCGTAAAGACAGCCCGCTCGACCGTGGCCCGTGACCAGAGCATCTGGGCGGCAGCTTTGAATTTCTGGTGCTCAAGCAGGCGATCGACGAGTTCAGTGCGCGGATCAATCAGCTCTTCTTCTTCCGCCGAAGGATCCCGGGGCAAAAGCATGCGCGATTTCAGCTCGATCAGTTGCGCGGCCATCACCAGAAAATCGCCGGCAATCGCGATATCGAGTTCCTTCATCATTTGCAGGTAGCGCACGTACTCGTCGGTGATGCGGCCGATCGGAATATCGTAGATATTCACCTGATCCTGCCGAATGAGATAAAGCAGGAGATCAAGCGGGCCTTCGAACTCACCCAGACCGATCTTCAGTTGATCGTTTTCGCTGTCCGGAATGATCTCCGGCTCGGCGCCGGCGACGCTGATCGTGGGCGGACTTTCCGGCGCGGGTTCAGTCGTGGCGTTGATCGTTTCGCCCTGGGTGGTTTCTTCAGTGAGCATTAATCGAGTTAGCTATTCTTCCGCGCGCCTCGCAAACCCATTCTGTCTTTCGCGTTTAAGTAAGTTACGCGCGCAATTGACTCGGCACGCGCTGCCCCCTGTGCCAAAATCTGGTCCAGTTTACCATCATCGATGGCCCGGACGCGCTCCTGAAAAGGTTCGAGAAACTGGATAGTTACGTCGGCGAGATCTTCTTTCAGTTTCGCATACCCGCTGCCGCCGAAATACTCCTCAATGTCCTCAGGACTCTTGCCGGTCAACAATTGATAGATGGTCAGCAGATTGGTTATCGCCGGCCGGGCCGGATCAAATCGAATCTCGGTCCCTGAATCCGTCACCGCGCGCTTGAATTTACGCCGCACAGCGTCCGGGCCATCCATCAGCATGACGCATCCGGCTTCGCTCTCTTCATCCGACTTCGACATCTTTTTGGTTGGATCGGCGAGCGAAAGGATGCGCGCACCGACTTTGGGAATAAAAGGGTCGGGCACCTTGAACGTCTCGCCATAATCGCGGTTGAAGCGAATTGCGATGTCGCGGGCAAGTTCCAGATGCTGCTTCTGGTCTTCGCCGACAGGAACCAGATCGGTCTGGTAGAGCAGAATATCGGCGGCCATTAACACCGGATAATCGAACAGGCCGACGCCGATGTTTTCTTCCTGCTTGCGCGCTTTGTCTTTGAACTGGGTCATTCGCTCAAGCTCAGACATTCTCGTGATGCAGTTCAACAGCCAGGTCATTTCCGCGTGTTCCGCCACATCTGACTGGATGAATATGGTTGAAACTTCGGGATCGATTCCGACGGCCAGGTAGATCCGCGCGAGTTCGCGCGTCTTAGCCGCGAGCGTGGCCGGATCCTGGGCGACCGTAATCGCGTGCAGGTTAACGATGCAAAAGAAACTCTCGTATTCCTTTTGCAGCGCCACCCAATTGCGCAGGGCGCCTAAATAGTTTCCCAGATGGATGCTGCCCGTCGGCTGGACGCCACTGAAGATCCGTTTCATCTTAAGCCCGTTCCAAAAAACACGATTCCGATTGCCAATCCCATTACAATATTGAAAACAAACCTGAATACTCCGGTGAACATCGCGACGATCAGCAACAGGAATCCAAACCGATCGAGCGCCTCGAGCCCGGGCTCAAAACTTGGCGGCAAGATGCTTTGTAATACTTTGCTTCCGTCAAGAGGAGGTATCGGCAAAAGGTTAAAGGACCCAAGAATTACATTCATGGAGAAGAAAACCCACAAAAGGTCGACGGCGCCAAGCGCAATGATGGAATCCGAATAAGCGGGCGCAAGTCCTTCGGGCCCGATCAGGATCAAGCCGGACGAATAGAGGACGCGAATTATGATGCCGGAAATAATTGCGATGGTGAAATTGCAGATAACTCCGGCCGCTGACACCCAGAAGTTGGCAACTCGCTTGTTTCGCCAGCGCAAAGGATTTACCGGCGTCGGCTTGGCCCAACCAAAAACCGGAGCATGGGTAAAAAAAGCGAATGCCGGAAGCAGAAGTGTACCGATCGGATCTATGTGGGCTGCGGGATTCAGCGAAATCCTGCCCTGCATCCTGGCTAAATCGTCGCCAAAATAGTTGGAAGTCCAGGCGTGGGCAGACTCGTGCACCGACAATGAAAAGAGCAGCGCCACCATGTAGAGAATGAATTGTTGTATCTGAGCGGCGTCGATAGGTTGCATCGTTAGCTCTGCGGAGTTACAGAAGGCAATATCTCAAAAGCTGAAAGTAGCATACGTACTGCGAGAGTTAAAGCATTCTTCTTATTAGGTAGTGTCCTAATTTGAAATTAGGACATTGCCTCTTATTAGTGATGTTCTCCGTGAGAAGCTTCAGCGTTCTCTGTGTCTCCCTGTTGAGTAAATAGCCCTATCATGCCGACTCCTGTGAATCCAGCAGCGTCCCATGAATTCCAAGCGGCAAACTGTAAATCGTATCGTTCGTGGCCACAATCATTTCACCTTTGGCGCTGAAAGCAAGCCCAACTACATTCATGCCCGCCACTACAATCTCCGCCTCCCTTGGATCAGGGGCAATGCGAAAGATGCCACGCCGGCCGCGATACGAAGCGGCGACGTACAAGTTCCCTTCCCGGTCGAAAGCCACGCCCTGCGGCCGGCCAAGACCGCGATAGAAAACGCTTTGCTCTCCGTCTTCGTCAATCCGCGTGATCGAGTCAAAACTCGAAACCGTTGGACCCGTGACGTACAAGGCGTCATCGGGCCCGAAAGCCAGATGATATGCAGAGACTGATGGTTCCAACTGCACCCAGGCAGAAGCTTCGCCGATTCCATTAACCCGATAAATTGCGCCGCTGCGATCGCCAACGAACATTTCACCATCGTGATTGAAGGCGATACCCGTGGCGATGCCCATGTCACCGGCGAAGGCGCTGACTTCTTTCAGCGGGCCGACGCGATAAACCGAACCATCAAACCGGCTGGTGACGAACATCTCGCCGGCGCGGTTAAAGGCGATGCCGGTCGGATTCGTAATGTCGCCGGAGAATTCGCTCAATTCACCATCGGCGCTGATGCGGAAAATTGAGACCGGAGTTTGTTCGCCCCTCGAGCCCGAACGGGTGACAAGGAGCGACCCGTCTTCCGGATCAAAAGCCGGATTGGCTACCGGATGGAGATCTTCGGCGAGCTTTCTCGCAACGACAACCGAAGCAGTTGGTGATGGCGCGCGCTGGCCATCGATGGCAATCGAGACCTTAACTTCTCCACCACGCTTAATCGCCGGAACCACAACCAACGCGCGTCGAGGCGTAATTGCGACGATGTGGGCGCGCTCGCTACCAAACCAAATCTCGCAATTCCTGGCGGCTGCTTTTGACAGGCCTTCAAAAGACACTAATACCTCGCCGCCGGGAATTGCCGCCGCCGGTCCGGCTAAACCGTGTTGTGATTGCTTCATAGTCGCGTTAGCAAAGCGTACATGGTAGCCATGGAGACGCGCGAAGTCTAATTGATGATCGCAAGAGGTACTCAATTCCGCGTGTTCTCCATGACTCTGTGTTGATAAACCGCACGAAAAACGCCTCACCGGACGGCGGCCGACAGTTCACGGAGACGAGAGAAGGAGTGGCCCGAGACTCAGCTGCGCATCGATACTTACGCCACGTGCTATAATTTGAGGCGTCCACCGGGAAGCGATTTAATCGTTCGGCTTAATGAGAAGTCTTCACGGCAACACACACGGTCTGAAGCCCAACCAATTACGGCGAATAGAAAAACTATACCAGCGTCGTATTCCGCCACATGAAATCGTGACGCAGGAGTTCGCTCGCCAATTGAGCGAGCTTTCCCATGAAACGCGACGCCAGATCGGCGCCTTGATCGATCGCAAGGGCTACGTCGAATACGTCGTTGTCGGTGACGCGCGGCAAATCGAACTACCTGATTTCAAGCGCATTCGCGTTGCTCGCGATCGTTTTCGCGGACTGCGCTGTATCCACACGCACCTGCGCGGCGAGGAGCTGACGCAGGATGACCTTACCGACCTTGCCTTACTCAGACTCGATTTGATGGCCGCGATTGAAGTCGATCAGGCGACGGGTCTTCCGGTCGTTGTCCGGGCCGCCCACTTGTTGCCTTCGACCCCCGCGGAAATCGAAACTAACGGCAACGCTAAGCAGTTCGAGTTTCTGGATCCGGCCCAACCTTCGCAGGTCAATATCGATTTCCTGGAGCTCATCAATTCACTCGAAGAAGAGATGGCGCGCAATCGCCGCGTAGCGCGGCGCGCCGATAAGCGCGAGCGCACGATCCTGGTGAATGTGACTACCGGCCCGATTGTTGACGCCGAGGACTCAATGGCCGAATTGCGCGAACTGGCCGATTCAGCAGGCGTGGCAGTCGTCGATCAGATCATTCAGAGAAGGCCGGCTATTGACCCGCGCACTGTTCTCGGGAAGGGTAAGCTGAACGAATTGCTGATCCGCGCGATGCGCGTCGGTGCTGACCTGATAATCTTCGATCGCGAACTACAGGCCGCGCAGGTACGATCCATCTCTGAAGCCACCGATCTCAAGATCCTCGATCGGTCGCAGCTGATACTGGACATCTTTGCGCAGCGTGCTCAATCGCGCGAAGGGAAAATCCAGGTTGAGTTGGCCCAGTTAAAATACCTGCTTCCGCGTTTGGTGGTCGGCCAGGATTCGGCCTTTTCCCGGCTGGCGGGTGGCATCGGCGGCCGGGGACCCGGTGAAACTAAACTTGAGACGGATCGGCGCCGGGTCCGGGACCGGATCCACCGGCTGGAAAGGGAGATCGAAGCTCAGCGAATGCGGCGGCATCAAAGACGCAAGGAACGTCTGCGTCAACGCCTGCCGATAATTTCCGTGGTCGGCTATACCAATGCCGGCAAATCGACGTTGCTGAATTCGCTCACGTCAAGCTCAGTTTTAGCCGAAGCCCGCATGTTCGCGACCCTGGATCCGACGTCACGCCGTTTACGCCTGCCCCATGATCAGGAAGTGATCATTAACGACACGGTGGGTTTCATTCGCGACCTGCCACCGGACCTGGTTAACGCCTTTCGGGCAACGCTGGAAGAGATCGCCGATAGTACCTTGCTGATTCATCTGGTGGATGCCGGCAATCCGCGCTGCCTGCAACAGGTCGAATCAGTCGGCCGGGTGCTGGTCGATCTTGGGTTTGATCAGATCCCACGTTTGCTGGCTTTCAACAAGTCAGATCTGGTCGACGAGCAATCGCTGAACAACTTGCTCCGGCTGGCAGGTTGTGAGGCAGGACGCGACTGTGTCGCAATTTCCGCGACCCGGACCGGTACCCTCCTGCCGATGCTGGAAAAGGCAGGCTCGCTTCTTTCGCGGAGCCTCATAAACGATTTCGATCGTGAGCGGACCCGCAGATTGGCATGATTAGTACGCGCAGAACCATCGCGAATCAATGACTCGACTACGCTTCACTTCAAAGTTCACTGATGCCCGGAACGCCGTGCTCGGGGTCATCCTTCGTCCCTTCAACTGGCTTTCTCCCACCACGCAATTCATTGTTGGCTTCGTCCTGATGGTTACGATCACCACGTTGCTACTCGCCAAACCGGTCTTCAGTCGCGGCACGGTGGGTTTGTTCGTTCTGGTGATCGCAGGTTTCATGATCGCCTGGCGATTTGTCGAGTACCGAAGCTCATCTATTAACCTCGCTATCTCCACGCGGCGAGCGTTTGCGCTGGTCGGTTCAGCGATCATCGTGCAAACGGCAGTTGTTAGATTGGGGCTGATCATCGGCGAAGGGTTTGCCGCGAGAAGCCCGCAAACTCCATTTAACGATCCGGCAATTTTCAGCTTTGCGATTCCCTACGCGGCGGCATCTCTATTAGTCGCCATGCTGATCGATAACAAGCTGGGATTGGTCACCGGGGTTGTCGTGGCGATCTTTGCCGGTTTGATCGCTCCGAATGGCGAGCAGGTAACGTTCTATGCAATCATCGCCAGCGCTGCCGCAATTTACGGAATCGGCGGTTATCGCGAACGCCAATCAGTTACGCTCGCCGGCCTGGTCGTAGCATTCGTGAATGCGATCATAGCGTTGGCCTTGACGGCATTCGCGGCCCAACCGGTTTCATTTAAGAGCGCTTTACTGGTGCTGGGGTGCGGAATCGTCAGCGGATTGCTGACGATCATCTTTACTGCCGGCGGATTGCCGATTAACGAATCTTTGTTCGGGATCCTCACGGACATCAGACTACTTGAGCTGTCGAATGCGAACCTGCCGGTGTTGAGACAACTGGCGCTGCGGGCACCCGGGACCAATCAGCATTCGCATGCCGTAAGCCAGCTGGCCGAGGATGCCTGCCGGGCAATCGGGGCGAATGCATTGCTCGCCCACATCGGCTCGCTCTATCACGATATCGGCAAGGTCGCGGCGCCGGACCACTTTGTTGAAAACCAATCCGGCACCAATCCTCATGATCATCTGCGGCCAACCGCCAGCGCGAAGATAATCACCAGCCATGTTACTTATGGTTCGAAGCTGGCCAAAGAAATCGGTTTACCAAAGCAAATCGCAGATTTTATTCCGCAGCACCATGGTACCCGCACGCTTCATTTCTTTCTCCGGAAAGCGCAGGAGCAATCGAATAATGGCGAACCAATCGATGAACGCCAGTTTCGTTATCCCGGTCCCAAGCCGCAATTCAAAGAGACTGCCATCCTCATGTTGGCAGATTCGTGCGAAGCTGCAGCGCGCACGCTCGCGCATCCTGACCCGGAAAGCATTCGCGCGATCGTGGTGAAAATTTTCGACGCTATCATCAGCGACGGCCAACTCGATGAATGCGGACTTACCCTGCGGGAGCTGAAGCAGATTCGCGAGGCAATTATCAGCTCGCTGGTCGCGATCTATCACGTGCGGATCGATTATCCCGGCTTCAATATTCCGCCACTCACAACTTCTTTACCCGGGTCCGGAACTCCTCCTGAACCCCTCGGCGTCGTATATGAAAAGGCTGCGGACGTTCCCATCAACAAGGCCGGCGAGGTGGAAGACGAGGCAATCCCGCGGGCGAATCCCGACGATGATGACAGCTAAAACTTAGGCCGTAGTTTTTGGTAGGTCATCGATAGATCCTCAGGCAGGACGCGTGTCTCAGCAACAGTCGTCATAAAATTTGTATCACCCGACCAGCGCGGCATGATGTGCAGATGAATGTGATCGGCGATGCCCGCGCCGGCCGATCTTCCCAGATTCATCCCCAGGTTAAATCCATCCGGCCGGTAAATATCGCGCAGCGCCACCTGGCAATGCTTGGCCAGATCCATCATTTCATCACTGACTGCTTTTGAAGCTGCGTCCAACTCTCCGAGGTGCGCAAAGGGCGCGACCATCAGGTGACCGGTAATGTAAGGATAACGATTCAGGATGACGAAGTTGTGTTCAGCGCGATACAGAACGTAGTTCTCTTTGTCTTTGTCCGGATCTTGCTGCGCCAGGCAAAAAATGCAAACAGCTTTCTCAGACATGTCGGTATCAGCAGCGATGTAAGCGTAGCGCCAGGGACTCCAGATCCGTTTCACGGTTCGACGTCAGAAGGCGAGCTAAACAGAGGCGGGATTGAATCCGTCGTTTACCGAACGAGCTGACGGTTCGGCGGCATTGTCTTCATTTATCAGCTCTTTGAGTTCCTTGCCCGGTTTGAAATACGGAACACGCTTGGCGGGAATGCTTACCGCCTCTCCGGTCTTGGGGTTGCGACCCCGGCGGGCGCCGCGCTCGCGCACGCGAAAGCTGCCAAAGCCGCGCAGCTCTATTTTTTCGCCCTGGTTCAGACTTTCGATGATGCTTTCGAAGACGATCTCAACCAGCCGTTCGGCATCTTTCTTAGTGAGTTCGGCCGCATTGGCTACATCATCGACAAGTTCAGCTTTAGTCATGTTAACCTCGCTCGATCAAAACCGCTGGGTTCGGAGATCGCGACGGCGGAGAAGCGCCAGTACATTAGCAAAACGCTGCGACCGCAGCAAATTCTTACCTGCGGATCGAAGTTAAAAGGAGCGAATGCCGGCTAGTCCTCGTTCGCCTCGTCTGCACTCGCCTTTGCGGTATTTCCAAAATCCGCGAGTTCACCAAGAGAGGCCATGCCTCCTCCGGCTTCTGACGTGTAAACTTTGGTTTCGACGACGGGTTCGTCGTGGCCAACGGCACGCGCCGACAATCCGATTTTCTTGTTTTCAGAATCTATGCGCAGGATCTTGAATTCCATTTCCTGGCCGAGCTGCACGGCGTCTTCGGGTTTGCCCACCCGCTCGTCAGATAACTCTGAAATATGACAGAGGCCCTCGAGGTTATCGCCGAGTTCGACGAACGCCCCAAAGCTGGCAAATCTCGCGATTTTGCCCTTCACCACGTCACCGGGCTTATGAACGGCCACAAAACTCTCCCAGGCGTTTGGCTCGAGGTCTTTGATCGACAATGACATTCGGCGGTTCTCGGCATCGAGACCGGTAATGACCGCGTCGACCTCCTGTCCCTTCTTCAAGACCTCACCCGGATGTTTAATGCGGCGGGACCATGAAATGTCAGAGACATGGACCAGCCCGTCAACTCCATCTTCAATCTCAATGAAAGCACCAAAGTCAGTCAGATTGCGGACTCGGCCATGAACGCGCGAGCCAACCTGGTAGCGTTCATTAAGGGTGCGCCAGGGATTGTCCTGAACCTGCTTCATTCCCAGGCTGATCCGCCGCGACTTGGCATCAACGCCGAGAACTTCAACCTCAACGGTGTCGCCCGGCCCAACGATTTTGCTGGGGTGCTTAACTCGTTTGGACCAGCTCATTTCTGAAACGTGGACCAAACCCTCAACGCCGGATTCAAGTTCCACGAAGGCACCGTAGTCAGTGACGCTAACGACTTTACCTGTCAAACGAGACCCGACGGGAAAACGCTCCTCAATCGTTTCCCAGGGATCGGGCAACAACTGCTTGTAACCCAGCGAAACGCGTTCCCGGTCGCGATCGAATTTCAGGACTTTAACCTGAACGTTATCACCAACCTTGAAAAGTTCGGCTGGATTCTGCAAGCGCCCCCACGACATGTCGGTCACGTGCAGCAAGCCATCCAATCCCCCAAGATCAACGAACGCGCCGTAGTCAGTAAGGTTTTTGATCTGGCCTTCGATAATTATGTCCTCCTCGATCTGGCCGAGCGTCTCGCCCTTCTTGCCGGCATTTTGCTCTTCAAGCACGGCCTTGCGCGACAGCACGACGTTCGAACGCTTGCGATTCAGTTTTATTACTCTGGCTTCTATTTCTTTGCCGCGTAACGAGTCGAGGTTTCGTAATGGTCGCGAGTCAACCTGTGAACCGGGTAAAAAGGCAGCTATGCCATCGATGTCCACGCGCAACCCGCCTTTGATACGCTCAATTACTCGCCCCTTGATCGAGGTGCCTTCCTCGTAAGCTTTTTCAAGCGTGTCCCAGGCCCGCAGCCGCACGGCGTCAGCGCGGGAAAGCAGCGGAAATCCTTCGCTGGTTTCCATGTGCTTGATTAGAACGTCCACCACATCGCCCCGCTTGACCGTAAGCTGGTCGTCCTCCATGAATTCGGCTTGATTAACCAGGCCTTCGGATTTATAGCCGAAATCGATAACGACGCCCCGCTCGGTGATTCCTACGACGGTGCCCTGGACGACTTCGCCTTCCTGGAACCCAGCCTGTTCCTGCTCAAATTTATCAAGCAAGCTGCCAAAGTCCTCGCCGGACGGGCGTGGTTCGTCATCCTCTTCTTCGCGTTGTTTGGCAACGGCGGCGGAACTGCCGTCACCGGCCTGTGCGGGCGCGGCCGTGGCAGTTGATTTGTTTGGTTCGTTTTGTTCCGGTGAATCACCGGATTGTTGATAATTCGTTTCGCCGCTAGTCGGCTGTGTTTCTTCGGTGGACATGCACACTCCTGAATCGACATTCACGCAAGCCGCAAGGGGCTGGCGTACCGACAGCGAATCACTCACCGAGAGATTTAAGAGCCTTTGCTCGGGCGCTCGGGCGGCGTTTTATTCGATGCCAGCCGGATTGAAAGTGTGCGAGGATGCGAGCTTAGAGGAGTTGGAAGAAGGTTAAAATTTCCGCGACGCCCGTAGTCTCACCACTTGGTCCGACTATCACCGATCGCATGATCGGATGCTTCGGAATTTACACGTCGCTGCATTCGAGTGTCAAGGCCAGAGACGATTCACGAGCGGAATTAAAGGTATTGAGTCACGATTCGTTATTGTTGAATTGCGTTGGCAGACGCTTCGCCGTTACGCGGCACGACGTAAACCCCGGCGGAATGGGATCCGACAAGCAAAGTGTTTTGCGTTTGCGTGTCGAACGCCAGCGCCCAGATTCTCATGCTCGGCAGATGCTGATCGCGTGAGTCAATCCGAGTCCAGGTCGCGCCCGCGTCCCCGGATCGATAGACACCGCCG